>Ga0307507_10001393_pt1 | contig 54236 bp, 18 predicted proteins | sample 7_EM_MG_FD_207223 | JGI IMG/M metagenome (GOLD analysis project Ga0307507, IMG submission 207223) | Populus trichocarpa ectomycorrhiza microbial communities from riparian zone in the Pacific Northwest, United States - 7_EM | ecosystem: Host-associated > Plants > Roots > Unclassified | place... | reverse complement strand
GGCACTGGTGTCGGTGTAATGGAGGAGTTGAACCTATAGATGGATTCTGCCGGTCTTTTTTAGGGCGGTAAGTCAATTTTCCTAATTAGGAAGGTGCAAATTTAGATGTTAGCGACCTCCGTAGGTGTCCAATTAATGCATAAGGAGCTAGCTTATCTCCTTTTCTAACCTGTTTGTTCAGCATATAGGTCTTGCAACTGTATTCGTGCATATAGGTAAGTAATGGCAGCTTGCCGTAGGTGACCTTGTACAGAGTTTTCCACCCTAGCTACTTATTTGGTATTTAATTAAGTATATAGCTAGCAGCAAGGAAAGCCTCTGGTCCTAGAGATAGGGGTAAGGATGCTTCTAGCTGCATAGACCTTAATCATTCCATAAGGGTTTGTCCAGATTGTTCTGCTCCACCATTTTGCTCTTTGGTATATAGTGCTTGGCATTTAAAGGTAATGCCTTTGTCTGCACACCATGTGTCTAGGGTTTCTTCTATTTGTCTAAATGCTTGTTTATTATTACTCCAGAAGAAGATAATATCTTGGTGGAATTGTGTCTTAATTAAGCAATAAGTCTTGCAAATAGTAGGTAGGACGGTAGCTTTGTTCCTATTCTTGGCGGTATACGCAAAGTTAAATTTGGAATATATATAATAGAAATGCATGACATATCTATCGCCGTTATACCCTAGTACTCTAAGGTGGATAATATTAAATGCTAGCCGTTCAAATGGTTGAGTGGCTGGAAATTCATGTTCTTGTCTTTAAGAGATCTGCTGTATATGCTTTGCTAGAGAGCAAACATCATATTTGATTTTAAGCGGTGCTCGTTTATTGGTTTTAAATTCGGTTAGCTCTACGCCAATAACGTGCTTAAAAAGCTGTGCAATAGTATTAGGTCCTGTATGGCCAAGTATCTTATACTATCTTATAGCTGTGGCTCCGATTAGTTTATGGGCCATTTAGCTTGGTTAAAATCTTCCTGTTAAAAAGGTTGATTAAGTTATTGAGTCTAGGGTATTTTTAGGCTCTCTGTGCATTAGTGCCTAGTAGCCCCCTAGTTATTTCGTATAGTAAACTGTTTCACCAGTTGCTAGACGGTATAGCACATTTCATCCTAAGTCAAAATAGATGTTGTTATTAGTAGCTCTTAAGAGTGCTACAATATTTGTGAAAAAGGTAGGTGCTAGTGCTATATGGGATAGCTTCATTTTTAACTTCCCAGTAGGTGTATTAACAGTAATAGTTACTATTCCATAAGCTTAAATTTTTATAAAATTTCCGCTAGCAATTAGGTAGTTGTCTTCTACTGCTGGGTATAAGAAGGTAAAGTCTTCTTTATTATTGCAGACGTGGGTATCTGCACTAGGGTTAAGTATCTAGGTGTTCTGGAGTTTAAAAGGAATTTAACTAGTACTAAACACGGCAGCATAGCTAGTTGGTTTAATAGAAGGTGGGGTTTTAGAATTAAAATTAATTATGGATTCTATATTCTAATTATTCTCCTTTTGTTGGGAATGAGGCAAGCGGTTATTACGTAACGCCGCGGCACTAGCGTGGCGAGGAGTCTTAAGCTCCTCGCCCTTCCTTATTCCAAACATAAGAAGCTTTTAACCAACATCACTGTAACCTACTCGAGTAGTCGTTATTGGTGAGTCACCCTGTATAACCAACACTGATTAGTAGTTGAATATACAGTCAACCATAGAGCAGCTAGGTTTTTAAACAGAAGAGATAGTCTTATGCAGGGGTGCTATATACGCTTATATGGAATGGATCCTGGCGATACTATACTACTTTAGACTTGTGGAAAACTAGTAATAGAAGTGTTACTAAGTACTAGGAGATACCAAGTTGCGTCTATTACGCAGAACAACCACGTTTACGAAGATTTAGTTAAGTACTTTAGGTCAGAAGTGTTACTAAACCTAGGGTCCTAAGTTAACGTCTAAAACACCATCTTAATACCTTTGGTGTACCTTTGTAGACTATAGGATTATAATCACTACCTAACTACATATTAAACAACCTTTATTTCCCTTAATTTTTATCAAAACGCGTTAAACAATCTTTAATAATAGCTATTATGGCGTTAACCTACCCGAAGAAGTACGAGGACGACATTAACCCAAAGATATGGAAAACCGCTATAATTAATCCTAAAGATGTTAATTAACAAGACTTAAACGGATTCTTATTACACTATATAGCACACTACAAAGATAGCGAATACAACGACACCATGCTATGGTACTGTATAAAGGAGGACTTTGTTAGATGGATAAAGGAAATATAGGCTCCTGCAAATAAGGATATTATATGGGACTTCCGTAACTTCCTACGGGAGAATAAAGTGTTCGTACCTATAGATAGGGGTACTATTAGAGATAACATTTAGGAGCAAGTTATTAACGTAAAAGAAGAGCACGAATGGACTCTATAAGAGATTAAGCACTAACTACGCACTATAAGGAAGCTCAATTTACGATGGAACCTAAGTAATATACTATTAGAGACGCTTCTACCTCCGTCTTTAACTCCCCTATATTAACCAATTTAACCCGCAACTTTAACTACTACCCTTTAGTAAGTATAAGATCCCCCTACTTTGCAATCTAACAGCCTTTGGACCCTACTGACTAGACCTATATCCCCACTGCAGCCTGTAATGCAACTCCCACCTCCTCTATCTTAATCTTAAATTGGAGGCAGTTTAAAATTGCTTACAGAGCTTGCGAAGCTCTATTCAGATTAGGAGAAGAAGTTTAGTAGGGAATTATATAATATTCTTAATTTAAAACTACGCATCTTCTATAACTGTTGCTAGAAGGTAGGAATGGAGTCTAATAAATACCACAACGCCTATTCCGTTATGCTTAAGGGCCAAGTTAGTACCTTCTATTATAATCGTTTGGCAGGAAAAGGATACGATTTCGACCGTATAATATATAAGTTAAGATGCCACTTTAAAATAGAAGAGAATAAGCAGCAGTATATATTAGAATGGAGAGAGACTACCTTTCTAAGGATTATTGCTATGAACCTAGGTGTCCCTCGGCTTGATTGTCTTTAAAAGCTCTTTAATTAACTTTAGATGATTTAGCGTGGTTTATCCAAATTATATTAAGAGGATTTTAGCCTACGTGATTAAGTTATTAGTGTATACTAAGGTGTTGAAGAATATAACCTTGCTTTCTTTAATCCTGTAAATACTTACAAAGGAGTATATACTTAATTAAGATCTTCTGTTGGCACCACTCTACGCTCTTAAGAAGTATAGTAATTTAACACCTAACTCTAATTTACTTTAATTAACTCGCCTAACTAATATAATTACAACTAGACTGATCGAATATATAGTGGCCGTGGTAGGTAATACAGTAGAGGGTATAATTAACGACTATAAGGCAAAGGTGGAGGTCCTTATAGAGGTTCATTTTAAAGTGATTGCTAGAAGAAGTGCTATGTTTGTAAGAAACCGAATTACTAGTTAACTAGGTATTCTCTTAATAAGTAAAAGGAGGCATATAATAAGTTTCGCCAGAGTATAAGAAACATTGGAAATTATAAGGTTACTATAGCCTACTTCCAAAGCTTCCTGGTTTAATATAAAGGCGTAGAGGATCTTAAGGGTAAGGCTAATAAGGCCGAACAGCTTCTTATAGATATAGAAATTAAGGACTACTCTCCCGACCAATACTTTACTAAGTATGGTGAGGTAGATGGTATATAAACTATTACTATTCTTAATAACTAATCTACGCTCTATGCTATTACGAAGTTAGACATCTTTAATAAGCTAAAGGAGAGTTCCACATTCTCCTTTAATAATAGATACTCGGCGAATGTTTTTTATGGTATTATGCTAGATACTAGAGCCGTAGGAGTATCTATAGTAGGAGAACCTTAAGTTTGAGCTCTTTAGTAGCTTAATAGCTCTATTTAGATCGACTAATTAACAGCAGGCCAATATACAATTTGTTTTAGTAAGGGTACTGCAATCTTTCTTAGTACAATTAAGGTTAAAACCCCCTTAGGGTATATCACTTTCTATATTATTCCCATGAACACCCCGTTTCTATTTTGCATCAGAGATATAAATAAATTAGGCGTTAAACTTAATAACCTTAAAAATATGCTCGTTTAGGGAGATAATTAGGTGCCTATTATACGCAAATAGGGTTACCCCTAGTTGCTCCTTTATTAACTAGAAAAGAGTGTTGCTTAGAGCCACTTAACTAAGTTAGAGCTACGTTAACTACACCGTTGTTTTGGCCACTTATCCATTTACCAATTGCTTAGGGTTCTTTAGCGAGCAGGCTATAAAGTTAAGGTTAAGGCAATTAAGCATCTTATAAAGTACTGCTATTACTACTAAATAAACCAGAAGTCCCCTGGCCGATTTAAGTTTACCCTTAAAGATAACTACGACTTTAACTTCTGTATTATTATTGACGTTATATATCTTAGCGGTAAGCTAGTACTCTAAGTTATTAACTTCTTAACCTCCTTTTAAGCCGCACGTTTCTTAAAGGATATGTCAGCTAGGAACGTATAGGATACCCTTTAATTATACTAGATTAATGTCTACCAAGGACCCCCTAACCAAATCGTCTATAATATAGGAAAGAATTTCTTATCTATAGAGTTTTAATAATAAATAAAGGCAATGGCAATTGAGGTTAAGGAAGTCCCTATTAAGGCACATAATAATGTTGGAAAAGTAGAGCGATATCACGCGCTATTACGCCGTGTATATAAGATTATCTCTTTAGAACTAGAGGATGCTAGCGAAAAACTTACCTTATAAATGGCTGTTAAAGCTATTAACGATTCCGCTGGCCTAAATAGACTTGTACCTATGTTGCTAGTCTTTGGCGCCTACCCTTAAATAACTAATAATTCTCCACCATCTCCCTCTATTATGTAACGGGCTGAGGCTATTTGTAAAGCAATAAAGGAGGTCTAATGTCTCTACGCTATACGCTAGGTTAACAACGCACTAGGAATAAGAAATGGCCTAAATACCTTAACTACGCTTGATCTGCCACTCCAGTCTAAGGTACGTGTATAGTGTAAAAAGGGAGGATGGTTAGGCCCACATTAACTTATTATAATTAATGGTTAAACTTATACTATTTAGATGCCTTACAGACCCACTTAATTCCGTTTAACTGTTATTAAGCCTTACTACAAAGATAATAGTTTTAAGCCTTTGTAGGATACCCTAGAAGATACCCTAGAGGAGAACCACGATTAACGTACTTTAGAAGGCGACTACAATTCTAATATAATTGTAGTAGATATGCCGCAACTATAACGCGGTAGAGGTCGCCTAAAGGGATTATAAAATCGCTAACATCTTATTAATTTTAAAGAGCAATTTATTACTGCTATTAAGAATAGAGTTAAGTTATTAATGGCTTTTATAACAGCTAAGGAGAAGGCTGACTTTAAGCTCGCAAAACAGCTCTAAAAGGAAGGTTATATTATAACCCCAGGAGCTCCTTTCTAAGCATCTAATAAGCAGGAGATCGATGGTCTTATTATAAGAGAAGTTTTTAAATTTAAGAAGTATGACCCTACTAAGTTTAATAAAGTTCGCATCTTTAAGTTAAGAATAGTTAATGAGATTAAGGGCAAAGCTACTAACGCCCTATTTAAGAAATTAAGGCTTGTTATCTAAGGTTACAATAATAATGGTAAGGAGGTAATTCTTATGTAATTTCCCACAATTTAACGAGCTAGTTAGTGGGTTATTCTTACACTAGCTCCCTCCTTAATAAAGAATAGAATAGTAGTCTATTTGTGAGATATTACTTAGGCCTATACCCAATTAGAGACGTATCTTTAGCGCTTAATATTAGCATACCTTCCAAAGCAAATTCGCTATTAATATCCCGAAGATACAATTATAGTTGTGTTTAAGCCATTATATAGAATTGCAGAGGTAGGAACTTATTGGTAGGCTACCTATAGCAAGCACTATAAAGAGAAGCTTTTAATAACTACTTCTATATTTAACCTATGCTTCCTTATTACAACCATAGGAACTCTATTTGGAATTGTTGGCATATAAACTAATAATATAATTATCTTAGGAGACGACCAATTCTTAGCTCTTAAAGAAGATGAGCTAGTAAAGGCAAATCTTATAGTAAAGCTAAAGGAAAAGCTTAATTTAATAATACCATTACTTTTTAATGGATGCATCCTCTCCTTAAATAAGGATTCTATTGCTTTGTGCCAGAAAGATTAAGGTAAGAAGATCGACGTTATTAACGTTAATTCTCTAAAGCAAGGATACATGGAGTAACGCGCTCGCGGAGCTTATATTGCTTCTATCTATTAACCTAAGGCTTTATTTAATCTCTCTGTTGCCGCTTAATACTAGGAACTAATTAAGGATAACATCCTTGCCCTAAATAAGCGTCTTTCCTAGCAAATAAACTATCTTAATTAGGGACTACTCTACGTGCCTATTAATCTTCCTACTGCTAAGCTCTTTGTATTTATTAATGGATTGTTTATAAATAACAAAGATTTTAGCTCCTAGCTAGGATATAAGATTATTATTACAAACGAATCTACTGGAGAGAATGACTTTATAATCTACAGCAATCTTATCTATTAGAGCTTAACTAAGAGCAAGCGCGTTATCCAAAGCGTTCTAGCATTAGAGATATATAGAATGGTTGGCGGAGTTAATATAGTAATTGCAATTAGAACTACCCTAAAGATAATTATAAATTAACTTAAACTCCCTGTTATCCCTATAATTATATGCACTGACTTATATTCTCTTTACGAGTGTTTAGTTAAGCTTGGTACTACAAAGGAGAAACGCCTTATAATTGATATTATAGCACTTTGGCAATCCTACGAACGGTAAGAACTCTTTAAGATTTAATAGATTAATGGCTAAGATAACCTAGTAGATGTAATAATAAAGGCAAACCTAAACAAGGCTTTAGAAACGTTTGTTAATACAAACACTTTATATATATGGGTTAAAGGTTGGGTTAAAAGGGAGTAGGAGTATAATAATCTACAGACCCTGATTCCAACCAGCTAATTAGGATTTTCTATTCCCGGGATAGAAAATTGCTATTGGCTCGCTTATAACTAGCGCCTTAGCGGCCCTAACATGATATACGCCCACGACTCTAAGTAAGAAAGCACCACGTACTAAGATGCAAATTTTAGGACAGCGAGACTTATATTATAATGGCAATAGTAAGTAAGGAGGATTGATATTTGTTACGCTAGCCAAGCAGTATTTGTATATAGATGGCAACCACAAAAGAAGAGTTGCTAGTGTTGGGAATAAGGCAAGCGGTTATTACGTGACGCCGCGGCACTAGCGTGGCGAGGAGTCTTAAGCTCCTCGCCCTTCCTTATTCCAAATATAAGAAGCTTTTAACCAACATCACTGTAACCTACTTGAGTAGTCGTTATTGGTGAGTCACCTTGTGTGACCAACACCTTTACTTCCTGTTCTTTTTTTTAGATTTAGTTAATAATGCGTTTAATCCAAGGTGTAGATGAGATAGCTTTATTTACTTTCTTCTAGATATCTGCCCTTGGTCTCCATCCTTAAGGGCGCTTATGCTTAGCAATGTAATAGCAGTTGTTAAACCAATGTATAATGCCGCATATGCATTCCTTATTCTATCTTAAATTTGAATTTAAATTGCTGTTAGAATTGGAATTGCCATTAGAGTCTAAATTGGAATTGTTTTAAAGGGTTATAAATGCAGAGTTATTGGCAGTTGAGGTAGACGATGCTTACTGCATGCAGTAGTGCTCCTTAAATTCCTCAATGAGGTTGATAATGGATGGGGCTTTTTCGTCTTTTTGTTCTTTCCTAATTAGGTCTACTTCCAGTGCTCCTGCGAAACTAGAAGAGATGGCTTTAATGGCTTGTATAAAATTATAGTGGGGCCTAAATCCCTGTACGTCTGGAAGCTCCAATTCCTCTGCTAGCTTGTAGACGCTCCTCTAGTTATTTAATCATTTTTCAATGCTCTGCTTTTTGTTGTAGGCTTTAAGAGCCATGTATTGATTTAGGACGTCGCGCTTTTAACCTAAGGTAGTAGGGGCGAGTACAGTCTTTAACTCTTGAAGGCGTTCGTATACTGTTCCGAGGTCTTTAATAAGAGGGAGGTAGGCTACTAACGTCGTACGGACGATATAATTGCTAATATCGTTTATGGCTTGCTCTTGCTTCTGGTGCGCGCGGAGGTCGTCCTTATATTCCGCGTATAGTTGATTGTAGGCAATAAGTTAGTTTGGATCTAGCTTAGCTATTAATGTAGCAGTAGGAAGCACGTCTCTTGGTGTAGGCTAATTCGGAGGTTCCAGCTTCAGAAGCTTGTCTTTCTTCTTTAATGGGTCGATGTACTGCTATATGTTATTTGTTTTAGCAGTATCTTAAATAATAAAGAACCATTGCATCCAATTAGATGGCTTTTCAAGGATAAGGTTGAATTTTGAATAAGGTCCGTCTGTATTGGTTATCATTTTTAGAATTTAACAGGTCAAGCAGGGTCCTAGGTTAGCGTCTTGGCGAAACCTTATTTTGACGTTTTTTAATTCGTCAGTTCGTTCGTCTGTTGGGTACATTCGTCGGCCAGGTGCGACCGTCCGTTCGTTTGGTAGGTAAAGAAGCTCAAGACACTTGCAAAGGTGGTAGAAGTAGTGACTTCGTAAATAAGGTAGTAGATTGATTGGTTTAGCAGGTAGTGCAATCCGGACTTATAACTGTAACAGTGCAAGTGTGGGTATTAAAAGAACGACTTAATTGTAAATCTATAGAAATCAAGTGAACTAAATACATGAAAGTAGACCCGGAACTCCATAGTCTATGACTCAATATTTAACCGTATCCAAGACATACGAGGGTAGCGTCGATCATGTCTCGGAGCCTTTTAGGCGACGTTTTTATGTCTTAGCGTAGTGCTGGTGAACTGTTACAAGAACTCTATATAGTGTACCACTTTATAAACCATGTATTCTAGGAAAAATGATACAGCAAATATCTCGCAGAATATCAGTAAAAGGGACCTTCCCTTTTAAACGTATTTACTTTAATATTATTATAGAAGAAGATGGGTTTAATGGAGATACATATATAGCTTACTTTTGGTATAACTATATAAAGTACTATTATGCTTTTCCTATTAAGAACCATAAGTAAGAGACACTACTCCTACTCTTTAAATTAATAATAGCATTTATAAAGAAATTTAATGCTTAAGGTATCCGTATTTAGTATATAGATAATAAGCAAGGTATAGGCACTAGGGTAAAGAATCCTATCCAACTTAATAGAGGTGTTATTAAGCAATTAACACTATATACTCTAGCTTAAAATAGACCTATAGAGAGGTTAGGAAGAGCCATTTCTAAATAAGTAAGGACTGCTATTTGTTACGGACGCTTTAAGTACGATGTTACGACTGCTTAAAGAAGAGTCAGAGGAAGCTAGTTGGTTAATACAGGCACGGTCCAGGATGGAATCGGTAGAACTATGTGACGAGGAATGGTAACCGAGGTCACGTGGTGTTAAATGTGTTAACTGTATTGAACGGAAGGGACGTTACGTTTAATATAGACAATACGCACCTCACGTACAAGAGAGGATTTCTTAGGCGTACGGTTGTGTATTTAAAGGACCTTAGTCCCTACCGTAGATAGTTCTCTCCTTATAGTGAATCTTAGAATACAATTAGAGTTAATCTGTTAGGCAACCACTCTACCAGTTGTTATTATGTTATTAACTAGTCGTTTATACCTACATACCCAGCCCATTAACGAGCCCACCGTAGTTCTTGCTATAAGGTTCTATTATACATTTACTACTAAGGTTACGGTATTAAAACGCAAAGGGAGTTAAACAACATGCCACCCAAGGGAGCACTAGTCGCGATGCCATTAACGGCAGCAACTACCTTAGGATCAGGAGACACCAGTATGGCAGATACGGACTTACAGTTAATTACAAGAGGTCAGTTATAGGAAATGGTTAATTACTTATTAAACAATAATAGGATACTTAAGGAACGTATTAATGGAATCGGCGTAGCAAAGGTTAAGTTACCGTCAATCAAACAATTCTTAGGAGAAAGGTTAAAACTTAAGGGATTCCTTACGCAAATGCACTTTAAGGTCATGCAGGAAGGAGTAAAGTTAGTGACACCTATAGATCAAGTAGCGTACGCAGGATTATTCTTAATAGGAAGAGCACTAAAATGGTTTAAACCTTATTTTACTGAAATATAGGATAATGGCATAACAACTACTAACTAAGACGTACAATTTATGTTTACCAGTTGGAATGGGTTTGTAGAGAGATTAACACAGATGTTTAGAGACCTAAAAGCAGCAACTATAGCAGAACGGAAACTTTAAAACTTAGTACAATGTTCTTTAGCAATTAAGTATATAACATAGTTTTAGACACTTATAATATAGGTTAAGTAGAATAATAAGGCGCTTATGGCATAGTACAAATAAGGACTTAAGGCTAAAGTCTAGAACGCAATTATCCTAATAAAAGATGCGGAAAGTCTATAAGACTTAATAGATTAGTCAATAAAGATTAACAATAGGATCTATTAAAGGGAATAAGCTAAGAAAGGGCAAGACAGAGTTCCATAGTTATATAAGGCATAGAGTACGCACTAACAGACATAGAGTTAAAAACCATGGAATGGCGTAGAGCCAATAGACCTAAGCAGTACTAAAGAATCCAAGAGATGGACAAAGAAACCATAAAAACCCAGAGGTTAAGGATTAAGTGATTATAGGACTAGGGAGTAGAGGCCAAACTAGGGATTTTAGTAGCAGAAGACGTTTAGGCGGACTCTATAATAAGAAAAATGGTTTAAAGATAGAGCTTATATAAATTGCGGAAAACTAGGTTATTTCGCTAGAGACTATAAAGGTGGTTAGAGTAACCACGCAGTAAAGGGCACCAGGTTGTCAGAATATAATAACACGGATATAAGGATGTTGCGCAGGACCAAGGAGTGTTCAATTAGATACTTCGCGTTTTGTTACAATAACGCATGCTAAATTTATAAAGACGCTAAGTACGGCGCAAGCTATTGGCCGTAAGAGCTAAAGTTAAGAGGACTTAAGGGAACCATAGAGTTAGACAAAGAATAAGATCGACTCTACAAGCTAGATTAGGATGTCACAGCAATATGCAGATAAAGATTAGTAATAATAACAATGGAGTTAGAGTACTTATTGATTATTAGCAACAAGGATAAAAAGAAGGCTAACTAGGAGCACTTAAACCTTAATAACGTAACAGAAGCAGAGACTGAAACCACTACAGAACGCGGATTAGTAATAGGTATTATAATACTATTAGATACAATTTCCATTACTTTATAAGATGGAAGGAGTAATACCTAAAGACGGTTAAGCAAGTAGACAACTACTAGTGCTAGCTTACCACTTATAAAAGGCAAAAGGCCACAGGTCCAAAATTCTTAAGAAGAGATACGGAAGGCTCCAGACTTACAAAACGCAATAAGGACAGCTTAAGAACCCACAATAAATAAAAACCAATAGGAAAGGGCAGCGACTTAGTTTAGTAACAAATGAATAAGTATAGGACGCAAGTTTAGGAACTAAGAGTTTAGAGAATAAATAAGAACGTTAATGGAAAGCTAAGATTTTAACAAACAAATAAGGACCATAGCAATTCCAGGTAAATGTAGTGTTTAGCCTAAAGATTAAAAAGTTAATACCAAGATTAAGAAGCAAGACAACTTTAAGGATCCAGCTGCAAGACGCAGAAAATAAGAAACTATAGATAAGTTTAAACAGAGAATTATTACATAGCAAGAGTAAAAGCTAGATAGAAAGTCTACAGTAGGTTATATAAGGGACAGAGCACCTATACAAAGAGTTACTAATAGGCCTAGTGCAGGGTCACCTAGGGCAAAGTGGTTAGACAAACTAGAACAGGAAGAAGATCTAGACATTCCAGTTAGGTTTAAAGAAAGACATACTAAAGGATATCACGACGCAGTAATAACAAGGTACTTTCTTATGGATAAACTATACACACTAAACCAGTTGTATAGAAAGTGGTATAGGCAATAACATAACAATAAATAGGAAGACTTTTATATATGGCTAAATAAAAAAGTAGTCTAAAACCAACCCATTATAGAGAAATGTATAAGTTATATTAAAGGAGTATTAATTATAATATTAAGGAACCTAGAAGAAGGATCTAGGGACTAGAGAAGTAAATAATAAATCTTAGTACCTATAGCAGAGATACCAGCAGTTAGGTTAACTAGGTATAGGTTTAAACTTAAGAGCAAAGATAAGTCAAGAGTTAACCCAAAACATGCAGCGCATTATATACTATCGTAAATAGCTTATATGGATGATATATGTAATATATATAGAGCACCAAAAGACAAAAACTGGAAGTACCCAGTAAGGATATACTGGGCACCAGAAGAAAGGCAGTCTAGAGATGCTAAGTATATATATAGATGGCACCCAGTAGAAGTACAAAGCCAAGGGGACTTAATACTTTAACTAGGAAGATTCCTTATAGAAGAATGCCTAGACGGATAATAGTAGTAGAAGTGCCCAGAGAACACTTATCTATAATATATAAAGGAAAAGAAATAAACTAAGTATTAGCCTAAGTTAGACTAAGTACAAATAGGATCTAGTAGCTAATAGTTAGGAAAAGGGGAGGTATATAGGACTAGAGGGAACCAGTGTTAGAGCCTTAAACCCTTAAAGAAATTTAAGGACAATACCTAAATTTACAAATCCAGTGGCAAGATTAGTAGTTTAAAGTGTTAATAGACAGTAAAGTAATAAAGAACCATATGTTACCAAAAGCAGTGGAGAGAATAAGGTTACCATATAGGAAGAAGGAACACCTATATTCACTTATAATAATTTTAGGAGATTAGATAGCCTATAGAGGAGGCATTATTAATCTTAAAATAGGACCTATTTAGTTAACTATTAAAGGGAGACCAGTTAAAATGTCTTTTAATATCCTACCATTAGGACAAGATAAGGTGATACTAGGAATGCCTTGGTTATAGGAATATAATCCAAAGATTAATTGGGTTATAGGTTAGGTTAATATCAGAGATACTTAATAACGCAAAGTACAATAGTAGACCAAGTTGGTATGGTACCAAGTTGGAGTGATATATAAAGAAACTAAGCGAAGCTTAAGTCACGTACCAAAAAGATACCACAAATACGGCAAAAAGTTATGGTTACTAGAAAGTGAAAAGCTGTTAAAGTATGCAGCATAGGACTATAAGATAGAATTAGAAGAGGGAATAAGTCTAAGGTTCTTTCTAATCTATAAGCTTACTAAAACAGAGTTAGTAGCGCTTAAGGAGTTTATCCAGGAGAACTTATAAAAGGGATACATTAGACCGTCACAGTCATCAGCAGGATATCCAGTACTATTTATCCCAAAGAAAAACGGAAAATTTAGGATGTGTATAGACTACAGACAGTTAAATAACATCACTAAAAAGGATAGGTATCCTTTACCCTTAATTAGCAAAATCCAGAATAGGATAGGCAACGCAAAAATCTTTATAAAGATAGATCTAAAATGGGCGTACTATTAGATCAGGATTAAGGAAGGCAACGAATAAAAAGCAGCGTTTAGGTCAAAGGAAGGACTATATAAACCATTAGTTATACAATTTAGGCTTATAAATGTACCAGCAACGTTTCAGAAGCGAATTAATAGTATATTAGGAGAACACCTTAATAAGTTTGTTATGGTATATCTCAACAACATTATTATCTACTTAGGAAGTAAGGAAGAATATAGAGAACACGTTAAATAGGTCTTAAAGAGACTATAAGAAGAACAGATACTAGTAGCAATTAAGAAATACAAGTTCTTTACAAGAAAGACCAATTTTATAGGATTTATCATTAAACTAGGAAAAATCAGTATAGACTTAAAGAAAGTCGAAGCTATAGTAAGTTGGTAAGAACTAGAGAATATTACGCAGTTAAGATTATTTCTAGGGTTTTGCAACTACTATAGGAGGTTTATAGCGCAGTGGTTAAAAAGCATTAAGCTATTTACACGGTTAATAAAGAAAGAGGAACTATGGGTTTAGGGTAGTAAGTAGAAGAAACTGTTCTAAGAACTAAAAAAGTTATTTACCTAGGAATTAATCCTTAAAATCTATTAACTAAAGTTAGAGACAGTTGTTAAAATAGATATATTAGACTTCACACTAAGAGCATGTTTGCTATAGAAGCATTAGGACACATAGCACCCAGTGACGTATTATAGTTAGAAGATAACACCACTAGAACTAAACTATAACATCTACAATAAGGAGTTGTTAGGTATAGTTACAGCATTAAAGGAATAGAGGGTATTCTTGCAAGACACAGAGAAACCATTTATAGTTAAAACGGACCATAAGAACCTTACAGGATTTCTAACAATAAAGGAACTCAACCAAAGACAGGTTAGATAGGCGGAAATGCTTACAGAGTACCATTTTAAGATTTAGTATACTAAGGGAACAGATAATGCACAAGCAGACACTCTAAGTAGAAAGGCTAAACTACAAAACAATGAAAAGCTATTAGGGGCTTTGTTACAAAAGGATTAAGACGAATTAATTAGGTACAATTATTTAAAGATCGCAGCAACCAGAGAAAGTAAAATCCACAAATTACTAGAGAGTAATTAGACACAGAAGATCTAAAAGGCATAGGCAGAGGATTTAAACTTAGATCAGTATAAGAACAGAGAAGCAACTTATATTCTAAAATCAGTGGTAAAGGAGTTTATTAAGTCATTCTATAAGGGACTAACACAAGGACACAGCGGAGCTATAGGCTTAGTATTAAGACTTTAAGAGGAGTATATTATTTAAGGAATCTAGGGACTAGCGAGACAAGTTACAAAAGAATGTCTAGATTGCTAAAAAAATAAACTAATAAGGTATAAGCTATATAGAGGGCTACAACCTGTTAAAATACTAGAAAGACTATAGGAGGTTATATTATAGGACTTTATTATTAAGTTACCAAAGTTAAGAGATCCTATTACAGGACAAGATTATAACGCGATCTTAGTAATAGTGGATAAGCTTATAAAGTAGGGATACTTCATAGCATATATAGAAGAGATATTAGTAGAAGATATCGCTAGAATCTATATTAAGGAAGTGTTTACAAGACACAGAGTACCAGACAAGGTTATATTGGACAGGGATCCAAGATTTATAGCAGCGTTTTAGGAGGTATTTCTGGCAGAATAAAGAGTTCGCGCAGCAACCTCTACAGCATATTATCTGTAGATGGACGGATAAATAAAAAGGTTAAACTAGACACTAGAACAGTATCTAAGACACTATATCAATTATGCGCAAAATAATTAGGTATCGTTGTTACCAGTTGCACAGTTTATATATAATACAACACTATAAAAAGGAATGGGAATATTACTATTTAAGGTAAATTACGGGTACAAGCCAAGAACATCATTATTACTACATTAAGTAAAGAAAACAAGTAGCATAGCTAAAGAAAGAATGGAGACGTTAATAAACCTTTATATAAATCTTAAAGAAATAGTAAGACTAGTACAAGAGCAAATAAAAAGGTACTATAATGCTAAGAGATCTAAGGGACCAGATCTTAAGGAGGGAGATAAAGTGTGGCTACTACATAAAAATTTCAAGAGTTAACAACTAAGTAAGAAGTTGGACTATGTTAGACTAGGACCTTTTAAAGTTAAGCAAAGAATTTCATTGGTTATGTATAAGTTAAACCTACTAGCCAAAATAAAGATCTACCCTATACAACATATTACAATGCTAGAACCAGTATACGGAGATATTAAACCACTAGTCTATAAGGCAGACATATATAGAGGACAGAAAGAAGACAAGTGGTAAGTTTTAAAGATTATTAGTTATAAGGATGTAGATAATAAAACATAGTATAAAGTAAAGTGGATAGGCTATAGTAAGACTACCTAGAAACCACTAAGCAACCTAAAGAACACTATGGGAAAAGTACAGGAGTATTAGAAGAAAGTAGGTTAGGGAGCATTAAAAAAGGATCACTAAAGGATAAACTACCTAAGGGGGACTTAGGAGGAGCAACTACTATATTACTTAGAACTATTTCCTTCTCTAGAGATATTACTCTCTCGTCACCTAGCTTAGAAAGACCCTATTAAACAAGTTTTTACTCCTTGGAACGGACCTTCTTATAAACACGTTTAAGACATTAAAGATGAGTGTAAGCCAGACAATAGGCTTTAAGGACGCGTGCGGACTCTTCTAAGACATGTTAAACCTCAAGCAGTGCTAAGGCCAGCTCACCATTAAGCTTTACAGCGGTAGATTAAATATAAAACCCTAAGGGAAATCAACAAGGGAACTTAAAGACTATTAAGAGTTATAGGATGCGCATACTTAGCATCAGAGATAGAGCGAACGTCGCAGAATAATTAAATATTTGCTTTAGTGCACTCTAAATAAGAGGAGGGTTGTTAAGACAAAGGACTCGCCAGCGCAATACAAACCAACCCCTCTTTCGCGCACCAGGAGCAAGGAATCGCCATCACTTCACCTAGCAATAGTATTAAGGAGACAGTACGCAGGCGACGCTCAACCCAAGAAAGAGAAGAAGAAGCTTTAGGTATAATAAGTAAGGATAATAACCAGATTAATTAAACGGACATTACACCTCTAGTAGGCAACTTAGAGACGTTAGGAATCTTTAAGGACAAAGATAAAGAGGAGGGAGATGGTATTATGGACGCTTTAAGTACAATATTACAACTGCTTAAAGAAGAGTTAGAGGAAGCTAGTTGGTTAATATAGGCACAGTCCAGAATAGAATTAGTGGAACTATGTAACAAGGAATGGTAACTAAGGTTATATAGTGTTAAATATGTTAACTGTGTTAAACGGAAGAGACGTTACGTTTAATATAGATAATACACACCTTACGTATAAGAGAGGATTTCTTAGGCGTATGGTTGTGTATTTAAAGGACCTCAGTCCCTACCATAGATAGTTCTCTCCTTGTAGTGAATCTTAGAATACAATTAGAGTTAATCTGTTGGGCAACCACTCTACTAGTTGTTATTACGTTGTTGACTAGTCGTTTATACCTACATACCCAGCCCATTAACGAGCCCACCGTAGTTCTTGCTACAAGGTTCCGTTACACTATTATTAAAGTAAAGTTACCCGTAGATCTATAGCCCAAGTTTATGCTTCTAGTAGTGTTCTTACTTAATTAAACTCCTATTAAGTCCATTAACTAGAAGACCTTATTTAAGATACTTTATAAATAGAAGCCATAGCTAGCAGGACTTTGTGTAGCTAGATCTTTAACCTATATGCTTATTAAATATGGCATTTCTAGGAAGACAAAGTTTAAGCCATAAGCCTAAATAGGTTATCTCGTCAGTATAGAAGCGTTAAATATTTATAGGGTATAGATACTAACCACTAACTATATTATCCGATCTTATAATATACAAATAAATAAGTTAAAAAGATATTAATCTCCTAAAATACTAGAATATCTTATTATCTTATAGGCCTAAAAGAATTATTTTTAGTAAGTCTAAGAACTACTAAATAATCTTTAAGATGGCAGTAAGGACTAGATGGAGAACTTTAATAAAGAACTAGATATAGGACTGCCGTATTTAGCAAATATTAACATTACTCCTATGTTAAAAAGCATTTAGATTTTAATAGAAGAACTCTGTTAGCTACCTACCCTAAAGCTAACTCTAGAACTATCTAGACCATCTACGTCTTTGGCGCCTTAACAGATATTATCTACTACTTAGTTATTTTCTAAAGTTACTAAACCACTATTTATAGATTCTATACCTTATTCTAAACCTTAAATAATAGCAGGCTTATTATTAGGGGGTAAGAGATATTCTAGCTGTGAAAAGCGGCCTATAGTAAAGAAGAAAGATATACCAAATTAGAATCTATAACAACGAGCCTTTGCGGTTTAAATTAATGATAGTAATAATATTATTAATCCAGATATGACACTATTGGCTTACGCTTTCTATACTACTGCTATGAAGACGTACGGATATTAAGATGACTTTTTACCATTACTAGGGTTATAGAAAGAGATGCTTAATTATAGGTACGCTATAGAGTCTAAAGTAGCTACTTATACTAAGATAAAGGCCTTAACTAGAAAGCAGACCTGGGACAAGGTACGACTAATTAAGAAGGTCTATTAACTTCCTATTATATAGGTCTTTACATATAAGGAAGATTCGGACGGCTTTATTATAAGATTTAAGGCTTATCTAGTCATCTATAAAGACCTTTAGGCAGTTTTATAAGAGGAGGTTAAAGCTATAACAGCAGCCTATTAAACCTTCCATTTACTTTACACTCTTATTACTGGCTTTAACCTTAATATTATATAGATTAACACCATTAACGCCTTTATTAATACCTTGGTTAATAATAAGGTCTACCTTATTCTCCCTAAGGGTATAGACCTACCGCCTAGATTCTCCCTCTATTTAAGAAAGGCAATATATAGACTTCGGAAATCTCCTAAATTATGGTTTTTAGAAATATCTACTGCTCTGCAAAGTATAGGTTTAAAAGCTGTACTAGATAAGCTATATCTCTATATATACCCTACTAAACCTATCTTTATATTCTTCTATATTAATAATATCCTAATTATAGGACACTTAAGCTGTTATTAGTAGATAGAGGACATCCTAAAGCAGCTATAAGATTAATTTGAGATACGCCAAATACTTGAATTTACCTTATTTCTAAACACTTATATTATATAAGATTAATAAAAGGGAAAGCTCTAGCTTTGTCTAGATCTATATCTTAAAAAGCTAGTCTTAATATACTATCTAGAATATTTAAAGCTATTAGCTATACTACTATTAGGCTAGAAATTAACACCATATAAGGGAGAAGCTACGCTAAATTAGATAAAAGGATATTAACGCTATATAGGTTCTATAATATATCCGGCATCTACTATATAACTAGAGGTCGCCTTTTTTATTAGTAGGCTAGCTAAGTTCTTATAAAATCTATTACTAGCTTATCTTGCGGAGATTAACAGATTGCTTACCTATCTCTATAATACTAGATACCTCGCTCTTAAGTTCTTTACTATTATGCTATATAAGATAAACTAGGTTCTAAAAGCTGCTTCTAATACCAGCTTTGCTAATAATACTTTAACACGTTAGAGCTTATAGGGTTTCTTAATAAGCTTATTTAATAGGCCTATAGTATAGCAGACAACTAGATAAAAGGTAATTACTAAGTCTACTATAAAGGTAGAACTCCTAGCTCTCTTTTACGTTAGTGGAGAGGTAGAGTATATAGTTTGGATATTTAAAGCTATTAGATTTAATCTAGAACAGGACGTTATTATTAATTGCGATAATTAGTAGTTAGTACGGATTGTGATAAAAGAGACTCCTATAGTATCTATAAAACTCTAATATATAGATATCTATTAATTCTGGCTTTACCAAGAGGTCTAAAATAGAAGCTTTATTGTATAATGGTGTTACGGAGTGAGCACAAGCGGTGATAATATATAGCGAAGTAGATATTATTAAGCTATGTACATGAACTGCGTGATAAAGTTAAGACATTGCGTAAGGAAAGGAAAGTAGGAAATAGGGGAAAAAGGGTATATAATGTTTGCTTGGTCGCTAGGTTAACGGGTACTATACTACGTATGGGCAGGGTAGAGCTTAGGTGGCGGTTCTAGTAGAACTTAGTAGAATTCGGTAGTTAGAGGTTCTTAAAGTTGCCAGTTAGCAACTCTAATAGTAGAGATGGTAGATTGCGGCGGAATACGGCAGATTGCTGTTAGATTGCCATCTTGTGGTTAGTCTCCGGTTGTTTAGTTAGTGGAAACAGGTGGACGTGTGTAAGGTATTATGGGGGTGTTTTATAATAGTATCCCCCCTTTAAACTTAAGCATCTGCGAGATAGGGCTGTAGTAGTTCTAGGTGGAGTTTATAAAAGTCTTCTATAGCTTGTGTAAGTCCTATAGAGTTAGCAGGTTTCTATAAGGGTTTAGTAAAACCTCTCTATTTTATAAGGTATATATATTTACATTTCCGTTTATTATACTTAATGTTATTAACTCTTTTAATAAGGTACTTATCCTTACCATCCACTTTAACTGGTGGGGGAGGGTCTTAGATCTGTTTAGGCAGGGCGTCTAATATAGGGGCGGTAGGGTAGAGGACTGATGTATAGAATATAGGGTGGATTTTAACTGTATTAGGGAGCTTTAGTCAGTAGGTATAAGGAAAGACAACTTTTTCAACCTTATAAGGGCCAGCGTTCTTTTAATTAAGTTTCTTAGTAGGTCATTTTGTATTCAAATTTCTTGCGTCTAGCCAGACAAAGTTATTAATTTAGTAAGCTGGTGCTGGGGTTTAGTTCTTATTTACTGCGGCTTTATAGACAGACTGGGCCTATATTATTTCATTAGTAAGGAACTCTTATAGTTTTTCCATCTTCTTTATAAATTTATTTGCTTCTGTAACTTATAAGGCTTAATAAGCTGGATGAGGAATATTACTAAAGGGTTTAAACCCCATTTATGGGTGCTAGCCGTAATTAGCTAGAAATAGGGAGACCTTTATGGTTTCTGAGATGGAGTTATTTGTAGTAAACTTAGTAAATATAAGCCAGTCCATCTAGTTATCCTATAGATATAACGTATATATCCAAATATACTGTTCTATTATAGCATTTATATGTTCCATTTAACTATCTGTTTTTAGGTAATATGCTATAAACAATAGTACTTTAATATAGAGTTGGGTAGTTAGTTCTTTTTAAAACACTAAGATAAACTAGTAGCCTCTATTAGAGATCATTGTTTTGGGGAGTCTATAGAGTTTCTATATATAATCTAGGAACAGTTAGGTAATGGCAGGTACTAATATGTTAGGGCAGGCGATTAAGTGTCTTATCTTAGATAGTCGGTCTATAACTACCATGATGTTTATATAGCCTTTACTTTTAGGGAGATTAATAATAAAGTTAATTAAGATATCCTTCCATCTTCGGTTTGGAATAGGTAGTGGCTTTAGAAAGCCATTATATGTCTTATGCAAAGCTTTGGCTTGTCGGCAGGTATAGTAGCTGGAGATATACCTTTGTGTTATGTTATATATATTTGGCCAGTAGTACTCCTATTGGAGTAGCTCTAGGGTTTTTTCTTAGCCTGGGTAGCCAGCTACTAATAGGTTGTATATGTGTTTAAGGAGCTTAAGCTTAAGTTTATTATAATTAGGGATAATTAGGTGGTTTTGGTAGTACAAGCGGTCTCTATAAACTTTATATTTACTTAGAGAGATCTTTTTGGAGCGTCTAATGCCATCTTAAATTAGTTTAAGTATCTCTTAGATAAACTTGTTATTTAGGTATTTGTTAATTATAATCTGTTTAATTAATTAATTAGTTATTTTAAGGATGTGTACTGTAAGGTCTTTAGCTAGGGGATTAAATAATTTGGGATAAAGCAGGGTTTAATTATAGTAGGCGCGTGCTTTTTCTTATACTGTTATGTCTTATAAATGTTGAGTTAGGGTATTAGGTTTTTAACCTTAAACGCCTAGGTGGTATATAATTAAGAATTAGAAATGAGATAGATATTCTAATTAGTGGGCTTAATAATAACTTAGCTGTTTTATAGTTATAAAGTACTGTAGATTTTTATGGTTACTAAGGACCTTAATTGGAAATCTAGCGCCTTCTAGTTTAGGTTGCCATTGTTTAAAATATCTAATAATGGCTAATAATTCTTTATTATAGATCTTATAGTTATATTTGGCTAGACTTAGTTATTTTAAGAAGTATGCTATAGGGTATAGTACCCCTTCTTTATTATACTAAGACAGAATGCCTCTAGTAATGTAGTTAGATAAGTTAGCTTCTATAACACTCTTTTAGTTTAGGTTAAAGTATTAGAGTATAGGTATAGTAGTAAATATAACTTTTAGATAGGTAAAGGCCTTCTTGCATTCCTTATTAAAGATAAAGGCTTTGTCCTTTTAGGTTAAAGCTATAAGAGGTAAAACTAGGGTAAAGAAGTTATTAATAAACTGTTAATAGAAATTAGTAAATCCTATAAAGGCTCTTATATCCTTAACGTTCTTAGGTTCTTACTAGTTTATAATTACTTTAATCTTCTTTAGGTTTATTTATATACCGTCTATAGAGATAATAAGTCTAAGGTATAGAACTTCTGTTTTATAGAACTTGTATTTATCTATATCTAATTATAGTCTAGCTTTATATAGGGCTTCTAAGATAAGGTTAACATATTTCTTATATTTAGCCAGGTTATTGCTATATACTAGGATGTTGTTAATATAAGCAGTATAGAAAACGTCTAGGTAAGGTTGTAAGGTATTATTTATAAAGTATTAGAATAAACTTAGGGCATTCGCGAGACTAAATGGTGTTACTAATTATTTAAATAGTCCATATCTAGTACGGAATGCTATAAGCTATTTATCTCCTTTTGCGATACAGAGGCGGTTAAATATATAAATAAGGTTAAGTTTTATATAGTAGCGAGCCTTACTTAATTAGTTTAGTGTTTCTTAAATTAATAAGAGCGGGTACTGATTCTTAATGGTAATAGTATTAAGAGCTTGGTAGTCCATATAAAAGTATAAACTACTGCTAGGTTTCTTAACAAAGATTATAGGTATAGCTATAGGTAAAGAGCTTGCTTTAATAAATCCTTTACTTAGGTATTCATTTAAGTACTTCTATAACACTTAGAGTTTATTTTAGGATATTCTATATAAGGGTTTAAATCCTAGCTGTTTTCCTTCTTTAAGTACAATCTTGTGGTTATATAGTTAGTGCTCCGCTAACTTATTAGCTTTCTTTTATAAAAATACTTCTAGATGCTTATAATAGTATACTGGTACTTTTATGGCAGGGTTAGTATACTTCTTTAGTGCTAGGGCCTTTTTAATATCAGCTATTGTAACAGTAAAGATTATATATTTAGGTTTCCTAGCAAGTTATGCTAATAGGGTAGCTCTAATTATATAGATATTTATAAAAAGGAGGGTAAGTTGCCAGTTAGCAACTTCCTTTTAATTATCTACTATTTCTTATTTAACTTTAGGTTTAGTATTAGGTACAGAGTTAGTGTTAGATTTGGGTTTAGGTTTTTTAAGTATTCTTTTTATAGTAGAATACTAGTTCTTTTGGTACTTTTATATGTTAAGCTTAAGTTTAGGCTTCTGCTTGGTTTAGGGTGGTATAGTAGTTAGGGTTAGTTTATATAGTTTAGTATGATTTTTAGGTTCTTAGTGAAATTAGGTAGACTTTTTAGGTATAAGGTGGATATTAGTAGAAATTTTAGACTAATAGATTCTAGTGGATTTTTTAGATTTTAGTTTAAGGTTTAAGTAGTAAGTTATAAGGCACTTCTACTTGCAATAGAAGGCGGTAAATAAAAGCTTAAGGTTGTCCTAATTAATGGTTACCTTATATAGCTTTATCTAAGGTTATTTAAGTATTACTAAGTAACCTAGGGTGGTAATAAAAAGCCTAATTAGTTCTTTGTGGTTTAGGTATTAGAGTTTTAGAAATACTATATAGGTAATACGGCCTAAGACAGTATGTTTGCTATTAAATTTAAATATATTAATATGCTGGTTAAGGGGGGTTAGGGTAAAACCATTATCTTATGTAAAGATCTTATTAATAAATCCTATGCTACTAGTTCCTATATTAATTAGGACTTAAGTATTAGCCTATTAATTATTCTGCTAAAGATAATAGTTAATAGTTATGCTATAATCTTAAGAGTTAGAATTTATAATATCTAGAGCATTTAATAAGATCCTAAGGCAGCGCTATCCTAGAGAGTGACTTAGCTTTAGGACCTTCCTTTTAGAGGTAACTAGGGTAGGGTTCCTATAGAATATTAGCTGTAACTTTATCCTTATAAGTGGTACTTACTAGATGTAGGGCTAGAGCTATATAAAGATTGGGGATGGTAACTAGAGGATTAGTACAGTAAACAGTTGCTAGTATTAGCCATTTGTAAATCATATTGGGGTATAGGGATAGAGTAGTATCTTAAGATATAAGCCTTGCTTCCGCATTTAAAGTAAAGGCCTAGCTTAATATGTTGTTCTTATTTAGGGGACCCTAGTAGGGCATACTCTAGGGTTTTAGAGTTAATATTTATGGCGTTAGGGTGCTTAGGCTAAGATAATAACTTAGTGGTTATTTATAGAGCTGTTGTATTATATTAAGGAGTGGACTTTGGTGTTAGGCGTAGTATATTATTATATTGTTTATTAATAACATTTATATAGGCGTTAAGGGCTCCTAGTAGGTCTATACCTATTAGGGAGGTTTTTAGTTTAGGACTTAGGGATTTAATAAGGCTATTAACTAGTATAGAGTTGTTCTAGCCTGTTTCCTTTACATAATAGTTAAATTTAGAGAAGTATACTAGAAAGCTTTTTGTTCCTTAAGTTATATGGTTTATCTTTTTCTAAGCAGTAGCTTAGCGGTTTAGGTTACTGTATATGGCTTTAAGAAGTATAACTAGACTTTATACTAAATTTGGTTAAAGGGGTTTAATAAGGTTAGCTGTATCTCCTCCTAGTTAACTTAGGGCGTAGTAGAGTTAGTTAGCTTTAGTTAGGTAGCGGTTAGCATTACTAGTTAGCTTATTTTTAAGCTGGCTTAGAAATAATTAGAGTTCTTATTATTTACTAGTAAATATTAGAGGGTCTGGTAGTTGTTTAGATTATTATAGTATGGTAGTTAGTTTAGGGTAAATAGCTACTGTAGGTTTAGGACTTTTATTTTGCGTGTTTGTCTCTAGAGAAGGTATTTAGTCTTAGGGCCCTAGTATAAGTATCTTAAGGGTGCGGACTTCTTCTTAAAGGTCCTTAATTATTTATAGGTGTTATACTTCTTATTTGGCTTATTATTAAGTTAAAGTGGCTTAGTTTTATATAAGGGCGTCTATAAAGGACTTCTATATCTCTGCTAATTATTTTTAGAGTGTAGATATAATGCCAGCGGCTGTTATAGGGGCTTTGGGGTTATTCTACATTTTAAAGGGTAGTATATAAGGTTAATATAACGTAGTGTTACGGAGTGAGCATAAGCGGTAATAATATATAGCGAAGTAGATATTATTAAGCTATATACATAAACTGTGTAATAAAGTTAAGACATTATATAAGGAAAGGAAAGTAGGAAATAGGGGAAAAAGGGTATATAACGTTCACTTAGTTGCTAGGTTAATGGGTACTATACTACACATAGGTAGGGTAGAGCTTAGGTGGCAGTTCTGGTAGAACTTGGCAGAATTTAGCAGTTAGAGGTCCTTAAAGTTGCCAGTTGGCAACTCCAACAGTAGAGACGGCAGATTACGGCGGAATACGGCAGATTGCTGTCAGATTGCCGTCTTGTGGTCAGTCTCCGGTTGTTTAGTTAGTGGAAATAGGTGGACGTGTATAAGGTGTCACGGGGGTGTCCCGTAACAAATGGGTACTAATAAGCGAGATAGCTATGGATAGACTAACTAAAGCTCTCTTAAAGCAAAATTATTAAAAATTTGTTAAAGTATTGAGGCTCCGCGATATCAGACATCTAGTTAATTAATGCTTAGCAGGGCTTACTACTAGCTCGTCTATCCTAACTGCCTAATTTAGTAATCTAGTTTTAACGCTCTACGCTAGATCTAAGGGGGTGTGTTAGCTATAGAGGTAGCCTTACTACGGAGGTGCAACGGGTGCTATTTAACGTCTATATTAGACGGTATTAGTCTAGTTTTAACCTATATTATTACTCTCTAGGGACCCCTATAGGAGGTCAATTTCTTATATATATTAGGGCTTTTAGAGCCACCTTGAATAAAATAGATTACTTATTTAATTCTGTATCTCTACCTATTAGCTAGCTTATATTATTTGTCGTGATACCTGCCTAGCTAAAACGTATATAGGCCTTGTAAGGACGTTACTATACCTAATAGCCCCCTTAATGGTGGCCTAAAATAATACTTATCTTATCTAACTAAATTATAGCCTTCTAATCTTCTAAGGTTTAATAATAGTAGGCTAATACAAACTTATATTATTTGGTTTTTATAACTATAGTTAATCTAGGCTTCCTTATTGGCTTTATCTTATAGTAGCTATACTTTTTAAGTATACTTTAAACAGATAATGTAGAGAGGCCTGTTTCGCTAGCAATCCTTCTAGTGCTTTTTTACGCCTATAACAATCGCACGTAACGGCGTTAATGACTTTTTGCTTAAGATTAGGAGTAATCTTTTTCTTATACCCTGGGCGGGGCTTATCCTTAAGGTGGTTATTAAGGAGGACCCAATCTATACGCCAGCCATTCTCTACTGCCCTTTTTAGCAGGTTGCCGATGTGTTTAGTGCTAACTCTGGTAACTTGAGTGATTGCTTTTAGAGTACTTAGAGCCCTCAGTACTACGGCCTGCGCTCTCCTTGCAAGGCCGTAGTAAGGCATTTTAGGCTCCAAAAAAAAGCGTAGAAGACGTGTAGAGGATATTACAAGCGATTAATATAATCTACTCACCTAAAAAGTTGGTGTAGAGTTGCTTTTTACAAGCTCGAAGTCAAAAATTTGGTATTTTTGGTGGGGTCTTGGCACCAAAACCGCGCTTTTCCCAGATAGGCAGGAGAAATCTCTTTTCGCGCAATCCTCCGTAGGTGTAAACAAGTTAAACACACGTGATATTCTAACTTGGCGTGGAAGGATTTAAGCTTGTTTGGGTAGGGGGTATGCAATTAGGAGTGCCCTATTTTAATATAGGAGGCTCTTATCTGGAAGCGAGTTGCAGTTGATAAAAAAACCATAATATCACCTGAACTCCAAAACACTGCGGCGCGTGGCTGCGGGTTACATATCCGGGATCATCGCTCTGTAGTTCAAAAGTTAGAAGAGATATCAAAAGCAGGTGGTGCTTGTTACGAAGAGACGTCTTCGCCTACGTTCAAAAAAAGAGCCGTGGACGGTGACGAATGCGAAGAATCCTGTCAGCAAACTCCATCCAGCCATTAGGATGAATTATGGATAGGGGTTGCGAACGCCATGTCAGCTACTAACTCGGATTGTGCCGTCTCCATGCCAGGAACCTAACCTCTTACATTCTTAGCTGTCGCGTCTTTCCCCTGCTGTGCATCTCATTGATTCTTACTACTGCATTGCTTGAAGTACTCCGCTTCTCATGAGTATCCAATGCTGTAACGTTCTGCTGTTGCTAAGGTGGATATCCGTCGTATCACCTAAAAATAGCGGAAAGGATCTGCGTTTGCGAGGCATTGCCTTCGGATATCACCGCTGTCACCGAGCGCTAAGCTGCCCATCTCTACTGAAACCAGCAAATCCTACAGTTTCCATCTAATTATATAGATATGTAGCGTCGTATCTCCCCGATTTTCTTCCCCAAATTGTCTACACCACCACTTATACCTGCATCAGCGTATTCTATTTTGAATGCACGCATCTCTCAGAAAGCTTCTCTCGCAGGCCGAAGGATGGTGGGTCTTCCCGTAGAATCAACACCAAGAGCGATTGCCACTACAAACTCTTCGATACGGGGCCGGTATGATGTCTACCACCAGATACGACTCGATCCTCTTAGACCATATTGCCTCAGCTGAACCTCATTCATCAGAGGAAAAGATTATACCAGCATTACAGACACCATCAAGACAAGATTCCATACTTCAGTCGAGCGAATTATCCAGTAGCCAGCGGAGAGGAATTCACGGAGCTAAGCGTGATATCTGGTGTGCTATGATACTGATCGTTGTTCCGCTATTGGCCTGTACGGTATTGCTGCTTCTCGCGGCCTTCAGCAATAATCATGAGGCCAACACACCAGCATCCAAAGACCTGCTGCTTGGTAGTGACTCTGTTATGTCATCGGACTACCTAATCATACACAACGCTACTGCCTCATCCCTGTTGACGATCTCTTCATTGACCAGCACCATTGCAGTTCTCCTACCAAGTATTGTGATGACTCTTTCTTCTTACCATGTTGCTGGGAGTTTGATCAAAGCTTCAGAAAGTGGTAATACGAAAAATCTGCCGACCCCTTACTAACTTGCGTTACTACTTGATTCTCTTACTGGACGACTCTACTCCCTTTGGCGTGATTTCCTCTACAGGTGGTGGAAGCGGCGGGAGAAGGGCGTGCCTGCACTCCACTGGAATTATTATTTGTTGCTCTGCGCCCTACTGTTAAGGTAATTGTGGTCAGCAAGATGCGTCTTCACTTGGGTATATACTGACTGATGATCGAGTAACTTGATATGCACTGCGGACACTGTAATGCACCAAAGTACATCAACAGACCTTCTGCCCCAATTTCAAAACATCGACGCCCAACATAAAGCTTTCGGTTTTGGAAAGTCCGATGGCTGTGACGGCTTCTACAACCGAACATTGAATGGGACCACCAATCCCCAATGCGCAACCCATGGCAACATCCTGAATCCAACAAAAATTATGGCCAATCTATCGTCAGCATATCAAATCATAAATACTACCCAGAGATCATATCTCTTCAGCAATTATAATGAAACGAGCTTTTCGTTTCTGGCTCCTAAACCCAGCGATCAAAATATCGATTATATCGCTTCTACGATTGCGATAAATAGCGCCTGCAAGCCTATTAGCCAGAAGTGTAATCTCAGGTCAGAAAGCTCAATGTCCCTTTTCAACTGCTCTCAGGCATTCTCAGGTCAACTCAATCAAAATTCAATGGCTTTTACTGGTTGTACCCTAAACATCGGCGGCTGTACTGGTCTCTTTGTTGATGAAGCATTGAACAACTCGAATATCGACAAACAACCCCAAGCCATCAATAGTCTTGGAACACAAGCGAATCCATTTTATGTGGGCGTCGCCGCACGAGTTGACACTTATGACAACCCGGCTCTCGAACAGGACCGAGAGATACTTGTGGACAACGACACCAGTACACTGACCTTCCTGCTAGACTGCCAGGTCACTGTTTACTATTTAAACTATACTTGGATCGATGGAGCTCTTCGAACTGCCAACCTCTCCATTGCCGACGATGATTCCGCCGCAATGACACGTGCTTTTATGCCCAAAGGAAACTCAACTACACTTCCGAACTGGGCCATTCAATTCGCATACATGACCCAGGTCGCAGCTTTGTCTAGCACTAGTTCGCAAGAACTCGCCGAAAATTATGCCGCTGCTCTGGAACGAATGGTTTTAGGCTCTCCGCTAATTCCTGGACCCGTGTGAATAACACTGCAAGCCAGACACGAGACATGGTCATGGTGACACAGGTTTCCAAGTGGTCATTTGGCCTGATGATTGGGCTGCCCATTATGTACATGCTCCTCGGACTTGGACTTGGTCTCTTGGTCTCTTTCAGCAATCCTACAGGGTTGAGAAATGTGCAGGCACGCCTAGATGTATTCGGTTTGGCGGCCAGCAAGTTTGAGGATCCGGACCGCGTAGGTGCGCCTGTTTCGCAGATTGAGGATATTTATGCAGAACGTGAAGGAAAGGGCCGAAGTGTGCGTCTGCAGATGGTACGGACGGAGGAAGGAGGCTGGAACTGGATGTCGAAGAGACCGCTGGATGAAACTAATAGTGGTGATACGGGACAGTGATGAATCATGAGATACACGAAAATGTAAGTAAAGATGGAAAACCATACCCTTTGATGTGAAATAGCTTTATACAAGTATACTCGAATATCCAAGCACTCAGAACAGGAAAAGCATCAACCCCTGGGGGGGGCCTGAATGTAATATGAGCCAATCAAAGCCAATCAAAGTCTTCAAGCAACGTGTACATCTACGTAGAATTCAAAATACCGTTCTGCAATAAGAACGAGTATTATCTATCTTACATTAAGCGCTTATATCAATAAGAAGGTTATAATAGTAGTATAGTATTAAACTTTATCCGGGGAGCTTAATTAACGACCCCTATATAAAATATTAGTAATGTTTAATTATAGAGCTTTAAACCAACAGATATTTTAGGAATGCCTATTATAGATAGCTCTAAGTACAAAATCTAGAATATTTAGTAGTAGTGTAAGTATGGGACGGGGTATATATTTATATTCCCAAATATCGTTACATAACGCAATCTTTAGGTAATAAAAACTAGCTATTAATATTGCTTAACTAATACCTACTAATGGTTCCTCTATCCTTTCTATTTTGTCTCTTACCTATTATTTCCTACCTATTATCTCCTTATTTAATACTATCTATATTACCACGTTAATTAATAGATCCCTTAGTAGGGGCTAAGGAGAAGTATTAGAGTACTTCTAGCTTCTATAAGGAAGAAGAAGAAAAAAAGAAAGGTATAAAAGAGGGAGTATTTATAGATAGGAGGAGGGCTATAAGTATAGGAGATTAGGCGGCTATAATATAGCCATTAACGTTACTTAACTAATACCTGCTAAAGGCTTCTCCATCCTTTTTATCTTCTCTCTTACCTATTATTTTCTTATCCAATACTATCTATATTACTACTTTAAATAATAAATCCCTTAATAAGGACTAAGGAGGCGTATTAGAGTACCTCTAGCTCCCTATAAGGAGGAAGAAAAGAAGGGAAGAAAGTATAGAAGAGGGAGTTTTTATAGATAGGAGAAGGCCTATAAAGTTAGAAGTAATATATATTTTTAGAGGTTACGTAACTCCTTATATAAGTAATATTTCCGCCTTTAATAAAAACCTAAAAAATTCTAAAAATTAATTAACGCTATAGATAGTAGTAATATTAATCTAGTGATACTGCCAATTCTCCCTATATACTATTATATATATATCTAACAGCTCTAGAGGCGATAAGAAGGTAGGATGGATAGAGGGGTTAAAATTTAGATAAATTAGATTTTGTAGTTAAGCTACTTAAAAGTCAGGAAACTAAGATAAATACCGTATTCTCTGCTTACCTCTAAACTAGTATATAATTTCCTATTTAGGAAAAGTCGTGTATAAGTAGTTACTACTGCCTCTATATAAAATCTTCCTATTATACCTTCTTAGCCTTACTTATAGATAACTAAAATTGTTCCTTATTAAATCTACGTTTAAATATATGCCCTAAAAGCATTTTAACTTATAAAATTGCTATATAAATTAGCCTAGCTGTCTTATCCTTTTTCTTAATATCTAGAACCACCTAGTTAAGTATTAGGCCTTAGCTTTTATATATAGTAAGAGCATAAGCTAGAGTAACTAGACATTAACGCTATAAGTAAGAGCCTTTTATACCCTCCTACTTATAAAGTATAGAAAAGATAGGGATAACTTTTATTCTATTCTACTAAGTAAATAGGGTAAGTCCGTTATAACTATTTATTGTAATTAGTAGTGCCTAGGGCTGATCCTTTTTAATATTAGCGTCCTCCTTCTATATAATATCTTTAACTATACTAGTAGGCCGTCGAAAACGGACTCTGCACCTATATGTGGTGACGGCTACGAACCTAGGTCTTTGAAGTTCAGACCCAGAGCCAACGCAGAGACGTCGCATAGTGTGCGGGTAGGAGCTGGTGGTTGTTAAAATGTTGTGGGGGGTAGTAAAAAGTTTTTACATAGGATGGTGAGATCTCGAAAACCACTGCTTTGGTCCCCCTTTACAGTAAATAACTACTGCTCTTATTCCAAGCCCACCTGTACAATCCAACATGGATGCGCAGCATTCAATAACATCCCTTTAACCCACAATAGAAAGCATCGACGACCTCACATCGACGAACGAGCGAACGCAAACAAACGAGCAAATATACGGCCCTTCCTAACCCCCAGGGCGATCGCCCGCAGAGCATGCGGTCACTCGCCGTACTGCCGTAATACTACTAAAACCGTTAGCCGGATAACCCCGTATAGTTTTCCTTATCTCCTCTTAACGGAGTGGTGCCCTTAGAGAGGGCCTAGTAACTAGGGCCTAGGCACAAAAGATACCCAGGTACACATATATATATCCCGCTTTTGTCTTTTGGTATTAGGATAATAGAACGGATAAATCCCCCTTACGCCTTTAATAGGCCTTAGGGGGGGGGGAGGCATGGCGTATATAGCAATAGTCTATAAGAGATAGCATATAGGGGATGGTTAAGATACGGAACACAAGGCATACGGCAATCAATTGGCAAGGCCTAGCTAGGACGTAGTGAACCCTAGTTTGGATAAGCTAAGGAAGGAAGCAGTGGTTCCTAAGGAGTTTGAATATCTAAGGAGGATAGGACGTAGCTGTAGGCCCGTAGGGCCGCTGCTATAGACGGACATAGCAAAGCAGGGTTTTTTATCCTACTAAGGTGGCTTATAGGGTTTTCTTCCTATCAATTTATAAGTTTCCCTTATATATGGAGTAGTCTATATAGGCCTAGATAGGATCCGTATCAGACGTTAATTAAAGAACTTACTACTACTACTATACTAGTAGTACCATTTACTAAGTCTAGTTTAACCTAGATATTCTATATTAGTATAACTTTAGCGCCAATATATAGGGTTGAGTTCTCTAGAATATTATACTAATTAGGAGTAACCTTTTATACACCTATATTAGTGTTAACTAACTTAATAGCTATTACTGGCTATAAAAGATTGCAAAGCTGAATAGTGTTATATTTACCTATAGCAACGTATATACCGTATAGCCGAGTTATATTATTAAAGCCCGCAACCTTATTAATAGGTAGGCCCTACTTACACCTAGTTAAAAGAAGCTTCTAGGTTAAATTACTTATAAAATTACTATATAGCTTTGTGAGGGCGGTCCTAAATATAGTGCTCTTAGGGTTATTACCGCCCTGCCGTATAACTTAATCTAAGATAATAATTTAGTTAGTTGCCTTATAGGCTCCCTTTCTATAGCTAGTAAGCTCTAATAGGCTAGCGGGTAGATTATTATATAAGGCTGTCTAACCTATTGGGAGAAACTAATAGAAATTATCTACTTTCCGCGATATAAGGGCGATCCTTTCTATTCGTAGTATCCTAAGTTCTACTATATAAAGCTTATTCTTTATTACCCATAAAGGGAGTATAAGGAAGTAGCTACTTATACTAACAGATTTAGGGCCCCTAATTATATGGCTTCCTATTGGGCTTGCGTTAACTCTTATTAACACCCACTTAACTACTTCTACAATTAGAAACTAGAGGAAGCTTATAAAACTACTAATAGTATTAATAAGTTTAAAGGCGATTTCGCAGACCAATTAGAGCTATATTAGTTCTTTAAGGCCCTATATATCCATATTTAAAACATTAATAGAGTTAAAGTTAAGGATCCTAACAGGCTTAGTAATAGAGAGCTTAATTATAACTACGATTAGGGTATATATTGGGGTATTGTTACGGGACACCTCTATAATACTTTACACACGCCCACACTTTTTCCGTTGAGATGAAGAGGATGTGATATATCCTTCGACTTCTCATGAACTGAATCCTCCACGATTGCCTGGTTTCGAAAAAGCGCAGAACGGGTTGGCTCATGAGAGATGCTAAGCGTCTTTAGATCATCTTTTATCGCTCCGAATTCAACGTCCTGTCCCCTGTGAGCTTGCTGTAATGACAGCTAGGAGACTTCTGTACTAACCAGGGAAGGCTCTGGGACATATGCATCCGAATTCGATATAGTAGACTCACTCTTCAGCATCATATTCTCTCCATGCGGACTTGGCTTCGTGGGACGCTGAAAGTCGCCTTTGGTATATTGCTTTCTATACCACGACAACTTCTCAGACAATACGAGGCGCTCAAGTTCGAATAATCCAGAAAACGTTTCCGAACGTTTTCGGGTAGGTGTGTCGATATCAAAAACATTGCAATGTTTCTCGTCGAGGGATTTGGAGTGCGTATGACCCTCTGGCTCATTCATGCGTGCTGGATGATGTCCACCAAAACATTGCGTGTCGTCACCATATTTCGGAATCCAGCTTCCCATGTACCGTGGAATTTCGTTTAGCGTAATTGAATTGAGACTGTCTTCATTATGGTGAAGCTCATGAGGCATATTTCGCAGTGCCGTTTTTCTAGCCCAAGGCTCTGTCTGGCTCGACAAAACGTAGGCGGATGAGCCAAATGTTGTAGAATCATCCGCGTATCTCACAGACGACTGATCACTGTTGGACACGGTTCTCTCAACAGAGCCTAGGCTAATACCGAGTTTTGATCGCGTTTTGTAGTCAGTGGTAGGAGAATTTTCACGAGACGATTCATCCTCACAAAGATTAGGCGAGGCATTGCTAGGCTTGGTCGAGTAGGGGAACAGAGACGGTGACCCAGGATGTTTCCATGAGACACGCGACATCTCCGGCTGTGGTACTTGTCTCTCGGCAGGCATGGTATTGACTTCGACGCGGTGCTCCCATCTTCGATCGTTGTTCGCCATTAATGTATACAGGATTGTTCGTTATCTCTTAGAAGCCAGTCCCTTTTAGGGATTTTATCAAGCAGTCCCAGAAGAATCTTGATCCCCTAGCTTTTGGCAAGGTTAGGATGTCGTAAGGAGGAACAGCAAGCGAACAAGCAGCGGAAATTTAGCCTTGGTCTTCTGGTTCGTATTAAGCAAGGCTACCAAAGGACGGTCCCAGTTTAGGGCTGGCAAAGTGTGACTTGTTAAATATACAAAAACTTGTACACAAAGGCGAACAAAATGACATATGGATGCTGAAGAACACAAAGGTTAATGGAGTTTAAGACCTAAGAATGGTGAAAGCCATTGTGCCCAACTCCATCGATAGAGTTGGCATTGCAGCGAGGTTCCGCGCATTTGAGCGGAGGGCGAAATGGCTAGAACACACGACCAAAACGCCCCGGCTTAATAACCGCGCAAGCTAGGAAACCCAACCAATAAGGAACCTAGAGAGGCTGTATATGGAATAGGGGTGAATACACAGTGTAAGTCGGAATATTACACCGTGTAGTGTAAGCTTATATAATATATTATATATCGTAATCCTTGAAGTCCTCCCGGTCACCAACTTCATCGTCGCCAAATCTATATATATCCGGATCAAAAAGAGCCTCTACTAGATCCTTTTCCTTAACCTCCTTCCAGCATACATCAGTCGTAGAGCCTCCCATTTGGTGACAGTAGCCCTTGGTTAAACTATTTGAGTAAAAAAATGGGCTTAAAACACCATACCAAGACTCGTGATAAAGACGAGTATATAGCTCAAAGAAAGAGTGCGATGAACGGCGTTGCAAATAGATGCTCTGCTCTAGTGATTGCTATAGGCGAGCCATCCAAAGGAAACATTCTTCATTACACTGTTTACTAAGCATGTGGCCCGTGCAATACAGGCTGTAAGCCTCCAGAATACACGTGTGCACCGTGTTTGTATGTACACGTGTAAGAGCTCACACCCCTGATGTGGAAGGTAAGTGACGGCTGGAGAGGAACTATTTTAGAGATGATGAGTCGAATGTTTGGCATTAGTCTGCCTGGTTTGCTTAGACCACCTTGAGCTCATGGTGGGAAATGAACGAAGCTCGTTCATTTATCCCTTGCATCGTCGATGTGCTCACGATCGTGGCCCGTGCACGACGATCAAATGGCCTCGCAGACCTGCGGAGGATAAATTATCCTATCCGGCCGGGCGGATAATAATCCTATCCAAGGATAGCCCGGATATCGGATAATATCCGGATAGTATCTGGATATCCGCAAAATTTTAACCACAAACTATACCTTTACCCCCTATTATACGACGCTATAAATATAGCTAGTGCTAGTAAAATTCACCCTAAAAACTTTAATAATAATAATTCCTTTAAAGTTAATATACTTTCTACCCTTTTAAGTAGTGTTAATGTGACGGCTCGCATAAATGCCTCTGAACCGAAGCTTGTGGATTGCTATCTAATGAAGATACTAAGCTAAGGAGAAGAAAAGAAGGGGGTCGCAAGGACCATAGGAAACATATATGACGGGGCAGCCGCCAAGGCGCTAGCGGTAAGCGAGCCAATCGTAGGTTGGCAGAATATGGCAGCAGCATGGCAGAATTTGGCAGGTGACGCGCTCTAGCACTGTTACATTACCCCCCCCTCCTAAAAAAGCCTGCCCTTAGGCGTTGTCTAAGCTCCCTATTATTATCCAAATTGTTATAATTATCTAACCCTTCTTTCTAGCATTTAATCCAGTTATCTAATTTACGTGGTGGTCTAGGGAGGTTAAGGTAGGCTAGGTAGAAGTCCTGTAGCTTATAGGGAGAGTACTTAAAATTAGATGCGGGGTACCACTCTAGGTCATTATTATGGCCTACCCAGCTTGTATGGTATTTTAAGACATTACAGACCTTTTTTACTGCTAGGATTTCTTTAACTTCCTATTCTTCGTCCTTAGCAATCTGGATTGGTGGTAGGGGGTTGTTATACTATCTAGGTAGTAAATTATCTGCAGCCTTTTATAGCCGGTCCGGAGAGAAGATGGGGTGGATCCTTGTTAACTCTAGTAGCTTAACCTTAAAAGAGTGTCCTACCTTTTGAAGAGTCTTATATGGGCCAGCCATTTGGTAGTCTAACTTGCGGCTTGGCCTCTGGGTTTTCTAGTTCTTTATTAACACCCATACCTTATCTCCTACTTAGAAGTCTTCCTTGCAATAATATTAGTTTACATTAGACTTCTTTTTTTCTTACACCTTTCTTATAATTGTTTGAGCAGTCTCCTAGGCTTTATATATTCTCTTGGTAAATGCCTGGGCTAAGGCGTTTGCAGGCCGTAGTAGGTTTAGTAGGCCTATCCCAATTAAAGGACGTTTGTAGTGTATACCCGTAGAGTAGTTTAAATAGGGACATCCCTATACTGTCATGGGGGAGTGTAAGCTGCGCGTAGTCTATTATAGGCAGTAATTCCAACTAGTTGTCCTAATAGTAGTCTACAAAGGGCTGTAGTCACTAGTTGAGGTACTGGTTTATAATCTTGGTTTGGCCGTTAGTCTAAGGGTAGAATATAGTAGAGAGCTTAATCTTAATCCTAAGGATACAGCAGAGTTTATTCCAGAAATCTGATATAAACTGGGGGCTATAGTTAGAGACAATTGATTTGGGGGCGCCGTAGAATTAATAGATGTTGTTAATATAGAGGCGGGCCATATCCTTTGCAGTTATGGTCTTAAAACAAGGGAGGGAGACGGATTGCCTGCATAGTTAGTTGACCACTATAAAGGCTGCATCATGGCCGTAGGCGTCCTTTGGAAATGACTTAAAGTTTATAGTAATATGTTGCCAAGGGCGTTCTGGAACTGGCAGTGGTTATAGCTACCTAGGAGTTTAATCCCTAGGGGCATTTACGCGTCTATAGGCGTGGTAGTTTCTAATAAATTAATCCACATTAGATAGAAGTCCTTGCTAGTAGTAATAGGGCGCTAGTAGTTGGTGGGTCTTATCGCAACTAGGGTGTGCCGTAGAGACTTAATAGTGGGCTTTATAGATTAACTCTGTCCATAGGTTGTTGATATTTAGAACTATAAGCCGTTCTTGGTATAGAAGCAGTCCTTCTTCTATTTCTAAATTAGGGTCCTTCTTTACGGCTTGGTCGCGGAGGACTTTTAGGGAGTTAGCTGTATGGTTTGCAGTTAGGATGCGGTTAACTAGCCCTATTAGTTTATCCAAGACTGCTCCCTTTAAGGGTACTAGCTTATTCTGTTTAGAGTCTAGTTCTTTAAGAATTTATAGGTTAAGCTGTTTGGGATAGAGGAGGGCGCGTGTCCGGTATTGGGTCTTTAGCTTATCCTAGGGTCCTATGTTTTGTTCCCTTTGGGTTAGTGCATTAGCTTTAGTATTTTGCTTGCTAGAATGATATATAATCGTAAAGAAGAATTTGGAGAGTATTTTAGCCTAGTGGGCTTGTTGTTTAGTAAGCTGCTATAACGGGACTAGCCTAGTTACAGTAGGAACATCTCGGTGAAACACTCGATATACAAATTCTGACGCTTTAACCAAATTCTGCCGAATTCGGCCAGCTTGATCGACTTCTGCCAAGTTCTACCAGATTAATTAAATTCTACCGAAGTCCGTTAAAGACCGCGTGCGTATATACGCACGCATTAACTACTAAGACCCCTGACTATTTAATTATAGGATTCCCTTGTTATTCCTTTCTCTTTTTTACGTAACGTCTTGTTCCTAGTAAGAGCTATATACCCTTAGATTTAGATAGAATTTATATTATTCCTTTAAATCTTCCCTAAAGTCTCTTCGCGCCCTTATATTACGTTGTGTTAATACCACTACCCTTAAAATGGCAAATGAACTTGAATCCGCCACGTTAGCTATTATGGCCCTAGTTAGGGAACAAATGACTATAATGCAATAGTCCTTTACGGATGCCTTAGCCCAGCAACGAGCTATACTAGAAGCCTAGCATTAGTAATTAATTAAAGCAATACGCAAAGAACTCTATAACGCCAAAGTACTTGCGTTAAAGACCCTAATAGCAATACCCGTAAATAAGATTGAGATAACTATATGCGAACCCGGCCCGTTAAATATAAACCCTAAACTAGTAATGGTAGCTTAACCTATACCTATAACAAACCTAGTACCTACCGCGAAATTAGAAAAGCTTCCTAACCCTCCAATATTTAATAGAAATTAAAATAACCTATATCCCTTTGTAACCAAGCTCCGTCTTAAACTTTTAATAAACTATAACTAATACCCTACTGAAGCTAGCAAAGTTAGCTATGGAATATCTTGTTTAAGTAAAGATACTGTATAAACCATGGACCTATTCTTCTATAATGGCACCTTTATTAATTTTAAAACCTTTATCTCTCTGCTAGAACAAATGTATAATAACGCCAGCCGCGAACACACCGCTGTTACTAAACTTGAAAACTTATAATAATGGAACCGAGACTTTATAAGCTTCTTTTTGGAATTTTTAGGCCTTATTAGTAAACTGGATTGGAATAAAGCCGCTAGAGTTGCTGCTCTTTAATGAGCTATTTTGGATAAAATTAGAGCATAGTTAGTAGGTAGGGAACTGCCAAAGGATCTACCTGAATTTGCTATAATATGTTAACGAATTAATAAGGACCTTTAATACAATAAATAGACTTATTCTCTGAAGCTAACCACACCTTATATTTAAAGCTTTGTAAAACCGATATATACCCTAAAGCGCAACCCTTCTCTAAAACCTATGCACAACCCTATGGACCTTAACGCCACTTAATCCTACACACCCTTAGGAACTAATAAATGAAGAACTCAAGCCACAAATAGAGAATGCTTTAGATGTGGTAGAAAAGGATATATCTAAAGGAATTACCGAACTCACCCTTTTAAAAAAGTCCGCTGTAGTTCCTCCCAGTCTTTAAATTACACCCGCTCCTTAAATTGCACTTATTCTTTAAGTTATACTTATTCTATAAATTATACCTGGTTGTTACAAAGTATCTTACCTTTAGTTAATTTAGAAAACAAATTATCCTAGGGCCAAGTCGCGCCTTAGGATAAGAAGTGGAAGAGTATAAGTGTCTAGGCTCTTCCAGTGCTAATACACAACACAGCTTCCTTAATATACTTAGCAAAATTCAAATACTTAGAAAATGGAAGGAGGTATAAATACTAATAGACAGTAGAGCTACCAGTATGGGCTTTATTAATACAACTACGCGAAAACTTAATGCCTAAATTTAAAGAAACTTGATAAGCCCCAAGGCTTATAAGGCTTTAATGGTAAGCCCTTAATATATAGTAAACTGACGCACTACACTCTTATAAAGATGCAGATGGGTGAACACCTTAAATATATTTCCTTATTTATAATACCCCTAAAGCATTATAAGGTAATACTTGGACATAGATAGCTAAAACAATATAACCCTTTAATTAGTTGGGTTAAAGAAATACTAAAGTTCCGCACAACCTACTGCTAAAGTTATTGCTTAAAATACCATCTACCCTACAAACATGTACAAAATTATTTAAATTTAATATAATATAAACTGCCCCTATTATGGACCCTAAGCCAAAATAATAAGGCTATAACTGCTAATTGTAGTAAAGAATGCGAAGACGTTACACTGAAACCTCTTAAAATTTATATAATACAAGCCGCACCTTTTATTTTGTTAGCACGAAAATAAGACTATAAAATCTTTGCTGTAACTATAGAAGATATTAAGAAAGCACTAGAACCGAAGTAATATATTAACCCTTAACCTTTTATGCCTAAAGAATACCACAATCTAATTAACAAGTTTAAGAAAAGATTTATAGACCAACTACCCCTATATTAGGATGTATACAATTTTAAGATAGAACTTGAACCTGGTATAACACTAAAGTTTAGTCCACTATACGGTATGTTATAAGAAGAACTACTTGTGATGTGATAGTACCTTAATAAGCATCTAGAAAAAGGATTTATTTGCCCTAGTTAATCTCTATTCGCCTTACCTATACTATTTATTAAAAAGCTAGGAGGAGGCTTAAGATTCTGTGTCAATTATTAAGCTCTAAATGTAATTACAATTTAAAACCAATATCCTATTCCCTTAATTTAAGAAACGCTTAACTGCTTATTAAAGGCACGGTACTTTATAAAGCTTAATATAGTCGCCGCCTTTAACCAAATCTGTGTCTATAAAGGAGATAAAAAGTATATAGCTTTTTGTACACAATAGGGACTCTTTAAATACCTAGTAATGCTATTTAGCGTAAAGAATGGTCCTGGTACGTTTTAGTAATACATTAATAATACACTTTAAGAATTCCTTGATGTATTTGTTACCGTGTATATTAATAATATCTTAATCTACTCGTCTTCGCTTTCTAAACACTAGAAGCATATCTAAATGGTCCTTAAACGCCTACAAGACATAGGTTTGCAATGCGATATTAAGAAATACAAGTTCCACGCATCCAAAGTTATGTACTTAGGCCTAATTATATCCCACAATAGAATTAAAATGGACCCTAAAAAGGTCACTACGATTGTAAACTGGGAAAGCCCTAGTAACGTATAAGACATTTAAGGATTTCTAGAATTTGCAAATTTCTATTATTAATTTATTAATTAGTTCTTAAAAATTGCCTAACCATTAGTAAACCTAATAAGGAAAAATGTAAAATTTAAATAGACTGCTAGATACGAATAAGCTTTTAATAACTTAAAACAACGTTTTATAACCGCTCCAATTCTTACCCACTTTAACCCTAACCTTAAATATATTGTTAAAACAGACTTGTCTGATTATGCCTTAGGGGGAGTGTTATTGCAATATAATAAGAACGGTAAGCTGCACCCAGTAGCCTTTCTTTCCTAAAAGCTCGCCCCTACTAAATTAAACTATAAGATATACAATAAGGAACTGCTTGTAATTGTTAGATGCTTTAAACAATAGCGCCTAGAACTTAAAGGATTATTATTTCTAATATGCGTGTTAACGGACCATAAAAACCTGTAGTACTTTATAACTATAAAGCAGTTAATATAGCGCCAAATCCATTAGGCTAAATACCTCTCATGATTTAACTTTAAGATTATGTACTAACTAGGCAAACTTAATTAGAAACCTAATGCATTAACATAACAATTATAAAACTTACCTGTGAACGCCTTAGACAAATTAATTACAAATTAATTATAGATCTTATTGCCCCCTAAACGTTTTAAGAAACTACATCCTATATTTCTAGATACGGAACTTAATAAAAACGAATTAGAAATTAATAAATGGGAAATGGAAATTAACGAGCTAATGGAATACGAATATAAGAGCGATGTATAGATAGTAGATATAATAAAAGCAATTTAAACAGGAAAACGACAGCATAAAGATATTACACTTACCAAATATGAAATTTGTAATAATCGACTATACTATTAACAGAAGATAGTAGTTCCAAACTCCAAACCCTTACAATTTAAGATACTTAAATTTGTATACGATTCCCCTATAGTAGGATATCCTAGCTATATAAAGACTTATGAGATTATTTAACGAGCATACTACTGGCCTATAATGCACGACTATGCACAAAAATACGTTTAAGTATGCAGAATGTGCGTACGCGGAAAGACCTCTTATGTAAAGAAACAAGGAGTACTTTAACCGTTGCCAATTCCAATGTAAAGATGGCGAGATATCTTAATTAACTTTATAGTTAACTTGCCTAACAGTAACGGGTTTACAAACGTTATAGTAGTTATTAACCATCTTATAAAAATGCGATATATAATTCCTATGGACTTAATCGATGTAATATTAGTAGCCAAATATTTTGTTAAATACGTCTTTAAGCTATATAGACTTCCTGATTTAATAATATCCAACTATAGAAGCTAGTTTATTTTAGACTTCTGGAAAGCCCTATATAAACAATTAGATATTTAAACACGACTCTTAACTACATTTTATTTAGAGATAAATGGCCAAACTGAAATTACAAACGCGATTATGGAACAATACCTATAAATGTACTGCTTCTACCTGCAAGACAACTGGGAAAAGTAGCTGCCCTTAGCTGAGTTTACTGTGAATAATATAATAAACGAATTAACAGGTGTAACGCCGTTCTATATAACCTACGGACAAGATCCCTAACTTGGATTTGAACTATAACCTGAAATTAACATAATAGGACCTATAATTAAACGAATCCAGTTAATTAACGCGCATAACTTCGCTAATTAAATAAAGCAGTTAATAGAACTATTATAAAGTGAATTAGCGTACGCTTAAACTGTATAAGAATGGCATGTAAATAAAGGACAAGCTCCTATATGGGACTTTAAGGAAGATAATATAGTTTACCTAAACACACAAAACCTAAAAACTTAACGGCCCTTAAAGAAACTTAACTGGAAGTTTGCAGGCCTATACCAAATTAAGAAGAAATTAAGCCCATATACTTATAAGCTTAAACTACTAACTAAGATAAAAATATATCTAACGTTTTATATAAGCTTACTGCAACCTTTAAAGGATGAACCTATAATGCGCGAAGTGCCGCTACTACCTCCTGTAATTGTTAATAATGGTAACAGTTCTTACTTTATTAACTCAATTAATAATATATAATGGAAAATATAATCTAAACAATTTAAACTTCTTATTAAGTGGGAAGGATATAAAACATAAACCTAGGAGCTCTATAAGCAAGTTAAGACCAATGCGCCTTCCCTGGTAAAAGAATTCCACAAAGACTATCCTTCGCGGCCTACTTTAGCTGGATGGACGCGATATAAAGGTAAACGACTGCTACCTAATATAAATATACGAAACACAACAGCAGGAAGCTTGAACTTAAAAAGAACTTAAAAAACATTATAACGTTTATAACATAATTACGTAATACACAAGATGTTAAGGAACTTTAACCGCCGGTTAAAGTTATCTAATTAGTCAGATTTGCCTTGCCAAGACCCACTGCAAAGATATTAGTTCTGCTTACCGCCTTAACTAAGCCAATAGTGATTTTCTATCCCAGGGATAGAAAATCCTAATTAGTCCACTTAATAATAGAACTGGTAAAACTCTATACCGCCACTAACGCAACTATATAAACGCGATAAATAATAAATCTTAACTAAATTAAATTATTTTAAACCTTTGGCTAAAGGGGGGGTACTGTAATAGGACTAGCCTAGTTACAGTAGGAATATCTCGGTGAAACACTTAATATACAAATTCTGACGCTTTAACCAAATTCTGCCAAATTTGGCCAGCTTAATTAACTTCTGCCAAGTTCTGCTAGATCAATTAAATTCTACCGAAGTCCGTTAAAGACCGCGTGCGTATATGCGCACGCATCGACCACTAAGACCCCTAACTATTTAATTATAGGATTTCCTTGTTATTCCTTTCTCTTCTTTACGCAACGTCTTGTTCCTAGCAAGAGCTATATACCCTTAGATTTAGATAGAATTTATACTATTCCTTCAAATCTTCCCCAAAGTCTCTTCGCGCCCTTACAGCTGCTTTATAGTTATAAAGTACTCTAGGGCTTTATGATCCGTATATATCTTAATCTAGGAGTTTGTGCCTTTAAGCTCTGTGCGCCATTAGGATAATAATTGGATAATAGCTAGTATTTCTTTATTGTGTACCTTGTAGTTACACTTAGCTAGGTTTATTGTTTTTAAAAAGAAGGCGATAGGGTACTATTCGCCGTCTAGATGTAACTGTAATAGGATTCCCGCTATAACTCCGTTAGAAGCGTCCGTCTCTAGTATTAATTTAAGGTCTAGGTTATAGTGACAAAGGATTAGGGAAGAGATAAGCCGATCTTTTAACTCTCCAAAGGCTTCTATATAGTTATTATTAAAGATAAAAGGCGTGTCTTTCTAGGTAAGTTGTATAAGAGGCGTTGCCACGACTCTGTAGTTATGGATAAATTGGCGGTAGAAATTACAAAAACCTAGGAAGGACTAGATCCCCTTTATAGTATAAGGGGGCTGCCAGTTATGGATTGCGTTAACCTTCTTAGGGTTAACTTTAATCCTATTTATACTCACTATAAACCTAAGGTACTTTGTGCGTTTTACCTCAAATTTATATTTCTTAATATTAACTTGCAAGCCCGCGTTCTGTAATCTCTCTAGGACCTTCTTAATATGAACTTGGTGCTTAAGTTTGTTGTCTAAGTATATAAGGATGTTGTCTAGGTATACTGTACAGAATTCGTTAAGGTAATTAAAAAGAATGTCATTTATATACCTTTAGTATGTAGCCGGTCCGTTTATTAGTCTAAAAGGAAGAACTTTGCATTTATAGGACCTGTAACGGGTATAGAACGTTGTTAAATCTTTAGATGCAGGGTTTATCCTAATTTGGTAGAAAGCTTGGCAAATATTAAGTTTAGTAAAGATCTTTGCCCGGCTTAGATATGCGAGGGTTTTGTCAATTAAAGGAATAGGATACTAATCCTTTTAAGTAATAGCATTTAGCTTCCAATAGTTAATACAAAAACGAAGGCCTTTACTAGGCTTTTTTACAAATAGGATAGGGGAAGTAAAAGGGGCTTAACTTAGCTCGATAAACCCTTTATCAAGGTTATTAATTAAGTACTGCTTTATTGCTTTTAGCTTGTCCGTTAATTGTTGGTAAAGGGGTCTATAGCCTAGCAAGTTATTAGCTTCCAATTAAATCTTGTAATCGTATATTTGGTAAGGGGGTAACTTATCTAAAGCCGCCCTTAAGAATGCGTCCTTGTACTTAGCATAGACAGTAGGAAGAAGACGTTTAACCAGTTCCTTATTAGTTTCCTTAATTAGCTTTTCTTCCCTCTTATTAATAATCCAGTTAATCTTATATAGGCTTATTGTAAAGACCTTATTGTCCTTCTAGTACATATTAAAGTGGAACGCTATAGCACTAATTGCGGTAATGTTAACTATAGGGGGGTTATATAATACTGGGGCGTGCGTAACCTTAGGGCCCTCTAGGGTATTAGCGTCGTTATTACTCCTTTTAACTCCTATTACATCTTTTAGAGGTTATCCCTTATATCTTATTGGTACGTTCTTTTCCACACCAGTTAGATCTACGCAATTTGGACGTTGTCTATATTACTATCTATCCCGCTTCCATATATAGAGTCCTCCTTAAATATGGCGCTTCAGAAGAGTATCTTTATTAGTATAGAGTTCTTTCCAGCTTCGCGGCGGGCGTCTTCTTAGGTAAAGGCTAGGTTACAGGCCCAGATATCCTGCTAGTATATAGGGTCAGACTTCGCGGCTAGTGTTTTGTGGTTAGTTTAGATTTCTCTAATAAAGGAGGGTAATTTTAGCCTATCCTCCGGCCAGACAAACTGTCTTTATTATATGTTTAGCCAAATATTAAAGTAGGACATCTATTTTCGGCTAAGGATTATATTATAGGACCCTAGGTCTAAGATGTAGAAGGGGATACTATATTAACGTTGTCCATTAAGGGAGATATATAACTTTAGGATGTGGGTAACCGGCTTACCGGCTTAGCTGTTATAGCCTTTTACCTAGACAGGCTTCTCTAGTAGGGTGGCTTTTACATTTAGAAACTTAGCAACGTTAATTATATAGGCAGTATTTATAAAGGCAAAGCCATTTACTCTAGTATTAATAAGGGCAGTTAAGTTAACTCTATATCCACTTTAAGATACTGTATATAGAACTATAAAGTGTTTTCCACCTATTAACTAACTTAGATTAATCTCTTTAAGATTAATAGGATACCCTAGGGGGGAGTCTTTCCCTAGGGTTCTTTTTTTCCTAACTTATCAGACATTTCTCCTTCCTCTATCTCCTTAATATCCTTTAGTTCTGGGCAAGATAAGGCAAAGTAACCCTCCTTATCGCAGTTGTAGTAAGTGGCTGTGGTAGGGTCAATTGGGGTATTACAACAAGTACTAGTTAAGGTTGTAGTACGTGGCTAGTCAGGCAAGGCTCGCCAGTGCATAGTTGTGACCGCTTTTGGTATAGCAGCGGTTGTGGCTTATCTTCCTACTCTAGCTCCCATAGGGGTGGTAGGTAAGCTTTAATTACTACAGGGTTGCTTCTGCTAATCTAGGCAGGCGTTAATCCGCTTTAGCTTTGAGTCTAATAATAGGCAATAAGCTGCAAGTCTTTTATAGGTTGGCAGGTTGTCTAAAGTTATAGCAATCTTCTCTTATAGCCTAATTGTTAGTTTGTTATAAAGGTCTAATTGGTAGTTTTTAAGGGGGACCTAGCCTTCTCCTGCAAGGTATAAGAATTAAGTCTGGAATTTGGAAAAGGGTTGGTTCGGCTTTATTATTAGGCGGTTATAGTTATACTAAGCGTCCTATACTTTGTTTAGGTTAACATAGATAGCCGCTAGGTACTGCAGTATTTTATTAATAGATATAAATTGGACAGAAGAGTTATCCTCAAACTTAGCTTAAAGGTGACATTAGGCGTCCCCCATAGTTTGGCCAAAGAGGTAGAGCATTTTGGCCTCTTTAGAGGGGAAATGGTCATAGTTAATTTAGAGTTTTCCTTGTACTTAAATCCTCCAGTTCTTAAAGGTAAGGTCTATCCCATTAGACAGTAGTTAAGGGTTAGGAAGCTTAACGGATTTTAACTACTTTATTATTATGTCCGTACTCCCTAGTGTATCACATTTAGTGTCACGGATTCCGGCCATAGCACCGCCAAGGGCTCGTCCTAGGCGAGCCTTGGCACCCACAGTATATAGAGCCACGGTGCCTACGCACCTCTTGCACCTTTATGCAATATCCTATCGTGTACCTAGTCAATACTACAACTTCTCAGAGCCTCCTTGACCTCGTCTCGTGACATTTAGTTAAGTAAATAGGTTAACTAAGGCTTTATAAAGGGGAGGCTAGGCTGCTTTATAAGGCAGTAAGGCTTTCTAGGATCTCCTTTAGAGTCTCTTATATACTTTGGGCTTAAAGACGATTAACCTTCTAATTGGCCGCAAGGGCGCGAATCTGTTCACGTACATCTATAACATTGTCATTATCTTTAATTTCTGATCCCAATTGGATCTCATGTTCCTCTTAGGTAGAGGCAGATCTTTTAGATAAGCTTACTTTAGGTGCCATCATTAGCTTCCTAGGGTTCATTAGTCTTATGCGCTTTAGTTTTAATTCTGGGGGTATAGGTCCAGTCCTGCCTAGCTTATAAAGTGGGATATTATTAAGGCCTTCCCAGGTAGTATAAAGTTGTTCTAGTGTCTAAGTATAGTGTGTTAACGCATTGTTGTAGATAAAGTTTCTTTTGAGATGTGGGGATATTATTGAGGCCTTCCCAGGCAGTGTATGGAGAGCTTAGTATAATATAATGGCTCGCACAAATGCCTCTAAACTGAAGCTTGTGGATTGCTATCTAATAAAGATACTAAGCTAAGGAGAAGAAAAGAAGGGGGTTATAAGGACTATAGGAAACATATATGACGGGGCAGCCGCCAAGGCGCTAGCGGTAAGCGAGCCAATCGTAGGTTGGCAGAATATGGCAGCAGCATAGCAGAATTTGGCAGGTGACGCGCTCTAGCACCGTCACAGTTAAGACTAAAGCTAATACTAGTTTAATCCCAACTACTTATATAACATAAATCTTAAGATAAGTCTCCTTAATTTATAAATATACTTATATAGTAATAAAGGAAGAAAAGGCTTATATAAAGAAACGCTACTTTTATAAATACTATCCTCCTTAAGATCTAAAAGGACACCATTTCTTAACTATTAAATTATAAGGCCATCTTAAAAGATATAATGTTAAATAGAATTTAGTAGAGAATTAGAAGCGTATAACAGTAAAAGATTAGAGGGAGAGATCTCTTTTAGAACTATATTAAAAGCTTTTAGTAAAAGGAGAAGTTTAAGGTCTTAAGAGTAAGGTTCTAAAGCGTATAGTATATTAAAATACTATAAAGCAAGCACTTCTAGATCTAATTATTGTATAATAGCTTCCCTTCTTATATATAAAATAGCTAGAGTTTTATATTTTTATAAAAGCATTGAATTAAGAAGCACCCTTAATTATCCCTATACACTACTTGTTGGGAATGAGGCAAGCGGTCGTCACGTGTCGCCGCGGCACTAGCGTGGCGAGGAGTCTTAGGCTCCTCGTCCTTCCTTATTCCAAGAACAATAACAACATCATCATACTATCTACGAACCGTAGCTACGTGATATCACCTTGTGAAACCAACACTAATTAGTGGTTAACTTCACAGTTATACCATAGAACAGCTAGGTATTCTACTAAGAAGAGATAAGCCACTGTACCAGTGCTACTTATGCTAGAGGAAGCTGTCTTTTAAGGCTAGAACTGGTCCTAAACCTTAAATAGAACTCTTCCACGAATCTAAGAATCTAAAGGCCAGAACTAGTCCTGAGCCTTTTCCTAAATTATAGATTCTTGCGTCTATTACGCAGAATAACACGCTTTATAAGTCTTTATAATTTAAGGCCAGAACTGGTCTTAAGCCCTATAATTGCAAATATATGTCATAAACGTGTACCAAACGACAATTCCTACACCAATAATACTTCCCTTTCTCTAAAAATATGGCTACAATTACTCTAAATAACTGGAAAGACTCCTTACCGCTAGGGGTAGCTATACACGCGAAACTTATTAATGAAGATTAGGATAAATTTGCCGTTAATATAACAACTTATACCATAAAACAAGTTAATGGCTTTCTCCTATACTATATTCTATTCTACCAAGATAGATACTATACTAATTTATAGCTGTGGAAATATTTTAGGGAGGATTTTATAGGATGGACTGCTGATACCTGGGCACTTAGTAATGTTAATATTATTTAGGATTTTCAAGACTTCCTTTGTAGGAATAGGGTATATATTACTAAAAACAGTAACCTAATTATAAGTAATATTTAGGCCGTTATTATTGGTATAGAAGAACTAGTATGGACAGAAGCTAAGATTATATGTTAATTATAGAAACCTAAAACCAACCTATATTCTTTAGAAGGCAACTTTAATTTGTATTTAAACCCCTAGAACGCTACTCTCCCACCTAGAGGTACTCTCCTACTAGAGGTACTTTCCCACCTAGAGGTGCTCTTCCTCCACCTCCTCTACTACCTTTAGCTCCTCCACTTCAGCTAACCGGTGAGCCTCTACTATAAGAAGTTACGAATCTAATAAAGGTATATTTAGACGAAGAGAAGAAGTTTAAAGGAGAACTATATAATATGCTTAGAGTAAAACTATAGGTCTTTTATAACTGTTGCAACAAGGTTGGAATTCAATGCCACTAGTACTATTATACTTTTTCTGTTATGTTAAAGGGACAGGCGGCGACATTTTATTATAACTATATTACGGGCAGAAACTATAGCTTTAATATAATACTTTAGCTTACTAGAGCCCACTTTAAGACTAATAAGAATCGCCAACTTTATATATCTAAATAGCGGGAGACTATATTCTAAAGAGTTATTGCTTCTAACTTAATAAAGACTTATTTAGAGTGCCTTTAACTACTCTTTAATAAACTCTAGAAAATCTAATATAGCCTTACTAAAACTTACTAAAATAAGAACAGTCTAAGGGACCAGGTTATCTTAGCCTGCTATGGCGTTCCTAAGTATAATTTAGCGCTATATAAACCTATGGATATATTTAAAGGAGTATATACTAAGCTACGCTTCGCCATAGGTACTGTAATGCGAACATAAGAATCTTAACAGTTCTATGCCGAAAACCCTACCCAACTAAGTATTCCCGACTAATATAATTACAACTGGACTAACTAAATATATAGTGGCCGTGGTAGGGAATATGGCAAAGGGTATAATTAATATTAACCATAAGGCAATTATAGAGGTCCTTATGGAGGTTTATTTTAAAGTAATTGCTAAAAAAAGTGCTACGTTTATAAAAAGCTAAATTGCTAGTTAACTAGACACTCTCTTAATAAGCGAAAGGAGGTATATAATAAGTTTTATTAGAGTGTAAGAAGCGTTAGAAATTATAAGGTTACTATAGCCTACTTTTAAAGCTTCCTGGTTTAATATAAAGGCGTAGAAGATCTTAAGGGTGAGGTTAATAAGGCTAAACAGCTCCTTATAGATATGGAAATTAAGGACTACTCTCCTAACCAATACTTCACTAAGTATGGTAAGGTAGATGGTATATAAACTGTTACTATTCTTAATAACTAATCTATGCTCCATTTTATTATAAAGTTGGATATCTTTAATAAGCTAAAAGAGAGTTCTGTATTCTCCTTTAATAATAGATACTTGGCAAATGTCTTCTATAGTATTATGCCAGATATTAGGGCCGCAGGAGTATCTATAGTAGGAGAACCTTAAGTCCGAGCCCTTTAGTAGCTTAATAGCTCTATTTAGATTAACCATTTAATGGCAGGCTAATATACAATTTGTTTTAGTAAGGGTACTATAATCTCTCTTGGCATAATTAGGGTCCAAACCCCCTTAGGATATATTACTTTTTATATTATTCCCGCAAATACCCTATTTCTATTCTGCATTAGGGATATAGATAAATTAGGCATTAAGCTTAACAATCTTAAGAATATACTTATATAAAGAGATAATTAGGTGCCTATTATATATAAGTAGGGTTACCCTTGGTTACTCCTTTAATAACTAAAAAAGAGTATTACTTAGAGCTATTTAACTAAGTTAGAGTTACGCCAATTACACCGCTGTTTTGGTTACCTATTAGTTTACTAATTGCTTAGGGTTCTTTAGTAAGCAGGTTATAAAGTTAAGGTTAAGGCAATTAAGCATCTTATAAAGTACTGCTATTACTACTAAATAAACCAGAAGTCCCCTAGCTAATTTAAGTTTACCCTTAAAAATAACTACAACTTTAACTTCTATATTATTATTAACATTATATATCTTAGCGACAAACTAGTACTCTAAGTTATTAACTTCTTAACCTCCTTCTAAGCCGCACGTTTCTTAAAGGATATGTTAGCTAGGAATATATAAAATACCCTTTAATTATACTAGATTAATATCTACCTAGGACCCCCTAATTAAATTATCTATAATATAGGAAAGAACTTCTTATCTACAGAGTTTTGATAATAGATAAATGTAATAACAATTAAGGTCAAGGAAGTCCCTATTAAGGCATATAATAGTATTAGAAAAGTGGAGTGGTATTACGCGCCATTACGCCGCGTATATAAGATTATCTCTTTAGAACTAGAGGATGCTAATAAAGAACTTACCTTATAAATAGCTGTTAAAGCTATTAATAATTCCGCCGGCCCAAATAGACTCGTACCCACGTTGCTAGTCTTTAGCGCCTACCCTTAAATAACTAATAATTCTCTACTATCTCCCTCTATTATGTAATAAGCTAAGGCTATTCGCAAGACAATAAAGGAGGTGTAATGTCTCTATGCTATATACTAGGTCAATAACGTACTAGGAATAAGAAATGGCCTAAATACCTTAACTACGCTTAATCTGCCACTCTAGTCTAAGGTACGTATATGGTATAAAAAGGGAGGATGATTAGGCCTATATTAACTTATTATAATTAATGGTTAAACTTATACTATTTAGATGCCTTACAGACCTACTTAATTCCGTTTAACTGTTATTAAGCCTTACTATAAAGATAACAGTTTTAAGCCTTTGCAGGACACCCTAAAAGATGCCCTGGAGGAGAACCACAATTAATATACTCTAGAAGGCGACTATAATTCTAATATAATTATAGTAGATATGCTATAACTATAACGCAGTAGAGGTCGCCTAAAGGGATTACAAAATTACTAATATCTTATTAATTTTAAAGAGCAATTTGTTGCCGCCATTAAGAATAGAGTTAAGTTATTAATGGCCTTTATAACAGCTAAAGAGAAGGCTAACTTTAAGCTTGCAAAACAGCTCTAAAAGGAAGGTTATATTATAACTCTAGGAGCTCCTTTCCAAGCATCTAATAAATAGGAGATTAATAGTCTCATTATAAGAGGAGTCTTTAAATTTAAGAAGTATAACCCTACCAAATTTAATAGAGTTTATATCTTTAAGTTAAGAATGGTTAATAAGATTAAGGGCAAAGCTACTAACACCCTATTTAAGAAATTAAGGCTTATTATCTAAGGCTATAACAACAATAGTAAGGAGGTAATTCTTACGCAATCTCCCATAATTTAACAAGCTAGTTGGTAAGTTATTATTATGCTAGCTCCCTCTTTAATAAAGAATAGAATAGCGGTTTATTTATAAGATATTACTTAGGCCTACACCTAATTAGAGACGCACCTTTAGCGCTTAATACTGGCATACATTCTAGAGCAAATTCGCCACTAATATTCCAAAGATACAATTATGGTTGTGCTTAAGCCATTATATGGAATTGCAGAGGCAGGAACTTATTAGTGGGCTACCTATAGCAAGCACTATAAAGAGAGGCTCTTAATAACTACTTCTATATTTAATCTATACTTCCTTATTATAACTACGGGAACCCTATTTAGAATTATTGGCATATAAACTAATAATATAATTATCTTAGGAGACAACCAATTCTTAGCTCTTAAAGAAGATAAGCTAGTAAAGGTAAATCTTATAACAAAGCCAAAGGAAAAGCTTAATTTAATAACACTATTACCTTTTAATAGATGTATCCTCTCCCTAAATAAGGATTCTATTGCTTTACGCCAGAAGGGTTAAGGTAAGAAGATTAACGTTATTAATATTAATTCTCTAAAGCAAGGATATGTGGAGCAATACGCTTGTGGAGCTTATATTGCTTCTATCTATTAACCTAAGGCTTTATTTAATCTCTCTATTACCGCCTAACACTAGGAACCAACTAAGGATGACATTCTTGCCCTAAATAAATATCTTTCCTGGTAAATAAACCATCTAGATTAGGGACTATTCTATATACCTATTAATCTTCCCACTACTAAGCTCTTTATATTTGTTAATGGATTATTTATAAATAATAAAAACTTTAGCTCCTAATTAGAATATAAGATTATTATTGCAAACAAATCTACTAGAGAGAATGACTTTATAATTAACAGTAATTTTATCTATTGGAGCTTAACCAAGAGTAAGCGTGTTACTTAAAGCGTTCTAGCGTTAGAGACATATAAAATGGTTAGCGGAGTTAATATGGCAATTATAATTGGAACTACCCTAAAGATAATTATAGATCGACTCGAACTTTCTATTATCCCTATAATCATATGCACCAACTTATACTCCCTCTATAAGTGTTTAGTTAAGCTTAGTACTATAAAGGAGAAGCGCCTTATAATTAATATTATGGCACTTTAGCAATTCTATAAACAGCAAGAACTTTTTAAAATTTAATAGATTAACGGCCAAGACAACCCAGTAGATATAATAACGAAGGTAAACCTAAACAAGGCTCTAGAGACATTTATTAACATAAACACTCTATATATATGAGTTAAAGGTTGGGTTAAAAGGGAGTAGAAGCAAGACTTATATTATAATAGTAACAATTAATGGGCACGTACTATGCGCTATTATGGCTTAGTAGAATTTGGCAGAAGTCTATAGCTTAGGGGTCGTTCGGTTGCAATATGGAGGCCTCATATTCCAGTTCATAATCTGTTGATTCGGAGTGATTTTGTCTGCACAGCCTCAAAAATTTGATGTTCCTCTCACCGCTCGCAAAACGCCAGAA
>Ga0307507_10001392_pt1 | contig 54238 bp, 14 predicted proteins | sample 7_EM_MG_FD_207223 | JGI IMG/M metagenome (GOLD analysis project Ga0307507, IMG submission 207223) | Populus trichocarpa ectomycorrhiza microbial communities from riparian zone in the Pacific Northwest, United States - 7_EM | ecosystem: Host-associated > Plants > Roots > Unclassified | place... | reverse complement strand
ATTCTCTGGTTATTCCTTTCTCTTCTTTACGCAACGTCTTATTCTCTACAAGAGCTATACCCTTAGATTTAGATAGAATTTATATTATTCCTTCGAATCTACCCTGAAGTCTCTTCGTGCCCTTACAGGAAGTAGCTTATACTAATTATCTTACTAGTAGTTTAAATATATTTATAGATAAGACTCTAGTTTCTAGTTCTAGTGTTCTATTTACCTATCTATTTGTAAATAAAAAGCTATACTATAGTAGTGGTTTATCTTTAAATAAAAGTATAGATCTAACTAGTACTAGTTTATAAAGACGCTGCCCCTATTAGTAATAATAGAGTATAGTTAATCTGCTTTAAGAAAGGATTTCTCCTTAATTAGGTTTGCAAGCGCTTATATATTAATTGTTTTATTAATAGGAAGGTATTAGATATACTTTAAAAACCTATTAATAAGTATAAGGACTAAATTACACATTTATCCTTACTTATCTTTTAATAGTAGAAGATCCGTAATAAAATCTATAGCGTAATATTATAATAGTTCGCTAGTAGGAGGAACTAATATAAATAACCCCTATAAGGTTCTATATAGGGTAATAAGCTAATACAAAGAAGCTCTTGCTGTACCTGGCCTAAAAGACTAAAACCAACTAAAAGATCTCTGAAAAACACCTAGAGAATCCCCCTAAGATATATGCATTACAGGGGAGGCACACGTTAAACAATAGTGGTTTGCACTCGCGCGCAACCGCTAGAATGTTAGGTGAAACCTAAGTAGATAGTTATATAGCCGTAAGGGATAGGCGACCCTAGGGCGACCCAGGGGTGACTCGCCCGTAAGGTATGTGCACTGTATGTGCCTAGGGAAAACCCTTCCTACCTTGTACACAGACTCCTCCTTTTTCCCTTAAGGATTTGTCTGTTTATATAATATACCCTATTATTCTATTATTAAGCTCCCTATCTATGTCCTTACCTTATATTTAAATCCTTACCAATCCCCTTAGGAGGATAGCCGGTTTAATTTTTCTACGATACCTCTAAAAAGAAAACCGACGCCTATACCTAACAGTAATATGCTAATAATATGACCGCCAAACGTCTTAGGATTTAGTGTAGACGAAACCGCTAGAAATATACTAGTAGAATCTAAGTCACCTCCTAAACCTTAAAATGATTAGCCACCTGTAAATGCTAGAGACCAATTTGACCTATATACCTAGGCTTAATAGGAGCTTAGTAAGATTACTAGTGTCCTACTAAATACTGCTAATATAAAGGAGCTAGATAAGCTGGCTAAGAAAATAGCCAACTTATAAAGCATTATTGATTTAATAAAGCCCTCCTGTCGCCTCTTTAGTAAAGAGTATAAGTTATATGGCGAACGTATACGCTAAACAAATCTTAACGCCCTAGTTAAGAAGTTACTACCTAATATTAGCGGTACGACTTAACAGCATTTTAACCGTTGGATTGCCGCAGTTAAGAACTAATTTAAGGTTAATAACGCTGATTATAACTGTAAGCGACGCACGTGCTAGGCTATTAAAGGTTTTATAAAAGAGAAGATAATTGCCTAACTGGTTTATTGCCGGTTAGGCACTAAAGATAAAGGTCCCTTACTATAGGATAAGTTTAAGACTATAGTCTAAGACCAGATTAGGAACCCATAGTGAGATGCTTTAATAATGCTACTATGTACTATATAGATATTATAAAGGAGAACTAGAGGTTTAATATTTTCCTAGCCCGTATATATAGCTCAGAGGACCGTTTCTTATATACCCCTTTTATTAACCCTAAGTAATAGGTAGACTTTTGGTTCTTATGCCTCCTAGCCTACTTATAAGCAGAGCTCTTCCGCCAAAACTTTGTTAAACGGGTAAGAACCACAGAGGACCTCTTTACTGAAATCCGCTGTATAGAGTAACTGCTTAACACCATAAAGCTTACGGAAGATTACATAGTTAGCAGCAGTAAATCCTTATGCTTAAAGCGCGGTTATAGCACAGGCTCTATAGAGTTAGGTTTAGGGAACAGAATCTAAAAAGGGCGACGCTTTTCTAAGCAAACTTCTAGGGAGACTACTTAAAAGCTAGATGGCTTAGAGGACCCCTTAGACGCTAGTGGTACGCATACAAGTTAAAAGAGACTTGTAGGTAACCACCGTAAAGAATACTAGAAGTAAGCCAGTAAAGATAAGTTAGGCTAGCTTTTGGAAAACCTAAAGCCCTAGTAGTGCATCTCTTTTAACTATAACTAGGGCCTAATATAGAGGGAGAGAAGAAACGCATTATGGTATACATTGCGATAGATACGCCCTAGGGTAAAGTCTGCCTATGTTACTTATATAACAATGGGTGCTAAATTAACCTTATTAACTAAGATGTTGTTTATAGGTTTAACCTGCCTGTAAGCTACGCGCCATGTTTACGTAAACCTATTACACGTTTCCTTAATAGCAACTAGATGGCAATCTGGGACGCTTATAATCTAACGGTTACTACTAGCGACTTTTAGGGTACCCCTCGCACTATCGGCCGCTAGACCTTTTGGAGTGGCTTATTTAATGGTTATAATATAGTTCTTAGATGGGATTGGCTTATAGAAGCAGATCTATTAATTAGCTTTTATTCTAGATAATTTATCTAGGGTACTTTAGACCCTAGACGCCTCTAAATAGTCACCCTTAATGCGCTCCTAGCAGATATTAAGGCTGGCGAAATAGTCTATTCGCTATAGCTAGAAGACTTCTTCTTTATGCCGGTTGTGAATATAATAGAGGACCTGTTGTTACTAGCAGTAAGTACCTATATAGACCTTCTAGATGTAGAGATACCGGTTATAAATATAATAGAGGACCTATTATTACTGGCAGTGAGTACCTATGGAGACCCTCTAGTGCCAGCGCAGATCGCTTTAACTTAGGGGGGAGGTAATTAAAACCCTAAAACTATTAAGTATACTGCAGCAGAGCTATATACACTCTTAGTGCAAGTGTACCTATAAAATATATATCGGCCGCACCCTTCTCTTTACTGGCTCCTGGAAGTATACTACTATATAATAGTTACCTTAATCTCTATGGACCCTGGCCTACTAGATATATATAAAGAGGAGATTAATGTCTTCTTTAATGAGCTAGTAAGTATACTACCTTAAAACTCTAAGTACGACTATACAATTGACTTAGAAGAAGGCAAGACGCTACCGTAAATGCCTATCTATAACCTCTTATAGAAAGAGTTACAGATCTTATAAGAGTACCTAGAGAGTGCTCTTAAGAAGAGCTGGATTAGGCCCAGTAAGTTGCCTGCTAGAGCGCCTATCCTCTTTATACCAAAAGCAGAAGGTATAATGCGGCTATATGTCAAATATAGACGCCTAAATAAGATTATAATTAAGAACCGGTATCCCTTACCACTAGTTGGCGAACTCTTTAATAGGCTTAGCTATGCGAAGATATTTATAAAGCTAGATCTTTGTGATGCGTATTATAGGATTTGTATTAAAAAGGGAGATAAATGGAAGACCGTATTTAAGATACGCTATGGTTACTTTAAGTACCTAGTGATGTCCTTTGGTCTTGCTAACGCCCCTACAACTTTCTAGAGCTATATTTAAAAAGCTCTAGGGACTCTAGTAGATACTATCTGTGTAGTTTACCTAGATAATATTCTTATCTACTTAAATAATGAGGATAAGTACGTTAAGTATGTTAAGCAAGTACTGCGACAGCTCCGCGCTTGGGGCCTCTATGCTAAACTGTTAAAATACATCTTTTATATTAAGAACGTCAAGTTCCTGGGCTTTATTGTTATACCTAAAGGTATTGTGATAAATCCTGCCCGCGTAAAAGCTATTAAGGAATGGCCTAAGCCTAAGTCCTATAGGGATATCTAGGTCTTCCTTGGCTTCGCCAACTTCTATAGGCGATTTATTTGGAACTACTTGGATACCGCATACCCTCTGTACGTATATCTTGCACAGGTATATCGCGACCTAACGTTAGACGGGGAGAAGAAGAAGTAAAAGCGTAAGAAAGGGCCCACTAAATGGTATTAACCTTAGTCCTGGCCTGACGACGCTTAGTAGGCGTTTTATAAGCTACGCGCTACGTTTATATAGGCTCCTCTACTTCACCACTTTAACTCTAATCTACCCCTAATGGTGATTACTAACGCTTCTAATTATACCTATAGCGGTATATTTCTGCAGCCTTTTAGGTAGGGAAATTAACTTTACTAGCACCTAATTGCTTATTATAGTTAGAAGCTTACTAGCCTAGAAGTGCGGTATAATACGCATAATAAGGAATTACTCGCTATAGTATAATGCTTTAAGACGTGGCGCTACTACCTTAAACACACCGCACATATAACGCGCGTACTCTGCGATTATAATAATCTTAGGTACTTTATAACTATAAAGAGCTTATCTGCTTACCAGGCCTGGTATGCTAAGGAACTGGCTAAGTTCGATTTTAAGATTAAATATAAGCTAGGCAAAGCAAATCCTACTAACGCACTATCTTAGCGCCTGGATTATGCTAAAGGCTTTAAAGATGGCAGCAAGAGGACAGTCCTTAATACTATACTGCCTACATTGCAGCAAAAGTTGCGGGTTATAGGCCTCATAGGCGGCCCTGGTGCTACTATACTAAACCAGTAAGTAGCATGTATGTAGTATGCGAGCGACCCTTATAAATATAGCGCCAACGGACTAGGGTGTCCTACTATTCTTTCTAAGACCTCCTCAACCAGCCTAATAGCGTTTAACCCTAGGGAAGATCCCTTGGCCCAGACAATGGTCCCCTATAATAACCCGGCAAGTTACCTATATATTACACGTTACTTTACTAGCACCGACTTTGCATAGAGTCTTGTGCCATAGCAAGAGGTAGTAGTAGCTGCCTTAGCCAAAACGGCGTTTATGGAACACCACCCTAAGTTACTGGTTAATTTTATTTGTGGAGTATAAGAAAGGGACGCCTTTATACACTTTATATGTGATTAGTTAACATAGGGATAGGTTCCTACTAGTAATAAGGATTATACCCTTAATAATTAAGGACTTTTAAGGCAAAACAATAAGGTCTAGGTGCTAAATTGTATACTACTGTAATAGGAGATCCTTAAGCGGAATTATAATAATTCTATAGGTGGCCACTATGGATTTAACCGTACCTACAAGGTGATTGCGCGGAAGTATACTTAAAATGGTCTTACTAAAGATCTCCGCGGATACCTAGATAACTATAATGCCTGCCAATGCTATAAATCGCACTACTATAAACCCTATAGTGAGCTGCAGCCTCTCTAGGTCCTTACCTAAGCCTAGTAATATTATTTACTTAACTTTATTACGGATCTCCCTAAGTCTAAGACTCCTAATGGTGTAGAGTGTAACTCCGTCCTTGTCCTTATAGACCATTTCACAAAGCTAGTGCGCTACTATTTAGTGTGTAAGATAATTAATGCTACGCAACTCATAGAACTCTTATTTAGAGTCTTTGTATAAATAGGGCCCCTAGATAATATTGTCTCTAATAGGGGTAGCGTATTTACAAGTAAGTACTAGAGTACTATATACTACTATCTCCGCGTTTAGTGTAAGCTTAGTACTGTATTTTACCTATAGATAGATAGTTAGACGGAACGCTAAAACTAGGAGCTTGAGGTATACCTGCGTATATTTATAAACTGGGAATAGTCTAATTGGGCCTCCCTACTTAATAAAGTAGCCTTTACCTACAACTCTAAGGTCTATGCTATAACGAAGCGTTCCCCTATTAAGCTTGCCTATGGCTAGCTGCTAAACGTTCTAAATAGAGTTCTAAATGGCGTCTAAGACGCCTGGTAAAGTAGGGAGGGGTCTAAGTTAATAAATGTCAAACTTGTAGAGATGTATTTATAACGTCTGCGCCTTACACATAAGGCAGTGGCGGCGTCGATAATGCACGCCTAACAGCTTTAGGTAAAATACTATAATCGTCACTATCTGGCTAAGCATTTCGCCGTTGGTAAACAAGTCCTACTCTTTTCTAAGAATATCCACACAAAACGTCCCTATAAGAAACTTAATAGCAAATTTATAGGGCTATTTTAGATCCTAGAGCGCGTAGGGTAGCAAGTATATAAGCTAGAGCTTCTACCTACTATAGCACAGCTCTACTCAGTCTTTTATGTCTCCTTACTAGAGCCTTATAGGTTACGCCCTAGGTTCTAACCCCTGGTAGTAGAAGAGCTTAAGGAAGGTAGCTAGGAAGTAGAAGTAATTATCGCCTACTAGGATTGTGCTAGACAACTATAATACCTTATTAAATGGCTAGGATGGCCAAATAAGTATAATAAATGAAAATACGAGATAGAACTTAAGAATTGTTAACAACTGCTGGATAAGTACTGTAAGCGGAATACCCTAGCCTTGTAGCTGAAGCGTAGGTGAAAAGCAAGCGCCGCTGCTAAGATATAACCTGTATTAAAGCGGAGTAGAGGACATTTTAAGGGATTAAAGAATAAGCAACGCTTATAATAGGAACTGCGGCATATATATGGAGTAAAGCGCGATTTATTAATATCTTATGTAAGCCATACTCTAACACAACCTGGCTATACTAGTAACTCGTAGGCGACTAGTAGGCGAAGCTATAGCGTATGCCAACGAAGCTTAATTTAGAAAGCACCCTTTCTAGACCTAGTCCGTCACTCTATACTAGCTTAGTAGGTTATTATGTTAGAGAACAGGTTTACTTAACTAGGGTTTAAGACCTACTGGTAACCCGCTAGTAGTAACCTATATCGACAATTTATATACTATTCTATGTATATACTATGCAGATAATGTATAAGGCTAAAGCATAGGTTAGCAGCGGATGTAACGGGTATATAACCTTACTGTCTACAAATCTGGCTATATATAAGTAACCTATAACCTACCCGCGAAGTATATATGGCGCTATGCCGGTATAGCATAAGGCCAAAGTATGGGGTTAGCGGTGGATTTAACGGGCATACTGCCTTACTACCTATAAGTCTAGCTGTATGTAAATAACCTGCGACCTACCTACGAGGTACTAGCGACCTACCTACGCAAGCGATCTTTTAGAATATTTTTAATGGTCTACTAAATTTGGGTAAGCCCTAAACGGACCAATTAGGATTTTCTATCTTAGGGATGGAAAATCGCTACTAGCTTAGTTAAATGTGGGGAGTCTTAGTAAGGCAAATCTAACTAATTAGACAACTTCGACCGGTGGTTGAAGTTCCTTAACATCCTTACGCCGTGCATATATACCACCTGTCTCTCTATGCGCAAAATTAAGACGCTCTTTTCCCTCCAATTTTTTTTTTCCTTACTAAGGTTTTTATGGGGTTTTATTAAGGCTTAAGTATATAAAGGATTAGGGACAATCCTTTTTAAAGGGGGGGTATTATTAGGTGAAACCTAAGTAGATAGTTATATAGCCGTAAGGGATGGGCGACCCTGGGGCGACCTAGGGGTGACTCGCCTATAAGGCACGTGCACTATATATACCTAGGGAAAACCCTTTCTACCTCGTACACAGACTCCTCCTTTTTTCATTAAGGATTTGTCTGTCTATATAATATACCCTATTGTTCCATTATTGAGCTCCCTGTCTACATTCTTACCTTACACAGAACTACGCCTAGCAATGGCCCTCTATAATAAAGATAGGCGAATACCATATTATAAAGCGGAAATACCTCTATTAAGAAGGCATCTAATAAAATATAAAGCCTATTAGACGCGTCTAGTATCTAGAATTGCGGGGGAGCAACTATTAGCTATAATAAACTAATATAGCTAGCAGAATGGCTTCGCCAGTCTAGTAAACCTTAGGCGCCCCTCTAGTAAACCCTTAATTAAATTCTCTAATGGATAAGCAAAATTAAAAATAAATAAATAAAAACCCCCCTTTACCGGCGAACTATACCTAGGCCGCTATAGCTGCGCTTCTATAGTATAGGAAACCCACCCTCCTTAAGATAATAACCGGGTATATAATTATAATATAACCAAATATAGAAAAGGTAGAAGGGCTTAGGGGATAATTAGAAATAGATATCCTTATAGAGATCTATAAAGAGGTCTATAACGCTATTATAGTTCAACACCTTAGGAGTAGAGACATTAGAGTCACCCTAAAGAACTAATAGGTAAAGGAATAAGCTATAAGGGTAGGGGATAGGCTAGGAGAACGTATTAGCATAAAAGTACTTTGTAAAGATTACCTAGTTAAAGCCCTAGCGGTTCCTATAAGCCTTAGGGTAGAAAAGGGACGCTAGGCGAATAATACAGTAATTATATAGGAGATAGTAAGATAAACGGAACGCCTTATACTAGGACTTGAGATCACCTAAATCTAATAGCTTTAATAGGAAAATGCAAACTAAGTAAATAATAAGAATAATAAGAGGATATAAGGGTTGCTAGAGACTTGCTAGGGAGACGCTAGTCGAATATATAGCTCCCTTATTATTAGCACACTTATACTAGGAATGCAAAAACTCCTTATCTAAAAAGGAATAATTATAAACGGCCTTGCATATAATATAAGGCTGTATAACTATAGACTACGCCTAGAATAATGCTATTACTATGTATAATGGGGATATACCTAATCCATATGCGTAGTATAGGTGTGCTGCGGCTACTATATAGGCCCCTATAATATAAGACATTGCTTTAACTAAGACTAAACAAAATGTATAAACTACTACTGAAGTATATATAAGGCGTAAGAGAGAGAAGACTGCGTTAAATATAGGAGATAGAAGGTAAGGGCTTAATAGCTACGGGAATAACTATATGCTAGGTTATATAAATAGAAATAACAGGTAATAAGCTAGGGGGACGCAGGTGCCTTCCTAGCGTTTCCTACCTTTAATACTAGGGGGCTAGGCTAGCCATCCTAAGCCTTAATAGGCCAGAAGCGACGCCGCGTAATATTACTAGACTAAATAGGGATATAAGGGTTATAGGGGATATAAGGGAGAGGACGCCCTATAGGAAGACCCCTATAGATAGCTATAGCAAGCTTAAGACCAGGATAATTAAGAATTAGACTTAATGCGATAAATATAATATTTACAGCTAACCTATAAAGGGTATATAGCCAACTAGTAAGATTAGGGGAAGAACTAGAGATAATAATAAACTTAGATATAGAAGCGCTAGTAGGAATATAAGACACAGAAATGGAAAGCTCTATATAAAATAAGTAGTGACTAGGGTATAGACATAAGAGATAGAAATTCTAAAAATCCTAGAAAAAGTAGAAATAGAAGAAGTGAGGAATAAAGGAGAGACGAAGGACCCTTATTGGGGGTCTGCTACCTATCTATTATATAGTATAACTGCGGTAATACAAACCACCGTTTTATAAGGCCCCTACTAGATAGTCTAGACCTAGAGAAACACTATATCCTTACTATATAAGAGCCGTATTATAATACCTATATATAATTAATATACTGCCCCTAAGGATTTTAGCTCCTATATAAACTAAAAGCAGCTATATAAACTAAAAGCAGCTATATACGTGTACTTTATAATTAGTAAGGCTATTAGCCTATCCTTATAGTTATAGCAGATAGTTAACCTAGATATTGTAGTTATAATAATCTAGATATATAGGGGACCGGTATAAATTATTAATATATATAACCCTAGGATTAAAGGGGTCCTATAAATAGAGAATATTATATTAGTAATAAGCTTACTAAAAACCAAAGGTATAGAGTCTATCCTATTAGGAGATATAAACCTCTACTACCCGTAGTAGGGGGGTATCTATATTGCTGCTAAATAATAGGTAGAGTGCCTATTAAGAGCTATAGATATCTGGGGCCTTAAACTAGCTACCCCCTTAGGAGTAATTATATAGCAATAAGGCACCGCCAGAAGTATAATTAACTTTATATTTATGGATAAAGGCCTATACTAGAGACTTAAAAGGTGCAACCCTAAAGAAGAATAGGCACTCGCCTTAGACTATATCCCTATTTAGATACAGCTAGACCTAAATATTAAGGCGCAACTAAATAGTAAAAAATGCGCAATAAGGAAGCTTAAGATAGACAGCTTCCTTAATATAGTTAAATAATAATTTTAAGACCTAGAAGAAATCCACCTAATACTAAATAAGTAAGGTTTATTAGCTACCCCTAAGAAAATTAACCAAAGACTAGAAAAGATCTAGGCAGCAATTAAAAATGGGCTAGAAGAGCACTGCCTAGTCTTATAACTAGGCCCCTACGCGCAACACACATAGTCTATATAATGCGCGGTTTTTATTGCTAGCCAATAATAAGAAAGAAGGAAATATATAAGTAGCTATAACCTTAAATATAAGAGATAATATAAAGATATAAGAAACCAGTTAAAGAATACCCTAAAAAAAGAAGCAAGGAATAACTGGAGATGGTTTATAAATAAGCATACTTTTAACTTAAGCCTCCCCTATAATAAGGGCCTTTAGGCCATAGTAAAATGTATAAAGAAAAAGGCAGGGCGCCTAGTAGAAGACCTATACTTACTACTCCTATAAAGAGTAGGGGAGTTATAGGCCATTAATAACAATAATAAGAAGGCAAAGATTTTTATAAAAAGGTTCTTCCCCTAACCAGCTCTAGCAGACCTTAGTAATATTATAGGTAAAATACTAGTAACTCGCCTACGGGTTAACAGCGATATAATAATAGAGGAAATAGCTAGAACTATTAGCCGCCTTTTAAATAATATAGTATTAGGACCAGACAGGATACTAAATAAGGTCTTAAAGATCTATAGACCACTTATACCACCTTGGCTTGCAGATATAGCTAAAGCATACTTTACTATAGGCTACTACCCGCGACTTAGAAGATCCATAATAATAGTTATTCTATAAAAAGAAGGCAAAGTAGACTACTTAATCCCAGGAAGCTACTGCCCTATTACCTTAGAAAACACCCTTAGCAAGATCTTAGAAAGGGTAATAGCGGACTATATAGCAGATATAGCCAAGGAACACGCCCTACTATTATAAAGTTAAATAGGGGCAAGAAAGAACCGCTTAATACTATTAGCACTTATATTGCTCGCCGCCACTATTAAATCTATATGGGCGATACGGGGGGACTTTATAGTATTAATACTTAGCCTAGATATTAGTGGTGCCTATAATAATATACCCTATAAGCGCCTTTTATATATCCTTAGGGCAAAGGGCTTTTTAGAATAGATTATATAATTTATTTAAGGATTTATAGGCTAGAAAGAAATATCGCTAGTCTTTAGCGGATACTAGAGCCCCCCTATTATAGTTGCAACAGAAATACTATAAGGATTACCCCCCTTACCTATACTCTTCCTTTTCTTTATAAACAACCTACTTAAGTCCTTTAAAAAAGGGGCGACCTAGGGAATAGGCTTTGTTAATAATATAAACCTAATTATATACGGGCTAACGGCTGCAGAGAACTACAGAACACTAGAGAAAGCCTATAATACCTATATAGAATAGGCAAGACAATATAGAGTCCAATTCTTACTAGAGAAATACTAGCTAATCCATTTTATAAGAAAACGCAACTAACCTACAGATGTCTAGCATATAATCCATATCTAAGGCTTTAGAGGCTAACTAGTTTGAGGCCTAAAGGTATTAGGAGTATAAGTAGATAGTAAGCTCTGGTGGAGCGTATATGCATTATAAGTGGCCCATAAGGGCTAAGCGCAGTACATTACAATATTTAGAATTGTTAATTCTATATAGAGTCCATGCTTCTAAAGGTCACGCCTACTATATATAGCAGTTATCCAGCTAACTATAATATATAGATCCAGTGTTTAGACCATAGGAGAAACTAAAAAAGGCCCCCCTAAATTACTCCTTAAACTACTTTAAAAGGTCTAAACAGCCTGCCTTTAGAGTATAACAGGCGGGTATAAGCGGATAGCTATAGCACTGCTTAAAAAGGAAGCTAATATCCCCCCCCTATAATTATATATTAAAGCCGCGGTAATATAAAGGGTGTAAAAGGAGCGCAACTCTAATGTTATAAAGTATATTAAGATACGCCTAAACAAACTATAGAGGGACCCTAGGGTACCCTATAGAAGAGCTAACCAACAACCCTAAAGTAGGGAAAATATATTAGAGAAATAGGTAGAAAAAGTAGAAGAAGGATAGTGCTATATTAGGGCCCAGGCCTATATAGAGGAGATAGGGAGACGCGTAAAAGACTAGTAAAAATAATAGTAAAAGAGAGAAAGGAGCTAAAGTAGAGCACAAAAGAGTATTAGAAAACCATTTACCGCAATATAATACTGGTTGGACTAACACTAGGAAGGTATATAGGAGTTAAAGGTATAGAGACTATTTTAGGCAAGAGGAACCCAAGCTATAGTATAGTTAACGCTATAAGGGGTAAATACCTAAGGGCTCTAATAAGGCCTAATAAAGGTAGAAAATATAATAGCAACACTCCTAAGAATAGGAATAATAGGACTAAAAGATTGCCTCTACTAGGTAGGTATCCTAGTAGGTAGCCTAAGATATAAATATGGCTGGCTAAGATAAACACTAAAATATATAATACTATTATGCCCCTTACATACAGACTAAGAAGTAATGCTTTTAGTAGCTAGCACAGATAACTATAATACACTGCTCTTAATATAAAAAGGTCTTAAGGCAGTTACCTAGTGGCTTATTAGCCAAAATATACTAAACCAGTTCTGGGTTGCAAAGGAAATGGTAATAGAAGGCAAAGGGGCGAGTACTAGGCGCCCGCTGATAACTCTATAGTAGTAGAGTTAAGTTTGTAATACTAGCGCGTCCGTAGGCTTGTTACGGTAGCAGTAGTTCCTAAGAAGGTTAAAAAGTAAGGTAGTAGAGCACTATAGGTAACTTATAGGCGCTTCGCAGGCGCTATGCAGGCGACCTTATAGACGCTATATAGGCGAGTCCTAAAAGGCAGGGAAATGGATTACAGGGTTTTCTTATATAGAGTTTTCTCCCTATATGTATATAAGGAGTAGTCCGCGTGGGCCTAATAGGGATCCAAATCGGACGTTAAGCAATGAATTATTATTAAATAACCCCCATAGCTTATACCTTTGGATTTTATATACTTAATACTTCTTATAGTAGCTAATATATTCCTTTATTTCCTAATTAAGTTTTAGCCAATAGTATTTGCGTTAAAGCAATTCTACTGTCTTAATTTAACTATAGTAGCCACCTAGAGGATCATTATAATTCTTTATAAAAATCTTCTATCATAGATTTTCTTTTTATAGTACCTAAACCTTACTATATCTACGTAGTAGGCCCATTAGGTCTATTTCCTAATAGTAGCGCCTAGCAGCTTCTTTTCCGTTATATTTCTAGTCTATTTCCATATTAAAGGTAGTATAAAAGGCGTCCCTCTATTATACCTTATAGATAAAATCTATTAACCTTTTAGATAATTTCTAAGTAAAAGCTATTTTGTCTTATACTACTTTAAGTACGCAACTAAATGGTACTATAGATCTTATAACTCTTTAGTGCGTATATATTAGGAAGGCCGCTATAAGGTTAAAGTCCTTTATTTATTATAGGGCTCCGAGTTCTAATTGCTTTATAGCTTCGCTATTAGTTTAAAAAGATGGCTTGGTAATTAGAGATAACGTATTATTAGGTTCGGAGAGTATATTAGGGACGTCCTATCTAGGTATATTTGGACCCTTATTAGTAATAGATTAAGTACTAGCCGGAACGTTAGTAGAAGCTAATAGAGTTTACACCGCTTAAGACTTAGTACTTAGAGCTGCAGGTACTTAAGCATTCTATACTTAGAGCTTATTCTATAATATAGGGAGTAAGATATTTATTATTTGTTTTTCTTCTCCTATTTTAAAGCCTTTAGTATAGTCTAGCCGTTATAATAGTCCATTAATAGGGTTGTTTTTCCCTAGTTTATATTTAATCTTAAAATAAATTATATAAGCTTCTCTACCTATCTGGCCTATTAAGGTATAACCTCCTTTATAGTTATAAAGTAGCGTAAATTATAATAATCTAAGAATATATGGGTGGTATAGCTCGCGTGCTTAAGGTAGTATTGCTACTATTTAAAGTAGTTAACTATCGCCAGTAGTTTCTTATTGTGGGTATAATACCTAACTCTAAGCCCTTAGAATTTTCTACTATAAAATACTACCGGTCTTTAGTAGAGCTAGGTAGCGTCTAGATACCTATTAGGTTATAGTAGAATACTAATAAAGGCAAAATTTAATATATTAGTAACTATTATTAGTAGCTAATCTAGGCTAAAATGCCGTGGTAGTAGAGCTTTTATAAACTTTGTGTATAGGTCCTAAAAGGCTTTCTAGACCTTTTACGGCCATATCTATAGTTTATACTATTTAGTTAATCCCTTTCTAGTTTTCTTCCTTCCTACTTTTAAGCTTTTTACTTCTTAGGCTAGGTCTTAAAAAGCTTTAGTAATATGGCTGGATAGGTATTAGGTAACGTCTAAGTAGTTATAGATAAAGCGCCTATAAAAATTAATAAAGCCTAGGAATACCTAAATATCCTAGTAGCTCTCTAGCTCTAGTTACTCTTAAATTATCTACACCTATATTAGGTCTATAACTACGCCTATAGGCGTTATAATATAACTTAGGAACTTAACCTACTTAGTATTAAAGATATATTTTAACGCCTTGGTGTAGAGGTTATAATTATTTAAGTATTCCAGCACTTCGCGGACGTATTACTTATGCTAATCCTTATCTTTTAAATAGATTAGAATATTATCTAGATAGATAATATATCTATGGTTAACTAGTCCCTCTAAGGCTCTATAGATATATAATTAGAATATTATAGGTGTATTAGCTAGCCTAAAAGGTATTACTAAATATTTAAAGTGGCTATATTGAGTTTTAAAAGCGGTTTTTTACTTATCTCTTTTTTTAATACGGAGCCTATAATAGGCGTTTTATAGATCTAGCTTTATAAAGATCTTCGCCCTAAATAGTTAATCCAGTATTTTACTAACTAGTAGTAGTAGGTAATAGTTCTTAATTATAATCTTATTAAGACCGTAATAGTCTATATATAGCCTTATAGTTTTATTTAGTTTTAGCATAAAAAGAATCGGCGCGCCTACCGGCGACTTATTAGGCTAAATCTATCCCTTTTCTAATAAGCTATTAAGGTACTTCTATAGGATCTTAAGCTTTTTATAAGAGAGATTATAGATAGGAAGGTTTAGCGGTTATTTAGCTTCTTCTAGATTAATTATATAATTATATTCTAAGTTTTATGGAAGGACTTTAGCTTACCTACCTAAAAATACCCTAAGTAAGTTTCTTAGGCCTAATGGAATATTTAATAGATTAGGGTTACGCTTATAGGTAGTATTGCTTATTATAATGGCTGGTTATATATAGTTGCTGTTATACGTTAAATAGTTTTATACGGTAGCTAGTGGAGGGTAAGAAATTCTTTAACGAAGTGTTTAAGGTGCCGTAGTATACTCTCTACGTATTACTTAAGCTAGAGTAACCTATAACAATAGAAGAATCTTAAAAGATCTTTAAGATTGCCGCCTCCCTATAGTGTCTGCGCGACTTATCCGGTAGTTCCCTATAGGGTATCCGTTTTAAAAGGGTTATTACCTATACTAGGCTTTATACCTATCTTGCTATAAAATAGGTGTTAGATTTAATACTCTTTTAGGTATAAAGCGTATACTATTTTGCCTGGAGCTATATCTTCTAGGATATCTTTTAAGCTTATTAGTAATATACGCCCTTCTAATTCTTTATTGTTCTACTATTTAAAGACTCCTATTTTAAAGTATATTTTAAAATCTACTTTTATAAGCTAAGGATATCTAAGAATAAGGTTATAATCTATAAAGTTAGCCGCCTAGAAGGGTTGCGGGCCAACTGCCTTAGTGCGGTTGTATATATTGGCCACTAACATTATAAGCTTGTGGGCACTATATAGTTTAATTTAATACTTATTTAAAAAGCCTATAATAGGTTTCCGCTACCTTAGCAATAGGATAAGTTTATACTCTTTTGCTAAATTATACTATATAAGGTTAATTTTGGCGCTACTATTATATAGTACTTAAAACTAATATATCTCGCCTATAGAGAGTATTATTTCTAGCTTAATAGCAATATAGAGAGTTTTCCCTTCTATATCTTGCCCTAATTATAGCTAGAAGATATCCGCAACTAGGGCTTCTCTTTTTTTAGTTTATTAGTACGTTTATTACCCTACTTATTTTTCTAATAAGAATTTCCTTTTAGTTTCTTAGAGTGTTTCTATAAGGGTATTAAATAGATATTAGGTTGGCTATAAGAATCTTTCCTACTACTTAAGGCTTCTAACTTTAACTATTCTAAAGTTTTTCTTAAAAACGGCTTCTTTAAAGTTTGGGCCTACTCTATATTACTACTAAAGTGCCTACGCTTTTAGCTACCCCTTAGCTTCTTACTAGAAGAGGTTTAGTTCCTTACTATATCCTAAGCGTTTAGAACCGCTCGTTTAAAATTAGTATATATAGTAATCCACAATAGGGCTCCTATGTGTTTTATTTCGTTATAAATTACTAACTTAATTCTAGCCTAGATAAATCCAATCTTCTTCTTTTTATAGATACTACCATTCTTATTTTTAAAGGGCTCTTAAGTATAAGTTTTTATAAAGTTTATAAACTACGGAAATCTTAACAGCCCAGCTATATACTATTCTAGAATTATTCTATATTATTATATTATATAACCTACAGATCTTAGGTTTAACCATTTAGAAAAATCTATAGCTATAGCTATATAGTAACTTACTCTTTATTAAGTAGTTAAGCGCAATCTAGTTTAGCAATCGGTCTTTAATTTTACTCATAATCTATTATATACGCTCTTTAGTATTATTTTATATTATTAGCATCTTAAAGAAATTATCTACTTTATAGACCTAGTTATCTAACTGTTAGGCGCTAGGTCGATAACGGAGTTCTAAACTACTAGAGGCCTTAGCTAATTAGTTTATCTCTTTTTTCTATTTATTGCGTAGATACCTCTCTAAGTCTTCTATACCTTCTTAAGTAGGTACTAAGTAACCCTTAGAAAGCCCTTAGCCTTAGCTAGGTTATAAAAGAACTTATCCAGCCTAGATTAAACCCTACTAGATCTAAATTTGCCCTTAAAGGGTTCTAATATATTTATTAGTGGCTTTCTCCTATATGGCTTCTAAGAGCCTTATAACAGCTTCCCAATATCCATCTTAAAGGATAATAGTATAAGGTTCCTAACTTTCTAAACTTAGGCCTAGGGAAGCTCCAGCTATAGAGGTAGTATTAATACTAGTAGCTAGTGCGGATTTCCCAATAAGGCTTAGGTCTTAAGTTAGTATATAGGTTAAGTTACTTAAAGAGGTAGGCCCGCTTAGCTTATAAGCAGTATATATACCTCCACTATATTAATTATAGGCCGATAGTCTTCTATAAGGGTTCCGATTAGGTCCCTAATTAAATATATTAGTATATTTCTCTAGCATTTCTGGCTTAGGGGAAGATCTTAGGGTTACTTCTAGCGCTTAATCATTTAATTAGCCTAAGTGGGGTTAGAGGGGTTCTAGCTACTTTCTAGTAGTATTATAGCTATTATAGAAGGTATCTATATTTTCCTTAGTGTTGCTAGTAACTATAGGTATATAAGAGTTTTTAAGCTCCTAGTGCATCTAGGTATTAGGGTTTATTTAACCATCTTACCTAGAGGTTTATATTATTATTATAATCTTTTACTATTATAGGGACCTTCCTGCCTTAAGGCATCGGCTTTCTATAGGGTATTCATAGAGTTTCTATTTAGGGTCGTTATAAGAGTTTAAGGAAGGAATAGTGAATATAAATAAAATATGTAAATGAAAAATCTAGTCCTTAAAGCTAGCTACCCCTCTAAAAAGAAGTATAAAGGATTTAAATATATGGGGACTTTATAAATAGGGGGCTATAAGAACATAATTATGGAATAGAATAGATTGGTAAGAGAGACGAAGCCTTAAGGAGGGAAGGCCTCTAAAATTAAAGAGACTATATACTACGGGCATATGCCTCTAGTACGTAACTAACGGCCATCTAAAGGGTATCCGTGGGTTGCCCTAAGGGTATCTATAGGTTGCCAACCTCAGGTGACCGCAATAATATCCCTTACACTAGGCCTTTTTATAGTTAAGGCGTTCGCGGGCCGTTATAGGGTCCTATAGGTCTATTCTAGTTAAAGAATATTCGTGGTTTATATCTATAGAGTAACTTAAATAGCAATATTTCTATACTACTATAAGGTAGTGTAAGCTGTGCGTAGTATATTATAGGCAGTAGTTCTAACCAGTTGTCCTAATAGGAGTTAATAAAGGGGCGGCGTCACGGGACTCACTCGTTCTCACGTCTCTGCGCGTCTTTGACGTTCTTGACCCGTGCTCACGTTCGTCCCGAGACACCTACGCACGTTCCCCTACAGCCCTTATTTATACCCGTACCTGGCATATAAAGACTCTTCTTCTTCATCCAATGTCTTTGTATCAACCACGCATAGTTACGTGTACGTAGCCTTCTCAATTACTACCTCGTTTAGTGCATTGTATCCCGGCTCGTGCCTACTCCGTGACAGGCGGAGTCGCTAGTCGAGGTATTAGTTTATAATCTTAGTTCGGCTATTAGTCTAAGGGTAAAACGTAATAGAGAGCTTAATATTAATCCTAAAAATACGGTAGAATTCGTCCGAAAAGTCCAATATAAATTAGGGTCTATATTTAGAGATAATTAACTTAGGGGCGCCATAGATCTAGTAAATTTTATTAGCGTATATACGGGCTATATCCTTTATAGTTATAGTTTTAAAGCAAAGAAGGGAAATAGCTTACTTACTTAGTTGGTTAACTACTATAAAGGCTATATTATAGCCGTGTTAATAGTAATAAAAATTGTCAAAGCTGGTATTTAACGAGTTAGAGCGGAGGTATAAGGGAATTAAATGCGTATATTAAGATGCATAGATAAGATTGTTGTTATTAATACTACTATTCCACAGGTGGATTTTGGTAGATTTTATACTCGCTTAGCTTATATAACTAGGGTACGTAACTACTCCATAACCTATTAGTTATAGATAACGACTAACAAAAATTAAAATAGTACTAAAAATAGAAATAAAGATAAAGATAAAGATAAAGATAAAGATAAAGATAAAGATAAAGATTAAAATTAAAATTAAAATAGTTATAAAAGTAATAAAGAAAGTAATAATAAAAGATAAACTAAATTAGAAATAGTATAAGTAGTATAAGTAGTAGTAAAAGTAGTAGTAAATAAAGTAGTAAAATAAAGTAGTAATATAATAGTAGTAAAGAAATAATAAAAATAGTAATAAAAAAGATAATATATAGTAGTAAGTCTTTAATTAACGTCTAATACGGATCCTATCTAGGCCCACGCAGACTACTCCGTACACAAGGGAAACTTATAAATTGACAAGAAGAAAACCCTATGAGCCACCTCAGTAGGATGAAAAACCCCTGCTTTGCTATGTCCGTCCGTAGTAGCGGCCCTGCGGGCCTACAGCTACGTCCTGTCCTCCTTGGATGTTCAAACTCCTTGGGAACTACTGCTTCCTTCCTTGGCTTATCCAAAACTAGGGTTCACTACGTCCCAGCTAGGCCTTGCCAATTAATTGCCATATGCTTTTTGTTCCATATCTTGACCATCCCCTGTGTGCTATCTCCTGCTGACCATTGCCATATACGCTATGCCTCCCCCCCCCTAAGGCCTATTAAAGGCGTAAGGGGGATTCATCCGTTCTACTATCCTAATACTAAAAGACGAAAGCGGGATATGTGTGTATCTGGGTATCTTTTGTGCCTAGGCCCTAGTTACTAGGCCCTCTCTAAGGGCACCACTCCGTTAAGAGGAGACAAGGAAAACCATATAGGGTTATCTAGCTAATGGTTTCAGTAGTAGTACCACGGCAGTACGGCGAGTGACCGCATGCTCCGCGGGCGATCGCCCTAGGGGTTAGGAGGGGCTGTATATTTGCTTGTTTGTTCGCTCGCGCTCGTCCATCTGTCGATGTGAGGTCGTCGATGCTTTCTGTTAGGGGTTAGGGGATGTTATCGAATGCTATTTATCCATGTTGGATCGTATAGGTGCCTTAGGTAAGAGAACAGTGTAGTAGTTAAATTGTAGAGGGCCAATAGTAGTGGTTTTCAAGATCTTACTATCTAAAATTTTTTCACTACCGCCCATAACGCTCACAACCACCACCAGGTCCTACCCGCACGGTATACAATATCTCTGCGTTGGCTCTGAGTCTGATCTTCAAAGACCTAGGTTCGTAGCCATTACCACATATAGGTGCAGAGTCCGTTTTCGACGGCCAAGATAATATATATATAAGTAGTAATAAAGGTATATATAAATTAATAAATTAAAAAGAAATTAAAATAGTAGCAATAGTAGTAGTAAAAATGGTATTAAAAGTAAAAAGAAAAAAATAGAAAATAGTATTAAAGGTAGAGGTAATAAAAAAAAATTGAATAGTAGTAGTAAAATATAAAGTAACCTTTTATATATTAAACTATACTATACTTTAATAAAGAAGGTAAAATAGAATTTAGATATAAAATATAAAAGTTGACTAAGAATGTTTAATTAAGTTAGAAAATTAGAAAATTATATAGAGAATATTAATTTATAACTCTATATCTTCTCTATAACGGTTATACTATTACTTATATAATTATTTATATAAATGGTTTTAATAATAGCTCTATAAACTGCTATATAAACGTTAATATAAACACTATAATAATAGGGTAGCACTTAGTTTTGGGAGGACAAAAGCCTGCTATAGGCGCGATAAATAAGTCCTAGGACTAAATTATATATTTATCCTTGCTTATTCTTAAATAGCAGAAGATCCATAATAAAATCCATAGCGTAATATTGCTATAGTTTGCTAGTAGGAGAAACCGATTTAAGTAAACCTTATAGCTTATACCCTTAAAATTTATATACTTAACACTTCTTATAATGGCTAATATACTCCTTTACTTCCTACTTAAGCTTTAGCCAGTAATATTTATGTTAAAGTAATTCTACTGTCTTAATTTGACTAAAGTGGCCGCCTAAAGGATTATTATAATTCTTTATAAGAATCTTCTATCGTAGATTTACTTTTTATAGCACCCAAACCTTACTATTTCTATATAGTGGGCCTATTAGGTTTGGTTTCTAATTTTAATTTTAGTACCTTATAGCTTCCTTTCTGTTACATTTCTAGTATACTTCTATATTAAAAATAGTATAGGAGGCGTCCCTCTATTGCATCTTATAGATAAAATCCATTAACCTTTTAGATAGTTTCTGGGTAAAAGCTATTTTATCTTATACTACTTTAAGTATATAACTAGATAGTACTATAGATCTTATAACTTTTTAGTACGTATATATTAGGAAGGCCACTACAAGGTTAAAGTCCTTTAGTTATTATAGGGCTCCGAGTTCTAATTAATTTATAGCTTCGCTATTGGTTTAAGGGGATAGCTTAGCAATTAGTAGTATATTACTAGGTTCTAAACATATATTAGGGACGTCCTATCTAGGTATATTTAGACCCTAATTAGCTATAAACTAAGTACGAGCTAGAACGTTAGTAGAAGCCAATAGGGTTTATACCACTTAAGACTTAATACCTAAGGCTATAGGTATTTAAGCATTCTATACCTAAAGCTTATTCTATAATATAGGGAGTAAAATATCTATTATCTGTTTTCCTTCTCCTATTTTAAAGCCTTTAGTATAGTCTAGCTATTATAACAGTCTATTAGCAGAGTTAGTTTATATTTAATCTTAAAATTAAATCGCGTAAGCTCCTTTGCCTATCTAGCTTATTAAAGTATAAGCTTCTTTATAGTTATAAAGTAGTATAAATTATAATAATCTAGGAGTATACGAGTGGTATACCTCGCGTGCTTAAGGTAGTGTCGCCACTATTTAAAGTAGTTAACTATAGCTAGCAGTTCCTTATTATAGGTATAATACCTAACTTTAGGTCCCTAGAATTTTCTACTATAAAATACTACCGGTTTTTAGTGGAGCTAGATAGCATCTAAATGCCTATTAGGTTATAGTAGGATACCAGTAAGGGCAAAATTTAATATATTAGTAATTATTATTAGTAGCCAATTTAGGTTAAAATGCTATAATAGTAGAGCTTCTATAAACTTTATATATAGTTCCTAAAAGGCTTCCTATACCTTTCCGGGCTATATCTATAGTTTATACTATTTAGTTAGTCCTATTTTAGTTTTCTTCTTTTTTACCTTTAAGCTTTTTACTTCCTAGGCTAGGTTTTAGGAAGCTTTAGTAATATAGTTAAATAGGCATTAGGTAATGTCTAAGTAGTTATAAATAAAGCGCCTATAGAAATTGGCAAAGCCTAAAAATACTTAAATATTTTAGTATCTCTTTAGCTCTGGCTATTCTTAAATTATCTACACTTATATTAGGTCTATAACTATACCTATAGGTATTATAATATAACCTAGAAACTCGACCTACTTAATATTAAATATAGACTTTAACGCCTTAGTGTAAAGGCCCTAATTATCTAAACATTCTAGTATTTTACGGACGTATTGCTTATACTAATTCTTATCTTCTAAGTAGATTAGAATATTATCTAAATAGATAATATATATAGTAGTAACTCTTTGATTAACGTCTGATACGGATCCTATCTGGCCCACGCAGACTACTCCGTCATAGGGGGAAAACTTATAATTTACAGGAAGAAAACCCTACAGTTAGGAAAGGAAAAACCCTATAAGCCACCTCAGTAGGATGAAAAACCCCGAATTGCCATGCCTGCACGTAGCCGCGGCCCTGCGGGCCTACAGCTACGTCCTCCTCCTTAGATGTTTTAAACTCCTTGGGAACCACTGCTTCCTTCTCTAGCTTATCCAAAGCTAGGGTTCACTACGTCCCAGCTAGGCCTTGCTAATTAATTGCCGTATGCTTATAGTTGTGTCCCATATCTTAACTACCCCCTATATGCTATCTCTTATTAACTATTGCCATATACGCCTTGCCTCCCCCCCCCTAAGGCCTATCGAAGGCGTAAGGGGGATTTATCCGTTCTACTATCCTAATACTAAAAGACAAGCGGGATGTGTGTATATATCTGGGTATCTTTTGTGCCTAGGCCCTAGTCACTAGGCCCTCTCTAAGGGCACCACTCCGTTAAGAGGAGACAAGGAAAACCGTACAGGGTTATCTAGCTGTTGGCTTTAGTAGTATTACAGCAGTATGGCGAGTAACTGCATGCTCCGCGGGCGATCGCCCTAGGGGTTAGGAGGGGCCGTATATTTGCTCGTCCGTTTGTTTGTTCGTTCGCGCTTATCTATTCGTCGATGTGAGGTCGTCGATGCTTTCCATTAGGGTTTTTGGGGATGTTATCGAAAACTGCTTATCCATATTAGATCGTACAGGTGCCCTGGATAGAACAGTATAGTAGTTGTCGTATTGTAGAGGGCTAATAGTAGTGGTTTTTAAGATCTCACCATCCGAAAATTTTTCACCACCGCCCTTAACGCCTATAACCACCACCAGGTCCTGTCCGCACGCTATGCAACGTCTCTGCGTTGGCTCTGGATCTGAACTTCGAAGACTAGGTTCGTAGCCGTCACCACGTACAGGTGCAGAGTCCGATTTCGACGGCCTAAATAATATATATATGGTTAACTAGTCCCCCTAAGGCTCTATAAATATACAATTAAAATATTATAGGTATATTAGCTAGCCTAAAAGGCATTACTATATACTTAAAGTGGCCATATTAGGTCCTAAAAGCGGTTTTTTACTTATCCTCTTTTTTAATATAGAGCCTATAATAGGCGTCTTATAGATCTAGCTTTATAAAGATCTTCGCCCTAAATAGTTAATCCAGCATTTTACTAACTAGTAGTAGTAGGTAACGGTTTTTAATTATAATCTTATTAAGACCATAATAGTCTATATATAGCCTTATAGTTTTATCTGGTTTTAAAATAAAGAGGATTAGCGCGCCTACTGGCAACTTACTAGGCCAGATCTATCCCTTTTCTAATAAGCCGTTAAAGTACTCTTATAGAATCTTAAGCTCTTTATAAGAGAGGTTATAGATAGGAAGGTTTAGTAGTTATTTACCTTCTTCTAGATTAATTATATAATTATGTTCCGAGTTCCGCTAAATAACTTTTACTTATCTACCCAAAAATACCCTTAGTAAGTCCCTTAGGCCTACTAGGATATTTAATAAATTAGGGTTGCGTTTATCTTCTATATTATTATTAGGTAAGTCCTAGAGCTCCCTTAAAACACTTACAGGCAGCGTCACGCGCTATAGTGGTTATTTATATATGGTTGCTGCTGTATATTAAATAGTTTTATACGGTAGCTAGTAGAGGGTAGGAAACTTCTTAACGCAGCGTTTAAGGTACTATAGTATACCCTCTGCATATTGCTTAAGCTAGAGTAACCTATAATAATAAAAGTATCTTATAAGATCTTCAAGATCGCCGCCTCCCTATAATATCTCCGCAACCTATCCGGCAGTTCTTTATAGGGTATCTATTACGGAAGGGTTATCGCCTATACTAGGCTCCATACCTATCTTGCTATAAAATAGGGGTTAGGTCCGATACTCCATTAGGTATAGTGTATATATTATTTCGCCTAGAGCTATATCTTCTAGGATATTTTTTAAACTTATTAGTAATATACGCCCTTCCAATTCTTTATTATTTTACTATTTAAAGGCTCCTATCTTAAAGCGTATCTTAAAATCTGCTTCTATAAGCTAAGGATATTTAAAAATAAGGTTATAGCCTATAAAGTTAGCCGCCTAGAAGGGTTGCGGGCCAACTACCTTAGTGCGGTTATATATATCGGCTACTAACACTATAAGCTTATAGGCACTATATAGTTTAATCTAATGCTTATCTAGGAACCTTATAAGAGGTTTCCGCTACCTTAGTAATAGGATAAGCTTATACTCTTTTACTAAATTATATTATATAAGATTAATTTCGGCGCCGCTATTATATAGTGCTTAGAACTAACGTATCTTACCCATAGGGAGTACTATTTCTAGCTTAATAGTAATATAGAGAGTCTTTCCTTCTATATCTTGCCCTAGTTATAGCTGGGAAAGGTCTATAACTAAGGCTTTTCTTTTTTTAGATTATTAGTACAGTTATCACCCTACTTATTTTTCTAATTAGGTTTACCTCTAAAGAAATTTTCTTTTAACTTTTTAGAGTGTTTCTATAAGGGCGCCGGACAGGTATTTAGTTAGCCCTAAGAGTCTTTCCTATTGCTTAAGGTCCCTAACTTTAACTATTCTAAATTTCTCTTTAAAAATGGCTTCTTTAGAGCTTAGGTCTGCCCTATATTACTACTAAAGTACCTACACTTATAGTTATCCCCTAGCTTCTTACTAAAAGAGGTCTAGTTCCTTACTGTATCCTTAGTGTTTAGAACTGCTTATTTAAAATCCGTATATATAGTAATCCACAATAGGGCTTCCACGTATTTTATTTTGTTATAAATTACTAGCTTAATTTTAGCCTAGATAAATCCGATCTTCTCCTTCTTATAAATGCTACCATCCTTATTTTTAAAGGGCTCTAGATCTATTAATTAAGCACGAGTTTCTATAAAGTTTATAAACTAGCAGAAATTGTAGCGGTCAAGCTGTGTCCTATTCTAGAATAGTTCTGCATTATTATATTATATAATATACAGATCTTAGGTCCATTTCTTTAGGAAGGTTTATAGCTACGGCTATATAGTAATTTACTTTTTATTAAGCTAATTAAGTGCGATCTAGTTTAGGGATTGGTCTTTAATCTTGCTAATAATCCACTAAGTACGCTCTTTAGTATCGTCTTATATTATTAGCATCTTAAAAAAGTTATCTACTTTACAAACCTAGTCGTCCAACTGTTGGGCGTTAGGTTTATAGCGAAGCTTTAAACTGCTAGAGGCCTTAGCCAGTTGGTTTATATCCTTTTTCTATTTACTATATAGATACCTCTCTAAGTCTTCTATACCTTCTTAGGTAGGTACTAGGTAGCCCCTAAGAGGCCCTTAGCCTTAGCTAAGTTATAAAAGATTTTATCTAGTTTAGATTAAGCTCTGCTAAATCTAGACCTGCCCCTAGAGGTTTCTAATATGTTTATTAGTAGCTCCTTCCTACATAGCTTCCAAGAGCCTTACGACAGCTTCCTAATATCCTCCTTAAAGGAAATTAGTGTGGGGCTTTTAACTTTCTAATCTTGGGCCCAGGGAAGCTCCAGCTAGAGAGGTAGTATTAGTACTAGTAGTTAATATAGGTTTCCCTGCAAGGCCTAAGTCTTAAGTTAGTAATTAGGTTAAATTACCTAAAGGAGTAAGACTGCTTAGCTTATCAGCAGTCTATATGCCGCCACTATACTAATTATGGGCTGGTGGTCTTCCAGAAGGGTTCTAGTTAGGTCCCTAATTAGACACATTAGTGTATTTTTTTAGCATTTCTAATTTAGGGGAAGATCTTAGGGTTGCCTTTAGCGCTTAATCTTCTAATTAGCCTAAGTGGGGCTAAAGGGGTTCTGGCTACTTTTTAGCAGTATTATAACCGTTATAGAGGGTGTCTGTGTTTTCCTTAGCGTTGCTAGTAACTGTAGGTATATAAGAGTCTTTAAGCTCTTAGTGCATCTAAGTGTTAGGGCCTGTTCGGCCGTCTTGCCTAGAGGTTTATATTATTATAATCTCTTGCTATTAGAGGGACCTTCCTATCTTAGCGCGACGGCTTTCTATAAGGTATTTGTAGAGTTTCCATTTCGGTTATTATAAGATTTTAAGGGAGGACAGTAGATGTAAATAAAAGATATAAACAAATAATCTGGTCCTTAAAGCCAGCTGCTCTTTCAAATAGAGTAGGAAGGATTTAAATATAAAGGGACTTTGTAGATAGGGGGTGATAAGGTACAATTGTAAAATAGAAGAGATTGGTAAGAGAGACAAATCCTTAAGGAGGTAAGGCCTTTGGGATTGTGGAGACTATATACTACGGGCACGTGCCTCTGGTATGTAACTAATAGACATCTAAGGGGGGTTTAGGGGTTGTTCTAAGGGCAACCCAAGGTGACCGCAATAATATCACTTATAATACTATAGGACTATAAGTTAGAATTAGAACCGGGAATAAGTCTAAAGTTTTTCCTAATCTATAAGTTAATAGAAGAGGAGTTAAAAGCACTTAAGGAGTTATCTAAAAAAATCTATATAAGGGATATATTAAACCATTATAGTTATTAGCAGGATATCCAGTATTATTCATACCAAAGAAAAACGGAAAACTTAGGCTATATATTAACTATAGATAGTTAAATAGCATTATAAGAAAGGATAGGTATCCTTTATCCTTAATTAGCGAAATCTAAGACAGGATTAGTAATATGTAAATCTTTATAAAAATAGATCTAAGATAGGCATACTATTAGATTAGGATTAAGGAGGGCAACAAATAAAATGCAGCCTTTAGGTTAAAGGAAGAACTATATAAGCTATTAGTTATATAATTCGGACTTATAAACGTACCAGTAACATTCTAAAAATGAATTAATAGTATTCTAGAAGAACACCTTAATGAATTTATTATAGTATATCTTATTATTATTATTATCTACTTAATAAGTAAGGAATAATATAGAGAATACGTTAAATGGGTCTTAAAGAGACTATAAGAAGAAAAGATACTAGTAGCAATTAAGAAATGCGAGTTCTTTACTAGAAGGACCGATTTTATTAAATTCATTATTAAACTAGGCAAGATTTATATGGATTTAAAGAAAGGTAAGGCTATAGTAAACTAGTAAGAATTAGAGAATATTATATAGTTAAGATTGTTTCTAGGATTCTGTAACTACTATAGAAGGTTTATTACTTAATAGTTAGAGAATATTAAGCCGTTTATAAGATGTATAAAGAAAAAGGAACTATAGATATAGGGTAGTAAATAGAAGAAGCTGTTTAAGGAATTTAAAGAGTTATTTACCTAAGATCCAATTCTTAAGATCTACTAACTAAAGTTAGAAACGGTTATGGAAATAAATATATTGGATTTTATATTAGGAGCACACTTACTATAGAAGCATTAAGACGCATAGCATCTAGTAGTATTCTATAGTTAAAAAATAATACTACCGGAACTAAACTACGATATCTATAATAAAGAGTTATTAGGTATAGTTATAGCACTTAAAGAGTAGAGAGCATTCTTACAAGGTATAGAGAAACTATTTATAGTTAAAACGGATTATAAAAACCTAATGAGGTTCCTAATAATAAAAGAACTTAACTAAAGATAAGCTAGATAGGCAGAGATGCTTATAGAATATTATTTTAAAATTTAGTATACTAAGGATGCTAAAAACGCAAAAGTAGATATACTTAGTAGAAAGGCAGAGCTATAAAATAATAAAAAACCATTAGGGGCAATACTACGCAAAAACGAAGACGGATTAATTAGGTATAATTATCCTAAGATTATAGCAACTAGAGAAGAAAAGACCTATGGATACTAGAGAGTATATAGTTATAAAAAATCTAAGAGGTATAAAGTAAGGATCTAGACTTAGAGCAGTATAAGCGCTAAAAAGCTATATATGTGCCAAAAGAAATTATAGAAGAGTTTATTAGAGAATTTTATAAGGGAATGACTTAAGGACATAATAAAGCTATAGGTTTAGTATTAAGACTTTAAAAAGAGTATATTATCTAAGAAATCTAGGGACTAGTAAAAAGGTTATTAAAGAATATCTAGATTGCTAAAGGAATAAACCAATAAGGCATAAGCTATGTAGAGGGCTATAACCTATTAAGATACTAGAGAGACTATAGGAGGTTATATTATAAGACTTTATTATAAAGTTACTAAAATTAAAGGACCTTATTACTAGATAAGAATATAATATAATTCTTATAATAGTAGACAAGTTAACTAAGTAGGGCTACTTTATAGCATATATAGAAGAAATCTTGGCAGAAGATATAGCTATAATCTATATTAAAGAAGTGTTTATAAGATATAGAGCACTAATAAAAATTATATTAAATAGAGATCTAAGGTTTATAGCGGCATTTTAGGAAGTATTTTTAGCGGAATAAGTGGTTCGCGTAGCAATATTAATAGCATACTACCTATAAACAGATGGTTAAATAGAGAGACTAAACCAAACGTTAGAATAGTATTTACGGCATTACACTAATTCTACATAGAATAATTAGGTATTGTTACTACTAGTTATATAGTTTATATATAATATAACACTACAAAAAGGAATAGGCACGTTACTATTTAAAGCGAATTATGGATACGAGCTAAGAATATCGTTATTATTAAGATAAGTAAAAAAAATAAGTAGTATAGCTAAAGAAAGAATAGAGAACCTAATAAATCTTTATAATTACCTTAAGGAAATAGCTAAACTAGTATAGATACGGATAAAAAAGTACTATAATGCTAAGAGATTTAAGGGACTAGATCTTAAGAAGGTGGATAAAGTATAGCTACTACACAAAAATTTTAAGAGTTAATGACTAAGTAAGAAATTGGACTATATTAAACTAGGACTATTCATAATTATAGTAAAGATCTTAGAAGTTATATATAAACTTAACTTACTAGAAAGAATAAAGATCTACCCTATATAGTATATTACAGTCACTTTTAAAAGTTCGTTTACACCCACTAAGCCCACTAATAGCCAGCATCGCACCCCACCAAAATTTGTAAGAGGTGCGATGTAACGCATTTAACCCAGTACTTATTGCCTAAAAAGGGCAGAAGGCTCGCACCTAAGGTTATATATTGAATTAGGGTTAGAATTAAAGCTAGTAAGGGGGTGTTAGCTATTGCGAAGGCTATTAACGTATCTCGTCCTATCGTTTATAAGATATAATTAAACCTTAACCTCTATAACGAGCTATACGCGCTAGCTAGTCTTATATAAGATTAACTAAGGCTGCTTCTGGCCTATTAAGAGCTTATAAGTCTAATATTGTTTAGTATTAAGTTTTTACTAACGCGTTACTAGTAATAGAGGCTACTTAACTTTCTTAGAGACTAACCTACTACCTATATTAATAAGATGCAGGACTTCCTATTTAATAAGTTTAATCTTTAAGTCTCCAAAACTACTATTAGCCACACCTTATTAAGAGCTTATTGGTTAAAAAGGGCAGTTAAGGCTTACGCGGCAGAGAAAAGTTAAGAGCTTTATATATTATAGATTGGTAGATAGGTAATATAGACGGCAGATTAGCTGGTTTTTCTAGATAAGTTAACTTCTAATAAGAGGATAGGTAATAGGAAGTTTAGCTAGGCGCTAATTAGAAGAAAGTATAAGGTCTCTTACCTATTTAAGAGGTTAGAGAAGTAGAGTATCCTACTAGCGATATTAGTTAATAGATACCTAAGCTACCTTATCTTCTAAGGCTTAATTATAGTAGAGATCTTTAAGCTATTCCTAGAGTAATAATTTCTCCCTTATTATATACTATATTCTAGGCCAAGATCTATTCTTATTCTAAATAACGCGTTAATTTATAAGTTAGTATAACTCCACGATCTATATAAGGAGCATAGTATACTGCTTATATTTTTACTGCTATACTTACTAGATTATAACCTAATTAAGGCAATATTTAAGGACTTTAAGACGTGGATTAAAAGGAACTGTTAACTAGTAGAGACGTTTAAGAGCTTTAAGGCGTTTCTATACTTTACCATTAGTTAATTAATAGGAGCTTATATAGAGGCGCATTATAGAAATGTAGGGTATATAGTTTAAATCTATCTACTGCCTTAATAGCTTAAAGGCAGAGATCTTACCTCTTATTCTTGCTAATATTCCTATCTTAAAATTATACTCCTCCTATATCTTATTGGTTATACCTTTACCCTCCCTTTTTAACACCTTTAATATATTAATATTTTATATCTCCTATATTAACCTTACCTTAATTAGCTTAAGAATCTCCCTTTACTACTTATTATTAAACCCTAGCTAGTCTATAAGCTATTTAAAGAAAAATATAAGTAGCTTAATTAGGTCTATTTCTAGCTAAATAGGGCTAGAATTATAAGGCTAACTAACTATTAGATATAAATATAAAGGGTAGTATAGAGGGTATATAGGGAGCTAAGGTTAAGGTTAAGGCTAAGACTTAAGCTCCTTAACTAGCCAAGCTTTAATAAGACTATTAATAGTCTTATTTTTCTCCTTTGGCTACTTTATCTTATCATTCTTATGGCCTTTCTCCTTCTAGTTTATAAGCTAAATAATAATATTCTTTAAAGGCTAATCTACAGTAAACTCTCTATTTAATAGCTCATAATTTTAATATATTAGATTTTCTAAGCTAATAGAATAATAATAAAGAATATAATCTAATAAGGTTAATAATTAACTATTATACTAATATATTATAGGATAGTTACTATAGTACTTATTTAAATAAAACCACCTATTAGCTATCCTAGGAACGTAATTACTGATATCTTCCTTAATAGTAAGTAGCTTAGGTAGATTATTAAGTTAAGCTTATATAGCAATCCTTCTTTCTTCTAATCTATTATCTACTTACTAACTTAACGTAGGTATAGGTGTTACTAAAATTACCTCCTTCTTCTTAACTAAACTTAATATAAAGTTAAGCCTTATGGATTTTAATAGCTAGTATAAATGCCACTTCTTTATAATCTTAACTCCCTATTAAAGGTCCTTATAGTTATTAATATGCTATTAATAGAAGTTATACGCTTGCGCATTCTTATATAAGGCAATTACCTTAAGCTACTAGACTCTAAACTTCTATAGTAAGACATCTCTTAAAAGCTTTTCCCTTTAAGCCTTAATTGTAACAAAGCCTTATAGCAGGAACTACGGTGGACTTATTAATAGGCTAGGTGTATAGATGTCGAACTAGTTAACAATGTAACAGTACAAGATAATAACTGGTGTGGAGTGGTTGCCTAACAGATTAACTCTAATTGTATTCTGAGATTTACTATAAGAAAAGGAACTATCTAGGTAGGGACTGTAGTCCTTTAAATACACATCCGTACTCCTAAGAAATCCTCTCTTATATATAAGGTACGTGTTATACGTATTATACATAAACATATACTGTATACACAGCGTACACCGTATATAACATTATGTGACTCGCTTACTATTCCTTATTATATAGTTCTACCGGATCTATCCTAGACCGTGCCTTAATTAACTAACTAGCTTCTTCCGACTCTTCTCTAAGTAGTCGTAATATTGTACTTAAAGCGTCTGTAATACCATCTCCCTCCTCTTTATCTTCGTCCTTAAAGATTCCTAATATCTCCAAGTCGTCCACTAGAGGTGTAATATCCGTCTAATTAATTTGGTTAATATCGTTGCTTATTATACCTAAAGCTCCTTCTTCTTCTTCTACAGTTCGTTAGTCTTATACCGTTGCTGCAATACTATCTCTAGGTAAGATCATGCCTTCTTATTCTCGTTGTGCGAAAGAGGGGTTGGTCTATATTGCGATTATATCGCCCGTTAACCGGCAACCTTCCTCTTACGCTAAGTATACGCGAGCGAATATACGGTTGTCTTACGATGTCTATTCCGTCTCTAACGCTAAATATGCGCGTCCTATTACTCTTAACAGTCTTTAAGTACCCTTATTAATTGCCGCTAGGGTCTTATATTTAATCTGCCACTGCGAAGCTTAATAATAAGCTCTCGGTAGCCCTAGCTAAACTTTATCGTTTTTATAACGCTAAGCAAGAGGCTGCCGCTACTTAATAGCGTGCTCTTAACTCTCGTCTGGCTGCTTCCGCTCGGTTAATCCGTCTTAAGAAGGTGCGTAAAAAGGTACGTTTTAAGGAGTAGAGACTTGTGGAACAAGGTCTTTAGGAACTTAGTAATAAAAGAACGGAAGTTCTTCCTATAGTGAGGGAAACAACTCCAAATACCTTGGCAGGTGCTCCTCTTAAGTCCCCCTTAGGTAATTCCTTCTTTAGCAATTCTTCCTTATTAATACTGCCTAACCCGTTCTCTTCTAATACTCCTATACCTTTCCTATAGTGTTCTTTAAGTTATCTAGTAGTTTCTAGGTAGTTTCTTCGTAGCCTATCCACTTTGCTTTATACTATATTTCGTCATCGATGTCCTCGTAACTAATAATCTTTAAAACTTGCCATTTGTCCTCTTCCTATCCTTTATATATATCTACCTTATAAACTAGTAGCTTAATATTCCTATATGCTAGCTCTAGTATTACAATATGCTGTATAGGATAGATCTTTATCCTAGCTAGTAGGTTTAACTTATATATAACCAATAAAATTCTCTTCGTGATTTTAAAAGGTCCTAGTCTAATATAGTCCAACTTCTTGCTTAGTCGTCAACTCTTAAAGTTTTTGTATAGTAGCCATACTTTATCTCCCTCCTTAAGATCTAGTCCCTTAGATCTCTTAGCATAGTAGTACCTTTTTACTCGTTTTTATACTAGTTTAGCTGTTTCTTTAAGGTCTATATAAAGATTTATTAACGTCTCTATTCTTTCTTTAGCTGTGCTACTTATCTTCTTTACCTATTATGGCGATAATAATATTCTTAGCTTATACCCGTAATTCGCCTTAAATAGTAATGTTCCCATTTCTTCTTATAGTGTTGCATTGTACGTAAACTATATAACTAGTAATAGCGATACCTAATTATTTTGTGCGTAATTAATATAATGCCTTAGATACTGTTCTAGTATCTAGTTTAGTCTTTCTATTTAACCGTCTGTCTGCGGGTGATATGCTATAGAGGTTACTGCGCAAACTCTTTATTTTGCCAGAAATACTTCCTAGAATGCTGCTATAAACCTTAGATCTCTATCCAATATAATTTTACCTAGTGCTCCGTGTCTTATAAACACTTTCTTAATATAGATTCTAGCTATATCTTCTACTGTAATCTTCTCTGTATATACTATAAAGTACCCCTACTTGGTTAACTTGTCTACTATTACTAAGATCGCGTCGTAATCTTACCCTATAATAGGATCTCTTAACTTTAGTAACTTAACAATAAAGTCCTACAATATGACCTCACATGGTCTTTCTAGTGTCTTAACAGGTTATAGCCCTCTATACGGCTTATACCTTATTGGTTTGTTTCTTTAGTAATTTAGATATTTTTTAGTAACTTGTCTTGCTAGTCCCTAGATTCCTTAAATAATATACTCTTCTTAAAGTCTTAACACTAAGCCTATAGCTCCGTTGTGTTCTTATGTTATTTCTTTATAAAACTCTTTTATAAACTCCTTTACTACTAATCTTGGAATATAAGTTGCTTCTTTATTCTTGTACTAATCTAAGTCTGGATCCTCTGTCTATACTTCTTAGATCTTCTATATCTAATCACTCTCTAGTAATTCGTGGATCTGGCTTTCCTATATTGCTATAACTTTTAGATAATTATACCTAATTAATCCATCTATGTCCTTTTGCAATATAGCCCCTAATAGTTTTTTATTATTTTATAGTTTAGCTTTTCTACTTAGAGCATCTGCTCGTGCATTGTCTATGCCTTTAGTATACTGAATTTCAAAATGGTACTCTGCAAGCATTTCCACCCATTTAACCTATCTTTGGTTTAGTTCCTTTATTATTAGGAATCCTATTAGGTTCTTATAATCCGTCTTAACCATAAATAGTTTCTCTATACCTTATAAGAATGCTCTCTATTCCTTAAGTGCTGTAACTATACCTAATAACTCCTTGTTATAAATGTTATAGTTTAACTCTAGTAGTGTTATTTTCTAACTATAGTACGCTACTGGATGCCATGCGTCCTAATACTTCTGTAGCAAATATGCTCTTAATGTAAAGTCTAATACATCTATTTCCATAACCGTGTCTAACCTTAGTTGGTAGATCTTAAGGATTGGTTCCTAGGTAAATAACTCTTTAAGTTCTCTAAATAGCTTCCTTTGCTTATTGCCCTATACCCATGGTTTTTCTTTCTTTATTAGTCTTATAAACGGCTTAATACTTTTTAACCACTGTACTATAAACCTCCTATAGTAATTGTAAAACCCTAGGAACAACCTTAACTGTGTAACGTTCTCTAGTTCTTGCTAACTTACTATGGCTTCGATTTTCTTTAGGTCCATACTAATTTTCCCTAGTTTAATAATAAATCCTACAAAATTGGTTTTCCTAGTAAAGAACTCGTATTTCTTAATTGCTACTAGCATCTTTTCCTCTTATAGTCTCTTTAAGACCCACTTAATATATTCTTAATACTCTTCCTCGTTCTCTAAGTAGATAATAATATTATCGAGATATACTATAATAAATTCATTAAGGTGTTCTCCTAATATACTATTAATTCGCTTCTGGAATGTTACTAGTGCGTTTATAAGCCTAAATTATATAACTAATGGCTTATATAGTCCTTCCTTTAACCTAAAAGCTGCCTTCCATTCGTCGCCTTTCTTAATTTTAATCTAATGGTACGCCCACCTTAGATCTATCTTTGTAAAGATCTTTATATTGCCTATCCTATCTTAGATTTCGCTAATTAAGGGTAAAGGATACCTATCCTTTCTTATAATGCTGTTTAACTGTTAGTAGTTAATGCACATCCTAAGTTTTCCGTTTTTCTTTAGGATAAATAACACTGGATATCCTGCTAACGACTATAATAGTCTAATATATCCCTTCCGTAAGTTCTCCTAGACAAACTCCTTAAGCGCTACTAACTCGGTTTTAGTAAGCTTATAGATTAGAAAGAACTTTAGACTATATAATGGGCTTATATAAATGCTTCTAAACCGAAGCTTGTAGATTGCTACTATACAAGAATACTAAGCTAAGGAGAAAAAGAAGAAGAATCGTTTAGGGGCAGTAGGTAGGCATATCGCGAGGGCCGCCAAGGCGCTAGTGGTAAGCGGGCTAATAGCGATTTTACATGCCGGGCATGGAAAATCCTAATTGGTTAAATATGGCAGGTAACGCGCTCTAGCACTATCACATTACCCCCCCCCCTCCTAAAAAAGCCTGCCCTTAGGCTTTGTCTAAGTTCTTTATTATTATCTAAATTATTATAGTTATCTAACCCCTCTTTCTAGCATTTAACCCAGCTATCTAACTTGCGTGGTGGTCTAGGGAGGTCTAGGTAGGCTAGGTGGAAATCTTGTAGCTTATAGGGAGAGTACTTAAAATTAGATATGGGGTACCATTTTAGATCCTTATTATAACCTACCCAGCTCGCACGGTATTTTAAGGTACTACGGTTCTTTTTTACTGCTAAGATCTCTTTGATTTCCCATTCTTCGTCCTCTGCAATCTGAATTAGTGGTAGGGGGTCATTATACTATCCAGGCAATAGGTTGTCTGCGGCCTTCCACAGTCAGTCTAGAGAGAAGATAGGGTGGATCTTTATTAACTCTAGTAGCTTAATCTTAAAAGAGTGCCCTACCTTTTTAGGGATTTTATAGGGGCTAGCCATTTGGTAGTCTAGCTTGTGGCTTAGCCTCTAGGTTTTCCAGTTCTTTATTAACACCCATACCTTATCTCCTACGTGGAAGTCTACCTCGCGGTAATATTGGTTTATATCGGACTCTTTCTTCTCTTGTGCCCTTTTTATAATTGCTTGGGCGGTCTCCTAGGCCCTATATATTCTCTTAGCGAATATCTAGGCCTCTTTATAGCTAAGGCGTTTGTGGACTGTTATATGTCCTATAGGTCTATCCTAATTAAAGGATGTTTATGGCCTGTATCTATAGAGTAACTCAAATAGCGACATTCCTATACTATTATAAGGGAGCGTGAGCTGTGCGTAGTCTATTATAGGTAGTAGTTCCAACCAGTTGTCCTAGTAGTAGTTAATAAAGGGGCGAAGTTGCTAGTTAAGGTACTAGTTTATAATCTCGGTTTGGCCGTTGGTCTAAGGGTAGAATGTGGTAGAGAGCTTAATCTTAATCCTAAAAATGCGGTAAAATTTGTTCTAGAAGTCCAATATAAACTAAGGTCCATGGTTAGAAATAATTAACTTAGGAGCGCTATAGATCCGGTAGATGTTGTCTACGTATATATAGGCCATGTCCTTTACGGTCGTAGTCTTAAAGTAAGGGAGGGAAACGGCTTACTTACTTAGTTGGTTAACTACTACAAAGGCCATGTCGTAGCTGTGTTTATCCTTTGGGAATGATTTAAAGTCCATTATAATATATTGCTAAGGGCGTTTAGGGACTGGTAGTGGTTATAGCTATCTAGGAGTTTAGTCCCTAGGGGTATTTATAAGTTTATAAGCATGACAATTTCTAATAAATTATTCTATATCGGACAGGAGTCCTCGCCAATAGTAATAAGGCGATAGTAGTTAGTAGGTCTTATCTTAACTAGGGTGCGCCGTAGAGACTTAACAGTGGGCTTTACAGATTAGCTCTGTTTATAGGTTGTTAATATCTGGAACTATAAGCCGTTCTTAGTATAGGAGTAGTCCGTCTTCTATTTCCAAACTAGGGTTACCCCCTATAGCTTAATTACGGAGGGCTTTTAGGGATTTAGCTGTGCGGTTTACGGTTAGGATGCGATTAATTAGTTCTATTAGTTTATCTAGGGTCTCTCCTTCTATAGGTACTACCTTATTCTATATAGAGCTTAGTTCCTTAAGGATACGCAGGTCAAGTTATTTGGTACGAAGGAGGGCGCGTGTTTAGTGCTAAGCCTTTAGCTCGTCTTATAGCCCTACGTCCTATTCTCTCCGGGTTAGGGCGTTAGCCTTAGCATTTTGCCTGCCAGGGCGGTATATAATTGTAAAGAAGAATTAGGAGAGTATTTTGGCCTACTAGGCCTATTAACCAGTAAGTTGTTTTGTTGTTATAAAATACTTAAGGGCTTTATAATCGGTATAAACCTTAATCTAAGAGTCTGTGCTTTTAAGCTCTACGCGCCACTAGGATAATAATTGTATAATAGCTAACATTTCCTTATTATGCACTTCGTAGTTGCACTTAGCTAGGGCCATTATTTTTAAGAAGAATGTAATAGGGTACTATTCGCCGTCTAGGTATAGCTGTAAAAGGACTCCCACTACTACCCTATTAGAGGCATCCGTTTCCAGCATTAATTTAAGGTCTGAGTTATAGTGATAAAGAATTAGGGAGGAGATAAGTTAGTCCTTTAACTCCTTAAAGGCTTTTATACAGTTATTATTAAAGATAAAAGACGTGTCGTTCTTAGTTAGTCGTATAAGAGGCTTAGCTATAACTCTATGGTTACGGATAAACTAATAGTAGAAATTATAAAAGCTAAGGAAGGACTAGATTTCTTTTATAGTGTAAAGGGGTTTCTAGTTGTAGACTGCCTTAACCTTCTCTAGGTTAACTTTAATTTCTTCTATACTAATAATAAACCTAAGGTACTTTGTGCGTTTTACTCTAAATTTATATTTTTTGATATTAACTTATAGGCCTACATTTCGTAGTCTCTCTAGGACCTTCTTAACGTGAACTTAGTGCTTAAGTTCGTTGTCTAAGTATATAAGAATATTATCTAGGTATGCTGTATAGAATTCGTTAAGGTAGTTAAAAAGAATATTATTTATATACCGTTAATAAGTGACTAGCCCATTTATTAGTCTAAAAGGAAGGACTTTATATTTGTAAGACCTATAACGGGTGTGGAACATTATTAGGTCTTCCAATATAGGGTCCATCCTAATTCGGTAAAAAGCTTAGCGGATATTAAGCTTGGTAAAGATTTTGGCCTAGCTTAGACATATAAGGGTTTTATTAATTAAAGGAAGAAAGTACTAATCCTTTTAAGTAATAGCATTTAGCTTTTAATAGTTAATACAAAAATAAAGGCTTTTATTGGGTTTCTTTATGAATAAAATAGGGGAAGTAAAGGGAGCCTGGCTTAGCTTAATAAACCCTTTATAGAGGTTGTTAATTAGGTACTGCTTTGTTGCCTTTAGTTCCTCTATAGTTTGCTAGTAAAGGGGGCTGTAGCCTAGAGAGTTATTAGTCTCTAACTAAATCTTATAATTATAGGTTTAGTAGGGGGGGAGTATATTTAAAGCTGCTTTTAAAAACGCGTCTCTATAGTTTAAGAGGTAATTAGGGAGGAGGCGCTTAACTAGTTCCTTATTAGTTTTCTCTATTAGCACTTCTTCCCTCTTGGCAATAATTCAGTTAATTTTATATAAACTAGTAGTAAAGACTTTATTGTCCTTCTAATATATATTAAAGTGCAAACCTATAGCACTAATTGCCGCGATATCTACTATAGGGGTGTTATATAATAGTAGGGTTATCTATAGCCTTGGGCGCTTTTAAGGTATTAGTGTTGTTCTTACTTCTTTTAGCTCTTATTGCATCTTCTAAAGGTTGTCCTTTATATCCTATTAGTACGTCCTCTTCCCCATTGGCCGGATCTCCGCAATTTGGAAGTCGTCTATATTAGTATCTGTTTTACTTCCGTAAGTAGAGTCCTCCTTAACTATAGTCCTTTAGGGGAGTATCCTTATTAGTACAGAGTTCCTGCTGGCCTTGTGGCGGGTATCTTCTTAGGTAAAGGCTAGGTCGCGGTTCCTAATATCTTGCTAGTAGGTAGGATTAGCCTTTGCAGCTAACGTCTTATAGTTAGTGCGGATTTCCCTAACAAAGGAGGGTAACTTTAGTCTATTCTCCGGCTAGATAAACTGTCTTTATTAAACGTTTAGCCAAATATTAAAGTAGGATATCTATTTTTGGCTAAGAATTATATTATATAACCCTAGGTCTAGAATGCAGAAGGGGATACTAAACTAGCGTCATCCATTAATAGCGATATATAGCTTTAAAACGTAGGTAACCGGCATACCGGCTTAACTGTTGTAGCCTTTTACTTAAACAGGCTTCTCTAGTTGGGTAGCATTTATATTTAAGAACTTAGTAACATTATTTATATAAGTAGTGTTTATAAAGGCAAAGCTATTTGCTCCAGTGTTAATAAGGGCAGTTGTATTAACTCTATATCCATTTTAAGATACTATACATGGAACCATAAAGTGTTTTCCACCTATTAGCTAACTTAGATTAATCTCTTTAAGATTAATAGGATACCCTAGGGGGGAGTCTTTTTTTAGGGTTCTTCTTTTCCTAACTTATTGGATGTTTTTTCTTCCTCTATTTCCTTAATATTACCTATATCCTTTAGCTCTAGGTAGGATGTGGTAAAGTAACTATCCTTTCCGCAATTAAAGCATGTAACCGTGGCAGGGTTAATTAAGGTATTACGATAAGCATTAGTTAAAGGTATAGTACATAGTAGGTTGGGCGAGGTTTGCGGGTAGGCAGTTATAACCGCTTTTGGTATAAGGGCGGTTGTGGTTTATCTTCCAACACTAGCTCCCGTTGGTGTAGCGGATAGGTTACGGTCACTATAGGGCCGCTTTAGTTAATTAGAACAAGCATTAATTTATTTTAGTTCCAAATCTAGTAACGAATATCGGGCTATAAGTCTTTAGTAGGTTAGTAGGTTGTCTAAGGCTACCACAATCTTCTTTTGTAGTTGGACCGTTAGCTTATTATATAGGTCCAAACAATAGTTCTTAGGGGGAACCTGGCCTTCGCCTACTAGGTGTAAGAATTAAGTCTAGAACTTAGTAAAGGATTGGTTTAATTTTATTATTAGGCGATTATAGTTATAATAGGCATCCCGTACTTTATTTGGATTAACATAGATAGTAGCCAGATACTGTATTATTTTGTTAATAGATATAAACCGAATAGGTAACTCGTCCTTAAACTTAGCCTAAAGGTGTCGCTAGGCGTCCCTAATGGTTTGACTAAAGAGGTAGAGCATTTTAGCTTCTTTAGAGGGGAAATAGTTATAGTTAATATAAAGCTTTCCTTATACCTAAATTCTCTAGTTCTTAAAGGTCGGGTCTATGCCGTTTAATAATAGTAGGGGGTTAGGGAGCTTAATGGACTTTAATTGCTTTATTATTGTGTCCGTACTCTCTAGTATATTATATTTGGTTAAGCGAATAGGTTAACTAAGGCTTTATAAAGGGGAGGCTGGGCTATTTTATAAGGCAGTAAGGCTTTCTAGGATCTTCTTTAGAGTCTCTTATATACTTTAGGCTTGAAGACAATTGACCTTCTAATTAGCAGCAAGGGCACGAATCTGCTCATGTACACCTATAACGTTATTATTGTCTTCAATTTCTAATCCTAACTGGATCTCATGTTCCTCTTAAGTAGAGGTAGGTCTTTTAGATAAGCTCGCTTTAGGTACCATTATCAGCTTCCTAAAGTTTATTGGAATTATACGATTTAGTTTCAATTCTAGGGTTCTTTTAGGGGTACAGGTCAAGTACAGTCTAGCCTATAAAGTAGGATATTATTAGGGCCTTCTTAGGCGTGGTAGTGTAAGTTTTTTAATGTCTGAGTATAACGCGTCAACGCGTTGTTGCAGATAAAGGTCTTTTTTTAGGGTGGGATATTATTAAGGCCTTCCTAGGCAGTATATAGAGAGCTTAGTATAATATAACGGGCTTGTATAAATGCTTCTAAACCAAAGCTTGTAGATTGCTACTATACAAGAATACTAAGCTAAGGAGAAGAAGAAGAAGAATCGTTTAGGGGCAGTAGGTAGGTATGTCGCGAGGGCCGCCAAGGCGCTAGTAGTAAGCGGGCCAATAGCGATTTTACATACCGGGCATGGAAAATCCTAATTAGTTGAATATGGTAGGTGACGCGCTCCAGTACTGTTATAGACTAGTTCCTAGTGCTAACTTTATCTTATAGTCCTATACTGCGTGTTTTAACAGCCTTTTACTTTCTAGTAACTATAACTTTTTACCATACTTATAGTATCTCTTTGGTATATAACTTAAGCCTTACTTAGTCTTTTTGTATATCGCTCTAACCTAGTACTATACCAACTTAGTTTGCTGTCACATTTTACGTCATTAAGTATCCCTAATATTAACCTAACCTATAACCTAATTAACCTTTGGATTATATTCCTGTAACTAAGGTATCCCTAGTATTGCCTTGTCCTTTCCTAACGGTAGGATATTAAAAGACATCTTAACTTATCTCCCTTTAATAGTTAACTAAATAGGTCCTATTTTAAGATTAATAATACCTCCTTTATAGGCTATCGGATCTTCTAAAATCGTTATAAGTAGATATGGGTGTTCTTTTTATCTGTATAGTAACCCCATTCTTTTAACTACTGCTAGTAATATATAGTTCCTTATTACTCCACTATCTATTAGTGCTTCAAACTGTTAATCTTGCCATTTAACTTATAAGTTTAGGTATTGTCCTTAAATTCCTTTAAGGGTCTAAGGCTCTACCACTAGTTCCCTCTGGTCCTATAGGCCTCCCCTTTTCCTAACTATTAGCTGCTAGATCCTATTTGTACTTAGTTCTCCCTAGGCCAATACTTAGTTTATTTCTTTTCCTCTATATACTATAGACAAGTATTCTCTAAACAATTCCACCACTATTTTCTATCTAGGTATTCTTCCGTAAGGAATCTTCCTAGTTAAAGTATTAGGTCCCCTTAACTCTATACTTCTACTAGGTGCTATTTATATATATACTTAGTATCTCTAAACCTTTGTTTATCCGGTGCCCAATATATCCTTATAGGGTACTTCTGGTTTTTATCCTTGGGTGCTCTATATATATTACACGTGTTATCCACATAAGCTATCCATAATAGTATATAGTGCGCTAGGTAACTTAGGTTAACTCTTAGTTTATTTTTATTTTTAAGTTTAAACCTCTATCTAGTTAACCTAACTACTGGTCTTTTACTTGCGGGTACTAAGATTTATCTCTTGCTTCTCTAGTCCCTAGATTCTTCTTCTAGGTTCCTTAACATTATAATTAACGCTCCTTTAATGTAATTTATGCGTTTCTCTATAATAGGTTAGTTTTAGACAACTTTTTCGTCTAACTATATATAGAAATCTGCCTATTTGTTGTTATGTCGTTACCTATACTACTTTCCATATAACTGGTTTAGTGTATATAGTCTATCTATTAGAAAGTACCTTGTTATCACTGCGTTGTAACATCCTTTAGTATATCTTTCTTTAAACCTAGTTGGAATCCCTAGATCCTCTTCTTATTCTAGTTTATCTAACTACTTTGCTTAGGGCGTCCCTGTCCTAGGCCTATTAGTAATTCTTTATATAGGTGCTCTGTCCCTTATACGACCTAGTATAGCTAATCTTTTATCTAGCTTTTGCTCTTGCTATGTAATAATTCTTACTCTAAACTTATCTATAGTTTCTTATTTCCTACGTTTTGCAGTTAGATCTTTAAAGTCGTCTTACTTCTTAATCTTAGTACCAACTTTTTAATCTTTAGGCTGAATACTATGTTTACTTAGAACTAGCGTCCTTACTTATTCTCCGAACTCTCTATTCCTAAACTTGCGTCCTATACTTATTTGTTTATTTTTAAACTAAGCCGTTACCCTTTCCTATTGGTTTTCGTCCGTTGTGGGTTTTTAGGTATATCTTATCTTATCTTAAGAGTTTTAAGCGTCTTATATCTCGTCTTAAGAGTCTTAAGCCTTTAGCCTTTTGTCTTTATTAAGTGGTAAGCTAGCACTAGCAGTCGTCTACTTGCTTAGTCTACTTTAGACGTTACTCCTTCCGTCTTGTAAAGCAATAAATGCCGTATCTAACAGTGTTATAATACCCGTTACTGATTCTCGTTCTATAGAGGTCTTAGTCTCTACTTCTATTACGTTATTGAGGTTTAAGTGCTCCTAGTTAGCCTTATATTCTTCCTTATTGCTATTAATTAATAAGTACTTTAACTCTATTATTATTGTTGCTAATCTTTATCCATATATTACTGTAATATCTCGATCTAGCTTATAGAGTTGATTTTATTCTTTATCTAACTTTTTAGTTCCCTTAAGTCCTCTTAACTCTAGCTCTTGTGGCCAATAGCTTACGTCATACTTAGCGTCCTTATAAATTCGGTATGCGTTATTATAATAAAACGCAAAATGCTTAATCAAATACTCCTTAGTCCCGCGTAATATACCTATATCTATATTATTGTACTCTAACGACCTAGTGCCCTTTACCGCGTAGTTACTCTAACTACCTCTATAGTCTCTAGTAAAATAACCTTATTTTCCGCAATTTATATAAGCTCCTTCTTTAAACCATCTTTTTTATTATGGAGTCCGCCTAAACGTCTTCTACTGCTAAGATCCCTGGTTTAGCCTTTGCTCCTTAGTCCTATAATTACTTAATTTTTAACCTCTAGGTTTCTATAGTTTCTTTATCCACCTCTTAGATTCTTTAGTACCACTTATGTCCATTAGCTCTGCGCTATTTTATAGTTTTTAGCTTTACGTCTGTTGTTACGTACTCTACGCCTTATATAACTATAGAACTCTGTCTTACCCTTTCTTAGCTTGTTCCCTTTAATAGATCCTATTATTAATCTTTATCGCTTAATCTATTAACTCCCTTAGAGTTCCCGTATCTTCTATTAGGATAATTATGTTCTAGACTTTAGCCTTAAGTCCTTATTTGTACTGTGCCATAAGCGCCTTATTATTCTACTTAACTTATATTACAAGTGTCTAGAACTATGTCGTGTACTCTATTGCTAAAGAGCGTTATACTAAGTTTTAAAACTTTTATTCTGCCGTAGTTAACACTTCCAGGTCTTTAAATATCTGCGTTAGTCTTTCCGTAAACCTATTCTAACTAGTAAACATAAACCGTACGTCCTAGTTAGTAGTTGTTATACTATTTACTTATATCTCGGTAAGGTAAGGTTTAAACTACTTAAGTGCTTTTCCTGTTAAGAACAGTCCTATATATATCACTTAATCTATAGATATTGCCAGCTTTGCCCCTTTTTGTATTACCTTAAAGTGCATTTACGTAAGGAACCCTTTAAGTTTTAACCTCTCCCCTAAGAACCGTTTAATTAATGGTAACTTAACCTTTACTGCTCTAATTCTATTAATGCGTTCTTTAAGTATCCTATTATTATCTAATAAGCGATTAACTATTTCCTATAACTGACCTCTTATAACTACTTATAAGTCTATATCCGCTATACTAGTGTCTCCTAATCTTAAGGTAGTTGCCGCTGTTAATATAACTAGTGCTTTTAGTGGCATGTTATTTAACTTATTAATACTATAACCGTAGTAGTGAATGTATAACAAAGCCTTGTAGTAGGAACTACGGTGGACTTATTAATAGGCTAGGTGTGTAGATATCGAACTAGTTAATAATATAACAGTATAAGATAATAACTGGTGTGGAGTGATTGCCTAACAGATTAACTCTAATTGTATTCTAAGATTTACTATAAGAAAAGGAACTATCTAGGTAGGGACTATGGTCCTTTAAATACACATCCGTACTCCTAAAAAATCCTCTCTTATACGTAAGGTACGTGTTATACATGTTATACGTAAACGTATACTGCATATACAGCGTATACCGCGTATAACATTATGTGACTCGCTTACTATTCCTCGTCACATGGTTCTACCGGATCCATCCTAGACTATGCCTCGATTAACCAACTAGCTTCTTCCAACTCCTCTCCAAGTAGTCGTAACATCGTACTTAAAGCGTCCGTAACATTAATTATAGTTAGGTAGAGTATATTCTAATCTAATATTACTAATTAAGTCCTAGGTGGAACCTCCTTTCTATTAAATGCCTTTTATATATAAACTATACTACCGCTAGTGGCAGTAGCTCCTCTATATTATTATCCTCTACATTTATATCTATTAAGGGCTAGGTAGACGCTAGCAGTAATAGCGTAAATAGTAATACTTTAGGACGTAGAGGCGTAAAAACACGTATAGGAGGCTAAGGCGCTACCCTAGGTCTTACTTTCTTAGCTACCAGTGCAGAGGGCGTTAATATTAAATGGGAGCGTTTCTTTAATGTTTTAGAAGGACGCGTTAATGCGCGTGTTAGCGGCGGCTTAACTGGCTTATTGCGTCTATTAGAGGCCATAGAAAACACCACAGAAGGTCCTATATAATTATACTAATTAGGCTAGACTTAAGCTTCATTTTGAGCTACTTACGGCTGTTTACTAACGTTTGCTAGGTCTTTAAATAGCTAGCATTGCATCTCTTAAAAATTTTGGTGGGGTGCGATGCTGGCTGTTAGAGGTAAGCGACAGCTCGTGCACGCCGACGGCTCGTGCACGATTTCTTGGCAGAATGCATTGCCAAACTTGAAGCTATACAAATCGCAATACAACGTCAAATTGAATCAAATTTTGGTAGTAAGTACGGCTCAATTAGAAGATTCGAACTAGCTACAAATATAGTCTCTCAGGTAAGCTGGAGCTTGGCGTTGGCGTTAAGGCCTTAAAACTCGAGTTAGGGGGTCCTCTCCTTCTACATCTAATATCGTAACAAGATCCTCCTTTTCTACCACCAAGCTGCGTTTGGTTTGAGCCTTCTGTACCGTGCAAAGCCTCTTAGAGTCGTTTTGGAGTTGACGCGCAGCTTCACGGCTTCCTGCTTTTGAAGCCATTTGGCCTCTGCCTGGGCCTCTCAATCAATCCTATTTTGTATGCGCTGCTGCTTCCATAGATTAATTAAACGCCTCTTCTCTTCCTTTTGAAGTTGCCGTTGAAGTTTCTCGTTAGCTTTGAGAGCTTGTTCTTGAAGCTTGGCTTGCTCTTGTTCAACTTGAAGCTCTTGGGCTTGCTAAATCTTCTTAGGGCTAAAAAAGGTAGCTGTACCCTACTCTAAGGCAGCAAGTTTAGTAAATAGAGGCTTGCCCCAACGACGCTTTTTCTTCTCATTATATAGAGCTTGGGTAAGGCCTCTATTGCGATTTTAAAGAATCTTATTTTCCGTAGTAAGATTCATTACTGTATTAGTTAGAAGCTGCGCCCGCTTATTATATATATTAACAACCACCTCTTTTAAAAGCCTTTGAATCTTCCGCCAGTTATCTACTATTAGGATTAAATGACTTGACTCACTTAAAGAAGGCCTATCGTTTGATTTAGTGTTAAATCTATTAAGAACAACACTAGGCTAGAAGGGGTGTAGGCCAGTTCTTTTCCATCCGCTTTTAATATTAGATGCAGTAAAAGCCTTTTTAAAAGCCGCCCAAAATAGCCAGAAGAGGTCTCTTTTGGTAAGAGAGCAGATCCCTTAGCTTTAATATAGAAACTCGTCTAACTCCTGGCTGTAATATATAGCAAGCAGGGTTAGGTAAAATCTAATCTTATCTCAATACGATCGACAATCTACGATCGATATGATATCTCGTATCAATTAAAGTATCATAATATTTTCTTAGAATCCCCCCTCTAGCCCCACTAATATAGGTTTATATTTTATAAATAAAGGCCTATTTTATAGCTCTATTCTAGGGCTATAAAATAAGCCCTTATTAATATAATTTAGGGCTATTTTGGTGGAGTTATACAGGGGGGAGGGTGCTTACTATCGGTCACAAAATATTGGTGACTCGCCTAGTGCCGAACATCGGGGGTTACAGCTCGGCGTGGTCCAAAAAAAACTCGGCGTGGTCCAAAAGTTCAACGTGGTCCAAACTTCAAATTTAACTTCGGACCACGCTCAGCTTTGGACCACGCTCAGCCCCCGCATATACAATGCACATGCAATTTAAATAAAATAGAGAATATAAAGTTGTTAATTTATAAATCGCAAATATCATAGCGTGTTATTGGGGCATATGCTATATATATGCACCAATGTGGCCATATAAGGTAATAGTAGTTAGTTATTAAAACATAGCCTATACACACGCATAGCATATCCACAATAATAGTCGTACCACGACTTCTTCTCTACAACATTACAGCGTATGCCATGAGTATGTACAGCGCAATATAGGCATAGGCCTTGCATATGCTCACAGAAAGACTAGGGCAAATTTTTAATAACACACTTAATAATCGCATACGCCGCGTATACGCTCACTATAAGCAATCTTATGATCGCGGATTTTAACAACTTATAGGTAGCCTCCACTGCTAATCCATCTCCGTTTAGCCATTATTATGGTAAGCATATGCGGAGCATATACAGAGACCTACTTATAAAGCCTTATAGGCCCAATTCTAAATCCAAACCCAAATTAGGTAACGCCTAGTAAGTTATTTAATTGCATATACACGGCATATGCTTATAATAACTATAGCGCGTGCCGCAGCAGCTCTCGCTAGGGGAAGACGTAAGTGTATATAGAATTATACATCCAGTGCATATGCTAACTATATATAGCCCTGGCTGTTACGGTCCAAGACAACGCGAGTATATATAGCTTTATATACTACGCAGGCATATACTAAGCGTATACTAGACCCGCCTAATGCCGCCTCCATGCTCTCCTTAGTAAATACTATAGTGTATATTACTTGTGCATACCCTATACGTAGCATATGCTGAGCTAAAGTTTAAGTGTGACATCGCTGTCAACAGCACGCAGATATGTGGCTATGTCTTTACTACTTAACCAAGTGTATATTTTGCATATGCGTAGCACCTGCGGCTCTACTAATATGGCTGCAGTATCGCTAGCATGTCCGCAATAAGCACAGCGGTGCTTGTATATACTACTATATTAGTATAGTAGCTCGGCATATGCTTACTATATATAGTAACCAACCTAACCACTAATAATATACCGGTTGGGGAGCTGATCGCGGGAGAGAAGTATGTGCTATATATATACAGCGCATATGCGAGGCTAATATATAGTAGCGCCCTAAAACTGTTCGTTCTCTCTAGTAGTTAGCGGGACACTAGATACCTGTATAAGCCTAGGTATATCTATGCCTATACATCACATATATGTCGCTAATAGTATATATAGTCGTGGCCCTTTAGGGTCCAGGATCTCGGAGTATACAGATGCCTATATACTCTTTACATATACCCACTCTATGCCGCGTATATGCTTAGCCTAAGCTAATTAAATACAGTGCCTAGGACTAGGGGTTTGCCGCCTAATTTAGCAGGCAATTCTATTACAAGGTAAGAGCACTAGTGTCGCTTCTATATATACGCACTATACCCCAATATATATATCTATCTATCTATATACTTATTCCCCCTAAGTTTAATTTCAGACCCAAAGGTACTTATAGGCCTAAGGGTAGCATATATAAGAAACAAGCACGGCTACTACTAGGGCTACTGCCCAATTCTAAAACCAACGCTTAACTCTATGTTTAGGAGACTAGGAAAGTCCAATTTAGTATATCCCCTGTATATATATTACTAAAACTACCACTTAGTTATATTGCTAGCTCATACACGCATACACTACGTATATGCAAACCCCTAATGTCTTCTACTAACCATAGGTCAACACACGCTTATGCTAGGTATATGCTAACCCGAGGGAAATAGCGCATTAGCCCCACCACTCCCTCCACTGGCTTAAAGCGTAAGGTTAGTGTTTCATCTATATATACTTAGCATACGCTAACAATATGCGTAGCGCAGCCCGACCCCCCTAGGCGACCATAAAGAATCCTCCTTACTGTCCGCACGCCACTAAAGCGGTATATTTGCTTTGCATATGTCCTGCATATACACCACTAATATTTAGCACAGGAAGCAAAAAAGCAACCAACCGCCGCTGCGGTAGTGGTGAGAGTTTTAATAAGTTTAGTTCATTCTATTACTGCGTATGTTATGCTTATGCTCTGTATAAGCTACTCCTACTATAGCCTGTCGCTTGTCTTGCCTTACTAGTTAGGTCCCAGCATATATTGGGCCTATATACTGCATATACAGTGTGCAGTATGCATTATCAGAGTTTTAGTAGAGTTTGCTAGGCGGGTAGGCTAGGCATATACCCAATATAGGGCGTAGGGGCTATAGGCCCATATCAATTAATTCTTTTCTTATTGTGATAAAACTCTATATAACATTTGCTCTCTATATACTATATATATGCGCCCTATATACTAATACTATACTCCTACGCCCACTTCTTAAGCTCTGCTAGTTCCTTTGCTTTATTATATACATCTTTAGCCTATTTTAATTTACTAATTTATTACTCTATATTTTTTACACGTAGTGTATATGCCTCCTTTTCTATCTCCTCTATAAATAGGTTAGACCTATGCCTTTTACCCATAGTCCGGGGCGTTTAACTTTGAGATAGTGGGGGCGGCATCTATAATGCATATACTGTGGATACGGGCGACATATCCAATACTAATGCAATATTATTATCTACTGTACTTATCTGCGACATAGTCTGCCCACTAAATATAGTAGATAATTCTACATTAGGTATATACTGTAGATTTGGCTTAGGGGTATTAAATAGGTTCTAAGGATTTTAAGGAAGATTTAGTCTAGGATTTCTAGCTCATTACTTAGCTACTTTCCGCTATTTCTAAGCTGCTTAAGCTTAGCATCTACTTTGCATTTATAGCGTATATATATACACTGTTTCTCCAGCTATACTGCTATCCGCTTTAAGTCGCAATAATTTCTCTATATATTATCTATTCCCGTCTCTTTATATAGCTCTTGTACATCAAATATCTCTTATATATAGAGTTTAAGCCTATACTAAACCATTAGAATATGCAGTGTATATATAGAGCGTATATATTACCAAAGTACTGCAGTAAGTACGCATAATTTTTAACTAGTAAAGTTATTATCTTAAAAGTAACTACTCTTACCAATTCCTGTATGCTTCCGTGCATATACCCACCACTTATAAGGCACCTTTAACTTTTCCTTTATAAGCCTAGCCAGTATCTATATTTTCTTCTTATTATTTATCCAAGACGTAAGCTCCGGATGCAGTATACATATGCTTTATATACGCGCTATAAGTTTCTACTCTATCTCCGCTTCCTATATCTGCTCTATAATATATCTTACTTTATAAGTTAGAAAGCGCTTTGCAAAGTTCTATTTAATATATACTAGGCAGAATATAAGTATATACTAAAGGTGTTTATCCCATTCGCGTAATAGGTTAATTGTATATAGGTAATCTCCAAAGCCTATATATCGTTAGCATATGCTAGGCATATACATAGCGTATACACTCTATATATATACCACCAGCTTATTTCTTACACATATTAACTATAGCCGTACAAAGTCCAGTTCCGTGAATATATACAAATTATATAGATAATTGGGCAGCATTACCTAAAACCTTAAATACGAGCTTAAACATCTTTGTATATGCAACACGTGTTTCTAGGTTTAGAAAGGCGTATACTCACACCTTAATTCCTGTTATAAATATTAGCCCATATATAGCATATGCGTAGCATAGAGCGTGTATATATTTTAAATTGTCATCCTATCTAGCAATTGAGAATAGATTCGTTTTACCTTATACCATTTTAAATAATAGGTCCATTTCAATACATATTACGTGTTGGAATGCCTTAGCCTGCGCGTATATACAATATATAATAAGGAAATGCTTATTATTAAAGTTATAAATTGCCCGAATCCATTGTTCAGTGTTCTCTTTATATTAGTCTATAGAGAATTCGCGTAGCACACTTACTTTACTTAGGCTCTGTATATACATAGCGTATGTTTACCCTATACTTACCTACATATGCCATCCCCTCTAGGAATTATAGCATCCTTTCCTTTTAAATTAAAGCAGTAATTCAATCCTTAATATTAAGACTACTATATACTACACGTAGTGTCTGCGCCCCATACTTCCTACATAAAGTATAATATTCCGGTGATAGGATGAATCGACCTATACTATAGTAAGTAATTTCATTTGTATATGCTATGCATATACGGAGCATACGTGTAGTAAGGCTTAGGACTTCCACCTGCCTTATTGCTTTAACTACGTCGTTAGCAAGGTCAATTAGTAGCTTTATTAGGTATAGCGGATGATATATATAAGAATTCCGCGTAATAAGGCAAATATAAGGATACTATGCCATATTAATAGGAATATAGCAATCTAGCTATACACCGCATGTTTGGCTTACTACTCTACCTTAGCCTTATAGGTGGTCAAACCCTATATAGGGTTAACATATACGTAGCGTATGCAAGACGGAATATTACATACCATAATATTTTTACTTTGATGTTGAATGTCCGATATAGGTACATTCTTGTTTTTGTTCTTGAATTCCATGTTCTATAAGTAGACGAAGGTATCGAATATCTACTTAGGTGGTTATTAATAATAAAGGCCAGGCAGTATGCCATGGTTTAGTATCACTGCTGCTAGAATAACCGATAAACTCAATCTGCATATAATAAGCATATGTTGCGCATACGCTGGCCATACGCGTACTCCATGCCAAAAAAACATTGTTAGTCTACTTTCACCACATACACGTTCTTATGTCCTAGGGTAAATACACTGCCGCCATAATTATAGAATACCGTGGTAGTAGCTGTATATTATAAGTATATATTTAATATATATAAACAATGCTTACTTCTCTATACTTTGCTTAAGCTTTTTATTAATCTCTACCGCCTAGTATAGACGACTGCTACGCTTTTAAAGGTTGTTAATGGATTTAAGCTTAACCCTATTATATACAGGGCATATGCGGAGGATATCCTTATAGGCGTGCTCGCAGTGTCTAATACCGCTACATTTAAACGCTTAATGAAATGCTTTTCTACTCTCCTAATTGTTTTCTCTAAGAAGCTGTAGTTATGTAATCTTAGGGTCACCAGTTTTATAGAATGAGAATTAAATCTACTAGAGGTATAAATACAGCATATACCTAGCATGTGCATTGCTTACCTTTAACATATACTGCTTAATAACCTTATACACTGTTTCTTTGTCTGCATCTATAGATAGTAGAGGTGTTGCTTTATAGATAAAGTGTGCAATTCCTTTTTTTCTTATTGCTGGATATTCTGGCATTGTAATATAATCTACTGCCTCTTGGACGACAATTTAATGCTTGCCGTAGGAGCTAACAAGTGCTCTATAGTCTTAAAGTGTGCTCTGGCTATCCTAAGCATATGTACAGCCTATGCATAGCCTATGTATGGAGCCGCACAGAGTCTTACCTCGGAGAGACCTATATGAAATAGAAGCCGCTGTTATATACCCCCCCAACCCTTAACCTCCTTATCCTCCTCCTTATCCTCCTTATCTTTAATACTTTCTCTACTAATTATATCATCTTTAGAGCCATCGTCTTTATGTCCGATATTAGGTGCGATCTGGGGTATCTGCGTATACTTAGCATATGCGTAGCATATAGTTGTGGATACTAACTAGTAGGCCGTTTAACCACCCTGCTATACTCTTGTTTGCTTTGGTGTAGTTTTTACTTGTTATTAGTATAGTAAGGGACGTATAAATACGCGTATATATATATATATATATATGTGTGTGTGTGGGTATATATATATATGTGTATGTCCTTGTATATATGTCTCTATATGTATGCGTAGCATATGCTCTGGATATTTTGGTTTGTGTGGTCGCTTAAGTCAAATATAGCTACTGATACGCGTTCTATATGGATAAAAGTTGAGTACCGCTGACCTTTTTCCGGCGTTCCATCGGCGACCACGCTCAGCTTTTGCCGACCCCCATTGGCGACCACGTTTAACTTTTTCTGGACTACGCTTAGCTGTAACCCCTAGTAACTAATTTTATAGCTTTATTTTAAAGCTATATTAGTAGAGCTATAGGAGGTGTTTTACTTAAGCTATAAAATCTTAAATTAAGGCTTTATGCTAACTACCTTACCCTAAAAACTAGTTCTCTATAATAACCCCTATAGTCCTACTAATATAGCTCTAAATTATATAAACAGGGGCTTATTTATATAAATTAGAACTATTTTATTAGAGTTAATATAAGGCATAGTTTTACTTATTAAAATATACTAATATATACCCTTTTTTACCACCTTTAACTCTATAACCTTATAGTAAATTTTTATCATTTAAGTAATATTTACAATATTTACAATATATATATATATTTAATATTAAGTTAAAAAAGTACTTTTTTTTAAATAAAACTTAATGATTTTAATAATATATATATATTACATAAATAAGCTTTTTTATATTTAATTAACTAGCTT
>Ga0307507_10001391_pt1 | contig 54271 bp, 17 predicted proteins | sample 7_EM_MG_FD_207223 | JGI IMG/M metagenome (GOLD analysis project Ga0307507, IMG submission 207223) | Populus trichocarpa ectomycorrhiza microbial communities from riparian zone in the Pacific Northwest, United States - 7_EM | ecosystem: Host-associated > Plants > Roots > Unclassified | place... | reverse complement strand
CGTGTAGAGCTTCGTGTAGAGCTTCGTGTAGAGCCTTAGCAAATACCTTTAGCTTTCCTACTAATTAGATATCTCCTTTCTACCTTTTTATTTATACTTCTCTTTATATAAAATACTATAAATTAAAATTAAAATAGTACAAAAGAGAGGAGACCCAGCAGTTTAAATTTAGTAACTTTTATCTATTCCTTATCCTCTAGTTCTATAATCTAATCCTTACCCTCTAATACTCCTACTATCGCCGCTATAGGCTAAGAATTTTTATTATACGCTAAATATTAAGCCTTATAATCCCGCCACTTGCAATTTCTATAGCACCTACTATAGAACCCTAGGACTCTAATACTTAGTAAAGGGGTAAGGGCCTATTAGATAACGCGGAGTTGCTATATAAACCTTATAGAACTAGTATTAATTAGCTCTCTACCTTATATAAGTAATATAGATTACTTATAGTTATAGTTAGAGATCTATAACTCTAAATTAGAATTATATTTATATATAAGGGCCTCCCTATCTATACCTACTTCTCTAATATACCCCTACTTAAGCCTTTATATAAATTATTAGTAAAACTTCTACCCTCTTCTACTTATTCTAAGAGTAGTTAGTTATATAGGTATTATATAAAGAGAAGATTTTACTTATAGTCTAGTAATATTATTAAAGAACCTCTTATATAGTAGGGCGAGAAGTATACTAGATAATTATATTTCCTAATTCCTAATAAAGGATAATATTAGTAGAATTTAAACTTATAATTTATTATATTTAAAGTTAGTATATATTTATATAAAGTGTAAAAGTATATATATTAGATCCCGCCGCGCTTATAATAAGTTTATAAGTACTTACTGTCTTTTTAGCCGTATAGTAATATAGGGGCGGGGCACGTTATATAAAGGCGGGGAGATATATTACGGGTTTTTCTTAAATAGAGTTTTCTCCCTATATATATATATAAAGAGTAATCCGCGTAGGCCCAATAGGAATCTAAATTAGACGTTAAGTAATAAATAATAATATATATTTATATACGCTACCTATATATCTTTATATAAGCATTTTCTTCCTTTATTACTATATAAGTATAAAAGTACATATATTAGATCCCGCCGCGCTTACAATAAGTTTACAAACACTCTATGTCTTTTAGCTGCAATAGCGATGTAGGGCGGGATATGTTATAATAAGTATATTTATAAATTAAGGAGACTTATTTTAAGATCTATATAAAGGCTTAGTTAAAAGAATAAGGATTTATTAGTAGCTAGTAAACTAGAATTTTAAAACAAGGACTAGAAGAAGGTTAAGGAAAGGATATATCTATATATATGGCGCTAAGTAACTAGGGTCTATAATAGTGCCGTAATAATCTATATTATATAAGTAGTTAAGATTAAACTAATATTAGCTTTAGTCTTAACGCCGCTTAAAAGGGTAGAAAATATATTAACTTTAAAGGAATTATTATTGTTAAAGTTTTTAAGGTAAATTTTACTAATACTAGCTATATTTATAGCGTTGTATAATAGAGGGTAAAGGCTTAGTTTATCCTTTCCTATAAAAGTAGATATATTAGATCCCGCCGCGCCTATAATAAGTTCGCAAGCACTTAATATCTTTTTAGCTGTATAGTGACATAAGGTAGGATACGTTATATTTCCCCTAAGTATATTTTGTCCTACTATTATTAATAAGGGTTAGCTAATAGAATTAATATAATTAAGGCTCTATAACTATACGCGTACTTACGCGTTTGGTGCACCAACCACTTGTTTATAAAGTGCTGACTAATCAGGGGGAGGGCGCGTCAGTATATAGACTACGTAGTCTATTTTAATAGACTCGACAGTCACCACCATCCAAACGAGTATACAATACTATACGTATTTCGTGACCCTGGATATAACTTACTTGTATTATTAAGTTAATACAAACACTAATTAGTAAGCGCGCACAGATCAGCAATCACTTAACACCTCCCCCCAAGCGATACACGACAGCAACCACCTGTTTATATCCTAGTACGACCTGCTAGAAGGTCGGAAGTTGGGGATTACGGACTATATCACCATCTCTGTATACTTATTTAAGTCTTAATATGGTTTACTAGAAGTTTATAGACACGAATATAGACCTTTACGGAACCCCCTGCCCTCCTACAAACCATTACGAACCTGTTAATTGCCTTTACGGACCATTACAAGACCTCTTAAACTATTACAGACCCGTTAATTGATTTTACGGACCGTTACAAGACCTCCTCCACCCGCTATAAGCCACTACCACCCGCTACAAGCTCCTCTTAACCCGTTACAGCTTATACAGATATACTACGCTACATAATATAGTAGATATAAGTAAGCAAATCAACGAAGGTTAAAAGAAGTGGAGTTAGGGAGTTAACCTTACGTCTGTAAACGGCATTAATAACTATATTAATTTTAAAATCCTTAAATACGGACACTTTAAGCTTCTAAATAATAATCTATGGGAATAATATAAGGAAGACTTTACAGACTTTATAGAAGCTATTTTTAAGGCTTGTAACCTTGTAACTACCTATAACCTATAAACCCTCTTGTGTAACTAAGGTATATAGGTTGAAAAGGATAAGCAAGTTACTATTGCACGGTCTCTGTATAATACCCTATGTAAGGAGGACCAAACAGAATGGACTAAAGAGCAGATCCTAGATTACATTAAAACTAATGGACTCTTTACCTCCTTTAAACTTAATAGGATCTCTAGCCTTATAGACAACCTATTTAACTAAATTCGCCCTATAGACTGAAGTGGTTTTAGAATTAATCTTATAGGCCAAAGCATACCCAACCCGCAAGTTACGGACTGTAATACCCCTGTAAACCAAAATACGGACTAAAACCCTTCTGTTGCCTAAGTTACAGATCCACAAACCACCTAAGTAAAGACCTATGGCAAGGAACTAGCTAACCTAGCTAAGCTCTATACCGACAAATCCAAGTATAGCGGTGAAAACGATAACTTTAACTTTAAACTAACTATCTTTATAGACCTCTGTTAGAAGGCTAATATTCCTAAATAGGAATTTAGCCAAGCCTATTCCACTATACTGCGCGGCCTAGCCCTTAACCACTACTACACTAACCTCAAGAGTAACCCCCTTGGTGTTCCCTTTAATAAGCTATACAAAGCCACACGTAACTACTTTAAAGGGCTAGAATATAAGCGTAACATCCTTACCTAATAGAATACGATTAAGTTACGGACCGTAATTAATAAGAATACCGAAAAATCAACTATAGAGTGCCTGCAAATTCTTATTAAAGACCTTTAGCACCTATAGCATGGCCTTAATACTAAACTTTAAATAGACGACTTCCTATACAACAAACTTATTACGGCTTGCCAGGAAGTGGAGCCCTGTAAATATGCCTGTTATAAGCCTGCAGACACCTTAGCTGGCCTTATTAATAATTTACAGTCCTCTATTATAACGTATAAAGTCTTAAACCCGCCAGGCAGTACTTAAGCCTTTATTACAGACTTACAAAACCCGCCAACTAACTTAGATGCTTATTTTACAGACCGCCGCTACTGCTAGCAGTACCCGTACCAACCAAGTCCCACCTATAACCCCTATAGCAACTCCCGTATAAAAGTATACCTCTATAGACAAACTAGCCAGAAGTACTTTATGTGCGGTAAGGAAGGATGCTAGTCTATAAGGCATACCTAGGAAGAGCGTAACAAGTCCAAGAAGAGATTTAATAGCTAGATTAACTAGTTTATCCTAGACTATAAAGGAGAGGAAGTAAAGGAGTCTCTTAATAAGTTAATGGAAGCCCTTATAATTAACTTTAATTTAAACACCTAGGAATAGAAGACCTTAGAGATGTTTCTAACTACTTTTAGACCTTTTACGGACGGCCAAGCCTTTAATATTACAACCATATTAGCCGACCGCTCCTTTACACACTTAATTGCACCTAAAAACTAACCCGTAAGCACACCCGTTGGACCTATTATAGACATTACGGACCGCAAACAGGACCTATTTGCATATATTACTATAGAACGCTATACCCCCAAAGAATTCTATGGCGTTATAATTAATATAGGTGCCTCTAAGAAGTTTACTGTAGGTTACGGATAATACCTTACATATAAGACCACCACAAATAATAATACGGATATTAATACTATGCAAACTGGGGCCATAAACGTCTAATTTGGCATCGGCTTAACCGCATTAATTAAATTAGTTGTAGTTAAGACTCCAATTAGCCTAGTTAACTTTCACGTAGTAAAAGCGAATACCCCTTTCCTACTTTGCCTTGCGGATATAGACAGGTTATAGGTTTACTACAACAATATTATGGACACCCTAATTGGCCCCGCTATTGCCCTAGGAAGCAAGTATATCACCCTGCCAATTACACAACGATTTGGACACCCGTTCCTTATATAGGGAGAGACTTTATAGACCTATATTTAGGAATCTTTTAACTATAACCCATGTTACCTTACTAGTACTAAAATCCACTACCTATACTGCCGTTTCGGCCACCTATTAGCCAAAAAGCTGTATAGAGTCCTTAAACGCTCTGGACATAACAATGTTAATAAGAAGGCAATTAACTACCTAACTAAATACTGTTCCTTTTACTAGAAATACGGACGTTCCCTAGGCTAATTTAAGTTTACCCTCTATAAGGACCTTAATTTTAACCACTTAGTATATATAGATATTATATATATTAACGGTAGCCCAGTATTATATATAATTAATAAGGCAACCCGCTATTAAGCTGCCTGTTAGTTGCAAAATATATCCACAAAATACACTTAGGATATTTTACAGACCTGCTGGATTAACACATACATTAAACCCCCTAAGTATATTACCCACAACGCTGGTAGGAACTTTATTAGTAATGAATTCCAACAGTATGCTATGGCCATGGCTATTTTAACAAAAGACGTTCTAGTTAAGGCGTACTGGTCTATTGGGCTTGTTAAGCGAGCTTACCTAACCTTATAGAGAGCTTACCAGATTATTATAGACGAATATAAGAACATTTAAAAGGAACTAGCTTTATAGATAGCCATAAAAGCTATTAATAACACCGCTGGCCCTAACGGACTAGTACCTACCCTCTTGGTTTACGGAACCTACCTAAGGATAAGCAACCTAGACCCTCCTGCCCTATCTATTATGGAATAAGCAGCTGTAATATAGAAGGTAATGGCCGAAATAGTTAAATTACAGGCCAAATAAGTTGTTAATAGCGCTTTGCACCACCGTAACGGACCAGACACAACCTTAGTTTATAACCTCTCGCTTAATTCTAAAGTCCTTATATAGTGTAAGAGCGGCAATTGAACTGGACCTTATTGTTTACTAGCTATAGAAAATAAAATATGCTGTGTATAACTTCCTAACGGACCTACTAGGTTTAGAAGCACGTCCGTAAAACCCTATTTTCGGTCTAAAAATACCTGTGACTATAACGTCAAACTAGATAAACTGGAAGCACCTCCGCCTACTTTAGAAGTCCCCTAGGAACTTACTAAACTTACTGAACCTGCTATAAAGCGTAGTTAAGGACGCCCCTAAAAGCACCCTGTAACTAAGAACCCTATAATAGAGAATTACCTAACCTCCATAAGCATATCTGTAAGACAATTCCTACCTGCGGATATATCAGTTCTAGTATAGGAAACCCCTTTTACGGACTCATAACGCAAAGAGATTAATAGACTACTTAAAAAGGGCGTCTTTACGGTTGTAATGGAGAAAGACGTCCCGTAAGGCGTCCGTATATTCAACTTACACTTTATTAACAAGATTAAGCACCCTAGTACTAATAAAGCCTTTAAGAAATTAAGGCTTATTATACAAGCTTATAATAACTAGGGAAAGGACTTGGTCCTTACGCAATCGCCTATAATTCAACAAGTCAGTTAACGGATTATACTTGCACTTACGCCTAGACTACAGCAAACTAAACCTATAGCCCTTTACTTACAGGACATCTCATAAGCCTATGTGCAGTCTAACACCTACCTAAGTAGGGACATTTTTATACAACTACCCCTTAAGCTTAACTTGGAATTAGGAACAATTTTATAGGTTGTAAAACCCCTTTATAGAGTGCTAGAAGTTAGAAACCACTAGTTTAAGACATATTACCAGCATCACATCTATAAACTTAAAATAGAGTAGTTAATATATAACCCCTGCCTCCTATACACCCCATTAAATGGCCTTAGTATTGTTGGACTCTAAATAGATAATACCCTCTTTTTAGCGGACTAGACTTTTATGGACGCTAAAGAGACTAAACTGTAAGAAGCTAAGTTCCTAATAAAGCCGCAAGAGCAGTTAACTAAGCAGACTCCAATTAAGTTTAATAGAGGTTTAATTATATAAAAGGGCAACTTAATTTAGCTGACTTAGGAACGCTAAGCTTAAAACCTAAGGCTTGTTACAGCAAAGCCTATAGACCTTACCAGTTCCCGCGGAGAGACCCGTAAGACCGTAAATATAAAGGACTAATACATTGCACAGCGTGCAAGAGGCGCCTATATTGCCACAGTCTGTTAACCTAAATCTGCCTATAATTTATCCTTTGCGGCCCAGGTAACAGATCCGCAAGAGGAAAATATTAAGCAGCTTAATAAGCGTATTTAGTGGCAAATTAATAATGCAACAAGAGGACTTACTTTTGTACCACTAGACCTAAATTTCCTTAGCATACTAGTATTTACGGACGCCTCCTTTGCCAATAATAGAGACCTATTATTACAAATTGGCTTTATAATTGTACTTACGGACCATAATTAGGACGCAAATATACTATATTAGTCTTTAATTAAATGCAAATGAGTAACCCGCAGTGTACTAGCTTCTGAACTATATATACTAGCTTATGGCTTTAATATAGCAGCCGCAATCAAATTAACAATCCAGAAGATTCTATAATTGGAGCAATTACCCCTGGTTCTATGCACCGATTTAAAGTCCCTTTACGACTGCCTAGTTAAACTAGGTACGACACAAGAGAAGAGGCTTATAGTCGACCTAATATGCTTATGTTAGGCCTATAAACGACGTAAGATTACAGAGGTTAAGTGGATTGGCGGCGGAGACAACCTAGTAGACGCTATAACTAAGGCAAAGCCGTGTTAAGCTCTTAAAACTCTAATTAATACGAATAAGCTTAATCTAAAAGTTATAGAGTGGGTGGAACGAGACTAACGGAGTACTTATAGTTCATTTACAATCCGTCAAAAGGCCATACAGTTTATTTACGGCCCATAAGTAGGACTTATAGCCAGACTAAAGCATTGTTTGGGAGGCAGCCTAAAAGGCACCTCGGGAGGGATTTCTTGTGGATTTCTTTTGTGTTTTACGGTTCTATTAAAGCAATTGCGGAGGCTATATACAAGTGGGTCTATTTTTAGGTGCCGCCAGTGTATGATTACAGCACCTGGTGTACCAAACGCGTACTTACGCGTTTGGTGCACCAACCACTTGTTTATAAAGTGCTGACTAATTAGGGGGAGGGCGCGTCAGTATATAGACTACGTAGTCTATTTCAATAGACTTGACAGTCACCACCATCCAAACGAGCATACAATACTATACGTATTTCGTGCCCCTGGATATGACTCACTTGTATCATTAAGTTGATACAAACAATTACCTTTAGGTTACCCCTAGGTTGCCCATACCTTATAGCTATATAACTATCTACTTAGGTTTTACAGTAAAAACTAGTTAGTACGATACGGTTTATACGGCCGAGCGTATTGTTATACCAATGGTATTGTTATATAAAGAGTCACGTGTTGGGTTAATAAGCAATAAAAGGGGGGGCTTTATACTTAAAAAGGCCTAAGGCGTCCACTTTGCCGGCTAAATTAGGCTCCCTCCCATACAAAATCTCTACTGGTTATACCGATTTTGGTAGAGGAGACTTAACAATATTATCAAAAGTTAGAATATTATAATTTTACACCAAAAACACTTTGATTAAGGGATGTAGATTATAGTATAGAGTATATCGTTGTAATTAGATATCGTACTAACCAGTTTTTACTATACCTAATAGTAAGAGAGAATTTAAAATCCTTAATTCTTTAAATTCTGGAAGATATATTATATAATATTATATAGATAGAAGATAAACTTAGATATAGTATAAAATTTTAGTATACTAAGAAATATTATAATATTATCCAAATATTAGTAATTGTTAGTGACTTAGTCAATTAAGGCACGAGTATGGCAAGAGGGTCGCGCAAGCCTATATAATTAGATTGTCTATAAACAAGGATTTAAAGCTAGAGAAAAGAAAGGAGAAGAATAGCAGTACCGCTTAAGGTTTTATACAGCCCTTAAATCACGTAACTATAACTGTTTAAAACTATCTAAAACTGTCTGTAACTGTTTGCAACTATTTATAACTATTTATAACTATTTATAACTATCTGCTATAATCTACCGTTTTTTACTAGCGCTATAACATTAACCCCCCCTCTAAAAAAGCCTGCCCTTAGGCTTTGTATATTTATATTACGTCCATAGGGTATTCTTATCTTTATGCTTAATAGGCAGCTTATTATCTTTACTATACTAGCACTCTATCTACTTATTAAGGTACTTTGGGGGTCTGGGCTTATTAGGGTATTAGTTATAGAATTCTTTCAGCTTATAGGGACTACCTATAAAGTTCTATATAGGGTACTAAGTGGGGTCTAGGTTATATCCTTTCCAGCTAATATAATACTTTAGCGTTCCCCTTATAAGTTTATAGGCTAGTATTTTTTTAATTTCCTATTTATTGTTGCTATTGACTTAAATTAGCAGGGGCGGTTGATTCTTTTATCTAGGTAATAGGTTATTTATAGCTTTATATAGCTTATCTAGCAAGAATTTAGGGTGGACCTTAATTAAATTTAGGAGCTTTACTTTATATAAGTTGCCTCTCTTTTTAAGAACCCTATATAATCCTGTTATTTAATAGTTTAGCTTATAGCTAGGCCGTTCTATCTTTTAGTTCTTTATTATAACCTAGACCTTGTCGCCTACAGTAAAGTTAGATTTACGCCTATGCTTATTTACCTACTATTTTATTAACTTCTAGGCCTTTTCTAAGTTTATATAGGCTACTTTCTAGGCCTTTTTTAAGCGTTTAGTATAATGCCGTGCTTCCTTATAAGATAGTTTTTTATATATAGTTTTTGGCCTTTTCGGTCTTTTTCAGTTAAAGCTTATATAGGGTAAATACCCTATTTCTAGCTAGATAGGTGCAAATCCTATAGAGTTATAGGGTAGGGTAGCCTAGGCGTAGTCTATTAGAGGTAGCAATTTGGCCTAATTATCCTAAAAGTAGTTAATAAAGGGTTAGAGTCTCTAGTCTAAATACTAGTTTATAATCTTCGTCTAGCTATCTATTTAGGGGTAGTATACTATAGAAAGCTTTAGCTTAATACCTAGGATTTAGGTAAACTTGTTCTAGAAATCTAATATAAACTATAGCCCGTAGTTGGATATAATAGTATTTAGTAGTCCGTAAATTTAGTAAATATAGTAGATATACAGTTAGGCTGCCTCTTTAATATTAATATTCTTATAATAAGGGATTAAGAATAGGCGCTTACTAAAGCAGTTAACTATAACCATAGCTATATTATATCCGCTATAGTCTATAGGTAGCTTATAGAAATCTATAAAGATATACTACTAGGGGCGCTTTAGTATTAGGAGTGGTTTTAATAGTCCTAGGGTTTTATCTTATAGGATTGTAGATTTATAGCAGCTATTGCAGTTTTATATATTAGTAATATCCTTTGCCTTTTTACGGTACTCCTATATAGAAGGGGCCGTATAGTTTATCTGCAGTAATTTATTAATAAAGTTAAGTCCTAAAGGATTAATAGGATATATCTTGGCGCCTAAGGAGTCTATACTTAGTTCTGCCTATATTTGGGGGTTAAGGTGCTTTAGTTATAATAATGTCTGGGTCTATAATAAAATCTTTATAGCTATTTGGTTATTTAAGTCCTGTCTACGCCTTATAAGGGCGTCTATATAATTTATAGCGCCTAGCCGGCATATAATTAGGAAGTTAAACTAGGATAAAATATCCGCCTAGTATACCTGCCGGGCTGTAAAGGCCTTTATTATTATAAAATATTCTAAGGCCTTATAATTAGAGACTACCTAAATAGGCTTAGGGGTCCCTTCTAGCTGTATACGCTAGTACTAGAAGCTAGAGATAATAGCCAGCATTTCTTTATTATAGATATAGTAGTTTAGCTTAGCATCTACTATAGTCTTTAAATAGTAAGCAATAGAGTACTATTCTCTATCTAGCTATTTTTAGGAATAGATGGCAGCCATTACACTATCTAAAGCATCTATTTCTAGCATTGAGGGCCGTTCTAGATAGAAATAGGCTAGTAGCGAAGTAGAGACTAGCCGCTTTTTAAGTTTATTAAAGGCCTTTTTACATACATTATTAAAATAGAAAGGTTAGTTCTTTTTAGTAAGGTAGTTAAGGGGCTAAATAATCTTACTATAGTCTTTAATAAAGCGTTAGTAGAAGTTATAGAAACCTAAAAATAACTATACCCCCTTTGCAGTTCTTGGGGGTTCCCATTAATTAATTACAGCCATTTTTTCTGGGTTTACCATAATTCCATCTATACTAATAATAAACCCTAAGTACTTAGTGCGCTTAATACTAAATTCTAACTTCCTAATATTAGCCTAGAGACTAGCTTTATAGAGCCGTTATAGGACTTTATAGATATACTCCTTATATTCTAGTTTATTCTTAGAGTAAATTATAATATTATCTAGGTAGGCTGTATAGAAGTTATTAAGGTAGTTAAAGAGTACGTTATTTATATACTGTTAGTATATAGCCAGTCCGTTAGTTAGTTTAAAAGGTAGTACTTTATATTTATATAATCCGTAGTAGGTCTAAAATATAGTAAGATCCTTAAATCTAGGGTCCATTTTAATTTGGTAAAAGGCCTAGCGGATATTAAGCTTTATAAAAATCTTAGCCTTACTTATATGGGCTAGTGTTTCTTTAAGCAAGGGCAGCAAATATTAGTCTTTGCGGGTTATATAGTCTAGTTTATAGTAGTTAATATAGAAATAGAGTCTACCGTTTAGCTTTTTTATAAAAAAAAATGGGTAAGGTAAAAGAGACCTAGCTAGGCTTAATAAAGCCCTTATTAAGGTTATTAATAAGGTACTATTTAGTGGCCTATAGCTTATTAGTAGATTACTAGTAGAGGGGGCTATAGCTAAGGGCATTTTCTTTATTGGACTTAATCTTAATCTTATAGTTATATAGTTAGTAGGGTGGGAGTATATTAGATACTACTTTTAAGAATATATCCTTAAATTCCTAATATTAGCGGAGTAGTTTCCGTTCTACCAGCTCCTTATCTATAAGCTTACTTTCCCTACTAAGCTAGTTATAGGTTAGGGCTTTCTTATCTTTAATTATCTAGTTAATTTTATATAAGCTTATTATAAAGGCAACAGTATTAAGCCGTTTTAAGTTCTGGTAGAACCCTATAGCACTAATATAATAGATATTAACTAGTAGGAGGTTCGCAGGTTTCTTTATAGATATTTCTTAAACTATATTTTATAGAGGAGGGTTTATAACCCTCCTTAGCTCCTATTTTATCTTCCATAAGTTATCTTTCTAGTCTATATATTTAGTACAGCATCTAATATTTCTTACTATTCTTTATAGCTATATAGGGCCTAAGCTAGCTAGCTTATTACTAACTTCCTAGGTTTTTAGTGCTGGTAGTATAATATTAGTAGTCTAGGGGTAGTATAGTATACGGACCCGTTGCGGATTAAGCTGTATATCTTTCTTAAAGGCCTAGTCCCTATATATAGCATTGGCCTAGTAAATAGTGTCTATCTATAGCCGTATAAGGTTTTCTATTATAATGCTAATTTCCTTTATAAAAAAAGGCATTAGGGGTAGAGTTTTGGGCTAGATAAGCTATCTACTCTATATATTAAGCTATAAGCCTAAATAGGCTAGCTATTTTCTTTTTAAGATTATATTATAGCTTTCTAGGTCCATAATAAGAAAGGGGATATTATACTATCTTTGTCCGTTTATACAGAGGTAAATCCAAAAGATAACTATAATAGGTAGTTCTATCTATCTATTATACCTATAAATAGGAATTAGTTTAGGCAGTTTCTTAAGAGGTGCATTTAAAAAGTTAGCTAGCTTTATAGTATACTACATATCTATTAAAGCAAAGGAATTTGCTTTAGAGTTAGCTAAAGCAGAGGTTAAAACTTAATATTTATTATAGAATAAAATATAAGGAATAGTGCAGCTTTTTTTATTAACTAGCTAACCTAGATTAATATATAACATATCAATTCCTTTTAACCCTAGAGAGAAGTCTTGCTCTAGGGTTTCTCTTTTTTTAACTCTATACTATCCTCCTAAATTAATAGGACCTTATTTACCTTTACTGTTACGGAGTGAGTATAAGCGACGATAATATATAGCAAAGTAGATATTATTAAGCTACGTACATAAACTGTATAATGAAGTCAAGACGTTGCGTAAGGAGAAAAGGTAAGGAAATGGGAAGAAAGGGTATATATTATTAGTTTGGTTGCTTGGTCAACACGTGCATAAAGCAGAATAGGATTTAAGAAGCGGTCCTAGCAGAACTTGGCAGGATTTGGTAAACTTAGCAGAATATAGCAGAATGCGGCAGATTGCCGTTAGATTACTATAGATTGCCAACAGATTGCTGTCTCGCGGTCGGTCTCTTCTTGCTACATTGGTGGAAACAGATAGATGTGTATAAGGTGTTATAGAGGTGTCCCATAACAGTACCCCCCCCTTTAAACTCGAGCTTCTGCGAAATAGGGCTGTGGTAGTTCTAGGTAGAGTTTATAAAAGTCTTCTACGGCTTATATAAGTCCTATAGAGTTAACGGGTTCCTATAAGGGCTAGTAAAGCCTCTCTATTTTATAAGGTATATATATTTACGTTTCCATTTATTGTACTTAATATTATTAACTCTTTTAATAAGGTACTTATCCTTACCATCTACTTTAACTAGTGGGGAAGGGTCTTAGATCTGTCTAGGCAGGGCGTCCAATATAGAGGCGGTAGGGTAGAGGACTGATATATAGAATATAGGGTGGATTTTAACCGTATTAGGGAGCTTTAGTTAGTAGGCATAAGGAGAGATAACTTTTTTAACCTTATAAGGGCCGGCGTTCTTCCAATTAAGTTTCTTAGTAGGTTGTTTTGTGTTTAGATTTCTTATATCTAGCCAGATAAAATTACTACTTCAGTAGGCTAGTGCTAGGGTTTGGTTCTTATTTGCTACAGCTTTATAGATAGATTAGGCCTATATTATTTTATTAGTAAGAAACTCTTATAGTTTTTCCATCTTCTTTATAGATTTATTTGCTTCTATAACTTGTAAGGCCTAATAAGCTAGGTAAGAAATATTACTAAAGGGTTTAAAACCTATTTGCGGATACTAGCTGTAGTTAGCTAGGAATGGGGAGACCTTTGTGGTTTCTAAGATAAAGTTATTTGCAGTAAACTTAGTAAATACAAGCCAGTCTATCTAGTTATTCTATAGATACGACGTATATATCTAAATATATTGTTTTATTATAGCATTTACACGTTCCGTTTGACCATCCGTTTTTAGGTAGTATGCCGTAGACAATAGTGCTTTAATGCGGAGTTAGGTAGTTAGTTTTTTCTAGAATATAGAGACAAACTGGCGGCCTTTATTGGAGATAATTGTTTTAGGGAGTCCGTGGAGTTTCTATATATAATTAAGGAACAGTTGGGCAATAGCAGGTGTTAATATATTAGGGCAGGCGATTAAGTGTCTTATTTTAGATAGTTGGTCTATAACTACTATAATGTTTATATAGCCTTTACTTATGGGAAGCTTAACAACAAAGTTAATTAAGATATTCTTCCATTTTTTGGTCCGGAACAGGCAGTGGCTTTAGAAAGCCGTTATATATCTTATACGAAGCTTTAGCTTGTTGGTAGGTATAGCAGCTAGAGATATACTTTTGTATTATATTATATATGTTTGGCTAGTAGTATTCTCGTTAGAGTAGTTTTAGGGTTTTTCCTTAGCCTGGGTAACCGGCTACTAGTAAGTTATATACATGTTTAAGGAGCTTAAGCTTAAGTTTATCGTGATTAGGGACAATTAGGTGGTTCTAGTAGTACAAGCGGTCTCCGCGGGCTTTATATTTACTTAGGGAAATCTTTTTGGAGTATCTAACGCCGTCTTAAATTAGCTTAAGCATCTCTTAGATAAACTTATTATTTAAGTATTTGTCGGCTATAATCTGTTTAATTAGTTAATCGGTTATTTCAAGGACGTGTACTGTAAGAGCTTTAGTAGGGGGTTTAAATAGCTTAGGGCGGAGTAGGGTCTGATTATAGTAAGAGCGCGCTTCTTCTTGAGCTAGTGCGTCTTATAAACGTTAGGTTAGGATATTAGGCTTCTAGCCTTAAACGCCTAGGTAGTATATAATTAAGAGTTGGAAATGGGATAGATATTCTAACCAGTGGGCTTAACGGTGGCTTAGCTGTTTTGTGGTTATAAAGTACTATAGGTTCTTATAATCGCTAAGGACTTTAATTAGGAATCCAGCTTCTTCTAGTTCTGGTCACTATTACTTAAAGTATCTAATAATAGCCAGTAATTCCTTATTATAAATTTTATAATTATATTTAGCTAGGCTTAGTTGTTTTAAGAAGTATACTATAGGGTGTAATACTCCTTTCTTATTATATTAAGACAGAATGCCTCTAATAACGTAATTAGATAAGTTAGCTTCTACAATACTTATTTGGTCTAGGTTGAAGTGTTGGAGCATAGGTGTAGTAGTAAATATAACCTTTAGATAAGCAAAGGCTTTCTTATATTCCTTATTAAAGATAAAGGCTTTGTCCTTTTGGGTTAAGACCATAAGGGGTAAAACCAAGGCGGAGAAGTTATTAATAAACCGTTAGTAGAAGTTGGCGAATCCTATAAAGGCCCTTATATTCTTAACATTTTTAGGTTCTTACTAGTTTATAATTACTTTAACTTTCTTAGGGTCCATTTATACGCTATCTGTAGAAATAATAAGTCTAAGGTATAGGACTTCTATTTTATGGAACTCGTATTTATCTATATCTAATTGTAGGCCGGCTCCGCGCAAGGCTTGCAGGACTAGTTTAATATATTTTTAATGTTTAACTAGATTATTGCTATATATTAAGATGTCGTTAATATAAGCAGTATAAAAGATGTCTAGGTATGGGCGCAGGGTATTATTTATAAGGCTAAATAGTATTACTAAGTATTTAAATAATCCGTATTAAGTACGAAATGTAGTAAGCTATTTGTCTCCTTTTGCAATATAGAGGTGGTTAAATATGTGGATAATATTAAGCTTTGTATAGAAGCGAGCCTTACTTAATTGGTTTAGTATCTCTTAGATTAATGGGATTGGGTATTAGTTCTTAATAGTAATAGCGTTAAGAGCTTGGTAGTCTATATAGAAGTATAGACCGCCGCTAGGTTTCTTAACAAAGATTACTAGTACAGCTATAGGCGAGGAACTTGCTCTAATAAATCCTCTGTCTAGATGTTCGTCTAAGTACTTCTGTAGTACTTGGAGTTCGCTTTAGGATATCCTGTATAAGGGTCTAAATCTAGGATATTTTCCCTCTTTAACTACAATCTTATAATTATATAGACGGCGTTCTGGTAGCTTATTGGCTTCCTTTTATAAGAATATATTTAAATAATTATGGTACTCTACTGGTACCTTTGTGGCGGGATTAGTGTGCTTTTTTAGTACTAAGGCCTTTTTAATATCGGCTATTGTAATAGTAAAGATTATATATTCTGGTTTCCTAGCAAGTTATACTAGCGGAGTAGCTCTAATTATATAGATGTCTAAGGTGTTAAGCGAGCTTAGATTATCCTTAGTTTTTTATATGGTTTCTTATTTAGTTTTAGGTTTAATATTAGGTATAGAGTTAGTGTCAGATTTAGGTTTAGGTTCTTTAAGTATTCTTTTTATAGTAGAATACCAGTTCTTCTAGTACTTTTGTATATTAAGCTTAAGCTTCTGCTTAGTTTGGGGTGTAGTAGTTAAAGTCGGTTTGTATAGTCCGGTGTAAATTCTAAGTTCTTAGTAGACGTTAGTGGAAACCTCATGTTGGTAGAATTTAGTGGAATTCTTAGGTAGGTGGAATTAGGTGGACTTTTTAGGTATAGGGTAGACATTAGTGGAAATTTTAAACTGGTAGATCCTAGTGGATTTTTTAGATTTTGGTTTAGGGTCTAAGTAGTAAGTTATAAGGCACTTCTGCTTATAACGGAAGGCGGTAAATAGAAGCTTAAGGTTGTCCTAATTAATAGTTACCTTATATAGCTTTATCTAGGATTATTTAAGGATTACTAGGTAACCTAGGGTAGTTATAAAGAGCTTAATTAATTCTTTATAGTTTAGGTATTAGAGTCTTAGGGCCGCTATATAAGTAATACAGCCTAAGATAGTGCGTTTACTATTAAATCCAAATATGTTAATATACCGGTTAAGGGGTATTAGGGTAAACTTATTGTCTTATATAAAGATTTTATTAATAAATCCTATGCTACTAGCTCCTGTGTTAATTAGGACTTAAGTATTAGCCTATTAACCTTTCTACCAAAGACGGCAGTTAATAGTTATACTATAATCCTAAGAGTTAGGGTTTGTAACATCTAATGCATTTAATGAGATCCTATAACATAGCTGTCCTAGAGAGTGACTTAACTCCAAGACACACCTTTTAGTGGCGAGTAGGTAGGGGTTCCTATAGAACATCAGTTATAACTTCATTCTTATAAGTGGTGCTTGCTAAATATAGGGCTAGAACCAGATAAAGATTGGGAATAGTAACTAGAGGATTAGTATGGTAAATGGCTACTAGTACTGGCCGTTCGTAAATTCTTTTAAAAAGGGATGGAGTAGTAGCTAGAGATATAGGTATTGCTTCCGCACTTAAAATAGAGGCTGTGTTTAATATATTACTCTTATTTAGCAGATCCTTTTAGGGCGTAGAAAAGGGTCCCAGTATTAATATCTATGGCGTCTAAGTCCTTGCGGGTCTTAGGCGGTTAGGGGATAGAGTATTAAGGTATATATTTTAAGGCAAGGCGTAGTAAGTTGTTATATAGGCCATTAATAATATTAGCGTAGGTAGTAACGGTACCTAGCAGTTTAACTCCTATAAGAGATGCTTTTAGTTTAGGGTTTAGGGATTCTACTAGGCGATTAATTAAGGCGGGTTTATTCTATCCAGTCTCTTTAGCGTAGTAGTGGAATTTAGTAAAGTATAATAGGAAGTTCTTGGAACCCTATATTATCTTGTTTAGTTTCCTTTATAATATAGCGACTTGGTTAGGGTCGCTATAAGATACTTCTAGTATAGTAACTAGTTCTTCTATTGTACTTGGTTGGAACGGGTATATAGTATCCACGGCATCTTCTTTTAGGCGGCTTATAGTGTAACAAAGTTAACTATTAGGGGTAGGGTAGCAATTGATATTGCCGCTTAGCTTATTCTAAAGTTAGTTAAAAAAAGAGCGTAGCTTACTCCTTTTACTAGAATATGCGGGTGTCACGGAGTAGGCACGAGCCGGGATACAATGCACTAAACGAGGTAGTAATTGAGAAGGCTACGTACACGTAACTATGCGTGGTTAATACAAAGACATTGGATGAAGAAGAAGAGTCTTCGTGTGCCAGGTACGGGTATAAATAGGGGTTGTAGGGGAACGTGCGTAGGTGTCTCGGGACGAACGTGAGCACGGGTCAAGAACGTCAAAACGCGCAGAGACGTGAGAACGAGTGAGTCCCGTGACAGCGGGAGGATTAGGGAGGTATTTAGATAACTTTTTTTTAGGGGCATTAACTGGCGAATTTGGGGTTAAGGAGTTAGTTTTAGATACGTTCTTCTTATCTGGTGTTTATAGGTTAATGCTAGTAGGGATAGGTAGGGGCGATAGTATAGCAGATAGTGGGTTATAATAAATCTCTTTAACTTCTTTTCTTAGGGATTAGATTGTCTTGTAATATTAAGCTTCTTATTAGGTAAGAGCGTCTATAAAAGCCTTTTAGAGACCTCTTATTTGTTCGGTAAATAGGGCATATAGGTTGTTTATAGATAAGGGGGTTTCTGGGTTATTCTGTATATTAGTTAGGGCAGGACGATATATATGGTTTAATATAATATAGTATTATAGAGTAAGTATAAGCGACGATAATATATAGCAAAGTAGATATTATTAAGCTACGTATATAAACTATATAATAAAGTTAAGATATTGCGTAAGGAGAGAAGGTAAGGAAACGGGAAGAAAGGGTATATATTATTAGTTTAGTTGCTTAGTTAATACGTGCATGGAGTAGAATAGGATTTAAGGAGCGGTCCTGGTAGAACTTAGCAGGATTTGGTGGACTTGGCAGAATATAGCAGAATGCGGCAGATTGCCGTTAGATTGCCGTAGATTGCCGGCAGATTGCCGTCTCGCGGTCGGTCTCTTCTTGCTACGTCGGTAGAAACAGGTGGATGTGTGTAAGGTGTCACGGAGATATCCCATAACATTTACCGCTATTAGGTAGTCTTTTATAAAATAGTTCTTCTAGCTATATAAAAAGCAGGCTCTTTAATTACTAAGGGCCTATTTATAAGGGGTTGCTATATATAGGCTAAGTATACGCCGGACCTATAGTAGGGCTAGCTACGCGGCTAGCTGCTAAATTAATAGCGGGCTATACGGCTGGTGCTATAGGAGTTGCTAATTATGCTAGGGCACTATAGGCTGTTTTTATAGCGCTTATAGTCTAGTTTAAAGAGTTTCTAACTTTATACTACTTAGCTTATACTTTAATTTAGTAAAGGCCTTAATTAATAGCCAGGTAGTAGTCTATAAGTACCTTTAGCGTCTAAGTAGTAGTAAAAACTAGCAGTACGGCGTGCTGTAGGTCTAGGGTAAGCTTATTAAAGAGGTCTGGTATTAGGTCTTTATAGGGAATTTAAGCTTAGCTGGCTAGGTATAAAAAGCAGGTCTAAAAGGCTAAAAAGGTCTCTATTATTTATATATTAAAGGCTTTATAATTAAGGCGGGCGTTCTATATCTTAAAGGGGTCCTTATAAATAGAAGATAGGTAGTTAATTATCTTTTCTTTAGAGAGGAAGGGGTCTGCTAAGTCCTAAGCGTATTACAGATATAAATGCATCTATATATCCCTACTAGTACGGCTAAAGACATAGGCTATTTTAGCTTAGGTAGTAGGGAAGTAATCTATATTAACTTTAAGCTTATTTTATAGTTAAAGCTTCCAATTATTAAATATAGGGTTAGTTCTATTTATAAGTAATAGGGGGTCTATAACCTTCGCGGACTATAATAATACTACTACTATGCGTTGGGCTAGGGTCTTAAAGACTATAGCAAGTCCTTAGGTATTTAATAACTCTTTACTAGGTATAAGGGTGTCTTTAGTTTTAAGCAGCTTTTAAAGCTGTTTAATTTTAGTATTAGTTGCTATAAGCTCTTTCTAAGGGGTTAAGATGGCGACTATTTTACTATTAGAGGTATTTATAGGTCCTACAGCGGCTTTACTAGCTGCTATATTTCTTAGCATAGTAGTAGAGGTATTAGGTAATTTTTAGTGTTTATTTATTTCCTAGGGGTTCTAGTCTATACATGTCCTATTCTTAGGTTTTACGTTCTATTTATATTTTTTTTTTTAGTTCTTAGGGGTTTATTCTATCCTTATAGTCCTAGTAATATCCTTAAGGTCCTATTCTATATCCTTATCCTATTTATAGCCTTATAGATATATTTAAGTTCCTTCTTAGGAAGAAAGAGTAGTAATAAGCTTTAGATAATATTAGCGACTTAGTTAATTAAGGCATAAGCACGGCAAGAGGGTCGCGCAAGCCTATATAATTGGATTGTCTATAAATGAGGATCTAAAGCTAGAGAAAGGAAAGGAGAAGAATAGCAGTGCCGCTTGAGGTTTTATGCGGCCCTTAAGTCACGTGACTGCAACTGTCTAAAACTGTCTAAAACTTTCTGAAACTGTCTGCAACTGTTTGCAACTGTTTGCAACTGTCTGCCACAATCCACCGTTTTCCACCAGCGCCGTAACAGTAATATTGGCAATACCGATCTTTTATTAGTTTATATTAAGATTTTATTAGTGCTAGCACTAATACGTCTTATTTTATTCGTGTACGGGCCTTCTTCTCTTAGGCTAAGGGATAGGAGATCTAGACAGTGCTAAGAACGCGTTACAAACCGTATGTAACCAAGTATACCTTTAGAACTCCTCTAACCCGTATTGAACCTTAGCGACACTCCTAGCAATATATTCAGAACTCAGACGGAATGAAGGGAAAGAGCAATTAGCAACATGAAACGCTGACCGTAGATTTTGAGGAATAATTCTGCAGCATAGTACTGCATCAGTAAACTATTTCATAGCTTTATATAGCACAGCTTATATATAGTAGCATTTCGTCTAGCTGGCTGCTGTATTCTTTGCTTAGGGATTGACTATATGCCAAAACAGGCATGAGAGTGATAATATCATTTAAGAAAGTTAGGGTATATGTATAGGATTTGAAGACTATAGCCTTAAAACTTTGCTGGTTAGGATATCTACCTGATTTCTTTCTGTGCACCCAGCAGTCAACAATTACGATGACGATGCATGCTCATGGTCCTTTGCCTTTCTCAACACCGACCTTCTCACCCTTCTCACCCTTCTCACCATTCCCATCTGCAAGGCATCCTAGTTGCGCCCTCAGCCCTTCCTTTCCAACCTTCATCGCTTGTTGTAGCTCTATCTCTTCCTGCCGCAGTCTACCTTTTCCGAACTCGAGGTCACGCTGCTGGCGTCGTTTCTCCTCTTGTACCCTCTTTTCTCGCTCCGCAAGAGCTTTCTCTCGCCTCGCTCTCTCGGCACGCTTCTTCGCCAGCTCCGCCTCTCCTTCAGTCGAGAGGGAGGAACCGTCAGGTGCAAGTGGGAGGGTTGATATGTAAGTCTCAACAAGCGGGTCACGAGTTGAGATTGGGAGAGAGATAAACCGAATATCTGTAAGCAGCCCAGGAGGAAGGGCAGCGAGCGACGTTGAGCGATTGAGCACCGAAAGCGGCAACGACCTCAGCAAAGTGGAAAGGTCTGATTTCATGGTACTCTGAGATAATTTCAGTCGATTTATGTGCTCTCGGTAATACTTCTCCCTCTCTTTGTCTGAAAGCTTCATGTCTTTCATTTCAGGCTCCTTTTTGTATTTGCGGCGGAACTCTGGCCAGTACAATTTCGGCGTAGCATGCTTCTGTAAAAATGCCAAGTACGGAATCTTTGGATCTTTCTTCTCCTGCTTTTCATGCTGTTCTTTTAGCGCTTGAATCTTATCCCGGGCCCATTCGCCCCAGCACTCTTTTCGCGACTTCATGTTTGGAAGGACAGTGTAGCGGTCGTCTTGGATGATATGGCCATCCTCAATGATCTTTTCCCAGGTGGAGTACGGGTTTATATGGCAATCATCCAGAAGGTCTCTGAATAGAGCTTTCGAGTCTTCTTCGGTCAGAGGAAGGCCTTCAGCGCCCTCTTCCCATTCTTCGTCTTCGGCGTTGCCGTACTCGCTAGGGTCGAGGCCGTAGTCTTGGCCCATAGCAGCTAATTGGTATGCTATATCATTCTCGTTGAATTCAATAGGCTGGTCGTTACCCGGCTCTTCTGTGCGTTGTCGTTTGGGCGCACTTCCTTCGTCCCCTTCATTGTCAGTAACCTCAACCTCTTCGTATTCACTTGAGTCTTCCTCTCCTTCATCACGCGTATGCTTCGTGTGGCTTCTTGTGTCTGCTTCGGCAGAGGCCTTTTCATCTGGTTCGACCATATCCTGGTCCTCATCCTCGCTAGGTTCTCCTCGCTCTCTCCTTTCCTTCTTTTCCCGCTCTATCCGATCAAATTCCACCACACCCTTCATGACGCCAGCAGGGAACTTCCAAAAACTCTCATTCGTCTCTGTATTATACACAAATCGCCTTCCCATTTTGGTTTTCACCAATACCCACGGCTTGCATCCTGGTATGCCGTACCGATGTTTAGGCCTATCCTCAGGCTCACCTCTGTGGCGGTCTTGGGAACTGTGGCCACCTCGGAAACCACCTCGACCGCGGTTTTGCCCACCATGGAAATTCTGGTGTTCGTAATTATTCAAGTTTCCGCCATAAGACCCGCCTATGGATGCGCCTGCGAAGCTGGGAGTCTGATATGGTATTGTAGGTGTAAATTGCTGAGGAGAGAATTGCGGCTGGGCAACGGGCCGGACATATGTAGATTGCTTCGTCTCGCGGTTGTAGTAGTATAAGTGACCTGTTGTCTGTGATCAGCTATGTACATGTTAGTATTGAGCTTGGTAGATAAAATGATACCTGTCGGCGCTTTGTGTTCAGTCCACCCGGGTGGTAGGGGTGGAATCCCAGGCGGAGGCTTTGGAGGCAGATGAGCAGGCCCCAACATGTTGGAGGGTAAAATAATTTAATAGCGTGGTGAGGATTTGTGAAACTCTTGCATGCTAGTCTTGAGCCTCATTGACGTTGCTCAGAAAATCATCGGGCTTGGCGCGGCGGTGCACCGACGCGTATGAGCTTGTGCCTGGAGCTCTCCGTCAACTACATGTACCAACCTCTACAGCTGTTTGCGCAGTCTTCCGCTCCGCAATCCTCCTCTCTACTTTTCTATACCTCTCTTTGGCTATTGTTGCATAGCTTAAGCTCAAAATGTCAAGAAGATACGACTCAAGAGTGAGACCTTGTCAGCCATTCATTTTTGAAGCAAGCCCTGCTAACAAATGGGCTCAAGACAACCATCTTCTCCCCAGAAGGCCGTCTCTACCAAGTCGAATATGCTTTGGAGGCCATCTCCCACGCTGGCACAGCATTAGGCATTCTAGCACAAGACGGAATCGTTCTCGCTGCGGAAAGGAAAGTCACTAGCAAGCTGCTTGAGCAAGATACCTCTGCAGAGAAGCTGTACATTCTAAACGAGTGCGTTGCCCCATTGGTCCTGATTTATTGCCGAGCTGCGTTATTGATATTGAGATTGCAGTAATATGATCTGTGCCGTAGCAGGCATGACCGCCGATGCCAACATCCTGATCAATTATGCCCGCCAAGCCGCTCAACGCTACCTTCTCACCTACAACGAAGACATTCCGTGCGAACAGCTCGTGCGCCGCCTATGCGATCTTAAGCAAGGATATACACAACATGGTGGTCTACGACCCTTTGGTGTCTCGTTCATCTATGCTGGCTACGACCCCCAACGCCAATTTCAGCTTTACCAAAGTAATCCCAGTGGGAACTATGGTGGGTGGAAAGCGACGAGTGTGGGGGCGAACAATGCGAGCGCGCAGAGTTTGTTGAAGCAGGACTACAAGGAAGAGTATGATCTGAAGGAGGCTTGTGGGTTGGCTGTTAAGGTGTTAAGCAAGACGATGGATTCAACGAAGTTGAGCAGTGAGAAGAGTGAGCTGTCTCCTTACGCCCGTAAAATTATATCTTTGATGGCAGCTAACATTTGAAACAGTCGAGTTTGCAACAGTGGGTAGGACGAAGACGGGAAAGATTTACCACCATTTGTGGGGAGCGGATGAAATTGATGCTTTGTTGAAGGAACACGGCTTAGCGAAGGCAGAGGACTCGGAGATGACTGAAGGTACCTAGTGTAGTTTGGGAGAATAGAACAGGGAATTGGTAAAACTCTTCGTATCTCACTTCATAGTTGGGTCTGTAATATACCACTTCAGGTGAGATGAAACGGTTTTCTGTCTTAATGACCCTTAGTTTGGGTACTGACTTTAGCTTGTGCATCATGAGTAGCATACATTGTTGCACGTCTCGTCAATATACCTTTTCTGTCATACTTACAATCCAATGCTGCCGATTTGTCTTGTTCTCCTACAACACTCGCTCCTTCCTAATCTATTGAATGTTAACTCCGCCAGCCTCGTAGCTTCTTTGGCTATTTAAGATGGTTATCCTAAAAGTAGCGCGGTTGAGCTCAATAAGTTCTGAACATGAAAACTTCTAGGAAATTTGGACTTAGCCACAACTCTCTTTCCTTTGCATCCTATATGGTTCGGTGGATACCGCTAATCACACTTTAAACATGAAATCGACTCGAGCAACACCTGCCGATCTAACTCCCCGCAGGCGGAGGCCCCCGAGGCTGCCAGACGAAACCAACGAGACCGTCCCTCTGGAACAGCATGCGATAAAACACCGGTCAACATCTCCTTGGGTTGGTGGCAACCAGCAAGCTCGTGAGGCTTGAGACAACTTTAATCTTATGATCGACGTCGATCCCAAGGGCTCTATTACCGACACTAAGTACAAACAACACCTGAGACCAGGTAACAACGGCAACACTCAGTAGACATTTAATAGCCAACTCAAATCTCAACTTGAATCTCACCTCATATCATTGCTAGAATTATGGGGAGCTCTCCCATCGCATGCAGGCCGTTGGTGGACACCCCAATTTTATACAAGGGTTATGTGAGCGGCATCTCCGATTCTTTGCCCGAACCTACGCCCGACTCGCCTTCCTGCCCATTCCCTAACGATGGTGAAGTTTCTCCTCTCTCTACACCTCTCTCATCTCAGCCATCGTCTCCGGAATCTCCTCCAGAATCTCCTTATAACAATCGATCCATAACCACTAGCGCAATTGGACCCCCACCACCTTCCTGTGTCCTTCCATTACACACCATAGATTTAGAACTCTCTGTCTACTACCAAACCCACGGATCTCCGCAGCCTAATCAGTGTTTATGCCTCCGCTGCTTTCGGACGCGAGGCGCGTTTGAGCCGGTCTCAGAAGAAATGATGGCGTCCGTTACGTTTGTGGAGAGAACAAAGTGCCGAACAATTACTTTCGCGATTTCGATTGATATTGCTTGATTGGTGACGGCGGAGAGGCGCGCTTGATAGCATCTAGGATGTTTATTGTTTTCTTTCGGCCGGCGAGGTTTCACCTCGACTTCTGGTATTTCCTTATTAAGAGTGCCGTTTTATGGTGATGGGACTATACTTTCGCATGCTGTTCTCAAGTTGGCGAGCTTGAAGTCTTATCGAGAGTCATTTTCAGATATTAAGCATTCCCAGGTGCCACGAAAACCCCTTTATAGCTGCATCATTAAGTCCCCTGGGAATAAATAGACTTGCGGATAGCTTGGAAATTGAATTTTGGTTTCCGAGGTCAGTATTTGGTGCTCGAGGTACTCAGTGCTGTTATTCTGGTGTTCGGGGATAGTCACTGGACAGCACCTTCAAGGAATAAGAAATTGGAATGGTTTGCTTTACGTCATGAGCGGAATATGAAACTTATTACTCGTTTGCTACTCATTTGGACTGCAAGTCACTAATCCCTTCAATATTTTGCTCCGATTCGGGTTCAAATTTTGACAATGAAGCCCCTAGCATTTGCACCAGGTAGTCAAATTACTTACTCCGATCAAACCACAGTATTAGTATAGAATCCCCTTGAATGCATATATAACCAAGTTCTATGTACGCCCACTAATGTATGAGTCTTATTTTACACCAGCAAAACTACTAGAATCCTTACTAAAGACCCATCCGGGGGGCAGACCTTCGACGATCACTTTAAGGCATCTAAGGAGATGAAGATATGCGCTGGTTCCCGTGAAAATCTACGGGCAAAATAATATCAATCATTCGGAAAAGGCGGCATCCAGGAATTACTAGCTACGAGAAGCTTCTTTGCGAAAGACGGCCACTAACCCAACTATGAGGCAAACGACAATGAAAGCGATGATAGGATGGGGTGGCGGAGACAGGAGCTGTAGTGAGGTCAGGGATTAGACCAGGATACAAAGAAAGCAGCGAAGGCATGGAGATGCTCGGGGCATTCTAATGAATAAATAACCCTTATTAAAATTGGTAAACGGTGCCTGATAAGAGGAGATACAGATGTTTGAAGTGCTGGAACATGTGGAATTATAATGATTTGAATGAGTTCTCCAAAATATGTAGGGGATGGAGAGTTGTTGATGCGAATGGGAGAATAATATTGGCATATGGGCGGGGTACAGCTGAGCGTGGTCCGGAGAAAGTTGAACGTGGTCGCCGATGGAGCGCCGGCAAAAGGTCGGCGGTACTCAACTTTTACCCATACAGAACGCGCATCGGTAGCCACATTTAACTTAAGCGACTATACAAACTAAAATATCCAGAGTATATGCTATGTATACACACAGAGATATATACATAGAGACATACATATATATATATATATATACCTATACATATACACACACATATATATATACACGCGTATTTATACGTCCCTTACTATACTAATAACAAGTAAAAACTATACTAAAGCAAATAAGAGTATAGCAGGGTAGTTAAACAGCCTACTAGTTAGTATCTACAACTATATACTACGCATATACTAAGTATACACAGATACCCTAGATCGCACCTAACGTTAAACACAAAGACAATAGTTCTAAAAATAATATAATTAGTAGGGAGAGTATTAAAGATAAGGAGGATAAAGAGGTTAAGGGTTAAAATAGTATATAACAGCGGCTTCTATTTTATATGGGTCTCTCTAAGGTAAGACTCTATACCGCTCTATATATAGGCTATACATAGGCTATATATATGCTTAGGATAGCCAGAGCACACTTTAAGACTATAAAGCACTTATTAGCTCCTATAATAGGCATCAAATTATTATCCAAGAGGCAGTAGACTATATTATAATGCCAAAATATCTGGCAACTAGAAAAGAAGAAATTGCACACTTTATCTATAAAGTAACACCTCTACTATCTATAGATGCAGATAAAGAAATAGTATATAAGGTTATCAAGCAGTATATATTAAAGGTAAGCAATATACATGCTAGGCATATGCTATATTTATACCTCTAGTAAATTTAATTCTTATTCTATAAAACTAGTGACTCTAGAATTACACAACTATAGCTTCTTAAAGAAAACAATAGGGAAAGTAAAAAAGCATTTCATTAAGCGTTTAAATATAGCGGTATTAGACACTATAAGCACGCCTATAAGGATATCCTCCATATATACCCCATATATAATAGGGTTAAGCTTAAATTAATTAACAACCTCCAAAAGCGTAGCAGTCATCTATACTAGGCAGTAGAGATTAATAAAAAGCTTAAGCAAAGCATAGAGAAGTAAGCATTGTTTATATATATTAAATATATACTTATAATATATAGCTACTACCACGGTATTCTACAATTATGGCGGTAGTGTATCTACCCTAGGACACAAGAACGTGTATATAGTAAAAGCAGACTAACAATGTTTTTTTAGCATAGAGTACACGTATGGCCAGTGTATACGTAATATATGCTTATTATATATAGATCGAGTTTATTAGTTATTCTAGCAGCAGTAATACTAAACCATAGCATACTGCCTAGCCTTTATTATCAACAACCGCCTAAGTAGATATTTGATACCTTCGTCTACTTATAGAACATAGAATTTAAGAACTAAAACAAGAATATACCTATATTAGACATTTAATATTAAAGCGAAAATATTATGGTATATAATATTATATATTATATACGCTAGGCATATATTAACCCTATATAGGGTTTAACCACCCGTAAGGCCAAGATAGAGTAGTAAGCCGAATATATAGTGTATAGCTAGATTACTATATTTCTATTAATATAGCACGGTATCCTTATATTTGCCTTATTACGCGGAATTCTTATATATATTATCTACTATACCCAACAAAGCTACTAATTGACCTTGCTAATAATATAGTTAAAGCAATAAGGTAGATAAAAGTCCTAAGCCTTACTATACATATGCCCCGTATATGTATAGTATATGCATAGTATATACGAATGAAATTACTTACTATAGTATAGGTCGATTTATCCTATTATTAGAATATTATACTTTATACAGGAAGTATAGGACGCAGATACTACGTATAGTATATAGTAGTCTTAATATTAAGGATCGAATTACTACTTTAATTCAAAAGGAGAGGTTACTACAATTCCCAAAGGGGACTGCATATATAGGTAAGTATAGGTTAGACACACGCTATATATATATAAAGCCTAAATAAAGTAGGTATAGTACGCAAATTCTCTATAGACTAATATAAAGAGAACACCAAGCAATAAATTTAAGCAATTTATAACTTTAATAACAAGTATTTCCTTATTATATATTATATATACATATAAGCTAAGGCATTCCAACACGTAACATATATTAAAATGGACCTATTATTTAAAATGGTATAAGGTAAAACAAATCTATTCTTAATTACGGGATGGGATAAGAATTTAAAATGTATGCACGCCCTATACTAAGCATATACTGGGCGTAGGCTAATGTTTATAACAGGAATTAAGGTATAGGTATATGCCTTTCTTAACCTAGAAACACGTATTACATATACAAAGATATTTAAGCTGGTATTTAAGGTTTTAGGCAATACTGCCTAATCATCTATACAATTTGTACACATTTACGGAACTGGACTTCGCACGGCTATAGTTAATATATATAAGAAACAAGCTGGTGGTACATATACAGAATATATACGCGTTATATATACCTAGCATATACTAACGGTATACAGGTTTTGGAGATTACCTATATTCAATTAACCTATTACGTAAATAGGACGAACACCTTTAATATATACTCATATTCTGCCTAGTATATATAAAACGAAACTTCGCAAAGCGCTTTCCAACTTATAAAGCAAGATATATTATAAAGCAGATATAGGAAGCGGAGACAAAGCAGAAACTTATAGCGCGTATGCAAAGCATATACACACTACATCCAGAGCTTACGTCTTGGATAAATAATAAGAAGAAAACATAGATACTAGCTAGGCTTATAAAGGAAAAGTTAAAGGTCCCTTACAAGTAGTGGGCATATGCACAAAAGTATACTAGAATTAGTAAAAGTAGTCACTTTTAAAACAATAACTTTACTAGTCGAAAATTATGCATACTTGCTACAGTACTTCAGTAATATATACGCTCTGTATATACGCTGCATATTCTAATGCTTTAGTATAAACTCAAACTCTATATATAAGAGATGTTTAATCTATAAGAGCTATATAAAGAGACGGGAATAGATAATATATAGAGAAATCATTACAACTTAAAGCGGATAGCAGTATAGCTATAGAAACAATATATATATATACGCTGCAGATGCAAAGTAGATGCTAAGCTTAAGCAGCCCAGAAATAGTGGAAAGCAGCTAAGCAATAAGCTAGAAATCCTAAACTAAATCTTTCTTAGAATCCTTAGAACCTATTTAACACCCCTAAGCCAAATCTATAGCATATACCTAGTGTAGAATTATCTACTATATTTAGTGGGCAGACTATGTCGCAGATAAGTACAGCAGATAATAATATAGCATTAGTATCAAATATATCGCGCATATCCACAGTATATATAGCGCAGATGCCGCCTCTACCATCTCAAAGTTAAACGCCTCGGACTATAGGTAAGAGGCATAGGTCTAACCTATCTACAGAGGAGATAGAAAAGAAGGCATATACACTACATATATAAAATATGGAGCAACGAATTAGTAAATTAAAACAAGCTAAAGATATATATAATAAAGCAAAGGAACTAGCAGAGCTTAAGAAGTAGGCACAGGAGCATAGTATTAGTATATAGGGCGCATATACATAGTATACAGAGAGCAAGTATTATAGAGTTCCATCACCATAAATAAAGAATTAATTAATATAGGCCTATAGCCCCCGCGCCCTATGTTGGGCATATGCCTAGCTTAACCACCTAGCAAACTCTACCAAAACTCCAATAATATATACTACACACTATATATATAGTATGCAGGCCTAGCATATGCTAGGACTTAACCAGTAAGGTAGAATAAGCAATAGGCTCCACCCATAGTAGAAGAGGCTTATATAGAGTATAAGCATAACATACGCAGCAGAATAAACAGAACTTACCAGAGCTCTTACCACCACCATAGCAGCAGCCAGTTGTTTTTCTGCCCCCTATACTAAATATTAGTAATATATATATAGGGTATATACAAAGTAAACCTACCACTTTAGCGACGTGTGGACGGTAAGGGGGATTCCTTACAGTTACCTAGGGGGGTTGGGCCGCGCTGCGCATATAGTTAGCGTATGCTAAACATATACAGATAAAATACTAACCTTGTGCTTTAAGCCGGTAGAGGGAGTAGTAGGGCCAACACGCTGTTTCCTTTAAGTTAGTATACGCCTAGCATAAGCGCGTGTTAACCTATAGTTAGTAGAAGACATTGGGGGTTTACATATATATAGTATATATACGTATAAGCTAGCAATATAACCAAGTAGTGGTTTTAGTAATATATATACAGGGGATACGCCAAATTAGACTTTCCTAGTCTCCTAAACATAGAGTTAAGCGTTAGTTTTGGAATCGGGTAGTAGCCCTAGTAGTAGCCGTACTTATTCCTCACACACGCTACCCTTAGGCCTATAAGTACCTTTGCGTCTAAAATCAAACTTAGGGGGAATAAGTATATAGATAGATAAATATATATATTAGGGTATAGTGCGTATATATAGAAGCAACACTAGTGCTCTTACCTTACAATAGAATTACCTACTAAATTAGAAGGCAAACCCCTAGTCCTAGGCACTGTATTTAATTAGCTTAGGCTTAGTATATACACAGCACAGAGTGGGTATACGTAAAGAGTGTGCAGGTATCTATATACTCCAAAATCCTAGACCCCAAAGGGCCACGACTATATACACTATTAGCGACTGTCACGGCACTGACCTGTCGTACACTGTCTCGTACTGTTTCCTACTGTTGGCTGGCCCACCATTAGCGCCTTAGCGGGCTGGCCCTACTATTTATATACAATACCCCCTTTCCATCTTCTTCTCCTCTTCATACCACAATGTAGTTATTTAGCCTACTTGCATTATAGCACTATAACAGTTTGTGGTATCTCTAATTGCGCCCCATCACGACCTTTGTTTTTTCCCTCTTTCTAAGTATACTATCTCCGTTTTCCCAGTGTAATCGCGACCCAGCGCAACCAATAACACTATACCACAGTCCTAGACAACCCCAGCACAGTCCTAGACAATCTTAGTATAATCTTAAACAATCTTAGTATAGTTATAGATAATCTTAGCATTATAGCCAGCCTTATAGATTTTAATTGCCTTACCTAGATCCCTTAAAATGGGCGACTATAATATAGATAATACCCCGTTAACGAACCTACGCGAAGCGCTTACCTGCCTCTTTAATACCTCCCATATCTACATTGCCTAGGCAATCAGGAATGGCCCGGAGTACCCTAAGGACCTTAATATGGCAGGAACCTTCCAGCACCTTTTTATATATACAACCTTTTTAACTAGCGTCGAGAACGGCCTCTAAGCCGTCTATAATAAAGGCCGAACTATAAAGTCTTAACTTAAAGAAGCTTAGCATAGAATCAACTCCCTTAAGACGCTTAAACTACGTGTATAATAAAACAAATAATAAGCTCTTGTATACACTAAGACTATACAAAGTCTAAGCTCTTAGATTACTATACTCACCCAGACCATTACTGAGAAGAATATAGCTACTGGCTCCCCTCTTCTAACCAAGCCCTATAGAAAAAAGCGTAAAGCAAAAGATCTAACCCTATTTAATGGCAAGGGATCACCAATTAAAAAATAAGAAAAATTTAAGATATAGGAAATAAAGATCTAAGGCATTTTCTAAAGAGATGTAAAGTGCTTTAAGACTCTAATAGACGAAATCCTCTATATATCAGATATGCTAATAGACAAGGCCTATAACTATATTAAGTATGGCCTTAATATACTACGCATATACCTAAACAACTTAAGCAAATGGACCTTCTCCGACCGAGAGTCTATGCTCGTGTATATAAGGAAGCACTATAAGACCATTAATACAACCCAAGCGGCCAAAAATAAGTTGGATACCTTAAGCTAGGGCGAGCGTAACTACTAGTCCTAGAAAGTAGAGCTTAATAAGTTAATAATTAAAGCAAACAAGACTAAGAAACAAAAAGTAGACTTGCTTAAGAAGAATATTTTACTAAAGATAAAAGACCTAGCCTTTACCCTCAGCCGCAAAATCGGCGATACTAACTATAAAGGCTAGAGTAAGTAGATAGACATATTTACTTATAACCTATAGAACTATGCCCACCATATAAAGCTAAATACCGCTAAGCTAAGTACCGCTGGCGGCTATTAACCTATATTACCTAATAACAACACCTTAGTACTAGCACTATAGAATAACCCAATAGACCTTAACGCCGTTAAATTTAGTAGCAGTAGTAGTAGCCTCCCTAACAACGTCCAAAGACACCATATAGATAACAGACTCTATATAGCATGTGGTCAACCTGGCTACTAGAAAGATGCTTATAACCCTAGGGCAAACCTAAATCCCCTCCTAATGCTACCGCGCCAACCCCCTCCTAGCCGCGGCGGATTCTTTAGCAAAGGGGATAGCAACTAAAACAGTAACCGCGGATAAGGACGTAAGTTCGGACACAAAAACCCGCCCCCGTAATAGCCTTCCCTAATACAGCCCTAGCCAATGGTCCCATACGCGAACTATAGACAAGTGCTCTATATCGCTACCAATTGTGAGACCAGCTATATTATTAGTAAAGTACCCTTTAGCATATATACACCGTTGGAGACCAATACGTTAGGGCACACTAGCTAAGACTATAGCCACTAGCCAAGCCCCACAAGTTAGTTATTAAAAGGCCAACCCTTAAACTAAGTCACCTCTAAGGGTTAGAACCATACGGGGAGGAGGATAAAAGGATTAGATCTATACTACTAGATTAGTTAGACCTTATTTTAAGTTAACTGCTACTTAACCTCAGAATAGTAAATAACAATAGAAATGCTATTTTTATTTAGACCTACCTCTTCTTACTACGCAACCTACTCCTATAAGTTTTCATTGAAATAGTAAGCCTTGTTAACACCAGTAGTATAGCACCAGCATTTATAGACGAAGACTTGCTTATAAAAAAGCATAATATTATAATAAAAAGACTTCTAGTTCTAAAACCACTTCGCCTTACTAACGGACTCCCATCCAGCTTTATTACCTACTACTTTACAGCAAAAATGACAATTAGCTACTATACAGAATCTATACTTTTCTACGTTATAAAATTATTACCCTCTATACTAGTAATTCTTGGAATGCCCTAGCTTAAAAAACATAACCTAAGGGCAGACTTCCCCACTTTAGAGCTTAAGTTTGACTCCAATTACTATACCTACAACTGTCTCCTATGGCACATTCCCGATTATGACCGAGTAGCACTATATGGACGTATTATAAGGCTAACACTCAGATACCGTCAGCCGACAGTAGAAGAGGTGCCTAACACTAATAACCTAATATATGTAATAAACAAAGCGGAGATCCTGGAAGACTAGACTACTACTCTATCCCTAAAAAAACAAATACCGCTAGAACTATAAGTCCCCCGTATACACCCGCTTAACCTAGGTTAGCTAACAAGACACCCAACTTTAAGTTATTTACTATACGCACATGCGACCACATATATAACAGCCAAAGATGTTACAGCTAAGACCGAAACTAGAGCAATTAAGACCTCCCCCCTATAACGCCTAACCTTATACCTATCTCCTGCGCGTACCGTGCAGGGCCACCGCCTTATTTCCGCCCCCCTAGGCCGACTAAGCCGTGCCAGCCCAGCTGTAGCACCGGAAAACCAGATACGCCCTAACCTAGACAATATTAGATACATTTATGCCGTTAATTTCACCCAGTTCTATAAACAAAAAGACGTAAAGGTGATAAGGATCTATATAGCGGAGCTAGTAGAACTAGTTAAATAAGAAGAACACTAATAGCTGCTTAAAGAGCTGCCTATAGGCCTAATAGAAGTACTAAACCTATTAGAAAGATCTTTCCGCTAGCTAGTAGAAGGTAACTATATAATAGAGGAAGCCCGTAAAGCGCTACCCCCTTATTTTTATAACTTTCTTAAGATAAACCTAAAAACTAAGCCTAAGTTTCTACGCCAAAAGATAGTTAATACTAATATTAAGAAATTTCTAAAAGGCAAACCAGGATTAACCTATAAAGATATTCTATAACGCTTACTAAAAGAGTTTCGCGAACATATTAAACACTTCCTCCTTAAGAATGTAGATAAGCTACCCCCTTACTAACCATAGGACTATAAAATTAAGATTATACCCGGAAAGCAGGCCCTATATTATAAGAACAGACCACTCTCACCCACTAAACTCAGTTGTGTAAAGAAATGGATTGACGAGATACTAGATAAGGGTTTTATCCGCAAATTAACCTTACCAGCCGCCGTACCATTTCTCCTTGCTGCGAAACCTAGTAGTAGTATATAAATCTGCTATAACTACTAAGGCCTAAACACAGTTACTATTAAAAATCGGTACCTATTGCCACTAATCCGCAAGACACTTAATGCACTCTATAGTGCTAAGTACTTTACTAAGCTCGACGTAATTGCTGCGTTTAACTAGATCTGGATTACAAAAGGTCACAAGTAGCTTATAGCATTTATCACCCAGTTCGGACTCTATAAGATATTAGTTATACTGTTTGGTCTCTATAATACGCCCGCTATATTCCAGAACTATATTAACCATGTTTTACACAACGCCCTTAATAACTACTGTACTGCCTACCTTAATAATGTCCTTGTCTTCTCTAAAACACGCACTAAGCATACTAAATATATAAATAAAGTTATCTAGAGACTCGGCAACGCTAGACTATAGATTAATATTAATAAGTTTAAGTTTTATGCTACTAAAATAAAATATCTCGGCTTGATTATTTTAACTAATAGCATAACTATAAACCCTAAGAAGGTGCAGGCCTTATAGGAATAAAAGGACCTGATATTAATTAAAGAACTACAGCAATTTCTTAGCTTCGCGAACTTTTACTAATGATTTATCTAAAGCTACTCTATAGTTATTAAACCTATAACTAGGCTACTAAAGAAGAGTACCAATTAGTTATAGGGCCCTAATTAAGCACAAGCCTTTCAGACACTAAAGATAGCGTTTACTATAGCACCAGTCTTAGCATACTATAACTATATAAAGAAAACTGTAGTAGAGACAGACGCCTTAAACTAGGCTTTAGGAGGAGTGCTTTACTAAGCTAGTAAAGATAGCAAACTTAAGCCAATCGCATTCTTCTCTACTAAGTACTCCGCCCCAGAATATAACTATAAGATATACAATAAGGAGCTCCTAGCAATTATAAAAGTACTAGAAGAATAGCGCCCTAAACTATAAGGAACCGAGCAACTATTTAAGATTATTACGGACTATAAGAACCTCTAGACCTTTATAATAACAAAACAACTAAACCAGCGCCAAGTCCGATAGGCTAAGTTCCTCTCTTAGTTCAACTTTGTTATTACCTATAGGCCCAGTACTAAAGCTACAATCCCAGACGCTCTTAGCCGTCTCCTAGGCGTAGCACCTGCTAATGCTAGTAATAAACGTCTATAATACCAAGACCGCGTTGTCTTACTATAAAAAAAAGTTAACCCTACTATTCTAGAAGAGCTGCTAAGCAAATCCTAAGACCAGAGCGTTAAAGACTTTATCGCAGTAATAGACCTAGAGCCTAAGAAAAAACCCCTTAAGGAGCTTATTAAAAATGCCTATAAGGAGAATAAACTCGCTAGGGATATATTGGCTGCGCTATATAAACGGGAAGGCTATAAAGCACGTCGCTAGCCTAAGCAGATTAGGAAGTTACTCCGCTATAATAAATCCAAATGTTTAATTATCGACGGCCTAATCTACTATAGGAATTAAGTATTTGTCCCTAATTTACCTAAACTTTAACTAGAAGTCGTATACCGCATATATAGTTTAGGTCCTGCGGGCCACCTAGGCCGCGTTAAGACGCTAGACCTCCTTAATCAAACCTATTAATAGCTAGGTATTTTATAGTTCACAGCTACCTTTATAAAAGACTGCGCTCTCTGCTTCCGCATAAAGACCCTATACTTAGTACCGCCCGGTTTCCTAAAACCACTAGAACTACCAGTCCGCCTATAGACCGATATCTCTATTAACCACATTATCGACCTGCCTAAGTGCCTTTATAACGGCAAAATATATAGATATATCTTTGTTGTTGTTAACCGCCTAATAAAGATAAGACACTTTATTTCTATTACTAGCCTAGATACTAAGGAGCTCATTAAAGCATTTATTTATACTATCTATAAGTTACACGGCGCTCCAAATACTATCATTTCTAATAGAGGCTCTTTATTTATTTCTAACTTCTGGCGTCGCCTAAACTAGCGCCTAAAGGTAACCCTAAGCCCTAGTTCTGCATGGCACCCTAAAACAGATAGCCAAACCGAGATTATTAATGCAGTAATAAATAAGTACCTACGCGCCTTTATAAGCTTCACCTAAGACAATTAGGTAGATTGGCTCCCCCTTACCAAGTTTGCCACAAACAACCAGATTAATAAGACTACGGGAATCTCACTATTCTTTGCCAACTATGGCTATAACCCACGTCTGGGCGTTAAACCAGCGGGCCCCTAGCCATCAGCCCTGTCTATATATATAAAGAAGAAGTACCTATAAGCTAATACTATTGTTAACCGCTTTAAGCGCATTTTAACCTAGCTTAAAGCCCTAGCTCGTATCTCCTAGCGACGCTATAAAGACAACGCTAATATAAAACGAGACGAAGGTATAATATTTAAAAAGAATAATATGGTTATAGTTAGCCTTAAAAATATAAAGACTAACCAGCCTAAGAGGAAGTAGGATAATAACTAGGACGGACCCTAGCCCATCCTAGCTGCCTATAGAGGAGTAGTTGTAGTTAACCTCCTAGACTATATCCGCGTTAATAAGTTTTTCTATACTTTAAAAGTCCGCCTCTAGTTCCCTAAAGAGATCTCTAGTTAAGCACGCATTAATAAAGAGGAACGTTATAATATCACAAGAAGGATAGCCGAAAGAGATAATAATAGCAATATTACGGACAAGTGGGAATTTAAAAAGATTCTTAATATATATAATAAATAAATGGACGAGCATGGCCTAACATATTGTATTAAGTGGAAGTATTATAACGAAGAAACCTAGGAACCTAAGAAGTCCCTAAAAGGGTGTGAGCGCGCACTATATAAGTTCCATAAATAATACCCTAAGAAGCCCAGACCCCTAGACTGGGCATAAGATAAGAAAAAGTTACGCCAAGGTTATAGCTAACCACGATATTAATTTATGGTGGTTAAGATGTTATAGAACTTTAACTGCCAGTTAAAGTTGTCTAATTAGCCAGATTCTTGCTAAGGAACGCCATAAAACGCTACGCAGATTAATTCTAGTGGCGGTATAGAGTTCTGCCGACTTTATTTACTAAACTAACCAATTAGGATTTTCCATCCCTGGGATAGAAAATCGCCATTGGCTTGGCTAAGGGCGGTAAGCGGAACTAATATCTTCGCGACGAAAACCAGCCCCCGCATATTACCTGTTTTTAGAGTTATTTGTTTGGTTTAGGGACCAAACCTTCTAGGGGAGGGGAGTACTATTACGGCACTGACCTGTTGTATACTGTCTTGTACTGTTTCCTACTATTAGCTGGCCCACTATTAGCGCCTTGGCGGGCTGGCCCTACTATTTGTATACAATACCCCCTTTCCATCTTCTTCTCCTCTTTATACCACAATGTAGTTATTTAGCCTACTTGCATTACAGCACTGTAACAGCGACGCATATGTAATATATAGGCATAGATATACCTAGGCTTATATAGGTATCTAGCATCCTACCAAGCACTAAAGAGAACAAACAGTTTTAGGGCGCTATAATACATTAGCCTCGCATATACGCTATATATATACAGCATATACTTCTCACCCGCGATCAGCTCTCCAACTGGCGTATTATTAGTAGTCAGGTTGGTCACTATATATAATAAGCATATACCGGGCTACTACATTAATATAGTAGTATATACAAGCACCGCTGTGCTTATTGCGGATATACTAGCGATACTATAGCTATATTAGTAGAGCCGCAGATGCTGCGCATATGCAAAACGTACACTTAGTTAAGCGGTAAAGACACGGCCGCATATCTATATACCGTTAACTGCGATATCGCACCTAAACTTTAGCTTAGCATATGCTACGTATAGGGTATAGATAAGCAATATATACTATAGTATTCACCAAGGAGAGCACAGAGGCGGCATTAGGCGGGTCTAGTATACGCTTAGCATATACCTACACAGTATATAAAGCTGTATATACTCGCGTTATCTTGGACCATAATAGCCGGGGCTATATATAGTTAGTATATACACTAGATATGCGATTCTATATACACTTATATCTTCCCCTAGTAAGAGCTACTACGGCGCACGCTATAGTTATTATAAGTATATACCGTATATATATAACTACATAACTTACCAGGTATTACCTAATTGGGATTTAGATTTAGAATTAGGCCTATAAGGCTTTATAAGTGTATATACGCATATACAGAGTATATGCTTACTATAGTAATAGCTAAAGGGAGATGGGTTAGCAGTGGAGGCCACCTATAGGTTATTAAAATCCGCAATTATTAGATTGCTTATAGTAAGCGTATACACAGCGTATGCAATTATTAAATATATTTTTAAAAGTTCGCCCTAGTCTTTCTATTAGTATATACAAGGCCTATACCTACATTGCGCTGTATATACTCATAGCATACGCTATAATGTTATGGAGAAGAAGTTGTGGTGCGACTGTTATTATAGATATACTACGCGTGTGCATAGGCCATGTTTTAATAACTAACTGTAACGGGACTAGCCTAGTTACAGTAGGAATGTCTCAGTAAAACACTCGACAAGATAAACTTAACGCTTTAACCGAATTCTGCCGAATTCTGCCAGCTTGATCGACTTCTGCCAAGTTCTGCCAGATCAATCGAATTCTACCAAAGTCCGTCCGCGTGCGCACGTGCGTACGCATCGACCAAGACCCCTGACTATTTAATTATAAGATTCTCTGGTTATTCCCTTCTCTTCTTTACGCAACGTCTTGTTCTCTTAAAAAGCTATATACCCTTAGATTTAGATAGAATTTATATTATTCCTTTAAATCTTCCCTAAAGCCTCTTCGCGCCCTAATATTATGTTGCGTTAAAAACAACTACTATTAAAATGGCAAACGAACCTAAATCCTCTTTAATAACCATAAGTATTATATCCCTAGTTAGGGAACAGTTAACCATAATATAACAGTCCTTTACAGATGCCTTAGCTTAGCAGCGGGCTACACTGGAAGCCCAGCATTAGCAATTAATAGAAGCACTCTATAAAGAACTCCGTAACGTTTAAGCATTTACATTAGAGACCCCAACACCGCCTACAAACGAAATTAATATAACTGTATCTAAACCTAGCCCGTTAAATACAAACCCTAAACCAGTAATGGTAGCTTAACCCATACCTATAACAAACCCAGTACCTACTATAAAATTAGAAAAGCTTCCTAACCCTCCAATATTTAATAGAAATTAAAATAACCTACGTCCCTTTATAACCAAGCTCCGTCTTAAACTTTTAATAAACTATAACCGATACCCTACCAAAGCTAGTAAGGTTAGCTATAGAATGTCTTATTTAAGTAAAGATGCTGCATAAACCATGGACCCATTCTTCCATAATGGCACCTTTATTAATTTCGAAACCTTTATCTCTCTACTAGAACGAACATATAATAACGCCAGCCGCGAATATACCGCTGTTACTAAACTTAAAAACCTATAATAATAGAACCAAGACTTTACAAGCTTCTTTTCGGAATTTTTAGGCCTCATTAGCAAACTAGATTAGAATAAAGCCGCTAGAGTTACTGCTCTTTAACAAGCTATTTTAGATAAAATCAGAGCATAGTTAGTAGGTAGGGAACTGCCAAAGGACCTACCCAAATTTGCTATAATATGTTAACAAATTAATAAGGACCTTTAATATAATAAATAGACTTATTCTCTAAAGCTAACCACACCTTATATTTAAAGCTCCACAAAACTAATATATACCCTAAAGCGCGACCCTTCTCTAAAACCTATGCATGACCCTATAGACCTTAACACCACTTAATCCTATACACCCTTAGGAACTAACAAACGAAGAACTTAAGCCGCAAATAGAGAATGCTTTAAATGTGGTAGAAAAGGACATATCTAAAGGAATTACCGAACTTACCCTTTTAAAAAAGTCCGCTGTAGTTCCTTCTAGTCTTTAAATCGCACCCACTCCTCAAATCGCACTCGTTCTTTAAGCCGTACTCGCTCCTTAACTTATACTTATTCTATAAATTATACCCAGTTATTATAAAGCATCTTACCCTTAGCTAACTTGGAAAACGAATTATCCTAGGGCCAAGTCGCGCCTTAGGACAAGAAGTAGAAGAGCATAAGTATCTAGGCTCTTCCAGCGCTAATACACAATACAACTCCCTTAATATACTTAGCAAAATTTAAACACTTAGAAAGTGGAAGGAGGTATAAATCCTTATAGACAGCAGAGCCACTAGTATGGGCTTTATTAATACGAACTACACAAAAACCTAACGCCTAAATTTAAAGAAACTTAATAAGCCCTAAGGCCTACAAGGCTTTAACGGTAAACCCTTAATACATAGCAAATTAATATACTACGCTCTTGTAAAAATGCGGATGGGTAAACACCTTAAATACATTTCCCTATTCGTAATACCCCTAAAGCAATATAAGATAATACTTGGATATAGATGGCTAAAACAACACAACCCTTTAATTAGCTGGGTTAAAGAAATACTAAAGTTCCGTATAACCTACTGCTGAAGTTATTGCTTAAAAACCTATTTGCCCTACAAATATACACACAACTATTTAAATTTAAAACGATATAAATTACCCTTGCCACGAACCTTAAACCAATATAATAAAGCTACGACTGCCGATTGCAGTAAAGAATATAAAGATATTACGTTAAAACCTCTTAAAATTTGTATAATATAGGCCGCACCCTTTATCTTGTTAGCAAAAAGACAAGATTACGAAATCTTTACTATAACTATAGAAGACATTAAGAAAGCACTAGAACCGAAACAATATATTAATCCTTAACCTTTTATACCCAAAGAGTACCACGATCTAATTAACGAGTTTAAAAAACAATTTGCAGACTAACTAGCCCCACACTAAGATAAGCACGATTTTAAAATAGAACTTAAGCCTAGTATAACACCAAAGTTTGGTCCGCTATACGGTATATCACGAGAAGAACTGCTTATAATGCGACAATACCTTAACAAGTATCTGGAAAAAGGATTTATTCGCCCTAGTTAATCTCCATTCGCCTCACCTATACTATTCATTAAAAAGCCAGGAGGAGGCTTAAGATTTTATATTAATTATTAAGCTCTAAACGCAATTATAATTCAAAACTAATATCCGATTCCCTTGATTTAAGAAACGCTCAACTGTTTGGTAAAGGCACGGTACTTTACAAAGCTTAATATAGTCGCTGCCTTTAATAAAATCCGTATATATAAAGGAGATAAGAAGTATATAGCTTTTTGTACATAATAGGGACTCTTTAAATACCTAGTAATGCTATTTGGCGTAAAAAACGGTCCCAGTACGTTTTAGCAATACGTTAATAATACACTTCGTGAATTCCTTAATATATTCATTACCGTGTATATTAATAATATCTTAATCTACTCATCCTCGCTTTCTAAACATTGGAAATATATTAGAATGGTTCTTAAACACCTACAAGATATAGGCTTATAATGCGATATTAAGAAATACAAGTTCCACACATCCAAGGTTACGTACTTAGGCTTAATTATATCCTATAATGGAATTAAAATGGACCCTAAGAAAGTCGCTGTAATTATAAACTGGGGAAGCCCTAGTAATATATAAGATATTTAAAGATTTCTAGGATTCGCAAACTTCTATTATTAATTTATTAACCACTTCTTAGAAATTGCCCAGCCATTGGTAAACCTAATAAGAAAGAATATAAAATTTAAATAGACTACTAAATATAAATAAGCTTTTAACGACCTAAAGTATTATTTTACAACTGCTCTAATTCTCGCCTACTTTGACCTTAACCTTAAATGCATTATTAAAATAGATTCGTCTAATTATATACTAGAAGGAATATGTATAATTACAGCACCTATTGTACTAACCGCGTGCCTACGCGTTTGGTACGCCAGGTACGCGTTTACGCGTTTAGTGCACTAACCACTCGCTTACGCGTCTGGTGTACTTATAAAGCACTAACTAATTAGGGGGAGGACGTATTAGTATATAGACTATATAGTCTGCTTTATACAATTGGGAGTCACCACTATCCCAAAGAGCATATAATACTATACGTATTTCGTGCCCCGGGATACAACTCACTTGTGCTATTAAGTTAGTACGAACACTAATTAGTGAGCGTATATAGATTAGCAATTACTTAACACCTCCTACTGAGTGATATATACGACAGTGACCACCCGTTTAGACTCCTAGTACAACCTGCTAGAAGGTCGGAAGTTGGGGATTACGGACTATTACTAACTCTATATACTTATTTAAGTCTTAGTACGGTTTACTGGAAGTTATAAACGCGAATATAAACCTTTACGAAACCCCCTATTCTTAACCCTCTTTAAACCTTAAACCCCTATTTCTATTACACCCTCCCTTAATACCCCTAACCTCTTTTCGGACCCCTTATGGAGACCCCTACCCTTCTACAAACCGTTACGGACCCGTTAATTACCTTTACGGACCACTATAAGACCCCTTGAACTATTACGGACCCGCTAATTAATTTTACGGACTGTTATAAGACCTCCCCCACTTGCTATAAGCTACTACGACCCGCCACAGCTTATATAGACATACAACGCTATATAATATGGTAGATACAAGCAAGTAAATTAGTAAAGGTTAAAAGAAGTGGAGCTAAGGAGTTGACCTTACGTCTACGGACGACGTTAACGACTATATTAATTTTAAAATCCTTGAATATGGACACTATAAGCTTCTAAACGACGACCTATGGGAGTAATATAAGGAAGACTTTGTGGACTTTACGGAAGCTATTCTTAAGGCTTATAACCCTACTGCTATCCGTAACCTACGAACCCTTTTATGTCACTAAGGTGTATGGGTTAAAAAGAATAAACGAGTTACTGTTACACGGTCCTTATATAACACAATATAGGAGGAGGACTAAACGGAATGGACTAAAGAGAAAATCCTAGACTAGGTTAAAGTTATAAATAATCTCTCTACTTCTCCTAAACTTAATGGCATTGCTGGCCTTATACCTAACCTACTTAACTAAATTCGTTCTATAAACCTAAGCGATTTTGGAATTAATTTTACGGGCTAAAGCACACCTAGTACCTAAGTTACGGACCGTAATACCCCCGTAAACCAAAATATGGACTAAAACCCTTCTGTTAATAAAGCTATAGATCCGCAACCTGCCCAAGTTATAGATCCGCAAGCTATATATCCGCAAACTATATATCCGCAAGCTATATATCCGCAAGCCATAGATCCACAAGTTATAGATCCGTAACGCACCTAAGTAAAGACCTATGGCAAGGAGCTAGCCAACCTAGCTAAGCTCTACACCGACGAATCTAAGTATAGCGGTGAAAACGACAACTTTGACTACAAACTAACCATCTTTATGGACCTCTGTTAGAAGGCCGATATTCCTAAATAGGAGTTTAGCCAAGCCTACTCTACTATGCTGCGCGGCCTAGTACTTAACCACTACTACACTAACCTTAAGAGTAACCCCCTTGGTGTTCCCTTTAATAAGCTATATAAAGCTACCCATAACTACTTTGAAGGACCAGAATATAAGCGTAATATCCTTACCTAATAAAATGCAACTAAGCTATGGACCGTAATCGACAAGAATACTGAAAAATTAACTATAGAGTGCCTGCAAATTCTTATTAAAGACCTCTAGCACCTACAGCATGGCCTTAACGCTAAGCTTCAAACAGACAACTTCCTGTATAATAAACTTATTACGGCCTGCTAGGAAGTAGAGCCCTATAAGTACGCCTACTATAAGCCTATAGATACCTTAGCTGGCCTTATTAATGATTTACGCTCCTTTATTGTAACGTATAAAGTCTTAAACCCACCAGGCAGCACGCAAGCCTTTATTATAGATATTTAATATCTATAAACAGACTTAGACGTCTACTTTATGGACTGCCGCTACCGCTAGCAGCACCTATACCGACCAAGTCCTACCTGTAACCCCTGTAGCAACCCCTGTACGAAAATATACCCCCGCAGATAAACCAGCCAGAAGTGCTTCGTGTGTGGTAAGGAAGGATATTGGTTTATAAGGTATACCTAGGAAGAACGTAACAAGTCCAGGAAGAGACTTAATAGCTATATTAGCCAGTTTATTTTGGAATACGAAGGAGAGGAAGCAGAAGAGCCCCCTAATAAGTTAATAGAAGCCCTTATAATTGACTTTAACTTAGATGCTTAGGAATAAGAGACCTTAGAGATATTCCTAACCACTTTTAGACCTTTTACGGACAGCCAAGCCTTTAATATTACAACTATATTAGCCGACCGTTTCTTTATACACTTAGTTGCGCCCGAAAACCATTCCGCAAGCACCCCTGTTATGGACGTTATAGATCACGAGCAGGACCCATTTGTATATATTACCACAGAACGCTATACCCCCAAGGAATTCTACGGTGTTATGATCGATATAGGCGCCTCTAAGAAGTCTACTGTAGGTTACGGATAATACCTTGCATATAGGACTACCGCAAATGATAATACGGATATTAATACTATGCAAACTAGGGCCGTAAACGTCTAATTCGGCATTGGCTTAACTGTATTAATTGGATTAGTTGCAGTTAAGACCCTAATTGGCCTAGTTAACTTCTATATAGTAAAAGCAGACACCCCTTTCTTACTTTACCTTGCGGACATGGACAGGTTATAGGTTTACTACAATAATATTACGGACACCTTAATCGGCCCCGCAACTGCCCTAGGAAGTAAGTATATTACCCTGCTAATTATATAACGATTTAGACACCCGTTCCTTATATGGGGAGAGACTTTACGGACCTATATTTAGGAATCTTTTGACTATAACCCGTGCTACCTTACCAGTACGGAGATCTACCGTTTGTATTGTCGTTTTGGCCACCTATTAGCCGAAAAGCTATATAGAGTCCTTGAACGCTCTGGACATAACAACGTTAATAGAAAGGTAGTTAATTACCTGACTAAATACTGCTCCTACTGCTAGAAATACGGACGTTCCCTAGGCCGATTTAAGTTCACCCTTTATAAGGATCTTAACTTCAACTATTCAGTGTATATAGACATTATGTACATTAACGGCAGCCCAGTATTATATATAATTGACGAGGTAACCCGCTATTAAGCCGCCCGTTAGTTGCAAAATATATCCGTAAAGTATACTTGGGATATTTTACGGACCTACTGGATTGATACGTACGTTAGACCTCCTAAGTATATTACCTATAACGCTAGTAGGAACTTTATTAGCAAGGAATTCCAGCAGTATACTACGGCCATGGCTATATTAACAAAAGCCGTTCTAGTTAAGGCGTATTAGTCTGTTGGGCTTGTTAAGCGAGCTTACTTAGCCCTACAGAGAGCTTACTAGATTATTATAGACGAGTGTAAGGACATCTAAAGGGAACTGGCTCTACAGATGGCTGTAAAAGCCGTTAACAACACTGCTAGCCCGGATGGACTAGTACCTACCCTCTTGGTCTACGGAGCCTACCTAAGGATGAGTAGCCTAAATCCTCCTGCCCTGTCTATTACGGAACGAGCAGCTGTAATACGGAAGGTAATGGCCGAGATAGTTAAGCTACGGGCTAAACAAGCTGTTAATAACGCCCTGCACTACTATAATAGACCTAACACGACCCTAGTATACGACCTCCCGCTTAACTCTAAAGTCCTTATATGGTGTAAAAGCAGTAAGTGGACCGGACCCTACCGTTTACTAGCTATAGAAAACGAGACGTACTGTGTATAACTTTTTAGCGGCCTAACTAGCTTTAGGAGCACGTCTGTAAAACCCTACTTTTGGCCTAAAGACACCTATAACGTTAAGCTAGATGAACTAGAAGCAACTACTAAGCTAGATAAACTGGAGGTAACCACTAAACCAGACAAACTAGAAGCGACCGCTGAACTAGATAAGCTAGAAGCACCCTTGCCTACCCTAGAAGTCCTCCAGAAACCTACTAAACCCGCTATACCTACCGTAAAGCGCGGTTGAGGACGCCCCTAAAAGCACCCTATAACTGAGAACACTATAATGGAGACTTACCTAACCTCCGTAGGAATATCCGCAAGGCAATCTCTGCCTGTGGATATATTAGTTCTAGTATAGGAAACCCCCTTTACGGACTCACGACATAAAGAGATTAATGGACTACTTGAAAAGGGCGTCTTTGCGGTTATAATGGAGAAAGACATTCTATAAGGCGTCTGTATATTCAACTTACGCTTTATTAACGAAATTAAGCACCTAGGTACTGATAAAGCTTTTAAAAAATTAAGGCTTATTATATAAGCCTATAATAACTAAGGGAAGGGCTTAGTCCTTACGCAATTGCCTATAATTTAATAAGTCAGCTAACGGATTATACTTGCACTTATGCCTGGACTACAGCAAAGTAAACCTGTAGCTCTTTACCTACGGGATATCTTGCAAGCCTATATGCAGTCTAATACCTACCTAAGTAGGGACATCTTTATACGGCTACCCCCCGAGCTTAACCTATAACTAGGAATAATCCTACGGGTTGTAAAACCTCTATATAGAGTACTAGAAGCTGGAAACCATTGGTTTAAGACATACTACTAGCACTATATTAGTAAACTTAAAATGGAATAGTTAACCTACGACCCCTGCCTCCTATATAGCCTATTAAACGGCCTTGGTATTGTTAGACTCTAAATAGATGATACCCTATTCCTAGCAGACTAGACCTTTGCGGACGCTAAAGAAACTGAACTATAAAAGGCCAAGTTCTTAGTAAAGTTATAAGAGTAGCTAACTAAGCAGAATCTAATTAAGTTTAATAGAGGCCTAATTATATAAAAGGGCAACCTAATTAAGCTGACTTAGGAACGCTAAGCCTAAAACCTAAAGCCTGTTATAGTAAAGCCTACGGACCTTACTAGTTCCTGCGGAGAGACCTATAAGACCGTAAATATAAAGGACCAATACGCTGTATAGCGTGTAAGAGGCGCCTATATAGCCATAGTCTGCCAACCTAAATCTGCCTACGACTTGTCCTTTGCGGCCCAGGCAGTAGATCCGCAAGAAGAAAATATCAAGCAGCTTAATAAGCGTATTTAATAGCAAATTGACAACGTAATAAGAGGACTTACTTTTATACTACTAGACCTAAATTCCCTTAGTGTAATGGTATTTACGGATGCCTCCTTTACTAATAACAAAGACCTATTATTATAAATTAGCTTTGTAATTGTACTTATAGACCATAATTAGGACGCAAATATACTGCATTAGTCTTTAATTAAGTGCAAATAAGTAACCCGCAGTATACTAGCTTCTGAGCTATATGCACTAGCCCATAGCTTTAATATAGCAGCTGTAATTAAATTAACGGTCTAGAAGATTCTATAACTAGAGCAATTACCCCTGGTTCTATGCACCAATTTAAAGTCCCTCTATAACTGCCTAGTCAAACTAGGTATAACATAAGAGAAGAGGCTTATGGTCGACCTTATGTGCTTATATTAGGCCTACGAATGGCGCGAGATTATAGAGGTTAAATGGATTAGCAGTGGAGACAACCCAGCAGACGCTATGACTAAGGCAAAGCCGTGTCAAGCTCTTAAAACCCTAATTGACACGAATAAGCTTAACCTAGAAGTTATAGAATGGGTAGAACGGGACTAATGGAGCACCTACGGTACGTCTACGGCCCGTTGGAAGGCCGTACGGCTCGTTGTACGGTATAGGTGGAAAACGGTGGAAAGCTACGGTGGAACTTGGTGGACTTACGTGACCCGCTAAATTTTACAGGGTAGTCGAATTGACCAATTACGATTTTCTATCCCCAGGATGGAAAATCGCCATTAGCTCGCTTAGCACTAGCGCCTTGGCGGCCCTTACGATCCGACTTATAGCTCGTCTACTGCCCGTCAAAAGGCTGTACGGTTCATTCTACGGACCGTAAGCAGAACTTACGGCCAGCTTGGGGCACCATTTGGAAGGCAGCCTAGACGGCACCTCGGGGGAGATTTTCTATATATTTTCTTTTGTGTTTTATGGTTCTATTAAAGCAATTATAGAGGCTGTATATAAGTGGTTTTATTTTTCAAGTACCGCTAGTGTATAATTATAGCACCTATTGTACCAACCGCGTGCCTACGCGTTCGGTACGCCAGGTACGTATTTACGCGTTTAGTGCACCAACCACTCGCTTACGCGTCTGGTGCACTTATAAAGTACTGACTAATTAGGGGGAGGACGCATTAGTATATAGACCACGTAGTCTGCTTTATACAATTGGGAGTTACCACCATCCCAAAGAGCATACAATACTATACGTATTTCGTGCCCCGGGATACGACTCACTCGTGCTATTAAGTTAGTACGAACAGAATATTATCGCAATATAATAAAAACGGCAAGCTACGTCTAGTAGCCTTTCTCTCTTGGAAACTCGCCCCTGCTAAATCAAACTATAAGATATATAATAAGGAACTACTTACAATTATTAGATACTTTAAACAATGGCGTCCTAAGCTTAAAGGATCGTTGTTTATTAGCAACTTAGTTAATTAAGGCACGAGCACGGGAAGAAGGACGCGCAAGCCTATATAATTGGATTGTCTATAAACGAGGATCTAAAGCTAGAGAAAGGAAGGAGAAGAATAGCAGTGCCGCTTAATATTTTATGCGGTCCTTAAGTCACGTAACTCGCGTCTACCATAATCCACATCTGCCAAGATCCACCGTTTTCCACCAGCGCCGTAACATTACCCCCCCCCTCTAAAAAAGCCTGCCCTTAGGCTTTATATATCCGTATTATATCCGTGGGGTATTCTTGTCTTTATGCTCAATAGGCAGCCTATCGTCTTTGCTATACCAGCACTCCATCCACTTGTTAAGGTACTTTGGGGGTCCGGGTTCGTTAGGGTATTAGTTATAGAATTCTTTAAGCTTCTAGGGGCAGCCTATAAAGTTCTAGGTAGGGTACCAGGTTAGGTCTAGATTATAGCCTTTCTATTAGACACGGTATTATAGCGTTCCTCGTACTAGTTTATAGGCTAGTATTTTATTAACTTCCTATTCATCGTCGCTATTAACTTAAATTGGTAGGGGAGGCTTATTCTTTTATCTAGGTAGTAGGTTATTTACAGCCTTCCGTAGCTTATCCGGCAAAAAGACAGGGTAAACCTTAATTAAGTCTGGGAGCTTAACCTTATACAAGTTACCTTCTTTATTAAGGATCTTATATAGTCCTACCATCTTATAGTCTAGCTTACGGCTAGGCCGTTCTATCTTCTAGTTCTTTATCATAACCTAGACCCTATCGTCTACTATAAAGTCAGGCTCGCGCCTATGCTTATTTACCTACTGTTTTATTAATTTCTGGGCCTTTTCTAGGTTCTTACGGGCTACCATCTAGGCTTCTTCTAGGCGTTTAGCGTATTACTGGGCTTCCTTATAAGATAGTTTTTCGCGTACGGTCTATGGGCCTTCTGGTCTATTCCAGTTAAAGCTAGTATAGGGTAAATATCCCATTTCTAGCTGGATAGGTGCAAACCCCGTAGAGTCATAGGGTAGGGTTGCCTGGGCGTAGTTTATTAGGGGTAGTAGTTCGCCCCAGTTATCCTAAAAGTAGTTAATAAAGGGCCAGAGTCTCTAGTCTAGGTATTAATTTACAATCTCCGTCTAACCATCTGTCTGGGGGTGGTATGCTATAGAAAGCTTTAGCTTAATACTAAGGATCTGAGTAAACTCATTCTAGAAGGCCAATATAAACTGCGGCCTATAGTCGGATATAATAGTATCTAGTAGTCCGTAAATTCGGTAGACATAATGGATATATAGTTGGGCTACCTCCTTAGCATCAATATCCTTGTGACAGGGGATTAAGAACGGGCGCTTGCCAAAACAGTTAACTAGGATCATTACCATATCATATCCGTCACGGTCTGTAGGCAGCTTATAAAAGTCCATAGAGATATACTGCCAGGGGCGTTCTGGTATTAGGAGTGGCTTTAATAGTCCTAGGGTCTTATCTCGTAGAATTATAGACCTACGGCAGTCGTTGTAGTTCTGTACATAACAGTCAATGTCCATAACCATTCCGGGCCAGTAATATCGGTCACCAATAATTTTGCGGGTCTTATTCTTTCTAGGGTGGGCCATAGAGACCTAGGTATATGCTTTGGTAATAAGCCGAGTCCGTAAGTTCTATTCCTCTACTACTACTAGCCGTTCCTAATGCTTAAGTAATCTATTTTTAAGGGACCAGGGGCTAGTAATATTCTTTGCCTTCTCACAGTACTCCTATAGAGAAGAGGTTGTACGGTTTGTCTACAGCAATTTGTCAATAAGGTCAAATCCTAAGGGGTTAATAGGATATATCTTGGCGCCCAAGGAGTTTATACTTAGTTCTGCCTGTATCTAGGGGTTAAGGTGCTCTAGTTATAGTAGTATCTAGGTCCGTAATAAGATCTTTATAGCCGTCTAGTTACCTAGGTCCTGTTTATACCTTATAAGAGCATCCGCACAGTTCGTAGCGCCTAGTCTATATATAATTAAGAAGTTAAACTGAGATAGGATATCCGCCTAGCGTGCCTATCGGGCCGTAAGAGCCTTAGTTGTTATAAAGTATTCTAGGGCCTTATAATCTAAAACTACCTTAATAGGCTCAGGGGTCCCCTCTAGCTGTACACGCCAGTGCTAAAAGCTAGAGATAATGGCCAGCATTTCTTTATTATAGATGTGGTAGTTTAGCTTAGCATCTATTATAGTCTTTAAATAGTATGCAATGGGGTGCCATTCTCCGTCCGGTTACTTCTGGGAAAAAACACCGGCTATTATGCCGTCTAAGGCATCCGTTTCTAGCATTAAGGGCCGTTCTGGGTTAAAGTAGGCGAGTAGAGGAGCTAATACCAGCCGTTTTTTAAGCTTATTAAAGGCCTGCATACATATAGCGTTAAAGTAGAAGGGCTGGTCTTTCCTAGTAAGGCGGTTAAGAGGCCAGGTAATCCTACTGTAGTTCTTAATAAAATATTAGTAGAAGTTATAGAAACCTAAAAATGATTATACCCCCTTTACAGTCCGTAGGGGTATCCACTAGTTAATTACGGCCGTTTTCTCTAGGTCGGCCTCGATTCTGTCCATACTAACAATAAACCCTAGGTACTTTATACGCTTAACACTAAATTCCAACTTCTTGATATTGGCCTAGAGACCAGCCTCGCGGAGCCATTATAGAACTTTATAGACGTGCTCCTTATATTCCAGCTCGTTCTTAAAGTAAATTATAATATTATCTAGGTAGGCCATATAGAAGTCGTTAAGGTAGTTAAAGAGTACATCATTTATATACCGCTGGTATGTAGCTGGTCCGTTAGTTAGTCTAAAAGGAAGTACCTTATATTTATACGTTCCGTAATAGGTCTAAAATGTAGTAAGATCTACGGATCCGGGGTCTATTCTAATTCGGTAAAAGGCCTAGCAGATATTAAGCTTTGTAAAAACTTTAGCTCTACTTATTTAGGCCAGTGTCTTATTAAGTAGGGGTAGTGGATAGCGGTCCTTGCGGGTTATATTGTTTAGCTTATAGTAGTTAATACAAAAACAAAGTCCTCCGTTTGGCTTTTTAACAAAGAGAATTAGTGAGGCGAAAGGGACTTAACTACTAGGCTTAATAAAGCCCTTATCCAGGTTCTTAATAAGATATTACTTTATAGCCTATAATTTGGCAGTAGATTGCTGACAAAGGGGGGTATAGCTAAGGGTATTTTCCTTATCTGGCTCAATCTTGATCTTGTGGTTATATAGTCGGTAAGGCGGAAGCATATTGGATACTGCCTTTAAGAATACGTCCTTGAATTTCTGGTATTAATGGGGTAGTTTCTATTCTACCAGCTCCTTATCCGTAAGCTCGCCTTCCTATCCGCTAAGCTTACTTTCCTTTTCCTTAATTATTTGATCAATTTTATATAAGCTAGTAGTGAAGGCAACGGTATTAGGTTAGACCAAGTTCTAATAGAATCCTATAGCGCTAATGCAGCAGATATCAACTAGGGGAAGGTCTGTAGGTTTCTTTATAGACTTTTGTCGGGCCGTATTTTATAGTATAGGGTTTATAGTCTTCCTTAGCTCACGTTCCATTTTCCGTAAGTTGTCCTTCCAGTCTATTAGTTTAGTATAGCGTCTGGTATTCCTAGCCTTCCTTTATAGCTGCGTAGGGCCTAAGTTCTCTACGGAGGACTTAGCTAGGTTACTACTGATTTCCTAGGTCTCTAGTGCGGGTGGCGTAACATAGGTAGTCTAGGGGCGGCGTAGTATACAAATCCGTTGCGGATTAAGCTATACGTCCTTCTCGAAGGCCTGGTCTCTACGTATAGCATTGGCTTGGTAGATGGTATTAATCTAGGGCTATATAAGGTTCTCTATTGTAATACTAATTTCTTTTATAAAGGAAGGGGTTAGGGGTAGGGATTTGGGCTAGAGAAGCTGTCTATTCCATACATTAAGCTATAAACCTAAATAGGCTAGCCATTTTCTTCCTAAGATCATATTATGGCTTCCTAGGTCCGTAATAAGAAAGGGGATATTATACTACCTTTGTCCGTTAACACGGAGGTAGATCCGTAAGATAGTTATAATAGGTGGCCCTATTCTTCCGTTGTACCCGTAAATAGAAACTGGTTTAGGCAGTTCCTTAAGGGGCGCATTTAAAAATTCAGCCAGCTTTACGGCGCACTAAATATCTATTAAGGCAAAGGCATTCGCTCCAGAGTCAGCTAAAGCAGAGGTTAAAACTTAATATCTATTGCGAAATAAAGTACAAGGGATAGTGCAGCTTCTTCCACTAACTAGCCGACCTAGATCAATATATAACATATCAATCCCTTTTAACCCTAGAGAGGAGTCTTCCTCTAGGGTTCCTCTTTTTCCGGCTCCATACTATCCTCCTGTATTAACAGAACCTCGTCCGTTTTTGCCTTTATCGGGCAGTCCTTAGCAAAGTGGTCCTTCTGGCCGCATAAAAAGCAAGCCCCCTAATTACTAAGGGCCTATCTACAGGGGTCGCTATATATAGGCCAAGCATGCGCCGGACCCACGGCAGGGCTAGCTGCGCGGCTAGCTGCTGAGTTAACGGCGGGCTATACGGCTGGTGCCATAGGAGTTGCCGATTGTGCCAGGGCACTACGGGCCGTTCTTATAGCGCTTATAGTCTGGTTTAAAGAGTTTCTGGCTTTATACCGCTTAGCTTATGCCTTAATTCAACAGAGGCCTTAATCAATAGCTAGGCAGTGGTCCGTAAGTACCTTTAGCATCTATACAGTAGTAAAAACTGGCAGTACGGCGCGCTGTAGGTCTAGGGTGAGCTTATCAAAAAGGTCTGGCATTAGGTCTTTATAGGGAATTTAGGCTTAGCTGGCTAGGTGCAGAAAGCGGGTCTAGAAGGCCAAAAAGGTCTCTATTGTTTTTATATTAAGGGCTTTATAATCAAGGCGGGCGTTCTATATCTTAAAGGGGTCCTTATAAATAGACAGTGTTGTATAGAAACATTGAAACTGAAACTGACACGCGGTTTCAGTTTCATGGCGTTTCGTATCAGTTTTATGCGAAACGTTTCAATATGTTTCAGGTTTCGCAGGTATACTAATAAGCTTAGGC
>Ga0307507_10001390_pt1 | contig 54278 bp, 67 predicted proteins | sample 7_EM_MG_FD_207223 | JGI IMG/M metagenome (GOLD analysis project Ga0307507, IMG submission 207223) | Populus trichocarpa ectomycorrhiza microbial communities from riparian zone in the Pacific Northwest, United States - 7_EM | ecosystem: Host-associated > Plants > Roots > Unclassified | place... | reverse complement strand
GGGATCTCTTGCGATCTTCGCAACATTTTGTCTTGTCAGGCTCTGGGTGAGGGAGGACATCGGAGACAGATTGATTAATTAAGAGATTCGCTGTTTACCAGATTTTTGGCGCCTTGACCGGAAGAGGTAGAGGAGGCTCCCATTTATTCATTGATTGATTCAGGCTCTCGTTCTTTCTTTCTTTCCCACCGGGACAACTGACTTGCCACCCCGCTGTATCATGGCACGGATCTTTTTGCCCGGCGGTGATCGTGGAATTATTCTACCGGTACCGTACGAGCAGTGGGATGATGATAAACTCATGAGAGGGGAAAAGTAAAAAGGTATCATAGGTACGCGGGAGCGGTTTTGATTATTATCTTTTTTCTTTTTTCTTTTCAGATAATTTAATCAATCAATCAATCAATCGTTCACCTCAAGGTTAAGCGATAGAATAGATGGCGGATGTATAGATAGATAATCAGGTTTGTTCGCGATTGATGATTTTGCGCACTTGGGGGGGGGAAAATTCTTAGGCGGGGAAATAAAAGAAAAAGTGGTTGTCGAGATCAGGCTTTCCGACGGGAAGAGGATACATACGGTATGTTCAAAGGGAAGGGAAGTGAGGTGGGGGGCAGGAAGGGGGCGTTTTAGGTGGGGTTTGTGCTCGTTGTCGGGGCGGAGATTACGGGGAAATAGAACGGTGCTAATATGTCGTGTTGCTTTGCTCTGCTGCTGGGTAGCAGGCAACGCATCGAGATGTTTAGCAACTCCGGCGTTTGCGGTGTTTGCCCCAGCGAATGGCTGAAGTGCAGGAACGAGGAAAGAGTATCATGGTGTAAAATTGAGTGAGAGGGTGGGAAGGGAGGCTAGGTGAATGACGGGATCGGGTGAGGAGGAGAATGTAGCGGAGGAGAAGGAGGAGGAGGAGGAGGAGGAGAAGGATGAGAAGAATGAGGAGAAGGAGGAGAAAGAGTTATCAATACTAGTACTAGTACTACTGTCCAGAGAACTACAAGGGGAACCAGTTTTTGTATGTGTGGTGGTAGCTTGTATCATGATTGACGTTGCTGGTGTTGGCACGGTACTTTGCGGGATTCCGATGGTGTATCGGTATGGTGGTCTAGTTTGCACCATACTATGATACTCTACGGGGTTCGAACTCGACCTACTCCACTCACGAAGGCTTGCTTGAAACGCAAGAAAAGGGAAGAGGAGATCGGTGCAAGGTGCTAGTAAGGATGAGGGAAAGAGAGACAATTACCACTATCTATGATAGTATTATCACGCTATATCCTATTATATCGTATCGTAAGTAACAAGACTAGGAGATTCTCCACCTTATTCACAATTTCTATGATTTCTTCTGCTCTTCCCTATCCTCTCTTGCCTGAACACTATCACCGAATTCCTCTCCCTGCCCTGTCTATATTCTTCGGCTGCGAACAGAAGGTCCTCGCAGGAGATACACAAAGCGGGTCGAGTGTCTCTCCTCCTTCTCTTCCTTCTCCCTTGTCCTTTTGCCAGACTGGCCCCGATCGTCTCTTCTTTCTCGACCGCATTTTATTCTCGCCGACTATACACACGGTATCTAGACATAGGTTAGTCCTCAACTCTTACAAGCTATTCTTGGTTCACCGATCCCCCACCTCCTTCATTACCTCACTTTACTTTCTCTCTCTTTCTCCCCCTCTCGCTACCTTTCTCTGCTTCAACTCCCTTTCTCTCCCTTTCTCGCCTTCACTCTCACTCACCTCACCCGGGTTGCCCTGTCGACTGTGAGCGGGATATATCGTAGTTCTGGTATCATTAATCCCTTACTTGCCTGCCTGCTCACCTGCCTGCCCGCCCGCCTGTCTGCTTGATTTATTCCTTTTACTTGTCTATTTCTTTCTTTTTGTGGCCTTCTCCGCCCCGGGTTTCCTGTTCTAATCGTGTGCACAGCTCTTGCCGCTTATCTCCTTGTCTCCTTCTTGCCCCCCCCCCTCCACTATACCCTACCCTCTTGTCGCCCTCTCAAGCCGTGTTTCTGATTTACGGTTGTGGTCGCTTCACAACCAATCGCTGCTGTCCACCTATTCCGCCTAAGCTGTTGACATCGTGCCTATGGCTAAGTGCGCGATACAAAAACAGCCAAAACAGCAATCCATTAGTCGAACACCTGAGAAGTCCTTGAACTGATAAATCCCCCACAAAAAGAAAAAGAGGTCGCGAGAAAACAAACAAACAAAACTACTCCAATTTTTGCGAGTGAGGAAAGAAAGAGAGAAAATAAACACAAAGGGAAGCCCTCAAGCCAAAAGATTTTTATTATTCTTATCTACATCCCTTTTTGGAAGTCTTTTTTTCTCTGAAATACTTTGTCTTATCATATCTGCCCGTCTTCCCCTGTCATCACCATTGCACCAAAATAGCTATGTCTAGTCACGAATTCCATTCTGGTCATCATAATCCCGAAGATGGGGCTACGGCAGGTTTGTTGAACGACATTTCTTCTTATACCTTTCAATCGTTACTTCATGGTCCTTCGAGTTATCGTACCTCATCTGCTTCCACACAAGTGTTCTATGGCGCACCAGCTCGACCGTTTGCCCCACTCCCGGCGCATCCCCACGCCCCGCTGTCAACAACATACGGAACTCCAATAAGATCGCAGGTCATGCGGCAATCATTTGTCGCATTCGATGAAGTCCAAAACTACGAAATCCCACCAACGAGATCTTTCATGCAAGGGAGGAACTTCTACTCCCCTCCAGGGAGTTGGCAATCGGAAGAGCCACCCGTTAATCCACGAGCTTCATCACCACCCAGGATAGTGCTCCCTAAACGGAAGCGGCATGCTTCGGAGAAGGCTCTTGCTGAGTTGAAACCGTTGGCTTTAAGGGAGCTAAAGGAGGATGAGATGGCCTGTATCATTTGTATGGAGGATTATGTTGATGTCCCTGATTCTACGGATGAGTTAAAGACCGAACATGCACTCCAGATGAGCTGCGGGCATCACTTTGGCTCTTACTGTCTGAAGATTTGGTTGAAGGGGCATAGCACTTGTCCAACTTGTCGAAGGGAGGTGGATTTTGTTGAAGAGGAGGAAGGGAGGTCAACGGCAATGAACAGGAGATGGCAGTCGCACCAGGAAACAAGGAGGCAAGGTGCACAGGCAACGGCTGCAAGGGAAAGAAACGGTCCGGATTCACCCCGCCATCATCACGCAATGGGCCATCGGAGACGCATATCCACGCAATCTGTGGATTTTGCCGCAAGGAGGGTGTCACCGCAGAATTCGTCTTGGCTAGGGAGGGATCAAAGTAATCATCGTGGAATTCGCTCGGATGCGAATCCCCCGGAGGATTCACGTGTACCTCAGGCACCACGACTCCAACCAGTGGACCAACAGGGAAACGGAAGCGGACAGGTACCGTACCGAGAAGTGTCGGTGCCCCACATCCCAACAGCCTTATCACCCATAGGGTTCGGCGGCACACCGCTATTCGCTGCAGACATGGAGATGGCGTTATGCATGGCTTCACCTTTCCTCAGACGCGCTCCCATCATAAACGCTCTTCCACCCCGACATCCTGTTCATACGCCAATGATCCAACGGCCCCAATCGATGCATCCGCAGGCCCACCAGAGCCTATACTCGAACTTAGACATGGGCATCGGTCGAGCGCCAGTGCCCCAACCCGAGCGACTGCCACCCGGTATTCCCATCATGCGAGGAGGGCCCCACCAACCGTACCGACACAACCCAGCCAGTCCCCCTCCAACCCCCATGGCGCCAACCCACCAGGCCCCACCAAACTACTCGATCCAGCCATGCGCCCAGCACAGCGATTACAATAATAACCAACCCCAGCAAATGCAATACCCAGAATATAGCGACCAACACTGGCAAGCCCACCAACAATACCAAATGAATACCATGCTCCCGCCCCCAAACACCACCCTCAACAGCAACGGCAATATCAATAACATCAATGCTATCAATAACATCAGCAACAACACCAGTAACACCACTACCACCACCACCCCAGAAGACGACCTCCAACAGAATGAACACCAGCAACAGCAAACCCAATGCAGCCTTGCCGAAATGGGCTTCTGCATCGAACACTGCTACTCCGGCCGGACGCAGGGGAACCTCTCGGAAATGTTGACCCTCAATTGCAATCACTCGTACCACCTCGTCTGCCTCGTGTCGATTACCAAATCTCGTCCCCAGCAACTGATGGGTAGAGGGGTGGCTTGGTGCGAGAGGTGTAACCGCTTTGGGGTGCTGATGGATGGAGAATTGCCGGATTTCGCTTGGGAGGGTGCGGGGGGTTCTTTCTAAGACTGGTTGTTTCGTTATCTGTTTATTCATTCCTGATTCATTTGGTATCTGGGTATGTATGTATGTGTGTGAGGTGAGAAAGAGGGCTTGCTTTATATTTTTTTATTTTAGGGATTTGTGTGGATCACTTCATGGTATCTTCTTTGTCTATTTACTTGGGTTTTTTTATGTGCCCCCCCCTTTTTTTCTCGGGCCTTTGCTTGAAGACCCCGAACCGGCCGCCTTCGTCGTAATCTTAGTCGCCATCGTGCTTGCGTGTGTGAGCTACGCGCAAAGGATAATTATATCTATCCTCTACTTCTCGTTCACCCTGCCCCGTCTCTCCTCCGTCCTCATCATCTTCATCATATGGTAGAATGCCACTCTCATGGCCTCCTTCCATCGTGATTCCTCTTGTCTGGTTTTTTTGTTTCTTTTTCTTTTTCTTTCTTCGTAACTTTGTTATTTTCTTGTTACGATAGGTTGGGTTAGCCCCCTGTTCATTTATCTGCTTGTTTGGTTAGTTGCTTATTTAGTGTCGTGTCGTGCGTGTTTAGGGTAATCGATGGTTGTGGTATGTGCATTACGGTTCCCCGATGTCGTGAGTGACGGTTGAGGTGAAGTGTATTGGCTAGCTAGCTATTTAGGTGGGTTGGGTTTGGTCCTACTACTTAAGTGAGCTAGCGATGTTTCTACGGGTTACCCTCCCATGCATGTTCACGATCACGATGGGAAATGTGTCATGGGTAAGAAAACAGTTTCATAAAAAGGGTTTGCACTTCAAAAAGGCTTGAAAGAGGGAGCATGAAATGATAAGAGGTTTAAGTTTAAGTATCATAGTTCCCCTTCTACATGTAATACCGAGTGATAATTCATGATCAAATGTTTAATGAAAAGAAGAAGAAAAAAGTGGTGTATGAGTAGCTGTAAGTAAAAGTCAAGGGAAAAGGAGGTGAAAAAAAGGGATGCGCCCACTCGCCCGCTTCCTCTGGGATCCTAAACCATCCCCCTAGCGCGCTGTATCATGTATGATCCGCAGCCCATCGTTTGTTTAAGATATTCCGAAACGCCTCTTCAGTACGTGGTAGGTAAGTTGAGGGAGAAGAGAAAAGAAAGGGAGAAAGAAAAAGGGAATAGTTTTGAATTGGGTGGGAGTGGAAAGGGGAAGAAAAGAAACGAAAAAGGCTAGACGGTAGGATCGTCGTAGACGAAGCGGATATTGCGGAGGGAGCGGTTCGTGCGGAGGACGAACTGGTCGTCGCCGTCTGGTCGCTCTATATCAATTTTCGCTTGTTAGAATAGATGTCATAGAGCAGAGATGGGAGGAAAGGTAAGGAAGGAGGGTTACCGTTCTTCGTGTTCCCAGTAAGCATGCTCTGGATACTCATGCATACGCTCTCAACGCTCTGGACAGGGCTCCATCCGTTTCCACTGCTGAGGAGGTCCAAGCAGATTACGCCGTTAGAGTAAATGTGTGGGTGCATTGGGATGTCTTTTATTTTTATTTTTTACAAGGTTAGCAGGGGTTGCGCATGTATGATAGGTAGCTTGTTATCATTGTTGTTGGAAGGGGGAGAGAGTTAATAATAAGAATTATATACCTCTATCGGTAGCTCTGATAAACATGACCTCGGGGGCCTCGATAGGGTAGTTACTACTGAACTTGAAGTTAAGTCTATAGGTCTTTCCGTGGTATAATGGGTTCTCGTCTAGAACTTCGATGTCCATCTGCCATTCTTGAAAGTCGTTCGCCGCGACGAGGTGGATTCCTGTTCATCCCAGTTTTTATTTAGTGTTTGTTTTACCAGGAGGGACGCTGAAGAGTAGATCGGTGGATGAGCAAGCTACGTACCTGGCGGAAGACCTTGATGGATCTATTTGTTTTACCTCTCACGTTAGTTTATTCCCTTGCTTCGACAACATTACTTAGAGAAAAGGGATAGGATACCTTGCTAAGCTCCTTTTGAAGACGTTTGGCGTGAAACATCGTGACCTGTGAGAGTGGCTGTGATGGTGGTGGTGGTGGTTGCTGTTGTTGTTTGCTTGCTTGCCTGGTTGATGCTTGCTTGAACGTGGGGTTGCGGGTGGGTGATAAGGCTTGGCGGCCCACGTGTTGCACGTGACCAGCGTCTAGTGTCTGCCTAGCTTGCGCAACGGCCCTTCTTTACCCAAGGTGCCGATCGGGATCGCGGCTGATATGGGATTATTTCCCTTAATTCTTCTGTTTGTTCTTTTTTTCGATTCTTCTGACGAGGTGAGCACACTTACCTTTTTTTTCTTTCGGTAGGGTGGTTGTGTTTGGTTTATGGAGAATAGTTTTTCTTTTCCTTCAGCAATGATAAGGTACGGAATTTACTCCGGATGGTTCTGCTGTCGGTTGGGTTTTAGATTTGGTCGGGTTTTATAGGGGAGGAGATCGGTAACATTCTATTCATCATTTTGTAAGTGAGGGTTTACTTGTGGCCCTGACACCTACGACGCTACCGTTTGACGTTCCCGGGAATACGGCGGCCTTGGCTTTACGAGTGAGGTTTTGTGAGGATAACGAGAGGCTTTCACCCCTATCGTATAGTAGCCCACGGCGAGGCGAGAACGCCCACAGAACTTTTATAGGACAGGGATTATTTGTGTGGGCATTATCGTTATGCTGTGGGCTCGCTTTGTCGTGGAATACTGGCAGTCTGTTGCCTCGCTTGGTCTGCCACCCTATTCCGAGAGTGGCAGTGTAGATTTCATGAAGGTCGGGGTCTTTGTTGTAGTGATGGTTAGGCTAACCCTACCCTACGGTACTCCCTTGCATGATCTACTAGTACTCCGGCATATCGTCGCATATTCTATGAGGGGGCGGATGTGGTGTGGACGGTTTTTATACTGGCTCAGAGATAAGGCGGAACTTGGATTTATTTTAATTTCGTTTTGTTATTGTCCGATGCGGGGTCTGAGACTGGGTTGCTGATGTGAAACCGCATTTTGCATCGCTGCTTACTGTGGTCACATTGGGTTTCCTAAGATTGTGATTTTCGATGCGCTACCGTGATATGAGATCTCATACGGTAGCCTCTAGAAAGGCAATTAGGATTGTGGGTGCCTTGGTGGCGGATGGTATGGTAATAATTTTAACTAGGAGAAAGCAAGAACACCAAGCTGAGTTTACGGAAGTGCATGGGGGGGGGGGGGGGCAAAGATGGGCGAGAGGATAGTTCTTGAGCACACCGTAAACAGTTCCGAGTTGTGGTGCCGGCACAGGGACGGTGCTTGTTCCTAGATTGAGTGCGTGTGTTTGCCTTGCCTTACCCGCTCCTGGCAAAGTGCTTAGCCGAATATGTTCCGTGGACCGCGGTAGGTTCCGAGACCAGGTAGGGATACTCGGGATTATTCCAAGCTCTGAATAATGGATTCGGAGGAATGTGATTGTGGGACCTAGGCGTCGTGTTAGTTATGTAACATGCCGGTATGGGTGCAGGGAAGAGTAGAAGGTTTGGTGGGGGTCAGCGAAAAATGGTAACTTGTAGGCGGCGAAAGGCTTACCCTTGGCTGAATTTCTCGTTGTATGACAGCCTGCCGTCATTTTCAATACGCCCCGGGGTTTATTGTGGTAGGTACAAGTATTAGCACGGAGGACATTGTTCTATACCACCTGTATCTATGCTGAAAGCTTTGGAACTAAAGTAGGTGGTGATTTACCCGTATTTTTTTGTGCTGGCTTTTTTTTTTTTTTTTTTTTTTTTGAGTGCTACGATTGTCGGAGTGCCGGACTATGGAGTTGAGGCAGGCTTGGGATGGTACAGGGGGCAGGCATAAAGTGTCTGAACACACTAACTTGTGACCTCACTAGTTTTTAAGGATTTTTTGCGGGTAAGCCACTTTGGTGTGTGCGATCGCTATATGCCTGCCCCTTGTATCTCATTGGGAAGACTTTGTGGGGTAGGCACTGCGCCACAGTTTAGGCAACTGGCTGTATGATGCGATACATGCTCGTAATCCGTCTTGGTGCGGATTGAGGGCTGGGCTTGTGTTTCAAACCCTGCATAAGATCCGCTTCCGCCCAATGGTCTGCCTGATGGATACGGCGGAATACCGGCAGCGGTACGAGTGCTCCAGGAGAGTAAGTTCCGTACGAGCGCAGCTTTGTGTTTGCCAACTAGGCTTCAAGGTCGGCACTGTTGTGGCTTTATTTTTCCTGTGGCCTAATAATGTCTTTTGCCCTTGGTAAAGAGTGGGCCGCCTTCGTGAGAGTATCGAACAATAGGGTGAAATTTGTTTTTCTTAAAAAGAACCAACATGGAGATGATAACTTTGAATTAGAAAGTCAAACTTCGACCGAGTCTTGACTTGTTTGTGTATCATAGTATTGGGGTGCGGCTGAGCGTGGACTGGGACTGGGACTGGTTGCTGTTACATCCACTCCGTTCAAAGATACCGGTACTTGTAGATTATAGTACTTTACTGTAGTTCCATCTCGCTGAGTCCGAGCCTCCGAGGGTTGTTGGGAGGAGGAGGGATGATATGTGCCGCTTGATGTGTTATCTATGGTGTTGCCAAGGGAAATAACCCCACCACACTTATTATAATTGAACGAACTTTGTAGCCAAAGCCAAAGTCAAACCAACAGACGGACAAGCAAGCAGTCATCAGCACCACGACCGCTATTTTTTCTTTCTGGCCTCTCCGCACCTTGACACCCCTTCTATCCATCCTACTCCTTTTTTCACACCACTTACAACACGGTGCAGTCCATCTATCGAAACTAATTCTTTCCTCGAAAGAGAAGAGGGACGACAGCAACTACCCCACCTCCTTCTGCAAGTTTGTAAACATCGAATAACAGACGTCTTCTCTGCGTCTCATACCCTTCCTTGCTCCTGTCTGCTGTGCCATCTATTTGTGTCTCTTTCCCATTTGCGCCTCACTGCCCGCAGATCCCTGAACCTCAACTACCAAAGCCACTGGGCAGACTGGACAAATACTCTCCTCACATCCCCCCGCATCACCCATTCACCTTTGATCTATTTACATATCTATAAACGAGAGGAACATCGGAACTATGAGCTGTAAGCTAAAAAGATACCCCCCGAGTCCACCTAACCATTTCATCCTTTTTGACCCTTACGTTTTTCCTTCTTAAAACGCACATTTATCACCCCCCCGCTCCTTTTTTAAAACTGTCCCGCGAAATCTTTGCCCTGCATGGTGTTCGGCTTCTTACGGAATAACTCATTAGTTTCTGCGGTACTCAATAAACTGCACGGGCAACCGCCTACCTATGACAAGAAGTAAGCATTTGAGCTAGAGCACTGATGATATGTTGGAGTTGATTGGAATATGGGCTAATAATCGTGGGGCAATCAGGTCACTGTACAAAATGGGCCGCACCTTAGTATGTCTTTTTTTTTTCCTTTCTTTTTTCCCTTTTCGAAATGAGGAAGATGATATCGGTCGCTAATATCATTTTACTGGAATTAGGGTGCAGGTACCTATGGAATTGTTCGCGAAGCAGATGGGCCTACCGAAAAGGTCGCTGTGAAAATCATTCTCAAGAAGAATGTCAAAGGGAACGAGCAGATGGTATACGATGAGCTGGCGTTGCTGCAGAAACTTCACCATCCGCATATCGTCGCGTTTAGGGATTGGTTTGAATCGAGAGTAAGCGATCTTCGTAACCATTGAGGCGGGAGAATATGCTATGGGTGCTAACACGGGAGATCGCGCGGCAGGACAAATACTACATTGTCACTCAACTAGCAACCGGTGGAGAGCTTTTTGACCGTATTTGCGAGTATGGGAAATTTACCGAAAAGGATGCTTCCCAAGTCGTGCGCCAGGTCTTGGACGCTGTGAATTACCTGCATAATAATAACATTGTCCATAGAGGTGTGTTTTACGAGTTACGCAATCATTGAGTCCTGATGCTAACCTTATGGGGGTAGATTTGAAGCCTGAGAATCTTCTATACCTCACTCCCGATGCCAAATCTTCCTTAGTATTGGCAGATTTCGGTATTGCCAAGATGTTAGATTCAAGTGATGAGATGCTAAACACCATGGCTGGATCTTTTGGATACGCTGCCCCTGAGGTTATGCTCAAGAAGGGCCATGGAAAGGCTGTTGATATGTGGTCTTTGGGAGTCATCACTTATACCCTCCTCTGTGGATACTCTCCCTTCCGCAGCGAGAGTCTCCCGGATCTCATCGATGAGTGTAGCAAGGGAGGCGTTATCTTCCACGAGCGCTATTGGAAAGAGGTCAGCAGGGATGCGAAGCTCTTTATTGGTGCGCTTCTCCAGCCTAGGCCCGAAGACCGCCCCACTAGTCAGGTAGAGCACCCTTCGAGTTTGGCCTTAGTTCGACGTGAAGGATGATATTTTTTTTTCTGATTTGTGTGGCTCTATAGGAAGCGCTGAGACATACCTGGCTCATTGGCGAAACTGCCACCGATTATGATGTCCTTCCAGAAATCAAGTCTTATATTGCAAAGGCTCGTCTCAGGCGTGGTATCGAAATGGTTAAGCTTGCGAATCGTATTGAAGCACTCAAAATGAGGGCTGATGATCCTGAAGAGGATTTGCCCGCTAATACTGGGAACGCGGCAACTGAAGGTGTTTCTTCCGCTGGCCAAAGTGCATCGACATCAGGTGGGAGTGCAAGAAGGCTCTCCAAGGCTGCTAGGTCGGCTATCTTCCGGGAAGTCGTTCTCGCTAAAGTTAGGGAGCTGAAGGATGAGGAGGCCAAGCAGATGGCAGAGCGGACATTGACCGAGAAAAGTAGAAGGTAGATTACAGAGGTTAGGCTGTAACTTTGCGAATTGAAGCGATTAAGCTGTCTTTGATTCCATTTCATATTTTCAATTTTTTGTTCCTAGCGTGCTTCTAGCTATTTGTTATCAATGTGTTGAATTCCAATATTGATCAATTTATGATTACCATGTTGCGGGCAATGATGTGATCTAGGGGAAGCTTGTGTTGGTTTGGCTGTTTAAGGTTTACCTGCTCTGATTGTCCTATCTTATGCGGTGCTTCTTTGATTGTGCTCTGGCTACGCTCTGTGCTGTAATCGATTCCACCTAAACTTTCAAAATTTTCAAAATTATTGCTATTCATGAATAACACATAGAGGTGTTGTGGGTGAGATGGTGATTAGTGACCAAAAAAACGGTTGGCCCCAGAACGTCTTGGGATGGTGGTACTACCTAATTTCAAAAGTATTCGGACACCTTGGCGCCAAGACCCATACAAATCCGCGCCAAGCCGTCCGAATACCTTTGAAATCGGTTAGTACTGTACCAGTACGGTAACCTATTTTGCGGAAGAGCTGAGGACAAACGCTTTGACCAAACTCTGCCCCGGTTTAAGGTCACGTGTATCTCGTCCATGGTCTTAACGTCGCCCCACCACGCTTTAAATCCACTTCATCCCGGTGAACAACACAACAAAAATGAACCCAATTTGGTGTTTGAGGCCGAGGACGGTGATACCTCACTTAAGAAATTTAGCCCAATCTCAATTCACAGCCCTTCGATATTCACCGGTACCAAGGACCTACGCCACAACAAATGCTCCGGAAAACCTCTATGATGTGGTAATTGTTGGAGGTGGCCCAGCAGGACTATCACTTGCCACATCACTGAGATCCTCGAGTGTTACTTCACGCTTGCGGGTGGCACTGATTGAAGGGTTGGATTTGGATGCCGGTAGGAAATGGAAACCTTCCGGCGAGAGTTATTCCAACCGAGTCAGTTCATTGACACCAGGTTCCGTGGGGTTTTTGACTGGTAAGTTACTTTCTTTTAGTTGATAGATTGAAATTGGATACTGACAGGGATAGATATTGGGGCATGGAAACATGTCCAAAGAAATAGAGTACAGGCTTATCACGGAATGCAAGTATGGGATGGAGTTTCTGGTTCTCGGATCGAGTTTAATTGGGACGCTAAAAATTCATCTACAATTGCCTACATGACCGAGAACGTTAATCTTGTTCATGGCCTCTTGTCCCGGCTTGAGGAGCTCGGTGGGGCTCAGCTTATCGATAAGACTCGGGTGGAGGGGATATCCTTCGGGGAAGATCACGGTACTCTTGATTTGAGGACCTGGCCCGTTGTCCAAATCACTGGAGGAAGGAAGCTAGCCGCTAGACTCCTTGTGGGGGCCGACGGTGCGAATTCGCCTGTAAGAACATTTGCTGGGATTGAGAGCCGTGGTTGGGATTATGGGAGACATGGAGTTGTGGCTACGGTGAAAACTGAGGATATGCCTAGTGCTGAGAGAACTGCCTACCAGAGGTTCCTGCCGACCGGGCCTATAGCATTACTGCCAGTGAGCGACGCACTATATCAGACTCAGGAGGCTGGTATGCTGATCTTATGCGCCGCAGCTTCCGGGGAATTTTGCAACCTTAGTATGGTCCACTACTCCTGAAATAGCAGCGCAACTCAAAAAACTATCACCAATAGATTTCGTCGCTATGGTTAACAGCGCTTTTCGGTTGAGTCATGTCGATATTGCATACATGGCTAAGATGGATGGGGGCATTTCACAGGAGTATCAGTGGAGGCAGTCTGTAACACCCGTTGACAGGGCGGGGGTACCAAGTACGATTTTGGAGGTGCAGGAAAAGTCGATTGCTTCATTCCCACTGAAGATGAGGCACGCCGATTCTTACATCTCGGAGAGAACGGCCTTAGTAGGGTATACATTTACCCCTCCACTCAGCCTTAGTTTTAACCTTGGAGCTGCGTTCACGATGTTTCATTAGGGATGCTGCCCATACAGTCCACCCGCTCGCAGGGCAAGGACTGAATCAGGGTATCGGGGATGTTCAGTCTTTAATTAGGACCTTAGAAACTGCAGTGCAGACCGGGAAGGACATTGGTATGATACCATTCCCCTCTGTAACAGACCGTTTCCAGTCTTGCAAGGCTTGATTTAGTCTGATGTGGCTTAATCATGGCAAAAAACCCACAGGCTCCACACTATCCCTTGAACCATACTACTCGGACCAGTACTTCAAAAACAACCTGATGATTGGGGTAGTTGATAAGCTCCACAAGTTGTACGGGACCGCATTCCTCCCTGTCGTCGCTGTTCGCTCGTTAGGCTTGAGGGCGGTTAATGCTATGGAAGGATTAAAATCTATGATCATGAAACAGGCAGCCGGGGAGAGATAGGTTGCTGGGGATCATCACTATTGAGGGAGCATAAACGCGAACTAGCGTATACGCAAGTGTCCAAGAGAATCCTCCAATGTCATAGTAACCAAGCGGAGAGATATATACGGAAGGGGCTACTAGAGATGGGGGATAAAAAGCTATTATATCACCTTACCACCAGTTCAAGAGCGTACCGGCGCCGTTTCGCACAGTTTTTTACCATGATTATTTCCCTTCTCAAGAATAGCTACTGAACCAAAAGAGTGACCCCCGCGCTCGTTTTTCACACCCTGCGAAACTAGAATTGCATAGCGGGTGACTACTCCGTCGTAAAATTCAAACCCATACCGCATCATACAAGCACCGGCGCTCGTCCCAGAAAAGTGCTCGGATACAGGAGGGGGGGGAGTAGACGCCAAGCTGAGGAATATCTCTGAAAGATTCCTGAAATAGCCCTGAAATATCCCTGTTCTCCTCCGAACGTCCGGACACTTCTTGCCTGGGACGAGTACTAGTACACGTTCCCTTCTTCCCATCGCATTAGCCTACTGTTGTTGATTTTGGGTCATTGTGCTATGTGGCTGTGCTTGTCAGCATAACCTTGGATGGCAGGGGGCGTGAGACTGGTACCGAGATCAGAGGTTTTTCGCAACGGAAAAAAAAAAACAAATAAACTGCCAGATTAGGTCCATGCAAAATGCGTTATGGTGTCGTTTGTGTGTCACAGGGCTGGCGTTTAAGCGTACCGTAGGGAACATTGCAGTCATGAATAATCACTCGTGCCAAGGCTTGAGCAGAGGAATGTTTAACATTAGCTTCAGAGCAGACTTCCAGCAGATCCCTGTTTCCTGTTCGAATTCGAGTTCGAAAAATGATAGACACGCTTAGAAAAGATTTCAAACATTGCCAAGTACCGGTACTGGCTAACTTATTCCGTAAGTAAATAAGTTAAATACCAAGGTAGATGTGATCATCAAGAAATCATAACGTAGCATACCCCTACCAAGTATTACATCATACTCTAGGCTAACTCAATTTATGGCTAGTGTCACTTGGGCACTTGTCCGGGTATGATATCCTCGCAGTTGTATTATGCCTATCATTTTTCGAACTGGAATTCAAACTCAAAACAGGGATCTGGTGAAAGTCTCTACTAAGTCTTGGGGCATGGTGGTGGGTGGATGAGAGATTTTATTTTATTTTTTATTGAAACTAGAAATGCAACGGAATAGAAAGATCTAATCTATGATAGCCCAGCTACATACAACACCAAAACGCAGTAAAAGTAAGGGAAGCAGAAAGGTTAACAAAACAAAACAAAAAGCAAAGCAAAAACAAAAGCCAAAAGCTGAATACTAAAAAACAACCCTACCCTACTCCCTCTCCTCCTTCTTGGGCACATAAACCCTCAAGATCCCATTACCCAAACTAGCATCAACACCATCAACCTCAACCCCTTCCTCGAACCAGAACCTGCGCTGGAAGACGCCGACGCTGCGCTCCATGATGAGGTAGCTCCCGCGCTCCTCCTCGTCCGCCTTTGGCTTCTCCGTCACCGCGCGCTCTAGGCGGCCATGGATGAGCAGCGTCCTCTCGTCCGTGAACTCGATGCATAGGCTGCTGGTGTCGTCGATGCCTGGGAATTCGCCTTCGAGGATGTACGCGCTGGGGAGTTCGCGTACGTCGAATTTTGGCGTTATGGTGGGGGGTGTGTGGGTTGGGTGGTGGGTGGGGGATGAGGGAGAGGTGCGGGTTAGGAGTCGCTCTAGGGGGACTTGAGCGGTGTGGGCGTGGGTGGTTAGGTTTAGTTTGTTGAAGGTTGTTAGGAAGAATGGCATTTTTGTGGTAGTGGTGGTGTGTAGATATTTTGAGGAGTTATTATGGTAGTGTGGTTTGCTCGAATTGAGTTGATATGAACCTGTTGGACTGGGTGTTCGACTGTATCTGTCTGTGTCTATTGCGAGATATCGAGAGCTGTCCTGGGCTTGAGGTGAAGTGGAGGGAGGGAGGGAGTGAGGGGCTCCTGTCTTTAATATATTTCTCGTTCTTCTTCTTTGCTGCCTTATCTGCCCGTATTGCTTTCAATCCCAATAATTGGCTGTTTGCTGGTTTGAGTGATTCGAGTGATATATGAAGATGTTCTATTGTTGCCGTTGCTTCTTCTTCTGGTACTGAGGTGTAGCGATTGAATTGTCTGTTTATCTGTTTTCTGTCTGTCCTCTTCAGTCGAAACATCCTCGGGGTATCATATATATACCGATTCCACCTCCGGTCGGGAGGCAGCCTTGCATAGGACAAAGCTAAACCTACCATCGTATATCCTTAGGTGCTGGGTATCTGTCAGCGAACCCCCTCCCCCTCCATTGTTAATGATACTACCCACTGCTCCGCCCACATCCCTAGAATAATGAGATAGGACCAAATCCTACGCAAATTCTACAGTACCATAGCAAACCAAGTAGTTAACTAACTTACTAACTCAACTAACTCATTGTAGTAAGACATCATGACTACTTGTACTGCCCATGGAGTACCGACCAATCGCCTTCATGCCAGCCCATTACACCCAAGGCGAAATACCAAAAGTAGATGGAAAGCATGCATGTCATAGGTCTACATGTACTCTACCCTGCCTTACCATACCTTTGGTAATAGGTAATTAGCAACCTCCTCCTGGCGACAGCCAAGCTAAGGGACCGGACCGTTACTGCACAGTGCGTTTTTGAGAAAAATAGACTAGCGGGGCACCTTACTGTAGAGCCTCGTGGTGGTTTTATACGCTTAAGCGAGGGATCTGATGATACGGTTCCCGGGATATGGGATTTCTGCTGGATCGGAGTGGGAGAGAGGCTGTATTAGGGATTGCTCGGAGATTTGGTTCACGCCCCCCCCCCCCCCCCCCCACTTTCTCTCCGGTTTGCACTGCCCGGAATTAGGAGGAAGGTACGGAGGGAGGGAGGGAGGGGTATAGAAGTGGTAAAATCAGCACCAAGTGGGGAGTTTGGGAATAGCGGAGCGGTAGTGTAAGGCTACTCTGGTGCTGAGGGGCACATATTAGGTTACTAGAGACAATGCCTTTTTGGGGGTTTTGTTAGGATAGTAGATGTAGTCATGGGTACTTTTTTTTTTTTTTTTGGAGTGTTGAGGTGCTGAGGTGCTGTGCCGGGCATGTTTCGATTGTATCATACCTTCCTGCTATTTTACGGGCTGTATGGTTGGACTACCAGTAGGGTACCGGTAGAGCTTGAACTTAAGGGGTGACTATACTTGTAATATGCTAGGCTCCAGGAAACAATACGGCACCAGTAGTAGTAGCTAGTAGTAGACCTCATTACTTTTCAGTAAACAAAATACATAGAAGCACACCAATAAAGGGCAACAAAAAGACTTCAAGATACGAGAAGCCAGTTGCTATGGAATATGCATACGAACAACTTTCAGCGCTCACTCACTCACTCATTCACTTCACTCACTTAGGCCTTTCCTTCCTTCCTTCCCCCCCCCCTTCCCAACCTAATCTCTCCCACCAAGTCGATACGCGGGCGCTTATGTGGAATCGTACACAAAACGGAAATTAACCCGACCCCTTCCCGTCGTTCACAGAAGACAAAGCGAAGCAAAAAATGAGATCCATTTACCATAATACCAATTTTTTGGACGAGGCAGAATTTCTTTCCACTTTCTTTTCTGCTTTCAAAATTTAAAACAACAGAAGATAAACAAATAAACACACCTTTTGGTAGGAGGAAGGAAAGAAGGAAGGGACCTTACCTCGCCCCCCCCCCCTCATAACATTAGATCCTCGGTACTTCTAATATCTTTTGGTTACGGTAATGGGCTAAGTCGATCAACCAATAGGATGGGGTGACAACCCCTGAAGTAAGATGTTCCAAAACGACGCAACTTGGCTAATAAAAAGTCAGCGAGATACATTACCCGCATAGCACACTGTGCGGTAGGGTAAATAGATAAAAAGAAAATAAAATAAAAAAGGACATGAAAAAGAGTCAATGGAATTGATGATCAACTGGGGGCATGCTTTGTCAGCGAATTCCCGGTCCGAAAGTGCAGGATCAACGGGAAAACTTGCATCATGGACTGTGGTTCGTTCGGGGGGTCCGGGGCCCGGACTCTCTCTCCGACAACGGAACGGGTTACTATAATGGGCTTTAGATGTGCAAGTTCACTTTACAGCGCTTGAAGAGTCAGTGCTGCTGGGCGTGTCCGTGGACTTTAGGATGGTTGCCTTACCCGGCCGCCAAGAAATGAGGCTCAACAAATGCTTAATTTTGGTCAGTTTTTTTTTATAGCCCTTCCCGTATAGATCCGTATCATTCAACGCCCATCAGACGTGATCAGATCTCTTGATAGGAGGGGGACAGAAACGCCCAATCGAATCACCTCGTGACCCAACTCACTCCGCATATATCCGCTGTCCAGCTTTTGCGTATTACAGAACCAAACCACATCATATCATCATCATCATCATGGCCGAAACGAAGCTTCAGCAGACTCCGTTCGTAAAGCAGCTTGCTGCGAATGGTATTCTCTATACCCCCCCCCTTCTCCTTCTCCATTCCTTACGTTATATATGATTGATTTATTGATCCACTTTTTGGGCTATTTGTAAAATTGCTGATGGGAGAGGGGCATGACGTCAAACAGATCGGCCAACCCGTGATAGGGCAGTCGCATCATTACGAACGTACCTATCTTCCAGCCGAAATTTCACCAAGATTGAATTTTTAAAGCTTTGGAAAGGGCTATTCTACTGTCAGTCACTGCTTCTATTTCTTTTTTTCAGGCATGGGGGTCATCTTCCCCATTGGTGGTTACATAACGTGGATTATTCAAATTTACTTATATACTTACCATCATTGTCATGGGTGTAGGCGTATGGTTGTCAGATAGACCAAGAACTCAGCAACGCCTTGTGCTAGATTTGGCGGGATTATTGGACTCTATGGAAACCAAGAATGTGGGTGTCTTCTTGGAAGCTTTCTGGACTACCATTTCCAAGGAATGGAACGGCGTGGATGTTCTTCGTATGGATAAGTTCCTCCTTCTGGTGAGGAGGTATCTCGCCTCGAGTTTTAGATACCTATATGCAAGGAAGTGGGAGAAGGATCTTGTGGGACGGTTCATGGATCTGCTTAGGGAGACCCCACTTAGGTTTGTTTTCACTCTTAATTTTAGCCTTTTTTTCTCCCCCCACACCCACGCTGCTAGGCGATTCCCGCTGACGACGGCTATGGCGATAGTCCTAAAGATATGAAGGTTCCTAACGGACTGCGCTACCACTTGATAGACATCTACGTGGACGAGCTGGAGAAACTGAAACCAGAGGAGATGAAGACTCCCTTGCCGGTCGCTACGCTGCTATCCCCATTTGAGGAGCTGATGCTTGCTTCGCCTATTAAACTGGTACGCACCAGGTCCAAGGAGCTGCTATGTGATGGGCGATTGGCGGGTTGGGGATACGATAAGGCTCCAGGAGCCGTCAAGTCCCGGCGGAAAGAGGGAGCAGAGGACGAGGATGACGAGGATGACGACGAAGAGATGGGTGACGAAGGAGAGGAGTGGGGTGGTATCGATGGTTAGGTGCTGTGTTGTATGATATTAATTACCTTTTTACGAGATCTTGCCCCGGGCCTCGGTATCCCCCAGGGCTCCTACTTTAAGCCTATATGTATTTTTGTACTTTTGTTTCTTTTGTGTAGAGCGAGGCTTTGGGGATATTGTGGAGAAGTCTCTGGCCTGGAGAAGTGAGGATTGGGCGTGGCCCATTGAGGATCTTTGTGATATTCATGATATATCACTCGTCCTGTTTTTGAGAGGGCTGGCTCCATCGCACCCGCACCCCAAAGTCCGTCATTGGATCTATTCGGCTACGCTTCCTTCGATTCCCGCACTGGGTTCTATTGAAAGGATTCTCCCTAAGTTGCTAAATTATCCGGCTCGGGGGCTCCGGAATGCAGCGTTTCTACTGCCCTGCACTCCTCCACCGCTCAGGCCTACACCTTTCCGCTTAAACGCAGCGCTTTTTGGGGGTTTCGCCTCTTCATACATGTGTCTTAACTCACTTTTCAACGTCCCAGGTACTTACGCATATCGAAGCGCCTATGAATTGGAGTTCTGGACGGCACCAAGGAAGTTTCTTGCCGTCCAGAAACTATACAATATTTGATGGGGGTTAAATGAAGCACTAAGTGTGCTCCCTCCCCGTAGTCTGCTCTTGTGATATTGTAACGTCGTGGAGCGTGTCATAGATGTTCGCCAGACATAGGCTTGTATGGTTCAATAGCTAACTTATGGCTACATCATCTCTCTCCCACGGCGTGGGTATATTAGTTGGATCTGCGGGGGGTGGTGTTTGTAGAGAGGTGGTTGTAGGTTTGGTAGTGGGGGTTGGTTCACCGCATACTACTGATTCGTCGATACTCAATGGGGGTTAAGTAGTTGAAATCGTAGCAAAGGTGGGTTATGTTCTATGATGCTGTGCTGTACGGTATGTTACAACTATATTGGTAAGGTACAGTACCCGAGGATGGGCCGAGCGCGAGACTATTATAATTCTACTTTCATTAACTAGTAGTGGGTTGTGCGGTCCCCTGAGTTGGGTAGTTTGATAGTTGATGAATTCATGTTGTAGGCTATGTGAAATCCAAGGCTTTCTCGTTCGTTCATATTTAGAGAATCATTGATATCTATCTTCTTATGCATTCCGACTATGGGCTACTAGTTCTCGAGTGTATTACTATTATTACGCTCTAAGCTTCCAGTTTGCAACTTATGTCTTATCAGGCAAACAAGCACTTCCCTCTCTAGATACTCCTTCGCGGCGCGAACATAACTCTCGATTTCAGCTGAAAGCTCCGCCGAAACCTATCTTTCCCCCCCCCCTTCAAGCCAGTAGTATCCCGATAGTCTGCATATGCTCCGGCTAAGCCGCCGTATAGAGTCGGTCCTATAATCCACCACGAGCAGCCTCAGGACCCACTTGTGTTTATTTCCACCCGCGAAGTGCGGGGCTTACCGCCCGTTGCGGGTGTGGTTCACGTTGGCGTGGGGATGTTCTGGAGCAGCCCGATGGAGTCGAGCGGAGCGTGCAGGGGAAGAAGAAGATGGAGGCACTCGGAGTGCCCACCTTCAGCGGGGAGATTGAGCGGGTGCTAGCTTAGTGATGAGCCGCGCAGATGCGCTATCTTAGAATGTCCAAGTGGGGTACTCAGAATCTCGGGATTCCCCATCCCACCGCGATACTAAGTCCTATGTTTCAATGCCGATTAGTGTGATTGACATTGACGTCCGTGTCGGCGAGCAACGCCCGTCCTGGGCATGCTCGCCCGCGTGCAGGAGGCGCCCGCTGGGTTCTTGTGTCTCTTGTTCGTTGGTGCTCTCGCTTCTAACAGCGTCTGGATAACATCCATAGGCTGCCCCACCACCACGCGGTTGAGAAGCGTCCAGTCCAGTATGCCCGGGCTCAGCTTTGCGGCTATCTGGAGGGGGAGTTCATTTTGGTGGGAAAGGAGGGACATTTCGGCGAGAATTTAACTGGATGATACAGTAGCTGGGGTGCGGGTGATAGAGCTATTCTTTCCCTATTATATGCTACCAGTGCTGAGTTGTGTAGTTTCAGCTTTAGTCCTGACTACAGTAGTCGGGACTAACAATTTAAATTTCCCTTCCTCACCGCGCTGCTCTCAGGGGCATCCGGGCAGTGGGTGACCTCAGCTGCCCAATCTCACAATAAGAACCGAAGAAATTAAACCCCCCTTAGATGGACCACATATTATACCTACCGAACTCACTCTCGCCTTACTACAAGTGCCAACCCCGGTACTGAGAGTGCTGGAACTTCCAGCTTTAGCTGTTTGAGGGTTGGACGAGGATCAAGAACTTTTCAGCACTGAGCTTGACTTGGGCTTGCGGAAGGACAAGGGAGGAAGGTAAAAAGGTTCTCTCCTCTTATTACTAAATATCAGGTGAATTTTTCCTGTATTGGTGAGGAGTTTTCCTCTCGCATGTGGTTCGGACTTAGAATTTAGGAACGAACAATCTGTGGATCATAATTCTGCATTTTAACTTTACGGTGCCACTACTATCACGACGGGCACTAGTACTAGCACAAAACAGATAATATAACTAGAGCTACTAGAACTAGTGCTCGATGTCGTGTTAGAGCTCGTTTCTGTGGCAAGCACTGCCTTTTTCTTATACAAGCTCAGCCGACCCCCGCTCCACAATACTCGAGCGGATTCCCTAAAAAATAAAACCCTAAAGGGAAACCACCTAGCCATATGAAGAGTGGTGAATGTGAACGCATATACCTTCACAAGCCATTCCGTAACCCCCCCGAAACGTTCCCCCCCCCCGAATCATCTCCTCTCTGAACCATCCTCAGCATCTCGAAGCCCTTCTTCTATAACTTTCTGGAGGTTTATCATTCTTGAGGTTAACTCCTCAACACTCCTCTCAAAACTCTCCACAGTACCTTCTCGGATTTCTTCCTGTCTCTTGCGGGTGAGGACGGGCCCAAGGCCCTCCTCCACCACCCCGACCCTCTCTCGAAGGAGAAGGACCGGTCCAACCCCCTTCTCCACAGACTCGACCCGGCCTTGGAGAGCAGCGACTGGTCCGAAATCCCTTTCTAATTCTCCTACCCTACATGTATGATATCCAAAAAAAAAAATAATGAAACATCGCGATAGCGACACACCCCTTGACCAATTGCCAATTGGCAGAGTTAGTGCTTAAGAGCAGGAATTCGCATGGGATATCACTCGACGATCCGTTGAGACTAGAAAATTAAAGGTGGTTGGTTCCTTCCCCTGTTTTTCTTTCTTTCTTTTTTTTTTGCTAAATTCGAGGAGTATTGGTCCGCATGACGTTAGCTGAAGTCTAGGCAAGGACAACTCTAACGCACACGGGGACCCCGGACGGTCCAGGAGCAGATATTTACGTACATACCTTATTTGTGAGTATCTCCATAGCAGGAGAGAGAGCTTGGGCCGCTAAGGAATCGTGCCCAGGAAGTTCCTAGGGAGAGTACGTAGGTCCGCATGACGTTAGCAGAAGTCTAGGCAAGGACAACTCTAACGCACGCGGGGACCCCGGACGGTCCTAGAGCAAATATTTACGTACATACCTTATTTATGAGTATCTTACATAGCAGGGGGGAGTTTGAGGAATAGTGCTCAAGAAGTCCCTAGAGAAAATGTATAGGTCCGCATGACGTTAGCAGAAGTCTAAGCAAGGGCAACTCTAACGCATACGGGGACCCCGGACGGTCCAGAAGCAGATATTTACGTACATACCTTGTTAAAAGCCTTCGGCATTATGCCAATCTCAGAATAAAAAGAAAGAGAGGTTCCCCCTAGAGGGCAAACACAAGTTGCCATTGGTTAGCTATGGAAGCAGTGGTGGAGATGGAGTGTTGTAGTTGTCGTAAGGGAAGAAGAAAGAAGAAAGGAAGAGAGGAGCTCCCAAGGGCCCCCTTTATAGTAGAATTCTTAGCCAACGAGTCTCGGAATGGAGATGGGGTTGTGGCAACAGGGTAGTCGAAGATAGGGTACGGGGGTTTGGGGGCTGTCCGCCGATAGTTTTGAAAAAAGGTTGATAACCCCAAATTTGTGCCCTAAGCGCCTACTAGAGAGGAAGCTTAACCAGCCAGATGTATTGAAAAGATTGCCAGTCTTCGATAATCAGAAAGGGGAATATGGGTCTTGGGGACAGGCCAATGTGTATCGTCAGTAAGTTAAGAAAGCATTCGTTAGGTAGATATCAAGTCTTCATGTGGGATCGCGCGATTTGAGATCTCCGGAGCAAGAGTTTCAGTGCCGGGATGCCATCTCGCCCATTTAGAGGAATGGATTAACGGACCGGGCGGGCTGCGAAGGCCCCGAAGGCCTGGGCTCCGAGCCTCAACTAGCCCCGAGAATTTGCCTGGGCGTGCAGGGCGATGCTCATCTAAAGCTCTTGAACGATAGTGTAACATTACTACTTTGATATTTCACTCGTGAGGCCAAGGGAACCAAAATTTCACAAGCACCCGCAGTTCTCCCCTATGCATCTAGGACACTTCAGAGAACATAACACTAGATCCCGTAATATTGTGGAGCACTGTACCATCTACTCCTAATTGCTTGATGTTCGTAAAGACAGCTAAGTCCATCCCTGGCTAAGGTCAATGACACGAGTGATCGCTCGTGATGACAGATTGCCCAGCCCGAGTGGTCGAGTTCCTGTTGATGCTTACTAACATCACGCACAGCACAGTATCCCTTTTTATGTATTGCGTAATGCCGTGTGAGGAGAGTTGAAAAAGCTATAGCCAGACTGAAATCTTGTCCTAACCACTTTCCGCCCCAGGGGTGGGGATCTCCAGCGATTGTCTTAATCAACCTATACAGTCATCCTTTCGCTTCTATCACCAACTATATGGTGCCGCCTCAGAAACACAAAATTGTCAGATAAGTTCTAGCAGAGGCTTAGGCATTGCTACAGCGATTGCAGTACTAGACAGAACTCACATCCTTCGTCAGTAACAATCCCCCATACCCGGATCCCTCGAGAAAATGCAGTAAATTCGCAAGGCAATCCATGGTAAAAGGTGGTTAGACGGTAAATGGCCACCCCACAAATCAATTCAGTCACCCTCCTACTACTAGAGAGTCTGCACAGTATTCAGGATCTCAGTTGCCTGTTTCCAAATCAAAAGAGAAAAAGAAAATCCTTGTTCTTTTTTTCTTCCACCCCGCCGATCGCTAACTACACTCCTAGGAGTATAGTCCAGAGTCAGATTCTACCACCTCATAGCAGGACTGACTTTCCCTACAGCCCTATTGTAGGAAGGCTGAGGTCTTCAATCTCCCAGTTCCCATAGGACAGGATTGGTTGCTTCTCCTGCTCCGCGTGATGGATCGTTCAACAGTAACTCATTTCTGAGGGGGAATTAAACTCCTGGGCTCCTACCAATTGACATATTAACCACTGCACCAGCTAGGTATTTCACATAACACCCCCTTAAGAACGAAGCCCCACCCTGCCAGGAGACGATTTAGTTTTCTTTCGCCTGAGCCCAAATATCATTACGATGATTTTTGTTGTTTTCAAACATTGGAGGCATTATTAAAGCCGATAAATCATTAAGAGGAGGGTGATTATAAACATTAATCATCGGTACCCGGCCGCAAATCCCCCCGTGCGGAGTAACCGTGGATATAACGTTGGTGACAAAAAATGGCACGCTTGGCTACGAGCCTGACAGGATTTGGAGGAATGACGTATTACAGATGTAAGGCCGAAGGCCGCAGGGACTATTGCACCGGTAAGCAGAAGAGCTATAGCACAATATTCACGGCTTATAATAACCTCGTTCAAGGCATTGCGCCTAACGTTCAAGTTAGGCATCACGAGTATTACCACCCAACTCCAACCCAATCCACAATTCATCACTCGTAAAATTATTCTTCTCAGAGGAAGTAACCACGGAAGTTCTAGCTTGTCCGCAGGAATTCAAATTGTAGGAAACATCAGGGCCCTTAGTCACCCCTTCCCGCCATTACGGAACATTGAAATAAGAGTATGCTTCTCCTAAATGATGCCTACCTGTCACATTGAACCCAACCAAGGCACACACCCACAAACAGCGGGACCTCCTTTCAAGGGAGGTATAGCATAAGGCAGCATACTGCTCAACACTCTCGAGCTGAGAAGCCGCCGGGTCAACATGACAAGCAGCGATGCATGAAAAAGGTCCACGAGGAATGTCTGTCTAGCCAAGCCAGTTGGTGCCCCCGCCGCCAAACAGAAAGTCGGGATATGACAGCCATCCCTGGCCAATCTGCCAACTTCTAGGCCAGCACCATCTCCAAAGCTAGCCCCCTAAATACCACAATCCGTTTCCCTTGGCAGCTAAACTCGCCCCAAATCAGTCGCCAACCTCCAAAGTACACCTATCATACAGACACAGTACACACCACAATCCCCCACGCTACCCCACAAAGTCTAGATAACGTGCGGGGAACCCGGAACACTCCCTTCAACAATCCTTAAAAAATCAATCCACCCTTTCAAGTTTACTTCTCGCGCTCTGGCCCCCAAACGCATATATCAATTCAGATATCAATCTAATTCACCGCACCCCCGCATTTTTCTCCCAGTTCCCCCTTCTCCTCCCCCAAGAATCAAAGAAAAAAAGAGACTCACATATCACAAATGATCACTCGGTTAGCAACGACACAAAGAGATAAGCCTGGGAGAAGGTGTCTTGGTCTGCAGCCTACAGGGGAGATCCCCGTTACACTGCACAAGTGAAGTCCCGATTGATTAATAAGGGGTATGAAGAGAATAGGGCGCACATAGTATCGATCGCACGCAGGGCGTATATATTGCAGAGAACCTAACTTAGTATCGTTACAGTCTGTTATAGCTGAGAGAGGTTTCGCATTTAATAGGGGGGGAGCAAGGGTGGGGCTTCACCCACCGGTTAAAGTTATCCCTGGAAGGATTAGGCGGGTTAGGTTGAGGATAAATCATTATCACGGGGATAGGAGTAGGAGAAGGGGTCTTGGCAGGCGAGTTTCTTATGGGTGATGATGAATACTGAATGAACACTTCAACCTTATGATATTATATTCCACTCCCGTTAAGATACTTGCTACTCTAGCCGCCCCCTCCGGCTCTAGGCGCTTTTACAGAGATACGTCAAGCCTCAGAAAATTGATAAGAACCCACACTAAGGACAACTCGACAATAAACAAACAAGGCCTATTACCAGCAGCCAGCCAACAACTACTACCGAGCCCTATGCGCCAGGGGGTAGTGAAATTAGTTAAAAGCTCCTTGGAGAGCTTAGCTAGGACTCGGAAATCTGCTGCAGTCAGCTGAGGGTATTCCGATCTATCTAGTATAATACTATTTACTGGGTCTATTTCAATCAAATTTCAAAGCGCCCACCAAATATCCTCTTCCTGCACAATCGGTATGCTTAGCTACATGTCAGAGCCGACCATTCATTAGGAGTATTCACGGACTGAGCACAATACTAGAGTGCAGTACCTAACCTTCCTTGATGCGTGGAATAGGCAAAAACTCGTTTCACCACGGGAACCCCACTGAGAAAGCGACCTACTTGGTTCAATGGGATATCCCTTAGCCAAGCAAGCTACTTCACGACTAGGATGAAATATATATAATATTATAATAATACGTATGTATATATACTCGCCAAGAGTTTCACCAACTCAATTCACACCTCCTTCCCGGGAAAACATGGTTGGATGATCCTTGGCGCAATATAGCAGCATTGTGAAGCTTAATCTAAACTGCTAGTACTCGAGCGCTGGACCACACCGCCCTTGTGGCCGCGTTCACGAGCCGTTAGATACCCGCCATGCCGTAGCTACAGCCTGACACAGCCGAGCACTATGGAGCCATGAACCAGGCAGATATACTATCCAAGCAACACCCCGGCTCAGAGTGGAGTAGGCAGGCTGAGGAACCAATATGAGGCGGGGATGATGGTCGGTAGTCCAGGCAAATAACCACACAATTCCAAGAATAGATACATTATATGCCTCCCAAGAAGGCGACAATACAGGACAATACCCTACTCCCTCAATCCTGGCACAATATATACAAGTAAGCATTTAACGGTAGGCACGATAGTAACGCCATACCCCCATTCGATCCCATCCCACCCTATCCCATCCCTCTAACCATGTCCACCAATTAATCGAGAGATCACGCCATAGCGCCCCATCCGTCCGCCCACCATTCTCACAGTGCTAACGATACAGCATAAGCCAGAACTCTAACCACCACTATGACCACCAAAACCCTCGCCACACCATGCCATACCATACCATACCAGCCGATTCATAACCCCCAATACACCACGAATCCCCGGCCATATTCCGGCGCCATACATGAGTAGAGAAGGGCGTAACTTGATACTTGATACCGGCGACAAAGAAGAAAAAACCCCCCGAAAGAAGTCCCGAGATGTGAGTGCTTTCAGGATTGATTGAGCCCCCGGTTGTATGAGTAACTTATTCGCCAGTGTAAGCACCCCAAATTACCCTACATCCTAGCTATGATAGTTCCCTTACCATAGCCACATCTTCACAGATTCTCACTCTGCAAATTTACGTGAAACGGCTCACGCTTCGGCCCCGTCCTTGCAGGCGCGTCCGCTACGGTGAGGGTGAAAGTGGGAAGGAAAGGGGAAAGAACGGAAAAGAACAGGTTTGGGGTGGGTGGGCTCTCCCTTGGTGCTTTTTGCATTGTGATATTAGTAGGTTTACAGATTCCTTTGATGAAGAAGGAAGGGGTTTTGAAGAGGAATTGTTTCGCTAGGTAAGGTAGCGTACTGCCCTAGCCATAGTAAAGTATATGCGAGAGGTAAGCAGGCAGGTACGTCTAGTCTAGTCCTACGCCCAAGCGGGTAGGGTCAAAGCCATACCGATACTTGTAAGTGTACGGGTGCTGTATAACACGAGATGCGATTTTAACCAAAGGGCCCAATTCTCATAGCCTTGCGCCTAACCAGAACACACAGTGCCACCACCGGTGCTCGAGTGCACCTGCGGGACTGGCCATAACACCGCGAAAACCATCTATAGCAACCTCCTCAGTGCAAATTTGAAAAATTGAAAAAATATAGGAAAAATTACCATCCAAGTGAACCCCAAGCGCGATGAGCTTTTGCAGTCAGGATGAAACCTACTCTATCAATCCATGATACCCATCCATTCCTGACAATAGCCCCGAAGCTATACTCCACCACTACCTATCGAACCCCTTAGCAAAACAAAACAAAACAAACAATAAAATAAGAATCCCCGCGGGTTTCACGGAACAAGGCCCGATCCATCAGTTACACGTGATACCAACCAAGCACATGCCGACATCCCAACCCCGTGCCGTACCGCACCGCACACGGTACAAGTACTAGTACATTCACATACCGATAGAGCAATCCCTCCGCATAGCGCGTACGCGGTGAGATGAGATGACCAGCGGGAGGGTATGAGACAGGCGGTCAGGGGAGGCGGGTGGAAGGGAAGAAAGCCCGAGAAAGACAAAAAAATGGATAAAAGGGAACAAAAAAAGAAAGAAAAATACTACATTAGTTGCGAGTGGTGGTGGTAGGGTAGACTACCGGCGCACAAGGAACCAAGGAGGAGGTAAGAGGTTATGCAACGGGATGTGTTTATGGCAACTTGAATGTGATTTTTCTCAGCAGAGGCGTATATCAAGCGCAGCATGATAGAGCAGTCTAAGCAGGGAGGTCGAAGAGTGACTTACCGCACTATTCTGTGCACTAGGGCGCGAAGTACCATAAATGACTAGAATAATGAGAACAACGCTGGGACGTCTAGAATTTCCCCCTTTGGATTAGGGGGAGAAAATACAGCGAATAGATTCTCTTTCAGCCCTCAGTTGAGACAAATAAAAAGAAAAATGCAACAGACCTTACCAGGAGAGGCAACTCCAACGTCCTAGCGAGATTCTCAAGTATTCCAGTTCTTACCTTACGGTAAGCTTGTCTTAGGTTTCCCGGACAAATGGCTCTTTCTCTTCTATCCTTCAATTGTACAGCATGCTTGTAGATTAGCTTTTTTTTACGCCCAGATTTACCTAGTTTGACAGCAGCATAGCGGTATCATCCCGCGAAATAAAAACAGAAAAAATCCCCATGCACTTGGTTTGGTCCCATTGGCAGTGGCGGTGGCGGCCCGATATCCGCTGGCTATAATACCATAGTATCGATGAGATGTTTCCCGCATAATACCCGTAGGAAGGGTAAAAGATTGCTAACAATAAGCTCTAGGCTAGATAGGTCCGTGGGACATGCGTGAACTTACAGCGCCGTACTATCCCGTACCTAATATCTCGGCCACAGTGCTTACCTCGCCTTAGCCATTCTAGTACAGTAATCCCCTCCGGCCCCCCTCCTGCACTTCTCTTTCTTGCTGCTCACACCCCCCAGCCGCAATGCTCTCCCGCTCAAGGCAGACAGACACGGAAGCAGATTTCTGGAGTGCGAGCCCACCCTTCTTCAACCCCTTAGCCAAACATGCTGCGCTGTGCCACGCAGGAGAAGACAATTAAGTTCAGACTGGACTGTGGAAAAGCAAACATGTAAGCTCAACAAGTCCTAGGGGTTCGTCCCGAATCGATGCTCGATATAGGTATCGAGGTGTGGGCGTTTGGAGAAAAAAAAAAGTACCATACCCGTACTCAATTCAGTAAAAGGAAGGTTGTTGGCATATCCTGGCTGCTACGTCTTCCGCCGTGGTTGCGCATGCTGTCGCGAGCTCTTGAGCTAATGTCTAGGGACCATAAGCTGCTAAGTATGCTTTTTCCTGGTACAATACTGAGAGATTTCAGATGCCCAGCTATGATACTTAAAACACTTACCTACTGTATTCACTTGACCTAGCCTGGTGATCTACCCACGGGCACTGTAGAGAGGATGCTGCAGAGCGTTGTGCAATGCTCTATTGTCCACATATCGCGTTCCTTCCTCCTCCATTCAATCACCCAATTCAACTGACATGCCTCGTGATACTTGCTGGCGCAGTAGATTACCATGCCTAACTCCCCCCACCTTCTCTGTAGTTGGCTTTGCCCCACAGCACTGCTGACAAAACTCACCTGAAAATTTCCCTTGGCCCCCTCATACACCCAAAATGCCTTTAGAAGAAAAAAAATTAAAAAATCACAGAAAAAAAGAAGAAAAAGAAAACCCGACTCATTTCACCTCATTATTTTCTCTCTTCCATCTTCCAATACAATAGTGCAGATAGCACCACGCGAATTATTACTTGGCCAAGCGATATTTCCTCTTTTCCCACTCACTCACTCACGGAATCAAGCAAGCAACCACCCCAGTCCCACACTTGGACTGGCACAGTACTAGACGCATTCAGCCCCGGGGTTGAAAAACAATTATGCAGGTTTTTCGAGTCGAAAAACTTTGGCATGCGCAACGCCTTTTTGCATACAAAACTTGCAGATCATCTAGAAACTTGGCACTCGAAAACTCTTTTTCGACCGCGGGGCTGAATGCCTCTAGTGCCCCAACCCACTTTCGCGGAATAAGTGCCCAGACCTCGAAAGTGCCAAAGTCTCCACTTCAGAGCATGCAATATATCGCATCTGTATTAAATCGCAGAGCCAGAACAGAACAGAGCTAGACTGAATAGCCCCACCGGCTAGTTCAGCATAAACACAGCTATGGTAGCTAGCTAGCCTTAATTTGCACTAGCAGAAAGACCCAAAAAAATGCCCTGGCCATTAATTTGGCCTACCCTTTAGAGAGAGTGGGTTCCTCGTATAACACGACAAGTGAGAAATTGCTTTTTCCTTTGTTCTGCGGGTAATGATACTGGCAAGGTAGCGGTTGAGTCAGTGGAATTGTCGACGGACGGGGATATGGACGGTCGGTTCTACCTAGCTAGAAATCTCATTGCTATACTCTTCTTGAAATTGATATCGTGGAAGAGTGAGGAATACAGTTTAGTACGTGCGTACAATATGACAGGAGAGCGGGGGAGGAGGAATGTGGGAGAATGTAGAACTTCCATTATAAGCTTACTTAGATGATGCGGGTTAACGATAACGATACCGCCATCTCCCACGAACCGGCCACCGATATCAAAAAGTAAAAATTAGAAAGAAAAAAAAGAGAGAGAGAAGGAGCAATCTCCATCCAGCAAGCGCGAGTAATCCAAAACTCGGGTCTCAAGGGAAACGCAATCCAAGGTTTCAATTTGTTGGTAAATTCGGTAAATCATTGACGGACCGGACCATCATCCATGGGAAGTAGCCGGCTCTCCAGCTCTAGAACGACTCACTGAACGGAGTGGACAAACCCTCACTTTTGCACATGCCAGATTGCCGGCCGTACGAGAAGATTAGGCTAAGGTCCTTTCATTCTTATCCAGTCACTCTGACTGCTGACTGAAAACTGAGTCAAGCTAGTGTAGTTTTAGCTGAAATCTCATCGTGCTTTACAACCTCTTCGTCTCCTTCCGGGTCCACTTCTTCGCGACCCTATATTGGATTATCCGGACATAACGATGAAAATTGCACTGTACCGGTATGTGGTGTAGAAGAAATATCAACTGCCGAGATTTAAAGGGAAAGGGGGCCTGGCGGCGCTGAGCAAAAAATTGGTTGCAAGGGCCCCTAGTAAGACGGTACACAGTAGACAAGTGATAGGGTGGGGTTTCCCAGTACTCTAATGTACCGATTGGCGGGTGAAGTTGAGCCTGTGCAGTACCTATAGTACGCCGCCGTAATCCCACCATCCGGATACCGAAATTCCGGCCGGAGTTTAATCGATCAAGTAAGCAGGAATAGGCTACTGTAGTAGGTATCCCTACCAGTAAGTGCCCACTTACCCCACCCAAACAACCGGAAGAGAACCTACTTCCACACACCACTACTACTACTACCACCACCAAGTAGTGGAATTCGAAACTAAACGGAATCAATCGAACAATCAGTCATCGATCGATCCTATCCAACCCTGGGAAAGAAAGATATCATAAGTCAAGTTACACACATAAAGCACCCAACTAATGGGCCGAAACCTTCCTTCCTCCTCCAATCAAGCAACTAATCCCACAACGCATCATCATAATAATCACCCCTGTCAACGCGATAAAGCTTTGCATCGCAACCCGGTCCAAGACCATCAAAGGTTCAAAAAATTCCCCAATCTTCAATTGCCGGCACAAAGCCACCGTGTGAGAAGAAAGCAAGGGTGAGTGGGAAAGAAAAGAAGAAAAAAAACGTGAATCCAAGGTGCTATAGAATTCCACGCCGTACTTGTACAATAGTGCAAGCAAGTAAGGCAAACCATCGAAAATCCCAGAACTGTGTCAAAAGCCTAACAGAGCCAACCCGGAAACCAAGAAGGAACCGCAGCTGAACGTTCAACCATCCATCCATCCTGAAAAGCGAAAAAGAAAAAAAGGATCAAGAAAGCCCTCCATACCCTACAGTCACACAGCACCCTGTCATTGAAATGCAATAAGAATGATTAGCGGATGCGTGGTCCGCAGGCATGCAGTCCCGCACCTCCGACCTGCCCATTCCATGCCTAGTATGCCATGCATCATAAACAGGACAAAAGGTCGTTCTCAAAATCCTACAATCAGAAAATTTTTTGTAGATCCATCATACAGTGCCTAGGGTGGTATTTTGTGTGTATGTATGAATGTATGCATAGGGTGAGTGTGTAGGCAGGCATGCATGCGTGCGTAACATCTGGGACCCGGGTGAGAAAGTTCGTGGCTTGGCAGGATATTTCCTGACGACTGCACGGCGCATACTGAAGTGTATTTTTGTCTAGTGCGGTTATGGGATGGAATGGCAGTAGTGTAGTTGTGCTGAGCAGGCTTCATACTGGCCTACTGGGGTGGTGAATGCGGCTTACCTATTGGAACTCTAGCTTGCAATTGCTTGCTCGTGCTCTAGAGTGGGGCTTGAATGTTTCTTGAGGTGGCAGAAGAGCCTTTGGTTTTAGCGGGACCTCCAGAGGCACTAAAAACGTGTGCCCCTTGCTCCCGGTAGTTGGATCATGATATTTGGTTTGGATAGTCAAGGTGGAGAAATGATACTGAACTGTAGATATATCATAATGGGTAGCTTAGCGCGGCAGTCAAATAATCAATAAGTCCCTATTAGACCATCCGAGGACTCCAGTACAGTACCGTAGCTTACCTACAATACTAAGCTCTGCCTAGCCTATCATATAACTTACCATCACAATCATAGATATTCCTACTCCCCATATTTCGAGCCTAATACAGTACTACGCTCAAGGCCGGCAGTTCTCACATTCGGTACCGTTCACCAGTCACCCCACCCTGCCCTACACATCAGCTCCAGGTATCAAGTGCGCGATTGCCCATGCAACTCCCACGCGCAAGATCCTGGCACTGTATTTGCTAGGCTCGGGTAGACTCGTCGAGTTTGTTGTGTCAGGTGCGTATGATATGCTTGGATATCTATGGGTGCAGTGAGGTTGTGGAGCGACGCCAGGGTCCGAGGTCTCATGCGGAGGGGAAGGGAGGAATAAACCCTTTTTTTATTACTATTGTCGTCGTCCTTGGTGTTTTTTCTTTCTTTTAGAAAGTAAAGATGATGACCAGGGTTGAGGTAGCTACAGGATGAAGATTATTGGAGTAGGCTTCTGAGAGAGGGTTTCGCGCTCGTGCTTATGCTTACTAGTATGCTCCTTCACATATGATACTATGTTTCTGTGGTGGCGCCGTTGTGGAGGCCTTGTGCGGCGCTGCACTGTACCCCACGGTATGTGCTCGAGTAGATAAATTGCCGATATCGTCCCGGGGTGCATGTTACTATAAACTTTTCAAGGGTTGTACAAAAAATTATAAATAAAAAAAAACGGCAAGCAAAACCCGGGTACAGCACCAGCGTACTGCAACAAGGACCAGAATACGCATCAATGAAGCACACCAACCCGTCACTACTATCAGCACTAGTTCGTGCCTTAGGGCCAAGCACTGGCACCCTTCTTCGTCATGGCACTGCAGGCCCATAGAAAAGGTAAACGAATGCCAATTCTTAGCTCAGACACAAGAGCATAGTACAAACAATCCGCTACTAAATCCCGTACGACAAGTTCGCAAGAAAGCTTGAAACAACTTCCTCCTCCTCAAAACATTACACCGTGCAGCCCTGCATACTTACCCATCATGCAAGCAACGACAGCACCAGAAGTCGGAAACGCACGGCTCCGTTTGATGACCTCTAACACCAAACCTAGCTTAAACTGCAGCACTGCCCATACTCTCAACACAGTAACACGGCCTTTGCAGGTATGCTTCACCGGCATTGGTGGGCGAGATGGGATGGAGTCTCCGTTATGCGCGACATCGCAGAGCACCTTGCCGTGCAACCCTGCATGCCCCATGGCTTGTAAAATTCATCCAAAACTATCAATATTCCTTTAAGCTCAATATGAGAGAAAAAGTGTGCCCGCAGTAATTTTGACCCAAAAAATGCAAAATACCGGAGGTAGGCTATACAAGTAATCGTGAAATGATCTGCATTGCGTCAGTTTTTACACCACTATTGTCCCTCCCGCCAGCAAACCACAAACAATTTATGATACGACAATCGCATTAGCGTTTAGTGTTTGCAGCAGTCTACAGTACTAATACTACAAAAAAAGGACACTCGAAGTCCACTTATCCCCGCCAGCCCAATAATCCCCCGAGAAGGATCAACCCGCAAGAAGCGCTAGACCCCATAATTGGCATTCCCAATCCCAGAATCACATAATCCGTCAAGCTAAACCCATCATAGACCAACACAACTGAATCCTGCCGATATTCCGATAGACCTCAAGAATTTCGGACGAGCACGATACAAGCACGGCAGTTGAGAAAATAGTTCCCAAGCAAAGGTACTCGAGTACATACAGTACCATACGGTAAAGGGACATCCGGAGCCAAAATTGCGGGAAATAACCCGGATTCCCGGAAAACGCGGACAATAATTATGTACAGCAGATATACCAGTATTATGATATCATGCGCTAAAAGTTCAGGCGAAAATTTAAATATGGCGCCAGGAGCGATGGGGAGTGTAACCCTCCCCTGGCCACAGGGTGGCTTATCTGGTCTGCAAATATTGAGTCCATCTTGGTCCTAAAAACACCAAAATGGTCTACCGAAGATGACTACCCTTCTGCCAATCAAAAAAAAAAAAAAAAGTGAGAAGGAGGGAGGAAGGGTCACGCACTTCCCCCTCAACGGCTTCTGGCACCCGAGATGCGTTATAACGTGAATTTTTGAACTCCCGAGAAGAGGGCCTTCTCGGTAGTTGAAGGAGGTTGAGAACGACCGTTTTAAAGAAAGAAGATACGGCACATACGATATGAGGAATGTGACCCTACCATATCTAGTCAACGCAAAATATAAATAAATAAATAAAACCAAAAATTGTATCTAGCCAGATTTCCCGGGGGAAAAATAATTAAAATTTAATATCAATGTATCATATTATTATCACCCAGAAGGGGAAATTTTATGAAAACGTAAAAGTGTTGCAGTTTAAGTTACTATGGTTCCGGAAGGCTAGAGTTGGGTCCAATATTCTCACGAAAAGTGTGACAGTTTTGGATGTAACCAGAACTGTAATACTTGATTTTTAAGTTAGTTATCTCTATTATGATACTTTCTGAGTTTTTATAGCACTCTAAAGTCCCCAGCAGCCAATAACCAGGCTACTTTGCACCTTCTGCTCAATCCATTCTGAAGCTGAAAAAAAAGAAGAAAAAAGAAAAAATTGACAGCATGGTCTAAAATTTGTTCAAATATCTCTCCAAGTGCCCATAGAAATGAATTTTTGGCTACTTTGGCATGCAATATTGTAAAAAGTTGAGGTGGAGAGAGCAACGCCAAACCTTGCCATTTTTGATACAAAATAGATAGAAATTGTGCCAAGACAAATTTACCAACCATCACTCTCTTAATAATTCCCCAGCGAGTTTAGATACAGAGTTCTAAAGGGTTGGAGAGTAGAACCCAGGGAATTGTTTCATATGTAGATGAAGATGAATATTTAGTTTGGATTACTTTACTAGGTCAGTGGTTGGAAGGTCATGAATATGGCTGTTTTCAGTGGAAAACCTGGCGCTACTGGTGATTTTTGTCGCTAGCCTCGTACTGCACTGTATTTTGTCACGGTACCACACCGTCAGGTACAGTGCCGCAAGAACTATCACCTAACCCCCCCGCTAGAATATTAGAAATTGCCACTCCAGTGAAGCTCCATTATGTTTTCCCCTTCATTTATCTTCGCAGAGAGAGAGGGGGGGGGCTAAAAAACAGCTTTTTCTCCCCCGTTTCTTAGTTGCGAGGTTCAACCATATTATTTCAGTTCCTCCTACTGGACAGAAGAGGAAGTCGTCAAATAAAGTTTTTCATAGATAAGCCAAACTTCCATTTCTTCATCTGGTACGCTGTCGGTGCCCCTTGGCCAGTAAGTGTGAAACAGTGAAATTGGTAGTCGGGCGCGCTAATACTAGATTTGGTAATGGTTTGCTAAGCCTTATCTGAAAACCGGGTCGTCAGTGATAGGATGGGTCAGCATGCCAAGTGAGTGGGCCGAAATATTTCTCGGCAAATCACGATGCTCAAATTGTTCCTGCACTGGCGCTGGGTGCCTGGTTACGAATTTGGCTGTTTCAGACTGACCAAGTGATAATAAGAGGCTCGTGTTGCTGTATTTGTCCCGGGCCATAAGTATTAAGTACCAGGAAACAGGGATTGAAGGTGCGTACCATATTTGAGCACCCATATAAATATAGCCCCCCTGTTTCCAGGAACTTACAATCGTTCGCTGCAAGACACCCGTCTTAGTGGAAGGAGAAGGAGAAGGATAAGCTTTAACCTGGTTTACAATTACTGTAATACTGTACACCAAGCAAAACCTAGTATCATCCCTTAGCTTCAAATACAGTACAGCATCATACGAGTACATTGAAAAAAAAAAATACACCCCGAGCCTCACACAAAACCCTTGCCGCATCAAGCCAGGTCGTGTTGCAGCCTTGGTGCCAAACTTCGAATACAAATAAACGCCCCAAGGCATTTCCTTCAGCAGGGAAAATATTGCAAGGCCAGTTGCAAATTTCCTAAAGGTTGCCAGAGGAAGACAAAGCCTAACAGCGTCCACGGGGGCCGTACTTAAAATTTCGTCCCGAGGCAAAGAGTGAAAAAAGAAAGGATCTGCAACCTTCTGTAAACCCACCATACCATATCGCGCCCGATAAGTTAGCCTTATAAAACCCCCATCTACTAGAACTCGAGCAGCCGGACGCCGGTTTCGAGGGCGAATGATTTCTCGTGGAAAGTTTTCCTCTTTTTATTCATTCGCCCGCAAGTAGAGTAAAGTAAAGCCTAAATTTGGTACAGTAACACTTTATCATATTATTACACAGTACCAGTATGATAGGTATGGCAAGCCACGGCACCGTATCGCGAGTGCGAGCGAGTAGTTGGGCGAAACAAAGAGAATGGTACACTACAGTAGTACTGGATATCAACCCTGGAGACAACATTGTGTCTCTCTGTTCATTATATTAGCGGAGGCAAATAACTACGATACGATAGGGTACCATCTCCGCCCGGTCAGGTACTCCAGAGCCGAAGTTTATCCCAGAAGAAAAAAAAGAACAGGGCTTAGAATTATCGACGACAACAGTATACCTACGAAGTACCCTTTTCCCAACGCCGGTAATTGTTTTCTCCGACGTTGTCTCCGATGGTAGGTCGGAATTAATGAGGCTCCTTATTCCTACTTCGTTGCGTGGGCGTGCATAATGGAAATAGGTTTCTTTTTAATTCTTCCCCGCCATTAGCGAGAGGAGGAGAGTGATGATTCGTGAAAAAGCCCCCAGGTACCAATGATGATGATGTGTACGGTAAGGTACGTTACAGCCTCTCCAACTTTAAGCCTTCTCCATCATTTTGGCATGAACACACCGATACCATAACTTGATCACGAGGTAGGGCCTCAAATAGAGTGTCCACGAAAAAACAGAGGGGAAGATAGATATGAAGGGGAAAACACCTCCATCACCGCCGCCGCCCATCAGAAGGCGCCGAAGAGTATAACCACAAAGCAAAAGCTTCCCTCCTGCCAGGGGGCCGAGGTTTCCTTTTCTGGAAGACGGGGGGTTGAGCTTGTACGTACTGTACGGTATTATAGAACCCAGAATAGGAAAATAAACACGGGGAATCGGTTTCTCATATGTTGTGCTTCATTATGATTTACGATGAGGGAAGAAGGAAAAGAAAGAAAAAAAACTAACTCCGGAGTGGCCGTTGTAAGTGACCACGGTTGCAGGTGGCCTTGGCGTTGATGACAGGAGCGAGCCATGTCCACGATCATGCAAAGATTGTCGCAAAGGACCAGGAGAGTTCTTCATCAAGACGAGGGATCCCTTTCGATGGAGACGGGTACTGTACATTTCGCTTGCTAGTACCCTTAGGGTCCTTGGGATACTAAACGAAAGACATCTGTCTATCGGACTCGAGTATCATTAATCTACCGAAGGAGGAAACTCTAAAAGAAGAAAAGAGAGAAAATCAAAATGATGAGAAACTAAAAAGAGAACAATAAGGGTACAGTATGCTACAATGAGGAAAAAAACAACTGCCGAAGTTCATCAATATCACGGCTCGAGCTGGATCTCGACTTACCCAAACAGCCGTCCATCCATCGTCATTAAGCCTCCCTTTCCCCCATTCCTTAAGCCAGGTTGCAGAATGATCGGGAGTTCTCTCTGCCCTTGGCCGGCAACTCTATTTTCTACTTTTTTTTTCTCGCCTCATCGCTGGGAAAACCTTAAAGCCCGGGAGTTGGAAGAAGGTGGAAAACAATACCGGTAAGGGCTTGTTCGTCTAATGTGGGGGGTTTTGGCTTGGTTTGAGGCGAAGGGATCCGGCTCAAAAATGCATATATTCTGCTTTTTTTTGACGTTTGGTTGACGAAGCTTTGGTTCGGGACGGATGTGCACAAGATCTGGTACCTCGTCAGTCGAGTATTTTTTTATTTACTTTACTTTCCCCTCTTCAACTGCCGTGAGTTGTCATCCAACTGCCGGATGGTTGGTGGTGAAACAGATGCGTGCTGGGGTTTTTCTTTGCTCGAACAGTGCCAGTACGGTGGCTCGCGTACGGTATGATGGGGTATCTAACATGAAATCTTACTCCCTATTCTACTAAATGCATACTTTGCGTCCTCGGACCAACAGTTTTTGAGGGAACGGTAGTGGTAAAGGTTATGGGACGATGTGGTTGAAGTGAGGCGGTGGAAAGTTCGAGTTTGGATTGAATAAATTATGCAGCGAGAAGAGGGCGTGTGCTGTGTAGGGTAGTAGTTCCTTCAGCGAAATTAATACTGCTCGATAACTTACTAGAGATCTCATGGAGAAGTACCATACCTTTCTGAGGTGTAGGATTGTGCGCATATGGGTGCTGTGTATGTGTGTATGTATCATAAGTTATGTATGGATGTGTGTAAGGTGGTAGTGTGCATTTTTCTTGTGGCCTGTTCTGCCTCGCATCATTGGTACCCATGCTTTTTTCTTCCCCCACAACAAGGCATTCATGGTGACTGGGGCTCGCCTGGGGAGTTTTATATGTACGCGCAGCCGAAGGGGGTATTAGTTTTTTGGATCACGGTTGCGGCGGTAGGTTGCTGCCCGCGAAGATATACAACATGACATTGTGTATAAAAAAATAGAAAAACTACAGTATGGATGCTACCGATAGACAGAAATGATTGATATGCCAGGATCGCTTCTGTACGGTAACCGGAAATCGTCAAAAAGGCAGAAAAACGAATGGTCAACCGGGCTAGGAAAAGCCCCCCTTTCTTTTTTTCGAAAACAAAAAAAAATAGAGGCGCGCCACAAAAAGCCATCCTCCCCCCTAAGACATAGACCGCGATCCAGTTCCGTAGCCCTGAGTGTCTTAGTCATTAAGCAGCGGTTCTTTGCTCCGCACCATTGACATCCTTCCTCCACCCAACCAACCATCCCCACCACGAAAAAGTAAATAAAAAAGTGGATTCAGAAATAAGGAAAGAAAACAACCTCCAAAATCCTCCCTTTTCCTAGAAAGCAGAAAAAAAAAAGAAAAAAGAAAAAAAGAAAAAAAGAAAAAAAAAAGGGCGAGATCATGATTCCGTAAAGAGTCCTTGTTCCGTATCTTTATCTCTCATCAATTTCTAAAACAGACGGATACCCCACAAATTAGAGCCCTCTCTCAACAGCCTCGATCCTAACAGGAAATACAAGGGCACTGACGCTATACTCTTTATATATAACGATCTTCGCACAACAACGCCAAATTCTTTTGACCTTGCATCCTCGATATCCTCTATCATAGGCACGGTACGCTACGGCGCTCTCTTCTGTCGGGGTCTCTTTTTTATTTTTTTTCCATTCACGGATGCAAGGAATCGTAAAACATCGGATATAATTGTTAAATTTCGGAATATGCCTTTTTCACAAACAAGCGCCCCCTGCGCCCGGACATGTCATGTCAAAAAAAAGTAGTTGTCCGTGAGCTCATGAGAACTGCTATGTGAATCTGAGCTTGTGGTTAAGCAAAAGGGAGAGAGAAAAAGAAATAAAGAGGGATCACTAGGTATGTGCCGGTATTTCCCAGCTGTCAGGTTTACTAACGGGGAGCAGTGGAAGAGAAAGGGCGGGCGTGGAGATGCGGAGCGGAGGTCGAAGGGGAGGAAAATATGTCAATCGGATAAGGTTAGATTGGAAAGCGGTGATCGATAGCGCCATCGGTAATTAATTTGTTCTTGTGCAAATGGGGCTTGGTCTGAACCGAATATACGAGTATCGTGGATATTGATACTCGAGTATCCATTCAGGGAACCTGGGATCCATTTTTGTCTAGGCCTATCACAATACCGGTACCGGTGGTTCGGAAAGGCGAACCAATCGAGACACTTTCTACAAGAGCTCTTCCTTTCCTTCTGGCTGCGCAGGAGTGTTTGTTGAAAAGAGGAAGCAATTATAGCAAATCTTTTGCTGTTTACGGTCCCCTTCTTCTGCTAGGCCGGGTTCGCACCTTGTGGAAGGGCAATGCGTCAGGGGGATGGAATGGGAACAAGAGAAAGGGAAAGGGAGGAAAGGCGGCCAGGAGGGAGAGATAATAATAATAGGTAAAAAAAAGCACGGCCTTCCCCGATGCGCTATGACGTGTGAGAAGTGTTTCAAGTCTGTTTCAGCGGCATTCTCGAAGCCCTAGAACGGGCATGAGGTCCGACGCAGGGCAAAAATAGGCAGCAGTTCTGCTGACTTTTTTAGACGGGCACAACAAAGAGGAAGGATCTACGAGTACAATGGCGAGGTTAGGCACACCGGGGTACTCTTCTTAGTAATATTAGAAGACCAATACGGATTCGTTCATAACAAATCTGGAGGATAAATGCCAAGAAACCCAAGAAAACTTCCCAGTGCTGTTGGTTCGTATGGAAATATACTCACTTAAGTAAGCTTATTGTTATTTGGAGGGAAGGCTTTCGGGAAAAGTCCCGGTACTGGAGTATCGTACTGGGATAACCTTGTTGACATGATGTCATGTTTTACGAATGACGATTTGATCGGTGGCAAAAAAAGCTTTTGCCCTCCAAAATCCACTCATAAGATTTGCGATATTTTGTTATTATTTTTTTCGTTTTGTTTGATCCTTCATCCTTCATCCGTTGCTCCCATCAAGATGGGGCTCGGTTGAAGGCTGCTAATGATAGATGATGGGTGAGGGGGGATTATGCAGTGCTGGATACTTAATAAAATTACGGTCATTGTCGGTGATCCGAAGGGTAATAGTGCAAAGGTGTTGCGTTCACAGTACTGGTGGATGATGTGTTGCGTACTGGTACTATGAGTACTTGCGATATGAGTTAAAAGCAAGCGGTTGCGGACTGAAAAAGCGGCGGCGGTGTTCTCTGTGTGGTTACAGTACAATCAGAGTGGTGTGTGTGCGTGAGTGTGAGTGGGTGCGCAGAAAAGTATCATATGTATCGGTAAGTGAGCTTGTGTGAGGTGTGAGAAGGTGTGTGTGCTAGGTATAATTTCATAGGTGACATTATGGATGAATGAAATGCACGAATGTGAGGTGTGTGTGTCTGGGTGAGAAAAGATGGATGCAATCCTTGGCGATCTTGGCGTTAACACTCGCACAGAACGGCTAACCTGCCGGGGGGCTTGCAGTCGGCTCCACCCTTTCTCTGCGCCCGCATTTATTGATCCTCCATCCCGCCCGCTTCGTCATAGGGTCTCACACCCTCGGGGGACCCCCTGCTTCTGAGATAGTGCCTGCCGCACCCATCGTCATTTACAGCCCTGTCAACCTCCACCCTCTCACCCTTTATTTCGATGTCGCTTGCTTGGCTGACCAAAATTAGCACAGACGCTGGGCAGAGAACAGGCCAAAAACCTGGAGATGAGGAAATCTACGGTCGCCCCAACACCTTCGTACTGGTCGCATAACGCGTCTGACCTGTCTCCTTGTCGCGAATACTTGAAAAACTTGCTTCGAGTACTGGCAAATTCTGGAGGCATGGTGGTAGGGTGGGAGGGGAATGATGGATGATGGGTTATGGGGTGGTGCAGTGTGAGCGAGGAGATAATGATAGGGTCCTCCACCTTGGAAAATGTTGTCTCTCAGCACATTGAGCGGGCGAGTCTCGGTGAGTGCTCATTGATGGGTCTGTTCAACAAGAAAAAGTTGTAAGAGGAAAAAAAAAAAAGAGGGATCAAGACTTGGAAATTCGAGAAGACTGGAAGAAGGAGACCGTCAAGGTTTTTTATTCTCGAACTCCCCTCCCTCTTCTCTTGCCAATCTTCTCAAGAGATCATCTTTACTGTAGCGGACGTACAAACCTTGCCCAAGAGTGTCCATCGTTTCAGCATTTTGGAGAAGCGACTTCCAATCCTATGGGGCACCCATCATTCCATCTGTCCACATTCAACATCTCAAATCTGTCATCAGCTGCGGTGCCGGATATCGTCAGAAGCGGTCAACATCTCCGGTATCAAACAACATCCCTGACCTTACAGCACGGTTCCAATATTGAAGAAAAGCTTCTCAGGGAGAACTGAGAAGTACCAAGATATCGGCATCTACAGGAGGGGGAGGATTAGATTGTGGCTACCATATCAGTTAATTTTAATTTTTTTTTCGGGTACCGCATCTTGAACGGCGACTCTCTTTCTCTCTCCTTCGGTCCTTTTTATTTTTATTTATTTTTATTCTTATTTTTCCCTCTTGTCGGGAAACAGACAGGTGCCGAGAGCTAAATTTCGGTGGTGTCTCCTTGCGTCGCAGCCCCCAATAGTTGGACCAGTTTAAAAGATAACCAGGTAAATTTCCCCGTTCGTGTTTATGTTTACCTGTTTCGTCCTACCGCTTTAGGAATATTTGCTGTTTGTGGCCTTGGCTATTTCCTTCATCACTGTTGCTTGTTTTGCTTTGAATTCTACGGTACTTCATTGCTCTGCCTTGCTTTGCCTGTTTTTCTCGCTTTTTTTCTGTTGTGTTTTGCTCTGTTCTACATTTTTTGTTTTACCATACGCATATTCCGCTATTGCTCTCACCGCGTGTCCGTTGCGGATGGGGCTCATTTTTTAATGATTTTTTAGACTTTTTTTCATTTTTTCATTTCCTCCCCTTTCCCTTTTCTTGAGCTCCCAGAAGTGGTTGCTGAGGGCAAGCCGGAAACTGCCCTCCCCTCCGTTGCTCCAATACGACGCTTGCCCCTTCTCGGTTCCCGGCCAAAGAGCACAGGCATCCACACACTACAGTAACAGGCATCACTCCCATCCCTCCCCTACGTTCCACTCACTCTCTCCCCCCATCACCACCCCCCTTCACCCTCCCTCAATCCCTGCCGTAGAGGTGGGAGGGGGAAGGGCAACCGTTCGCTGGCATTGTACTGTACCCTACTCTTCAGTGTCTACTGCTCCTACGGCAGTTTGCTTAGTTGCCCTCTTTTTGCTTTGCTGATTTCTCTCTGTCTGATTTCTTTCCCGGCTGCCATACTTTTAAGGTCGCTCTTGGTACTTGCTCTCTTCCAAAAACTAACTTACCTGGGCGCATAAGCACGCAGGCAGCCTCCCCGTTAAAAGGGAATAAACTCAGAAGAAAAAGAAAAAGGGAGAAGCAGGGAAAAGAGAGATATATATATCTACTATTTTTTATTCTGAGAACAATATCTTGCTTGGTTCCCGCACCGAAGGGAAAAGGGAAAAAAAAAAGGAAAAAGAAAGATTTCTTGTCCAAAGCTAAACTTTGACAGCTGCGTTGTGATCGTCCCTCATCTCTGCGTCTTCTTCCCCTCGTCAACCTTTTTGGACGATCCGCCGAATATCTTTTGGACTGGAGTAGGAAACTTCTCTTCGAAGGTACCGTGCTTCTCCTCCTGCTCTTCTGGCCTCACTCTACTCCTCTCCCAAAGTTCAACCGGGCTTACACACGATAGCTACCAGAGTACATTTTTACCCCCCAGTGCACATCCGATATCTACTACCGTACGCCTCCTCGTCTTAATATATCTATCCACCACCCATCGACTTGCACCTCGAACTTCTTCTGTCATAAGACACTGTCTTCCCCGTCGTTCACCTGCCCATCCCGCTGCGCAATCACAATCCGATCGACCTTCCTTCTCACTCACTCGTTCATCTACTATACTCTGCTGTTCTTGGATGATCTTGAACATCGTCGGGTCTTTTGCGCAATCCAATTTTTACCCCTCGTCTAGATATCGTTAGAGACCGTCGGAAGTAACTCAGCTACTACCTTTCACCAATTACCTTTTGTCTCTTCCCGTCTACTCACATTCCATAAATACACTCTTGCAATGGCTGTTGATAACAGACAACGACACCATTCGCTGCATCATAGTACCTTTGGTGGCTTCCAACCTCCGACGTTGGGATCAGTGCAGTTTACAAACCCTTGGACATCTGCCTCTCCTCAAAGCCACCTAATCGCATCTTCTATCCCTGATGTTGGTGGTCTGGGTTCGTTAGTAAAGCCGGACCTGCGCAGCAGCAGTGTTTCCACTTCCTATCAGACTATCCCAACGACTGCCGGCATTCCCACATCTAACCCTAGTCGGAACATGTCTTCCCCTACTCTTCTTTCACACCATAGCGACTTTATGAAGGGTGACATGTTGAGCTTCAGCACCAACTCCGCCTTCGGAGGAGACATAAGCATGTCCGGTTCCTCGGCACCTTCCCCTACAGCTGTTGCTTCGTATAGTGGCGTGCCTTCCTTTGCACCTACATTAGACTTCTCTACCCACCACAGCAGAACATCGTATCCATTGAGCAACAACGATCGGCGCATGTCACAGCCAGCCATGTCTAATACTATGTTTTTGGGTTCACCCGTAGAACCGCCACGACAACGGCAAAACTCGTTGATGGAATGGACTTCAAGCAGCAGGCCGTTGGCCCAACCGCCTCGAAGCACGGATCATCACCAATTTTCAGATACGCTCAACTCTGCTCGTGAGATGGTTGCCATGAGCCAGGCATCGCGCCAACCTAGAGGACGGACCGATGGTTCTCACAACTTTTATCCCAGCCACTCGGCCAATTCATCCATCTCGTCGACCGGATCGTATAACGGATATTACGGTGGTGGATCTGTGGACTCTTCTGCAACAGATTACTCAGACTCCGCCGGCTTCACACCAGAAGCTCCACGTCCTACCCTCCCAAGGCCGGGTCCTGGCATACATTCTGTGCCCGTCCAAGGTGCACTTATGACTACCTTTAGCTCAAAAATTACATCGAACACACAGAAGAAGCATAAGTGTAAGGTTTGTGATAAGAGGTTTACTAGGCCTAGTTCACTACAGACCCACACATATAGCCACACTGGAGAAAAGCGTAAGCGCCCCGATTCCCCGCTGTATACTTTTTCCTTTCCTTCCTTTTTTTCCAAGGATTACAGAACTGACAACGGTCTTTTTAGCATTCGCTTGCGAAGTCGATGGCTGTGGCCGGAAATTTTCTGTCGTATCAAATCTTAGACGGCACAAGAAAGTTCATAGCAGCAAAAACCAGTGATTGAGTGGTTTCACTCGATTTTTCCTTCCAACAAAGAATTCGGAAAAAAAAAACGGATCACGGCTTATACTGGGAGTGTTTTCTATTCTTTTTATTGTTTCTGCTGATTGAGGTTCGGTTCCATGGTCGGGTTTTCATTTTTTATAACCCTCCCTTTCCGTGGGAGGAGAAAATTGCTACAGAAAAAATTGTCTCGGGCCTGCGGAGGTGGCGATACGATAGACGTATTGGCAGATTTGGGTTCACATTTTCTCCCTTAGTTACCCCTTATTCTTTTACTTGGCTCTTGTGTTTGCTTTTTTGCATCAAGTGACAGGAGCCTGTTTTGGGTTGTTGGCGCTTGGTGTGTGTATGATTTCCATTCACGGTTGACTTTATCTTTCTTCTGGGAGCGTGCTCATCATTATTTACTTTTATTTATTTTATTTTGTATGTACACTTTGTACCTTCTAGGGTCTCTCGTTCTGGTTGGTTGGGAGTGCATTAGCTCTGTCGTTACCGGGTTTGGGTGTCTGGTCATTACGGTATTTCATTTTCATTTTCCCTTCCCCATCTGCTCATTAAACTTTGTTGTTCCCTTCTGTTTTGTCTTTTTAATCGAGTTTGCTTTTTGGATATGCATTTCCTTCCATCTCACTTCATTCTTGTTTCTCCTTTCTGCTAAGTCTATCCGGGAAAGGATAGCTTACGGCATTGGACTTTTTTGAGGGGTGGGGTTGGAAAAAGTGGAATCGCGAAAGCGGGCTGTGAATTATTTATGTATACTAGTTTCTTTTTTCTACCCTGCTTCTTTTACAGTATCTTGCGGACCCTGCTATGATAAAAGAGAAAAAACCTGTCGTGATACAAGGATGATTATTATGATTGGAATGACTGATTGATTTCTTCTGCTTGCCTGCCTGTTCGTTTGTTTGTTTCTTCTGTAATTTAATTGGAGGAGGAGGAGAGAGGAAAGAAGAGATGGATGGATGGATGCTATCGTGTTCTACCAGTATGATAAGTTGGCTACGAGTACTACTGGCACCAGCATGCAGAAGCGTATTTTATTTTTCTCCAGCTCTTCTTGCTCGATGAGGGACTTTAGCCATACAAGTCTTGTGGTGCGATACAGGTTGTGCAATGTCATCACTCTCTCTGGGAGGAGGAGGGAATGAGACCCATCACCCGCAAAGCTGGAAAAAATGGAAAAAAATGAAATAAATAGGAAGGGAAGGGAAAGGAAGGGAGGGGAAGGGAAGGGGAAGGGGAAGTGAAAGGGCTGCGTCCAGCCAAGCTACGGTGCTAGTGCCTCAAGATCTTGGAAGGGGGGGGGGAAAACCGGCCTACTATCTCTATCAGACTGGTCCAGGACAGTACCGGTAGAGTGAGATACCGGTACCATATCGCACAGGACAGTACCGCACAGGGAGACATCCACCATGTCATTGAACCAGGCAGTGAGACAAATAGCAGATAAGAAAGGGGCTTCCGTGGTATGATATTATGATGCTTGGAAGAAGACTCACCATCATTGCTTTTACCCGCCAAACAAATATGTTATACAGGTTATGATAGCATCTCCCCGCCTCTACCGGTATCTATATTGCACGGCCACGAGCGAGAGAAAATGTGATTGCACCAGCCCCAGTGGCTATGATATGACGCGTGCCCGCTTGGGGGGGGGGGGAGAGGGGGCTTGGTTTAGTTTTTGGAAGGGGTGTGGTCAGGGTCAGTACGGTACTCGTGTGATGTCCGCCTACCGACCTGCCTTTCTGCATTATTCTTGCTTTCTTGCTGCGGCGGGGTGTGGCTTGAGTGATCGAGGCTGTGTGGCTGTGGCTGGTAAGGTGGAGAAGTATGGTATAATAATATTATTATGATAAGTTATGTGGAGAAGCAAATATACCAGCACCATACTGCACAATATTACCGGTAACAGTCTGTTCTGCCTCGCGAGAATTAGCAAGCCCTTGGCAATCTAATTGGTAGATATTTGTTTGTGCCTATTACGGTATATCATACTGGTAGAATAGATCGTATACTAGTAGACTATACTAGTATCGTACTACCGGTAGAAGATGATGGTGCCCCCCCACCACTCAACAAGTGGTTTTTCACGATGGCCTGCTTTCCTTAGATTCTTTACTCTCCTTATTTCCTTGCCTAACTGCAGTGAGTTAACTAATCGAAACAAAATAGAATAAATAAATAAAAATAAATAAGTATCATACAGTAGATAAAAATAACCTTACAGGACCCTGTAGATCACCCAACCGTGCCGGTACACAATCGCTCACTCATCTACTGGGGGGCTCATCGTGTCATGGTTGGCGACATTCTGCTTACCAGTCCTTCCCTCACCAAACCTGCCGGTACCGGCCTGCCGGGCGGATACGATGCGATATCTATCCGATTGTGGCTTTTTTTTTCTTTTCTTTTCTTTTCCTCCTCCTTTCTTTACCCTTTACTTCGCTTCCTTCTTTTTCTTCAGCGCCGGATGGTGCACTGGCAGTGTCGTGCACGATTAGCGAGTAACTTGGCTTTCTTTTTCTTTTTCCTTTTTTTTTTCCCCCCCAACATCAGCATTAGGCCACTTTTTTTAATTTTATTTTTAAGCTTACTTACTACCCTTACCCTTATTCTTGGTGGGTGCGGTGGAGCTGAGAAAGCGCTGTAACGTTTTTTTGTTCCCCTTTTTGGGCGTGCTGTTGCGTTTGTCAGCTTCAGTGGAACGGGGCGATTGCTATTGGGGGTTTTGGGGCGTTGATTTTTTGAGGCTGACGGAAAAGAGGAAGAAGAAGAGATGACGATCATGGAGGATAAGAGAGTTTTGACGATTGCTAGTCATGTATGTATGGGGGCTCTTTCTTTCTCTCATTTCTTTCCTTCCTCCTCTGTCGGTTCTTTGCTTCTGGGGGCTGATGGGGGGTTCTGTTTTTGTTCTGTTTTGTTTAGGTTGTTTCCGGGTGAGTTAGTTGACGAACATCATTATCATCATCATCACCACCACCGTCGCGATGGATAATAAACTGACAATGACATTCTCAGATACGTTGGTAATTCGGTGACCACCTTCGTTCTCCAGTTGATGGGCCTGGATGTCGCTTCCCTTAACACGGTGCAATTCTCGAACCATTCTGGGTACCGCCGGTTGAAGGGGTTTCGGACCACTGCCGGGCAGATCTCCGACCTGTATGATGGGCTCAAGGACTGCGGATTGGATGACTTTGGCATGCTGCTCACGGGGTACATACCCAGCGAGGAGTGTGTCGAAGCGGTGGGGAGGATCGCAAGGGATATGAAGGAGAGGGAGGGGGGTTGCTTTTGGCGTAAGTGGCCTCCCTTGTGTATCGGGGACACGGAGGAGGAGCTGATGGGGTGGAATAGTACTTGATCCCGTCATGGGAGATCGGGGTAGGCTTTACGTTAGCGAGGGGGTGCCGCCGGTTTACAAGTCACTGGTGGGGATGGCGGACTTGATTGTCCCGAATCAATTCGAAACCGAGTAAGGCATCCATTTTCCTGGTTCTTTTTCCTTCTTCCCTTGGTCCGTGGAATACTAACCCCCAGTAGACTTCTATCCGGCGTAAAAGTCGACTCGCTCCCCTCTCTCTCACACGCCATCTCTGAGCTCCACAGGGTCTACAACGTCCCGCACGTGGTCATCACCTCCGTGACCTTCACCAACGGTGACAAGAAGATGCTCTGCGCTGGCTCCTCTGCGACTTCATCAGGCGTCCCGCGAAAGTTCATGTTCAACGTCGAAATCATCGACGGCTTCTTCTCCGGCACCGGGGACATGTTCGCTGCGCTTACGCTGGCTAGGTTCCGTGAGGAGGCGGAAAAGGGCGCTTTGGAGGCTGCGCAGAGTTGGAGGTGCGAGGATGCGGTTGGGCCTTTGGAACTGCCGTTGTGTAAGGCTATCGGGAGGGTGCTGGGGAGTATGCACTTGGTACTTGTCCAGACTCAATTGGCCCGCGATAGGATTCTAGGGAAGAAGGTGAAGGGGGAGGAGGTTGAGGTTGGGAGTGAGGAATTTGTTAGGCTTACCAAGGCCTCAGAGCTACGGCTCGTGCAGTGTCAAAGTGAATTAAAGGATCCGGAGATTGGGTATGAGGCTGCTGTCCTAAAGTGAGTACTTTGGAGGAGAAATGGGGAGTGACCTTCGCGCAGTCTTTTTTTGGTTCCTTGTCTTCTGGACACGTACAGTAGATATTCTTTTATGACGGTCCTGGCACTATATCAACTGATAGATGGTTCCCGTCTGATTCTTGTACTGTGTTGTGTATAATAGATGATATATTATACTCTGATTTACTACAATTCTCCAGACCACTTTACGCGTTATGTACTGGAAGGGGTGGTTTTTGATGGGGTATGTTCATAATTGCTTTTACGTGATGTTGGGGTTTTTGTCGTTACCTGGCCTTACCTTACCCAAAACCGTCACGCTAGTCATCTGAGCAAGATGGCGGGTTGATGCGACGCGCCAACCTCCCTCCCAATAAATTCTGCCGTCGCGTCTTCCGGTTTCCTTTTTGCAAACCACCGCACCGAAGTACCAGAATAAAATATTCAACCTCAACAACCACCACCACAACCATTCTTTAAGATAATTAAAGAAAATTTAAAATTATCACCATGACCCAAGAAGAACCTGTCTCTGCTCCTATCACAGCCCCCGTCCTCACAAAGGCTCCTGTCATCGATGGTCCCCTTCCTGACACCATTACTGCTGATACAATTACTACAACAACCACCACTACTGTTATCACCAGTACATCCCCACGCGTTCTGAAGCGCCCGTCGACTGAGGACCTTCCACAGACCCCGAAGAAGCAGAAGACTGCCGACCCTGCTAAACCCACTCCCACTCCTGCCATGTCAGCGAAGATCCTTACTCCTTTCTCACCGGGGGAGAAGTCGGGCGCCAATCTTCGTATCAGGAGGCTTTCTACCAAGGCTAGGATTCCGAAGAGGGGATCTGCGCTTGCGGCCGGATATGATTTGTATAGGTGTGTTTTGGTGTTCCTTGGAATGTGTGAAAGGATGGAAGGCTGACTGAGCGAATCAATGGATAGTGCGCACGATACTACAATTATTCGCCATGGAAAGGCTCTCGTCGATACCGATATTCAGATGATGATTCCTGTCGGGACTTGTATGTCCCCTTTCTCATCTGGCTATTATGGATCGTTAACCGTTTATTGGTAGACGGGAGAATCGCACCCAGAAGTGGCCTCGCCTCTAAGAACTTTATCGACGTTGGCGCCGGAGTAATTGATGCTGATGTATATATATATCCCCGCCCCTTCATTCTACCATTCAGACGGAAATTAATCAGGGGAATATAGTACCGTGGTCAAGTCAAGGTTCTCCTCTTCAACCACGGCGACGCAGACTTTGTCGTCAAGGAGGGCGATCGCATCGCGCAGTTGATTCTCGAGAGGGTATGCTTTCTCCCCCATCCAGCTATCTCGTAAGCGGACTTGGAACTAATTCATTTAGATCGTCACCCCGGAAGTCGTCGAGGTCGATGAACTCGATGAAACTGCTAGAGGTGTTAGCGGGTTCGGAAGCACTGGTGTTTGCACCGCTTAGACTCTTTTCCCTTTTCTCCTTTTTCTTGTTTAAAAACTTGACTTATACTTTTGTTCATTCCACCGAGTCCCTTCATTAATTATTTCCTTGTGTCCCTTGCATAGCATACCCACTTGGTGAGGTGGCTGGCTGGCTACATTGTGCTAAAGTCACCGACTATTTTAGATGGTTTTTTTTTCTCTTTTGTGTCTTTAGGATGGCAGGATGGCCGGAGGGAAGGAAAGGTTCCGGGGAAAATGGGCGGGGGGGGGGGAGCTTTGTAAATGCTTGTGTATACTGTACTGTACTGTATTATTATTACCTTAGTTTAGTTTATCGGTTAGAGAGGTTATCGAATTGAATTGAATTGAATTAAATCGATTCAGTTATGGTTTTTGGTCTTTGGTTTTACATATTTAATTTTCATTTGTGAAAAAGACGCGTTGTTGATTCCGGAGCGTGATTGTGGGGTTTTATATCTCTGGTTTCGGTAATAAGGGGGGGTATCATAGTTTCTCACTGGTGGTAATGATCGTGCAACCTTTTATTATGCACTTTTGCCGGCGATTGGATGAGTCGGTTGGTGGGATGAATGGATGAGTCACCAGAAGGTGGTCCTTAGGCCCCTCCCTACCTCTTCGGCATGCCATAAATACAATTTTTAGGCATATTTTTCGTGGTATCATATCATCATACTTTTATAATTAATTAATTAATTGGAGGCGTGTTTGGCAATCACAAATATATTTTTGATCCGATAGAACTATTTTTTGAAATGACGGTTGTGGGTCGGTTAAGGTAAAAGGGGAAAGTATATGTTCCGTCCGGGCAAGGCGGGCAAGATTTTCACTTGGCCAATCAAGCAGGGAACTTACCTGGTATGATAGGATGCCCTAGTGCTCGAAAGCTGGATTTAGCTTACCCCACTTAGTCATCGAGTAGAATTTTTTTTTTCTTTTGTTTATATAGCCCTATAATTGTGACTGTTTCCTGCTAATTTATTGTGTGTGTGAAAACGGGAGCCCCTATAGGAATACCAGATATCTTTCAACTCCAGCCTGCCCAAACACCTTTTCCTCTGCAAGTGCAAAATCAATAACTTTATTGAGATTGAACTACTTGAGTCAAACAAATTATATTAGGATATGCAAATATTGAGGCTTGCATACAATGCTACTATCATAAGCTTGCCTACTAGCACACTGGCATATCTTGTCACTTGAGCTGTTCTTTTTATTTTCTTCTTCTACTTTTACCTCTTATCCTTCTTGGTTCCTTTTTTATTATTATTATATGATACTCCAATAACACTCATGGACCTAGAAGGACTTAAGATGTAAAATTAATTTTACATATCAGGTTTCCTGTGAGTGGTTATTCACAAACAGCTCACAATTGACAAAATGTTTAGAGAATAACTAAATACTATTTTTAGTATACCTAAACAGATACTGCAAGATTATCAGAATTACAATAATTGTCTCTACACTGGTAGGATTACTTTGAAATAATCTCTGAGTTAGTTCCGAAGTAAACTTGAAATATAATTTCAGTGCTAAAATTAATAAGTTTAATGATTAGTTTAAGAAAGAGTTTAGCATCAAGACCGATACAATTGAAACTTGAAGTAACTTGAAAAAGGAATATGCTTATATGTAGGCAATAACTTTTAGCTTCCTAGGCAATTATAAAGTCTCTTTCTAAGGAGCTTAAAAGGATAGAATTGAGTGTCACAAGCAAATCAGAACATGCTTCTAATAATTCAGAAATATGGCTGTATTTATCATACATCTTATTATTCTCAATACTGATATTTCAACTGTAGGCAACTAGTAGCTTAACCCTTAAAGGAGTAAATAAGTTTCTACTTTTACTTTGAAAAGTCTCGCTCCCAGCATTCCAGTTGGTTTGCTATTCACAAACTTTACTCAGACTCAATTCTGCTAATCAGAATCAAGCTATTTGTCAATCATATAATTCTATATGAGTATATATAGGGGAATTCTGTTATTCTTTATAGGGGATACAGTTTTAGCTGCCAGGTTTTAAGTTTGATGAAGCTTAAGTTTAAGATTTTAGCTATTACCATATAGACAAGAGCAGTACACAGGTGCAATAGTATAATCTTAGGTATAGTCTTACAAGTTCATACTGTTATAGTTTCCAGCACTAAAATCTCTATTACTATATTTAAGTTTGATGGACTCAAACAACTCTAGGCCATATTTTTTATTTTAACAAATATCTCTAATTGGTAGAGAATTTACTACTAATTACAGACATCCTAGTAAATATGAGTTTCAGATGTTATAAAATAAAGCAATACATGAGAGGCAAATCTCTACTTGAGAAAGCTCAGTACTAGGAAACAATATTAGAAGAGAATATCAAAGCAATTGCTCTCCATCCAGATATAGTGTTACAATCCTCTTCTTTCCGGGTGATACTTGCAGCAGGTAATCGATAATCTCCTAACGATCACTTCCCTTGGCCCAATAGCTGTCGCGATAGCTAAGTCCGTTGACTCCTATCTAGCAACGTCGATCGCTAGGCTCCTATAAGACAGTCGTGTCTTGTTTCCCGAAAGCGTGATAGATAACGATATTTGTATTG
>Ga0307507_10001389_pt1 | contig 54287 bp, 11 predicted proteins | sample 7_EM_MG_FD_207223 | JGI IMG/M metagenome (GOLD analysis project Ga0307507, IMG submission 207223) | Populus trichocarpa ectomycorrhiza microbial communities from riparian zone in the Pacific Northwest, United States - 7_EM | ecosystem: Host-associated > Plants > Roots > Unclassified | place... | reverse complement strand
GCTAATATGGCTAAAAGCTAGCCCCGGGCCAGGGGGGGTTGGCTAATATGGCGGAAAGCTAGCCCCGGGCCCTAAAAATACTTTTAGCGAAACCAAATTTTCTGCGCCACTTCCCGTTTTCCTGACGCCCTTACTAAACCTACAACTATAAGATTTAACTAGAGGCCAACAACTCTCTAGACTACAGCCCCCTTTACTAGCAAACTATAAAGGAACTAAAAGCAACCAAGTAGTACTTAATTAATAACCTCTATAAGGGGTTTATTAAACTAAGTTAGGCCCTTTTTACTCCCCCTATTCTATTTATAAAGAAACCTAATAAGGGCCTTTATTTCTGCATTAACTATTAAAAATTAAACACTATTACTTAGAAAGATTGTTACCCCTTCCCCCTAATTAACAAGACCCTTATATATCTAAGCTAAGCCAAAATCTTTACTAAGCTTAATGTCCACTAAGCTTTCTAAATTTAGATAAACCCTATATTAGAGGATCTAATAATATTCCGCACCCGCTACGGTTCTTATAAATATAAAATTCTTCCTTTTAGACTAACAAATAGGCCAGCTATATACTAACGGTATATAAATAATGTTCTTTTTAACTACCTTGTCACAGCACTGACCTAACGCATACTGTTTCCTACTATTGGCTGGCCCACCACTAGCGCCTTGGCGGCTGGCCCTACTCTTTATATACAATACCCCCTTTTACCCTTCTTCTCTTCTTTATAGCATAACGTAGTTATTTAGTCTACTTTATTGCAGCACTGTAATAGTTTGTGCTATTATTAATTGCGCCCTGTCGCGATCCCTGATTCCCCGTATCTCAGTTATCTCCACCCTAGAGCAATTACAACCTGCGCACGACGCGTCTACACGCTACAACCTACCACAGTCCTAGAATAATCCTTAGTTTTTTCCCAGCGCCAAAGATTATCTAAATAGGCGATATTAATAATGCCAAAATGGCCAAAACCTAGAACCCCTATAAAGTTTTTGTAGACTTCTTTATATAGACACACCCTAATATCGCATAGATAATCCGCTGCTCCCTACTATACCCTAAAACCTTTAAAGCCGATAAAGTTTACTATACCCTTGTTAACCATACTAATGAGTTCCTTAGTAATATTAAAGTGAGACTATAGTTTATATATAACACAAATACCGCTAATAAGAAAGCCAATAAAAGCCTTAATGCCCTTATTACCTCCTAGATAGAAACTATCGCCGCTTTTAAATAATTAACCCTTATAACAACGGTAGTAACCTAGCAGAAAAAACAGATGTCTAAAAACCCGCTAATATTTAGCGGAAAAGGCACCCTACTAGAACAATAAGCCAACTTTAAGACCTGGCATATTAAGATTAAAGGAGTCTTTAACCGTAACTAGGACTACTTTAATACAGTCTAATCCCAAATCCTTTATATCTTAGATATGCTAGAGGGCAAGACCTATAAGTTTATTAAGTAGGGCCTAAAGCTTATATATAAAAACCTAAACAATATGTCTATATAGAAATAGCCCACTAAAGAAGATATACTTAAAGAGCTTACTGCCTACTATAAGGTCCTTAATATAATCTAGGTTGTAAATAATAAGCTTAACTATTTTCCCTAGGGCGAGTGTAATTACTGGTCCTAAAAGGGAGAGCTTAATAAGTTAATAGTCCGCGCTAGAAATGTGAAGGCTTAGTCAAAAGAACAGAATCTATTGGTAGCCAGTGAACGAGAATTCCAAGACGAGGACTAGAGGAAGGTCGAGGAAAGGACACGTCTATATACATGGCGCCAAGGGTCTAGGCGAGCCCCTGACTAGGGTCTGCAACAGTACCTGTGTCAGCGCCGTGACAAGAAAGATAGATAAATAGAAGGTAAATCTACTTTAGAAGTTTATCTCTCTAAAGATAGAAGAGCTGGTACTTGGACTTGCCTATAAAATTAATAACAGTAACTATACAAGTTAAAGTAAGTAGATGGATATATTTGCTAAAAACCTCGCAAACTATATATACTAAGCTAACCTTAAGAATACTAACCACCGCCTACCTACTTAAGCTCCTGCCTCTATATTAACCCTAACCCTAACCCTAGCAGCAACTGGAGAACCTATAGACCTTAATAGAATCTTAGACACGGAGCGTAAGCGCTGCTTTAATAATAGACTATGCCTTACCTATGGCCTACCTAGCCACTAGAAGAACGCTTATAACCCTACTATAATAGTAAACCTAGTTCTAATACTAGCCTGTTAAATAACGCAAACTAATAACCGCGGACATAGTAACCACGGAGTCTATTATAGCCGCGGTAGATAACCCCCCCCCTTTAACCCTACGGCTTAGTCACTCTAAATAATGCCCTATATAGAAGCCTAACCTGTTAATAATGCCTAGAATTAGCAACTCTAAGCTAGTGAATACAAACACGGCTATATTATTGGCAAGGTGCTGTCTCCCTATACCCTAACTAAGACTAACACTGCTAGCTAGATAGATACTAGATTACCCCGCTAAGACAGCCCTATACCCTAGTTATTAAAAGGCAGACCCTTAAACTAAGTTGCGTCTAAGGGTCTAAACCATATAAAAAGGAAGATAAGAAGATTAGGTCCCTGTTACTAGACTAATTACTCCTTTTTATTAGTAAACTGCCACTTAATCTTAGATTAGTAAATAGTAATAAGAAATTAATTCTTATTTAAACCTAACTCTTCTTATTATATAACCTATACCCCTAAGTTTTTATTAATATAGTAAGCCTAATAGACTTAGGTAGCACTATAATAGCATTTGCCAACGTAGAGTCTATTATAAGAAAATATAATATTATAACTAAGAAACTATTGGCACCTAGGCTACTATACCTTGCAGATAGTATCCCAACTTCACTTATTATAGACTACTTTACCGCCTAAATATTAATTAGCATCTATATTAAAGCTATGCTCTTTCTTATTACTAAACTCTTACCTAGTACCCTAATTATCTTAGGTATACCTTAGCTCTAGAAGTATAAGCCTTACCCTAGCTTTAAAGAGCTTAAGATCCGCTTTAACTTAGACTACTACTCTAGGAACTGCCTCCTGTGGGGGGCAGCCGATAGTAGTAGGGATGCCCTATGTGGATACTTGGCACTACTAAGCCTAGTGCCTAAAACCATATATAAAGCCCTAATAATAGAAGATGTTCCTAATAAAGGGGAACCTATATAGCTGTAAAGCAACGAGATCGTAGAAAACTGGACTACTCTAGCACTTAAGACTAAAACAATGGGCTAGCTGGCCTTGCCAAGACTAAGAAAGAAGGTCCGCTTTGCGCTACTACCATTAAGAATCTAACGCCAACCTAGACACCCTTTAAACCCTAGCTATTTAGCCTAACACCCGGAACTAAGCTATATGCTATATGCGCACACTACAGCCTATATTATAGTAAGGACTAGCTAGGAAATTACTAAAACCCAGATAATAGAAACCGCGCCACTATAACGCCTAACCTTGCACCCACTCCCCGCACGCCTTGCGCAAGGCCGCTACTTAGGAACTGCTCCTAAGAGCCAACCAAAATGAGCCAGCCCCGCTATGATGTTGGGAGAAGACTAAATACGCCCTAACCTAAATAATATTATAAACGTACGCGCCGTGAATTTCGCCTAGTTTTGTAAATAAAAAGGCGTAAAAGTAATAAGGATCCACATAGCGGAGCTAGTAGAATTAGTAAAATAAAAAAAATGGAAATAATTAATAGATAAACTCCCTACTAGACTAGTTAAAATACTAGACCTAACAGAGGAATCCTTCCGCCGCTTAGTTAATAGTAACTATATAATAAAAGAAGCCTGCAAGGTCTTCCCTAGTTATTTTTACTATTTTCTTAAGGAAAACCTCTAGACTATAAATACTAAGTTTCTCCGCTGTAAAGTTATAGATACAGATGTTAAGAAGTTCATAAAAGGTAAACCTGCTCTAACTAGGGATAATATTATATAACGCCTCCTAAGGGAACACAGGCACTATATTAAGGGGTTTCTCCTAAAGAATGCTAATAAGCTCCTACTACATTGCCCATAGGACTATAAAATTAAAATTATACCAGGAAAGCAGCCCCCGTACTATAAAAACCGCCTACTCTCCCCTACTAAGCTCTAATGTGTTAAGAAATGGATTAATAAGATACTTAATAAAGGCTTTATCTAAGAATTAATATCCCCCGCCGCAGCCCTACTCCTACTCGCTACTAAGCTAGGTAAAGGGGTAAGAATCTACCATAACTATAGAGGACTTAATAACGTTACCGTTAAGAACTAATACCTACTCCCGCTTATCTATAAGACACTTAATGCCCTATATAGCGCTAAATTCTATACTAAGCTTAATGTTATTACCGCGTTTAATAGGATCCGTATTACCAAGGGCCATAAATAGCTTACAGCATTTATTACCCGCTTTGGGCTCTACAAGATACTAGTAATCCTATTTAGCCTTTATAATGCCCTAGCTATATTCCAAAACTATATTAACTACATTCTTTATAATGTACTAGACGACTATTACATAGCATACCTTAATAATATCCTCGTATTTTCTAAAACTTAAGCTAACTATACTAGGCACGTTAAAGAGGTAATTCGCTGCCTTAGAGCTACTAGCCTCCAAATTAATATTAGCAAGTTAGAGTTCTACACAACAAAGATAAAGTACCTTAGCTTAATTATCTTAATAAAAGAAATAAGTATGGACCCTAAAAAGGTCTAAGCCTTATAAGTATAGGAGAACCTAACCTTAGTTAAGAAATTATAACAGTTTCTTAAATTTATAAACTTTTACTATAGGTTTATCTAAAGTTATTCTGCTGTTACTACACCTATAACAAAACTCCTAAGAAAAGATGTTAGATGGCTATGGGGACTAAAATAAGCTAAGTCATTTAAGGCCCTTAAGAGAGCCTTTACTTCAGCACCAGTACTAGCATACTACGACTATATAAAGAAAACAGTAATAGAGATAAACACATTAAATTAGGCTTCTAGCAGAGTTTTTTCCTAGTATAATAATAACAGTAAATTAAGACTAGTTGCATTCTTCTCCACAAAGCACTCTGCGCCAGAGTATAACTATAAGATCTATAATAAAGAACTCTTAGCTATTATTAAGGCTTTAAAGAAATAGCGTCCTAAGCTATAAGGGACCAAGAAGCCGTTTAAAATTATTACTAACTATAAAAACCTATAGATGTTTATAACTACTAAGTAGCTAAACTAATACTAAACCCAGTAGGCAGAGTTCCTTTTATAGTTTAACTTTATAATTATATATAGACCTAGTAGCAAAGCTACGCTCCCTAATACCCTAAGCTAACTACTAGGAATAAAACCTAAGGATGCTAATAACAAACGCCTCCGCCACTAAGCCCAAGTTATTATACTGCCCTAAAAAGTTAACCCTATAATCTTAAAAGAATTACTATATAAATCCTATAACTCTAATAACATGGAGTTCGTAGCCGCTCTAGACCCTAAAATAGCTAAAAAGTTACTAGATAAGCTAATCTAGTTAGGATACCAGGAGAACGAACTTATAAGAGATATAGTAGCGGCTCTATATAATTAGAAAGCTCACTATTAGCTAAAGAAGATTAGGAAATTACTCTATTATAATAAATTAGAATATAGTATTATTAACGGACAGATCTACTTCTGCTAATGCCTCTTTATCCCTAATACTCTAGACCTTTACCTAAAAGTTATCTATTACTCTTATAGCAGCGGCCCCACTAGTTACCCTAGCTGGGTTAAGACTTTTAACCTCTTAAACTAAATATACTAGTAGCTAGGAATCTCCTAGTTTACGGCTACCTTTGTTAAAGACTGTACCCTATACTTTCGCACTAAGACCCCCTATTCTGCCCCGCCTAGTTTCCTAAAGCTACTAGAACTACCCGCTTGCCTATAGACTAATCTTTTAATTAACTATATTACAACGCTGCTAGTATGCCAACGCCACAGCAAGGCATATAAATATATCCTTATTATTATAGACCGCTTAACTAAAATATAATACCTCGTTCTAGTAACAGGACTCTTAATAGAGGAGCTAGTTAATAGCTTTGTTAATAATATATATAAGCTCTACAGTACACTAAGTATAATTATCTCTAATTACGGTATATAATTTGTTAGCGACTTCTGGCGATAATTAAGTAAACGCCTTAAGACAACCTTATAATTAAGCTCAGCCTAGCACCTAGAAATAGACGGCTAAACTAAAATTATTAACGCTGCCGTAAATAAGTACCTCCGTGCTTTTGTTAGCTTTATATAGGACAACTGGGTTAACTACCTACTACTTACTAAATTTACTATAAATAACCAAGTTAATAAAAGCATAGGCATCTCCCTATTTTTTGCAAACTATGGCTTTAACCCTTACCTTAGAATTGAGCCTGCTAGCCCCCGCCTACTAACACTATTAGTATAAGCAAAGAAGGAGTTCTTCCGCGCAGACTCTATAGCCAACCGCTTTAAGTGGATATTAACATAGCTTAAGGCCCTAGCCCGGATTTCACAGTAACGCTATAAAGATAATGCCAATACCTATAGGGATAAGAGTGCGTTATTCTATAAAGGCAATATAGTTATAGTTAGCTTAGAAAATATAAAGATAAACAGACCTAAGAAGAAATAGGATAATAAATAGGACGGCCCGTACCCCGTACTTATAGTATACTAAGGGGTAGTTATAGTAGACCTCCTGGACCACATCTAAGTAAATAAATTCTTCCATATATCTAAGGTCCGCCTCTAGGCTACTAAAGAGATCCCTAGCCAAGCAAATATTAATACTATAGAGCGCCGTAATATACAAGGACGAGTAACAGAGAGAGATAATAACGACAATATAGAAGATAAATAGGAGTTTAAGAAAATCTTTAATATACACAACGAAGACCCCTAAGGCCTAACTTATAAGATTAAATAGAAATATTATAAGGACACAACCTAGCAGCTGGAAGAGGACCTAAAGGGTTGCGAACAAGCTATATAGCGCTTCTATAAGTAACACCCTAAGAAGCCAGGACCCCCAGATTGGGCATAAGATAAGGAAAAGCTATACTAAGGTTGTAGCTAACCACCGTGTTAAAAATCCGTGGTGGTTAAGATGTTATGGAACTTTAACCGGCGGTTAAAGTTATCTAATTAGTTAGAATTCTCGCCAAGAGCGCTATACGCCAACTTTATTTAATAAGCCGACTAATTAGGATTTTTTGATATTTCTGCAGCGAAAACAGGTGGTCCCGCGTACTACCTGTTTGAGGTTATTTGTTTAGTTTGGGGACCAAACCTTCTAGAAAGGGGAGTACTGTCACAGCACTGACCTGACGCATACTGTTTCCTACTATTGGCTGGCCCACTACTAGCGCCTTGGCGGCTGGCCCTACTCTTTATATATAATACCCCCTTTTACCCTTCTTCTCTTCTTTATAGCACAACGTAGTTATTCAGTCTACTTTATTGCAGCACTATGACATACCTTAATAAATTCTGCACGGCATACCTAGACGATATCCTTATATACTTAGACAATGAACTTAAGCACCAAGTTTATGTTAAAAAGGTCCTAGAGAGGCTGCGGAATATAGGCCTATAAGTTAACATTAAGAAATATAAATTTAGAGTAAAATAAATAAAGTACCTTGGGTTCATTATTAGCATAAAAGGAATTAAAGTTAACCTTAAAAAAGTTAAGGCAATATATAACTAGAAATCCCCTTATACTATAAAAGGTATCTAGTCCTTTCTTAGCTTCTATAAATTTTACCACTAGTTTATCTATAACTATAGGGTTGTAGCTAAGCCTCTTATACAACTAACAAAGAACGACACGCCTTTTATTTTTAATAATAATTATATAGAAGCTTTTAAGGAATTAAAGGACCAACTTACCTCCTCCCTAGTTCTCTATCACTATAACCCAGACCTTAAGTTAATGCTGGAAACAAACGCCTCCAATAAAGTAGTAGCGGGAGTTCTCGTACAGTTATACTTAGATGGCGAGTGGTACCCTATTACGTTTTTTTAAAAACAATAGCCCTAGCTAAGTGTAACTATAAGGTACACAATAAGGAAATACTAGCTATTGTATAATTGTTGTCCTAGTGGCGCGCAGAGCTTAGCAGTACAGACTCTTAGATTAAAGTCTATACTAATTATAAAGCCCTTAAGTATTTTATAATAACAAAGCAGCTTACTAGTTAATAGGCCAGGTAGGCTAAAATACTCTCCCAGTTCTTCTTTATAATTATATACCGCCCTAATAGGCAAAATTTTAAAGCTAATACCCTTACCTAAAGAGAACAGGATATAGAACCACAGGATAAGCTAAAGGCTTAGCACTAGATACGTGCCCTCCTCTATCCTAAATAGCTTAACCTATATATCCTTAAGGAACTAAGCCCCAAATAGAACAAACTAGCGCCTATAGAAGGAGAGACCCTAGATAAACCAATAAGACTAATTAACTACATCTTAATTATAAACCGTATAGCTAAATCCCTAAAAGCCCTCTATAACTAAGCTATAGAAGGCAACCCTAATTTAGAAATAGAAGACGGACTACTTTTATACTAAAAACGGCTTATAGTTCTAGACGTTAACAGCCTATAAACAGAGCTAATCTGTAAAGCCCACTATTAAGTCTCTATAGCGCACCCTAGTTAAAATAAGACCCACCAACTACTAGCACCTTACTACTACTGGCGAGGACTCCTATCCAACATAGAACAATTTATTAGGAATTGTTATGCTTATAAATAGGTAGGTGCCCCTAGGGATTAAACCCCTAGATAGTTATAACCACTGCCAGTTCCTAAACGCCCTTAGCAGTATATTATAATAGACTTTAAATCCTTCCTAAAGGACAAAAATAGCTATAATATAGCCTTTATAGTAGTTAACTAATTAAGTAAGCAAGCCATTTCCCTCCCCTACTTTAAGACGACAACTGCAAAAGATATGGCCTATATATATATTAACAATATCTACCGGATCTATGGCGCTCCTAAGTTAATTATCTCTAACTATAGGCCCCAATTTACATTGGACTTCTAGGATAAATTCTACCACATCCTTAGGATTAAGATTAAGCTCTCTACTACATTCTACCCTTAAACTAACGGCTAAACCAAGATTATAAACTAATACCTTAACTAGTAACTTTGCTCCTTTATTAACTACTACTAGAATAATTGGTTGGAACTACTGCCTATAATAGACTACACACAGCTTACACTCCCTTATAATAGTATAGGAATGTCGCCATTTAAGTTACTCTATAGATATAAGCCATAAATATCCTTTAATTGGGATAGACCTATAGGACCTATAACAGCCCGCGAATGCCTTAGCTATAAAAAGGCCTAGACATTTACTAAGAGAATACACAGAGCCTAGGAGACTGCCCAAGCAATTATAAAAAAGGCATAAGAGAAGAAAGAGGCCAATGTAAACCAATATTATTACAAAGTAGACTTCCACGTAGGAGATAAGGTATAGGTGTTAATAAAGAACTAGAAGACCTAGAGGCTGAGCCGCAAGCTAGACCACTAAATAGCTAGCCCCTATAAGATCCCTAAGAAGGTAGGGCACTCTTTTAAGGTTAAGCTACTAGAGTTAATAAAGATCCACCCTATCTTCTCTCTAGACTAACTATAGAAAGCCATGGACAACCCATTGCCTAGACAGTACAACGACCCCCCACTACCAATTTAGATCGCAGAGGATAAGGAATGGGAAGTTAAAGAGATCTTAGCAGTTAAGAAGGACCATAGTACCTTAAAATACCATACGAGCTAGGTAGGTCATGACGAAGATCCAGAATAGTACCCTATATCCAATTTTAAGTACTCTCCCCATAAGCTATAAGATTTCCACCTAGCCCACCCAGACCTCCCTGGACCACCACGCAAGCTAGACAGCTGGATTAAGTGCTGGGAAGAGGGGTTAGATAACTATAATAATTTAGACAATAATAAAGAACTTAGACAAAGCCTAAGGGCAGGCTTTCTCGGGGGGGGGTGTTGATATAATAGTACTAGGGCGCGTCACCTACCAAATTCTGCTATATTCTACCACCTATTATATTATCGCGTACTATCTAGTACTGTCTCTTACTATTTCTTACTATTAGCTCGCCTACTATTGGCTCGTCTACCACTAGCGCCTTAGCGACCCCTTATATCTTATTAGTTACCAACAGTCTTCTTCTCCTTCTTCTCCTTAGCTTAATATTCTTGTATAGTAGCAATCTACAAGCTTCGGTTTAGAAGCATTTGTATAAGCCCGTCATAGGTAATATGGTCTAGATTATAATAAAAAACTAGAAAATAAAACGGCCTAGCTATAAGCTAGACTATTAGATAGTAGAACCGTACAAGGTCCTTAAAAGGATAGGTAATATTATAGTACTAGCAGATAATAATAGTTAGTTAGTTATAGTAGACGTTATAGTAGATATAGGGCTTATGTAACTCTTATGTGACTAGGGGACTGTATAAAAACCCTACTTCGAGCGGCATTACTATTATTCTCCTTTTCTTTCTCTAGCTTTAGGTCTTCGTTATTAGACAATCTAATTATATAGGCTTATATATATCCTTCTTACTATACTTATACCTTAATTAACTAAGTCTATAAACTAGTAGGTTTATAGGCTTTACGTTATATAGGTATAGAGTCTGATTTTAATAGCTAGCTAATAATATATAAAATATATTATTAAATAAGAAGTTTTATATCATTTTTTTAAATTTAGTTTTTAAATTTAAGTGATTATTTAAAAAAAATACATTTATTAAAATAGTTTAAAGTTAATGCATTTAAATTTTCCTATTAAATTTTATTAAATTTTATTATTTAAAAGGGGTTTTTTACTATAAAATTATTATAACAGGCTCCCATAAAAGGTATATATTAGATAAAATAGTAAAGGTTTTACTAATATCCTACTAATATCCTAAAAATGATATAATTAGATAAATTGGGGGTAAAGTATTTTACTAGTGTCTTAAAAGGATTATAAAGGGAGCTGGTTTCCTTCTAGAGAAGAACTAGCAATTAGTCCTTAAATAAAAGAGGTTAGAAAGCATTTGTCCTTTAATATATAAAGCTTATTTTACCTTTAACTTACCTATAATATAAGGTAAGGATATAGATAGTGAGTCTAATTAATAAAACAATAGGGTATATTATATAGATAGACAAATCCTTAAGGGAAAAGGAGGAGTCTAAAGTGCGAGGTAAGGAAGGGGTTTCCCTAGGTATGTATAGCGCACATACCTTATAAGCGAGTTATATACAAGTTGCCTATGCCTTACAGCTATATAATTATCTACTTAGGTTTTACCTAATAATCCCCCCCCCCTTTTAAAAATGGTCGTCCCCAATCCTTTATATACTTAGGCTTTAATAAAACCCCATAAAAATCCTTAGTAAGGAAAAAATTAGAAGGGAAAGAGCGTTCTAATTTTACGTATAGAAAGATGGGTATATATATATACTTCGCCAGCAAGTTATAGGTTATTTATATATAGCTAGACGTATAGGCGGTAAGCAGTATGCTTATAAAATCCGCCACTAACTCTATACTTTAGCCTTGCGTTATTTACATAATATATATATAGAATAGTATATAAGTTATTGGTATAGGTTACTACTAGTAGGTTACTAATCGGTTATAAACCCTAGTTAAAGGACCCTAGTTATAGACGGACATATAATAATATATAAGTCGTTAGTATAGGTTATTACTAGTAAGTTACTAGTAGGTTGTAACCCCTAGTAAAGGGACTCTAGTTATAGATAGGCCTATTACTAGCTATATAAATAGTCTGTTAAGATAGTATAGAGTAACGGACTAGGTTTAGAGAGAGTGCTTTTTAATTGCTTTAAGGCTATAGCATATATAGTATATTAACAAATTAAGCTTTTTTATCGTTATACGCTATAGCCCCGCCTATAAGTTGCCTATAAGTTGCTAGCGAGTTACTAGGTTACGTTGGAGTATAACTTATATAAGATATTAATTAATTGGGCTTTACCCCATATATATACCGCAACTCTTACTATAAGCGTTAGCTTATTTTATAATCCCTTAGAAAATTCTCTACCTTTCTCTAGTATTGGCTATATCTTAGCAGCAGCGCTTACCTTTTGCTTACGCTTTAGCTATAAGGCTAAGTAGTAGTATACTAGCTTTATAAAACGGTCTATAAAGATAAAAGGTGTTTTAGACTTAGGGAGATCCGTAATAAAGTTAAGTAGATAACGCTACTAGGCTTAGGTGGGGGCCTTAAGAGGCTATAGCTTACTATAAGGTATATAGCGGCGCAATTTAGAGCGTTTGTAGGCATTATAGTTACTTAGGTATTTATAGAGATCCTTAGTAAGGCCGGACCTTATTATTTTACCTTAGGAGTCCTTAATTATATTATCAGTAGGAACTCGCCCTTAGGTTAGCTAATCGTGTATAAAGTATAAGGCGTTCCTTATACTCTATAGATAGAATAAACTAGTAACTTAAGTAGTGCTTCTTAAAAGCCGTTTTAGGTAAGGCAGCTACTACTACTACTTATTATAGTACAAGGCTCTATGTAAAGCTAGTGCTAGTAAAATAACGGATAATATATAGGTTACTTATAGGATTATTATAGGGGACTATTGCCGAGGCTAAGGGATCTTCCTTAGGATTTAGTGCTATTAGGCTAATTAAAGTCGTAATAAGAATAATAGGATACTATAGTCCGCCAGCGCTAGGTTTAGTATAATAGTACTAAAGCCACCTATAAGGCCTATAACCCACAACTTTTAGGCCGTTAAACGGTATAGGCGTAGTTAAAAGCGTTAGTTATTACCTTTAGGAGTAGATTAGGGTTAAAGTGGCTAAGTAGCAGAGCTTATATAAACGCAGTGTATAGCTTATAGAACGCCCACTAAGCGTTATCGGGCTAAGACTAAGGTTATTACTATTTAAAAGGTCCTTTTAACTTGCGCTTCTACTTCTTCTTCTCCCTATCTAGCGTTAGGTCGCGATGCGCCTATATAAGCTATATATTTAGGGGTTATGGTATTTAAGTCTTCTGCCTATTTAACGTTAGCTTATAATATACCTATATAAGGTATACGTTTAGGGTATATAGTATCCTAGTCTTCTTATACGTAAAATAATATATAGGCCGTTAGTATAGATTACTAGTAGATTATAGATTCTAGTTAAAGGACCCTGGTTACGGACAGACCTATTACCTAATAGTTAAGCCTTATCTATAGCGGCTTGCCGTTAGTATTCTTTGCAGTTACTACCCACGTTTATTTAGCGATTTATATTTATAGTACCGGCGTTTAGGGGGTCCTTAAAGCCATTTAGCTATTACGTAATCTCCCTAGGAGTTTATTTGGGAAAGCCAAGCCTTTTTTAGATTCTGTCTTCTAAACCTAACCTTATAGAGCCTATACTAGACCGCGCTTTAAGCGTAAGAATTTGCCGCTGCTAACTACGCAATCTTTTATAGGCTTTATAGTATCTAGTAATTACTTTACACGGCAGACTTTGGCAAAGAGGTCTTAAGTAGTTCTTACCTATATAATAAAGTTCTGGCAGAAGAGCTCTGCCTATAGGTAGGTTAGAAGATATAAGAACTAGAAGTTTACCTATTAATTAGGATTAATAAAAGGGGTATATAAGAAGAGGTCTTTTCAGATACGTATATCGGCTAAGAAGGTATTAAACTTCTAGTTCTTCTTTATTACAATCAAATAGTATATAGTAGTTTTATTAAAGCGTCTTACTATAGGGTTCTTAATCTAGTCTTAAACTATAGTTTTAAATTTATCCTATAGTAAAGGACCTTTATCCTTAGTGCCTAGCTAATAATATACTAGTTAGGCGATTATCTTTTCTTTTATAAGACCTTTAATAGCCTAGCGCGTGCATTACTTATAATTATAGTCGGCGTTATTAACCTTAAATTAGTTATTAACTGCGGCAATCCACTGGTTAAACTTCTATTAAGTAGTGCCGCTAATATTAGGCAGTAGCTTCTTAACCAGGGCGTTAAGATTCATTTATTATATATATTCGCTATATAACTTATAATCTTTACTAGAGAGATAATAGGAGGGCTTTATTAAATCAATAATGTTTTATAGGTTGGCTGTTTTCTTAGCTAGCTTATTTAGCTCCTTTAGGTTAGTAGTATTTAGTAGGACGCTAGTAACCTTAATAAGCTCTTATTAAGCCTAGATATATAAGTTAAACTGGTCTCTAGCATTTATAGATATCTAATTGTCTTAAGATTTGGAAGGTAGCTTAGATTCTACTAGTATGCTTCTAGCGTTTTTATCTACACTAGATCCTAAGGCGTTTTGTCATTATATCGCGGGCATATTACTATTAAGTATAGGCGTTAATCTTATCTTTAGAGGCATTATAGAAAAATTAAACCGGCTATCCTCCTAAGGGTATTAGAAAGGATTTAAATATAAGGTAAGAATATAGATAAGGAGTCCAATTAATAGAACAATAAAGAATATTTTATAGATAGATAAATCCTTAAAGGAAAAGGAAGAGTCTAAGGTGCAAGGTAAGAAAGGGTTTACCCTAGGTACGTATAGTATACGTGCCTTATAGGCGAGTTGTATACAAGTCGCCTATGCCTTATAGCTATATAACTATCTACTTAGGTTTTACCTAAAATATAACTCTTATTCTATACTATAAATTAAATAATTATACATTCTGGTTAGACTGGCCTCTTATAATTATACTATTTTTAAAACTAATCTATTTTAGTTAATTCATATTTTATATTTTATATTCTAATTAAAATTATTAAAATTTAAGTAATAATATAGGTAATAGAGTTATAATAGTGAGTATTATTATAACGGTTTAGAATATTAAAACTATATATTAATAAATTTATTAATAATTGTTATAACTCTATTACCTGCATTAATTAATTTATAATTAAATTTTTATAATTATAGAATATTATAGAGGGACGTAAAGGATAAAATCTTTATTACTTAAGGGCCTAAGGGCTATCTAAAGGCTAGGCTTAGTACCTCCTTATAAGCGCCTTAAGCTTAAGCCTCTTCCTTATCTTTATATAAGGCTTTCCTATATCATTTATTATATTATCCTCTTATATTAACTTTTCTATAACTTTTTCTTGGCTTATTTACTTTCTACTATTTACCTACCCTATAAGGAGTTATTAAAAAGAGCTAAATTTAGTATAATTTAGTAGAAATTGCGCTTTAACTAATAACTTTCTATAGGTAACTGTATAATATTAACTCTTTTACTAGGCCTTAATATATTAGCTACCTATATAAGCTATATAATAAAATACTACTAACTTTAACTTACTACATCCCTACCTTAATTTAGGATAATATAATAAAATTTTATTTAAATATCTTTAATAGTAGTAGAGTTGTCATAGATTTTAATAGGTGGATTGGCTGGGTGGCTGACTTATATAAGTGGCTAAATTCTAATACGTTTCTATCTAGATTATCGCCTTGAAAGCTTCACAAGTTCTAGCTTTTAGGCATCTCCCTTTCTATAAACCATTTTGCATGCCGACTTTATAATCGGCACATTCCATTGATACTATCTACCAGTTCTACTACGCAGTCTAATTTATCTTCTCCAGATGTTGCAGCAACAATTAACACTAATGCAGAAGGAACATCAATCGAGCGCCTAGTAATGACCTGGAGGAATCAAACAAGTTTTTGTTTATTTTTAGCATATGCTGGCACAAAAGGGGTAGAGTTTCCGGGCTATCGAATTGATGAGCTGCAATGCCGCAAGGAGGCCATCCATATGGAATACGACGTAGCTGGCGTATTCCCCGGACGTTGTGCGAAGTCTGGTTTCCCTTGCATGTCGAGGCGTAATACGTATGAGCTCATCCATTGGAGCATGTGACATCGGATAGTCGCTCGTTTATCAAACGACGAGGGGAATGCAGTCGGTAAATCTTACGCTAGGTTATTTCTAGATGATGTTTAAGGTCTCTAACTTGTCTTCAATGCCTTTGACGGCTTCGCCATGCATGATGCCATGCACATATGCCTCACCGATAAGTTGGTGACTGCTGAAAATCTTCTTGTTGAAATTAAGTGGGATGGAGCGTCGTACAGCCCTCGGAAGTGTGCTGCGGAGAATATACGGAACGCTCGTGCCGGGTATGATGAAAATCAGGTCACCGACTTTGGTTCGCTCTGATCCCGTTCCCAGGAAGTTCTTCTTTGTTCTGAATAACCGCCTTGACGTGTCTTTGTTTCGAATAATGTTTCCAAATTTCTCGGCGCTGCCGAGAAAATTGCAATACCAGCTTGCCCAATCTGAATGGCCATCATACAGCTTCTGGAAAAATTCTTGTTCCTCAGAACTAAATGGAATGCCTAATGACTCAAGGCTGTACCCTATACCCCTCAGGACTACTAAATAATCTTGACGCGAATGATTGGCGGGCAAGGCGGCCTTAGTAAACTTCTTCGACAGCTCAGGACTGTAGCGGGATAACTCAACTATAGAAATAAATTTGAGCCATCCAGTAAATTCTTTGTCCAGATTTCTGGCAGGATGAGATCTAAGGGCCTCGTCGCCGATGAAGCACCTCCACAAAGCATCCAGTTTTGCAGGCACGCTACCATTAATGTTATTCAGTAGACTGGCCCATCGAATCAATCCAGAGGCGGCATTTCCAACTCTGTTCAGGCCTGGTTGTGCGGTTTCCATGACGATATCCCATTCGATTCCTTTCAAGACAAGACAGTGATTGGGCGAAATGTGGATCGATTGGCCTCGCAAGCTATTTCCTGCAGCATTGTATCTTGTTTCAATGTCTCCGCTGGTGGATGTTTCGGTGGAAGGCGAAGTATACAACCCAAGTGGCTGGAAGTACATTGGTGTACTGAGATCCGGTATCCAGGAAGGAAGTCCATCAACTCTCGAGTTTCTAACATCCCCAGTCAAAGACAGAATGGATGGGCCGTGAGCTTCCATTAAACATTTACCGACCGTAACGAACAGCTGTTTTGGCGAGTTTACGTAATTAGGATGCACAATTTCCTTACCCTTTGTGGTCGTGTGTTGCATTGGTAAAGAGAATGATAGTACGGCGAATACATGGTCTCTTGGATCCGTAGCAGAAGAATTCCGGCCGACGGAAAGGGCGGACATGGGCGGAAGCTGTCCTTCTCGCCTAAATGCTCGTCTCTTGCGCTCTAAAGTGACTGCTGGAATCTCATCCTCTTGGTTGATTCTGGTCAATAAGGTCTCTCCGCGACTTATGGCAAGACTGAACCCAAAGCTACTTGTCCACGGTAGACTACCTTTCTTTAACGTATTACGGATCGTTTCCACCACGCATGACATGAGCATGAAAATATCCCAAGGGAGAACAAACTGCCCACAAACAACGGTGACCTCATTTGCCATCAATACCTCTTGGATAATCCAGGCTCTTTCAAACCACCTTCTTCTGTAAAAGAGTACCCCTTTCAGCCAATCTTCAATCTTGTCTTGTTCAAACGTGCGGAGCCAATCAGTAGCCACATTTCTAAAGGTATGTGGGAGAGCTGGTGACAGATATCCGTGGGGATCATGCAGCAATACGTTCATGGTGTCATCGTCGAGCTTCCCATTTTTGGTAGCTAGCTCTAGCAGCCAAACAGCTCGAAGAAGCTCGTTCGTCGCCGCATCTTGGGCGTTCTGGCGTTCTTTACCGAGCCAAATCACAACTGATTGGGCACGTTTGTAGATGTGGCCCATTATCCCAACCTGCATTGCTTTCTCGGCGTCATCGCTCTGATTAATGCATATAGCATCAATCCAGATGTACTCGTTGCTCAATACTCTGTTACGGAGACAGGTATTTGTCCGGCTGTGTGGTCTTCCCGGCTGGACACGTTCATTCAGAAACTGTATGACCTGAGCGGAAAAGCCACGCGGCTGCATGCGTGCGCAATCTACAGGCTTACGCCCTTTAAAGTCAAGTGCATTGATGTCGCTACCAGCTACAACAAGAGCTTTCACGGATTCGATGTCACCCCTTCCAGCAGCGTAATGAAGAGCCGTCTCACCGAATGCATCGCGGCTTGTCACGTCTGCCCCCTGGCTCAATAAGCTATACACACGGCTAAAGTTGCCCTCTTCAGTGGCCCGAATGAGAGGAGTTTTGTTGTATGGCTTGTCGCGTTCTTCAGTAATATCGGGTTGGCGAAGTCGTCGTAGAGCATCGTAGAGGTTCTGTTTCACTAGAATACGACGACCGTTGCAGCAGATTGCTGTATTTCTCTGGTAGTGTGACTCGAGCTGCAAATACTGATGTTCAGCCCACATTACGCAAAATTCGATCAGTCAAACACTATTGACATTGGAGAGATATAGACAGGTTCTCAAGAGAATCTCAATTTATTTCCGACCAGATTGATAGCATAGTTTAATTTCTTCCGTTAGGGAGGTATATACTGGCCCTTACAGCTCCTTGCTCATATATGAAAGAAAAATTAAACAAAATAAAATAAGCGGGCTCACGTACGAAAATAATTGATCCCTCTTATCTGTTAAAAGTGAATGACGAAGAAACCATACTTACTTGAGATTCCAATATCGGGAAAGGATTGCCCCATGTATATGACAAAGCGTCATATACCGGCCCATCTGCTAAATCTACTACGGTTAGGGAGCAGTGAACCATGTCCTGTACGCCACGACTTGGTTCGATCTTAAGAAGTCTGATTGACGTTGGCGTTGGCAACGGAGAATACTCGAACGCATCTCGATGACTGAGTAAATACTCGGCTTCGCTCCTTCGAGCCTCAATCTCTCGAGTGTCTTGTATTTCTTTCCTTTGCCTTTCGGCCTCGTCAAACACCATGCCTCCTGTGAGAACATTGCAACGTCCCTCAGCGTCTGGCTGACCTTTCCAGGAGATGACTCCAAGCCAGCGGTCCTGATGGGCCAGAGAGCCGTCGTGGTTCGTAATGCATTCGTTGAGATCTACTTGGGCATCACGCAGCTTTCCAAACGCTTCTGGCAGGCGAGCATGCAGGACCGTACCCTCGAGCCGAATATCTTCGGCACTTTTGTCGAAATCTGAGCCTAACCACGCAAACTCCCCGTTCGCATTTCCTAGAATTTGATTCAGATGGAGCTTGGAAGGCTTCCATTGCTGATCTATTGTCAGGCATTCCGCGTGAAGAGTGGGGCCTTCCAGGAAGATGTTTCGGCTAGAATCTCGGAACGCCATCCTCTTGACACGGATGTATGATTTGTGGGAGAAAGCATAATAGTCAAAGTTAAGGACCACGAGAGGTGCCCGGGCGGCAAGCAGCAGTAGAATCTGCCGAGCAAGAACGAGAGCGGGAAAGGATGTGAATAATATCTATACGAGAAGGTCAAGAGTCTGATACAAATCGTCCGCTTCGCCAGCCCAAAGGTCGAGTTCGGAGGTATCGCATGGGAGCCAAGTGGGAGCGAGGCTCAGCAGGCCTGACACGACTGAACAGGGCAGGAAAAAGCCTCTCGGCGTTGCTGACCAGCAATTTCCGGCTCCGTTTTAGCCAAGCCTGCCGCCTGAACTTGGCCACCAGGCCACCCCGCCGAGATCCTTTCATATAGTCAGCACGGGCGGCTTGGGAAAGGAGAACCTTGGAATTGGATATGAGCTATTATACAAGAAACATCCAGCTTTAACGATGCCGTCGAGGATTGATTGCTTTCAGTGGCGGCAAACGGCCGTGGCTTGAGTTCCTCGGCCAAGCCTTGGCGGAGTCGCCTAATCACGTGACATTGGAGATGTATGCCATGAAAACAATATGGTATTAGAACAGTTGTAGGCAAAAAGGCTATGTGTATATTTACATATCCACAACTCCCCCTGGAATATCAACAGCAAAATTAAACCACCGCAGTCTGATTGTAGTAGAAATCACAAGCATGCGGATGCTGAAGACAATACTTCGGCATCAGCGGCGCGGCCTGAACGCCCAAAGCCACGAGATACTCCCTGAAATTCAAGATCCTCTGCGTGAGCTCAGTCGTTCGCTTCTGGCCATCCGCATTTCTATTCCCTGACCACACAAGCTCCGCGAGCGCCGCAGCGCGCGGCCACATCTTGGTTGAGATGACGGTGTCGTCGCTTTGCTCGGACCAGAGTGGAGAAACTGCACCAATGACGTGCTTAGCTTCAGCGTCGGTAAGACCTTCAGTGAAGTCGTAGTCATAGATGCGCTGCCAGGTCTTGTACGGTGCGCACCAGGAGCCGCCACCGCCGCCATAGTTGAAGGTAAGAATGGAGGTGTTGGGGTTCACCATCACGTCGTACCGGGGGTCATTGGAGATCCAGCCGCCGAAGCCGCAGTCAAGGTACATGAAGTCAGCGGAGGAGACAATGACGTCATAGCCGTCACGGGTGAGGTTCTTGATGTTACCGATGCCATTGTTCCAGCTTTGCAGGATGATGTCTTTGGGAACGTTGTGAGCACCCTCGGCGGAAATATAGACATCTTCCCACATGACAAGAGTGCGGTTTGCGGTGTTCTTGAAGGTAGGCACGGCATGATCAACCCAGTATTGGACCAGGTCATTGTAGGTCCTTGAAGAGTTTGCGGCGAACCAGTCAGTGATCAAGGTGCTGAAGTTATAACAACCCGGCTGGATCTCGTCGGCACCGACGTGGAAGAAGGAATCAGTGAAGAGGCCGGAGAGTTCCTTGTAAACCTTCCCGATAACCTCATAGGTCTTGTTGTTGAGAATGTCCAGTTGACCCGGGTTAGGCTCGACTGCGGTGTGCAACGGCCAGTTGTCATTTGACCACCACGAGTCAATGCAAGCCAGAATAGACTTGTCCACCTGCTTCCAGCCAGAAGACGCGTGACCTGGCATGTCGATCTCTGGAATAACTCTAACACCGCGAGCCTTGGCGTAGGCGATGATGCTTCGAATATCATCGTGGCTGTAAATTTCGCGTGTCGAATACGCATCTTTAGTCATATCTGGATAAGTGGTCATCTGAACCGGCCAAGACTGCGCGTCTTCCAAGTGCCAGTGCAATACGTTCATTTTTGAAAGGGCCAGTCCGTCAATTTGCTCGAAAATCTTCTTCGGGCTAATGAAATTGCGCCCGCTGTCAATCATGACTCCACGGTACGGATAGAGGGGATAATCCTTGATGGATACAGGCTGCTCTACCATAAGGCCACCTTTACCGTCAGAGATGACAAGTTGCTGCAAGGTCGTGAAAGCGTGGAGAGCGCCCCATACTGTTTTGGCGGTGATGTCGATAGATTGCGAGTTCTGGGTGATGTCCAGAGTGTACGACTCGTCAACTCCATGTTGGAGGTCGGCGTTGTAATCATCGATTTTGACGTTGACTTCAATAAGTAGAGAAGATCCCCGTTTCGCCGCCGCCGTCGCAGTATGGAACGGTGCGAAGGACGAAATCGGAGCTTCAGTAGCTGCTGGTATCCATTTGAGGGTGGTGATGGCATCAAAGGCGCGTTCCCATGCTGGATACGCGACGTTGTCCTGTTGAGCTTTGTAGACGAGCCCTCCTGAAACTTGTTTTGGGCCAGAAGTACCCCAGGTGATCGACTGTGGGGCCGGCAGGGGGTTGACGGCAACGGCTGCGCTCGGTGCGACAAACAAGCACGCGGCCGTAGCCAGGACGGATATTAGAGTATTTGGCATTTTGTTGATGCGTGCAAGTCGAGGAATGCAGCCGTGTTAAAAGTCGGGCCAGTGGTACAGTACAATTATAGATTGCCCCGGGCTAAAGAGGAGCTGACGGTTAAGCCACGCGCACGGTTGACTAGCTATTTCGCTAGTAAGATGAAGCGATCCTACTCAGCGATCCAACCAGATCCTCCCCAGCCCTGCCCCACTGTAACCCTGACGGAAGTTATGCAAATTAAGACGACAGCTACGGTTGCAAATACGACCGAAGTGGCGCTCTGGAGCTACATCCGCGGATGCACCTAATCATCGCTGCATTTGTATGTTGCTCCTATTCACCTCCCTTCGTGTGGTAAGAATTCATGCACTTTTCGTATATGCACGCCTCATAAGCCAATCTAGAGGCTCTATACCGTATAGAGCTTGGTGTTGAAGCCTCTGGTCAGTGCGGCTGTACTGGCGCCTCATTGACGCTTTTGACGCCGCGGTTAACAGCAGCATCGTGGTTAGGAAGGCTATAATATTTAATCAAAAGACTTTAATATTGTCGCCGTCTGTTTGATCATTAAATTGTCAGTAAAATATTGTCCTTATGCCACCTAGAAAAAGTCGTGCGTCTTCAGCTCCGAAGCCTCTAAAGTTGATTAATAAAGGCAGAAACTTATAGTCATGACATCATATATTACGACCTTATACCCAACTTCCTCAAAAATATATATATACGTGTTTATAGTGGTGGCCTTCTGCAGTATTTCATCGGCATCGCAATATTGACGCGTTTTGGTGAGGCTTGCTAATAAAATCACACTAGCCAGGGTGCCCGCAGCATGCTAACCCAGGCAGGAGGGCCCAAAGCGCCCAATACGAAAAGTCTCTTTTGCCAGACGAAGGGATACTGCAGCAGTGTTGGAATTCGACGAATTCACGTGTATCTTGGCGTCCTACAGCGCACCTTTCGTGCCGGAGCTCGGAAGAAAAGCGAATACATCGTTCAGCTCCTTTATATTCTCTCACCCTGCGTGAACTTAATCCACGACCTCGATGCCCTCCATGTTTGAGGTAGATACTGTGCGCTTGCCAAAAGAGCCGTGCACCCGCAGGAAACGCAAAGCCTTTAATTTTTTAAGCTTAACTATAAGAGTTAAACTTGAAATTCTCTAATGCGTACAAAGCGCGCACATAGGCTGTAGAAACACGAGAATGCACTGCATTGAAACCTTAAATAGACTCTTGGCTTAGAATCGACGTGCATCGTGGCGGAATCTAGCCAAACGCCGCAGAAGACTAAGCCGAACACAGCATCAACTTGTGAAAAGCTATTATTTTTGCTATACTCACACGCTTCCATTTAATTATCAAGGATGGTGCATTATTGACCCGAGGTACGAGTGGTCTATATATGCGAGTCCTAGAATTCAAACTTAGCCAAGCCAGCTTCTGATTGGCTAGAAAGCCAGCTTCTCATTGGTTAGAAAAAAGTTGCGCACGGTAAGTTGTATTAATTCTCTCCTATTAACCTTAGCAGTAATATACTAAATAGCGAATTTAATAATAATATACTGGATACTTTGGTTCCTAATCTAGTACTTAACCTTAATAAATTAGAGCCTTTAAGTTGCGAGGTTTAATACTAATAAAGCCTATAAATAGGCCTAGAGGTTTCTACTATGCGGTAAATACCTCTCTCTAAGCGATTAGCTAGTTTTATTAAGCGCAACGCCTTTTTTACTCTATTTCCTTATAGTAAAGCCGATTTTAATATACTACGAAGCCGTATAGTTACCTTAGCTGCGTACGCTAAGTATATATAAGGGATATTATTGCGGTCACCTCGGGTTGCCCTTAGGACAGCTTCCAGACGCCCCTTAGATAGTCGCCGGTTACGTGCCAGAGGCACGTGCCCGTAGTATATAGTTTCTACAATCCTAGAGGCCTTACCTCCTTAAGGATTTGTCTCTCTTACTAATCTATCCTATTCTATAATTATGCCTTATAGCTACCTATTTACTAAGTCCCTTTACATTTAAATCCTTTCTATTCTATTTAGAAGGGCAACTAGCTTAAGGACCTGTCACGGGACACCCCCGTGACACCTTACACACGTCCACCTGTTTCCACCGACTGAACAACCGGAGACCGACCACGAGACGGCAATCTGACAGCAATCTGCCGTATTCCGCCGCAATCTGCCGTCTCTACTGTCGGAGTTGCCAACTGGCAACTTCAAGGACCTCTAACTGCCGAATTCTGCCAAGTTCTACCAGAACCGCCACCTAAGCTCTACCCTGTGTTACGGACAGCTTAAGTATGATGTTACGACTACTTGGAGAAGAGTCGGAGGAAGCTAGTTAGTTAATACAGGCACGGTCTAGGATGGATCTAGTGGAACCATGTGATGAGGAATAGTAGCCGAGGTCACATAATGTGATCTATATAATCTGTGTAATCTATATAATCTATAACAGAGTAGATAGAGCATACGTACCTTATAAAGCGAAGGGATTTCTTAGGCGTATAATTGTGTATTTAAAGGACCACAGTCCCTACCCAGATAGTTCTCTCTTTATAGTAAATCTTAGAATACAATTAGAGTTAATCTATTGGGCAACCACTCCACTAGTTGTTATTATATTGTTAACACTGTTCTTACCTATATACCTAGCCTAATAATAGGACCCACCGTAGTTTCTGCTATAAGGTTCCGTTACACATTTACTACCAAGGTTACGGTATTAAATAAGGTTAAACAACATGCCATCCAAAGCACTAGTTATGACAACGTCGACGGCAGCCACAACCTTAGGGTTAGGAGATACTAGTATAGCGGATATAGATTCCTAAGTAGTTACGCAAGGTCAGTTATAGGAAATAGTTAATTACTTATAGGATAATAGCAGGCTACTTAAAGAACGCATTAGTGGAATTAGAGTAGTAAAGGTTAAGTTACCTTTAATTAAACGGTTCTCAGGGGAGAAGTTAAAGCTTAAAGGGTTTCTCACGCAAATATATTTTAAGGTTATGCAGGAAGAAGCAAAGTTAGTAACACCTATAGACCAGGTAGTATACGCAGGACTATTTTTGTTAGAAAGAGCTCTAGAGTGGTTTAAGCCTTACCTTACAGAGATATAAGCAAATGGTGTAACAACTACTAACCCAGACGTACGGTATGTGTTTGCAAGTTGGAATAGATTTGTAGAATGGTTAACGCAAATATTTAGAAACCCTAAAGTAACCACAACAGCGGAACGAAAACTTTAGAACTTAGTATAATGCACTTTAGCAATTAAGTATATAACGCAGTTTTAAACACTAGCCATATAGGTTAAGTGGAATAATAGGGCGCTTATGGCATAGTATAAGCAAGGACTTAAGGCTAAAGTCTAGGACACAATTATCCTAATAGAAGATGTGGATACTCTAAAAGAACTAATAGACCAGTTAATAAAGATCAATAATAGAATCTATTAAAGGGAATAAGCTAAGAAAGGGCAAGACAGAGTTCTATAGTTATATAAGGTGTAGAGTACGCAACAATAGATATAGAGTTAAAAACTATAGAGTGGCGCAAAGCTAATAGACCTAAGTGGTACTAAAGAGACCTAAAGGTGGGAAAAGAAACTATAGAAACCTAGAGGTTAAGAATCTAGTAATTAAAAGACCTAGAAGTAAAGGCCAAACTAGGGATCTCAGCAGCAGAAGACGTTTAGGCGGACTCCATAACAAGAAAAATAGTTTAAAGATAGGGCTTGTATAAATTGCGGAAAACAAGGTCATTTCGCCAGAGACTATAAAGGTGGTTAGAGTAATCACATAGTAAGGGGAACCAGGCCAGCAGACGGCATGTATATATAGAGGGATAATGGTGCACTACAAGGAACAAAAAAGTGTTTAATTAACAGTTTCGCGTTTTATTATAACAACGCATGCCAAATTTATAAGGACGCTAAGTATGGCGCAAGCTATTAGCTATAGGAGCTATTATTATTTAAGTTTAGAGGAACCAATAAACTAGCTCATAGATCAGATATTAAAGACGACAAGTTTAACACAGATAAAGCGTTTACCAACAATAAGGTAATAAAGGCAGCTTACTAGAAGTATATAAACCTTAAAGAAGCCGAAACAGAAGCAGAAACTAAGACTATTATAGAACAGGGTTTAGTAACGGGTATTACAATACTATTGGATACAATTTCCATTGCTTTACAAGATAAAAGAAGCAATGTTTAAAAGAAACTAAGTAAGTAGACGACTGCTAGTGCTAGCTTATTACTTAATAAAGGTAAAAGGCTATAGGTCCAAGACTCTTAGGATAAGATAAGGAAGGCTCCAGACTTATAAGGTGCGATAAGGACAGCTCTAGAACCCATAATGGATAAAAACCAATAGGAAAGAGTAGTAACTCAGTTTAGTAACAAACGAATAAGTATAGGACGCAAGTTTAAGAACCAAGAGTTTGGGGAATAAGTAAGCATATTATTAGGCAACTAAGATTTTAAATAACAAATAAGGGCTATAGCAGTTCTAGGTGAACCTAGTATTTAGCCTAAAGATTAAAAGGTTAATACGGCGATTAAGAAGTAAGATAACTTTAAGGATCTAGCTACAAGACGTAGAAAATAAGAAACTATAGATAAGTTTAGGACAAGAATTATCGCATAGTAAAAGCAAAAGCTAGATAAGAGGTCAGCTATACCAGGTCATATAAGGGATAGAGTACCCGTACAAAGAGTTACTAATAGGCTAAGTGCAGGGACACCTAGGGTAAAGTGGTTAGATAAACTAAAATAGGAAGAGGATCTAGGGATTCTAACTAGGTTTAAAGAAAGGCATACTAAAGGATGTTATAACGTAGTAATAATAAGGTACTTTCTTACAAACAAACTATACACACTAAACTAACTATATGGAAAGTGGTATAGACAACAAAGCAATAATAAATGGGTAGATTTCTATATATGGCTAAACAAAAAAGTAGTCCAAGACTAACCTATTATGGAGAAACGCATAAACCATATTAAAGGAGCGTTAGTTATAACGTTAAGGAACCTAGAAGAAGGATCTAGGGACTAAAGAAGTAAGCAACAAATCTTAGTACCCATAGAAGAAAGACCGACAGTTAGATTGGCTAGATAAAGGTTTAAACTCCAAAGTAAAGATAAGCTAAGAGTAGACCTAAGTTACTTAGCGTATTATACACTATTATAGATAGCTTATATAGATAACACCTGCAATATATATAGAGCACCAAAAGACAAGAACCGGAAGTACCCAGTAAGGATGCATTAGGCACCAGAGAAAAAGCGGTTTAGGAACGCCAAGTATATACACAGATAGCACCCAGTAGAAGTATAAAGTTAAGGGAACTTAATACTTTAACCAGGAAGATTTCTTATAGAAGAATGCCTAGAGGGACGACAGTAGTAGGAGTGCCTAGAAAACACTTATCTATAGCATATAGAGGAAAAGAAATAAACTAAGTATTAGCTAAGGTTAGACTAAATATAAGTAGGATCTAGCAGCCAACAGTTAAAAAAAAGGAAGGCGTATAGAACCAGAGGGAACTAGTGTTAGAGCCTTAAACCCTTAAAGGAATGCAAGGACAATACCTAAACTTACAAGTTAAGTGGCAAGATTAGCAGTTTAAAGCGTTAATAGACAGTGGAGCAATAAGGAACCACATATTACCAAAAGCAGTGGAAAAAATAGGGTTACTATATAGACAGAAGAAACACCTATATCCACTTATAACAATTTTAGGAGATTAGATAGCCTATAGAGGAGGCATTATTAGTCTTAAAACAGGACCTATTCAGTTAACTATTAAAGGGAGACAGGTTAAGATGTCTTTTAATATCCTACTATTAGGACAGGATAAGGCGATATTAGGAATACCTTAGTTACAGGAGTATAATCTAAAAATTAATTAGGTTATAGGTTAGGTCAATATTAGGGATACTTAATAACATAAGATATAACAGTAAACCAAGTTAGTATAGTACTAAGTTAGAGTAACATATAAGGAGACTAAGCAAGGCTTAAGTTATGTACCAAAAAGATACCACAAGTATGGCAAAAAACTATGGTTACTAGAAAGTAAGAAGCTATTAAAATATGCAGTATAGGACTATAAGATAGAACTAGAAGAGGGAATAAGTCTAAAGTTCTTTCCAATCTATAAGCTTACTAAAACTGAGTTAGTAGCACTTAAGGAGTTTATTTAGGAAAACTTATAAAAGAAATACATTAGACCATTACAGTTATTAGTAGAATATCCAGTGTTATTCATCCTAAAGAAAAATGGAAAACTTAGGATGTGCATAGATTATAGACAGTTAAACAGCATTACCAGAAAGGATAGGTATCCTTTACCCTTAATTAGCGAAATCCAAGATAGAATAGGCAACGCGAAAATCTTTATAAAGATAGATCTAAGGTAGGCGTACCATCAAATTAGGATTAAGGAAGGCAATAAGTAGAAGGCGGCCTTTAGGTTAAAGGAAGGACTATATAAGCCATTAGTTATACAATTTGGGCTTATAAACGCACTAGCAACGTTCTAGAAGCAAATTAATAGTATATTAGAAGAACACCTAGATAAGTTTATTATAGTATATCTTAATAACATTATTATTTACTTAGAGAATAAGGGAGAACATAGAGAACACGTTAAATAGGTTTTAAAGAAACTACAGAAAGAACAAATGCCAGTAGCAATTAAGAAATGAGAGTTCTTTATAAGGAAAACCAATTTTATAGAATTTATTATTAAGCTAGGGAAAATCAGTATGGACCTAAAGAAAGTTAAAGCTATAGTAAGTTAGCAAGAACTAGAGAACGTTATACAGTTAAGGTTGTTTCTAGGGTTTTATAACTACTATAGGAGGTTTATAGCATAATAGTTAAAAAGTATTAAGCCGTTTATAAGGCTAACAAAGAAGGAGGAACTATAGGTTTAGGGTAGCAAATAGAAAGAGCTATTTTAGGAACTTAAAGAGTTATTTACCTAAGAGCCAGTCCTCAAGATCTATTAACTAAGGTTAAAAACGGTTGTTAAGATAAACGCATTAGATTTTACACTAGGAGTATACTTACTACAGAAGCACTAGGACGCATAGCACCCAGTAGCATACTATAGTTAGAAAATAACACCACCAGAGTTAAACTACGACATCTATAACAAGGAGTTGTTAGGTATAGTTATAGCACTTAAAAAATAGAGAGCATTCTTACAAGGCACAGAGAAACTATTTATAGTAAAAACAAACCATAAAAACCTTACTAGATTTCTAATAACAAAGGAACTTAACTAAAGACAGGTCAAATAGGCGGAAATGCTTATAGAATACCATTTTGAAATTCAGTATACTAAGGGTACAGACAATGCACGAGCAGACGCTTTAAGTAGAAAGACTAAACTACAAAATAACAAAAAGCCGTTAGGAGCTTTATTGCGAAAGAATTAAGACGGATTAATTAGGTATAATTATCTAAGAATTATAGTAACTAAAAAAAGTTAAATCCATAAATTACTAGAAAGTAATTAGATATAGAAGATTTAAGAAGCATAGGTAGAGGATCTAGACTTAGAGCAATATAAGAATAGAGAAGCAACGTATATACCTAAGTCTATTATAGAAGAATTTATTAAGGAATTCTATAAGGGAATAACACAAGGACACAACGGGTCTATAGGACTAGTATTAAGACTTTAGAAAAAGTACATTATTTAAGAAATCTAGGGATTAGCAAGATAAGTTATAAAAAAACATCTAGATTGCTAAAGAAACAAACTAACAAGGTATAAGCCGTATAGAGGGCTATAACCTATTAAGACACTAGGAAGACTATAGGAGGTTATATTATAGGACTTTATTATTAAGTTACTAAAGTTAAAAGATCCTATTATAGAATAAGATTATAACATGATTTTAGTAATAGTAAACAAGCTAATAAAATAGGGATACTTTATAGCATGCACTAAAGAGATATTAGTAGAAGACGTCGCTAAAATCTATATAAAGGAAGTATTTGCAAGACACAGAGCACTAGATAAAATTATATCGGATAGAGATCTAAGATTTATAGCAGCATTTTAGGAGGTGTTTCTAGTAGAATAGGGAGTTCGCGCAGTAACCTCTATAGTATATTATCCGCAGATAGACAGATAAACGGAAAGACTAAACTAGATACTAAAATAGTATCTAAGACACTATATTAATTACGCACAGAACAATTGGGTATCATTATTACCAGTTACATAGTTTGCATACAATACAACACCACAAGAAGAAATAGGGACATTACTATTTAAGGCAAATTACAGGTATAAGCTAAGAACGTCATTATTGCCACAACAAGCAAAGAAAATAAGTAGCACAGCTAAGCAAAGAATAGAGACATTAATGAACCTTTATATAGACCTCACGGAAACAGCCAAGCTAGTATAATAAAGGATAAAAAAGTACTATAATGCTAAAAGATCTAAGGGACCAGATCTAAAGGAGGGAGATAGAGTGTGGCTACTACACAAAAGTTTTAAGAGTTAATAACTAAGTAAGAAGTTAGACTACGTCAGATTAGGACCTTTTAAAGTTAAGTAAAGAATTTCATTAGTTATATATAAATTAAACCTACTAGCCAAAATAAAGATCTACCCTATATAACATATCGCGATGCTAGAACCAGTATATAGAGATATTAAGCTACTAGTATATAAGGCAGACACATATAGAGGACAAGAAGAAGATAAATAGTAAGTTTTAAAGATTATTAGTCACAAGGACGTAGATAACAAAATATAGTATAAAGTAAAGTAGATAGGCTATAGTGAGACTACCTAGGAACCACTAAGCAACCTAGAGAATGCTATAGGAAAGGTACGGGAGTATCAGAAGAAAGTAGGTCAGGCAATATTAATAAGAAAGAATTACCAAAAAATAAGTCACCTAAGGGGGACCCAAGAGGAGCAATTACCAAGCTACTTAGAGTTGTTTCCCTTATAGGAAGAGAGCCAGTCCTTTTATTACCTAGCTTAGATAGACCCTGTTAAACTAGCTTCTACTCCTTAAAACAAACCTTCTTATATACACATTTAAGACGTTAAAGACAAGTATAAGCCAGACGTTAAGCTTTAAGAACATATACAGACTCTTCTAAAATATATTAAACCTCAAGCAGCGCAGAGGCTAGTTTACTGTTAAGTTTTTTAGCGGTAGATTAAATACAAGACCCTATAATAAGTTACTTAGGGAACCCAAAGACTATTAAGAGTTATAGAACGCGTACACTTAGTATTAGAGATAGAGCGGACGTCGCAGGACAATTAAATGTTTACTTTAGTGCACTCCAAATAAGAGAATAGTTGTTAAGACAAAGGGCTCGCTAGTACAATACAAACTAACCCCTCTTTTACGCAGCAAGAATACAGAGACGGCATTATCTCACCTAGAGACAAGATTGTAGCAATAGTATAAGACCGGCAAGCTATAGAAGAAGAAGAAGAAGCTTTAGGTATAGTAAGTAAGGATATTAACTAGACTAGTTAAACAGACATCACACCTCTAGTAAACAACTTAGAGATATTAGGAATCTTTAAGGACAAAGATAAAGAGGAGGGAGATAGTGTTACGGATAGCTTAAGTATAATATTATAACTACTTAGAGAAGAGTCGGAGGAAGCTAGTTAGTTAATACAGGCACAGTCTAAAATAGATCTGGTGGAACTATATAACAAGAAATGGTAGCTAAGGTTACGTAATGTAATCTATATAATCTATATAATCTGTATAATCTGTAATAGAGTAGACAGAGCACACATACCTTACAGAGCGAAGGGATTTCTTAGGCGTATAATTGTGTATTTAAAGGACTATAGTCCCTACCTAGATAGTTCCCTCTTTATAGTGAATCTTAGAATATAATTGGAGTTAATCTGTTAGGCAACCACTCCACCAGTTATTATTATATTGTTGACACTGTTCTTACCTATATACCTAGCCTAATAATAGGACCCACCGTAGTTCCTGCTATAAGGTTCCGTTATACCCTGCCTATGTATAGTATAGTACCCGTTAACCTAGCAACCAAGCGAACGTTATATACCCTTTTTCCCCTGTTTCCTACTTCCTTTTCCTTACGCAACGTCTTGACTTTATTACGCAGTTTATGTACATAGCTTAATAATATCTACTTCGCTATATATTATCACCACTTGTGCTCGCTCCGTGACAGGACCAGATTATTTATTTATATTTTTTATTTATATCCACTACTTCTCCCTTAAAAAACTTCACAATAACCTAAATAGAAACTCTATAAATACCTTATAAAAAGCCATCGCATTAAGGTAGAAAGGTCCCTCCAATAGTAAGAGATTATAATAATATAAACATTTAGATAAGATAGCTAAATAAGCCCTAATACCTAGATATACTAGGAGCTTAAAAACTCTTATATACCTATAATTACCGCTAAGGAAAATGCAGATACCCTTAATAATAGATGTAATACTACTAGAAAATAACTAGAACCCCTTTAGTCTTACCTAGGCTAATTAAAAGACTAAGCGCTAAAGGTAACTCTAAGATCTTTTCCTAAGCTAGAAATGCTAGAGAAATACACTAATATATTTAACTAGGAACCTAACTGGAACCCTCTCGAAAGACCACCAGTCTATAATTAGTATAATAGCGGTATATAGACTACTTATAAGCTAAGCGGGCCTACCCCTTTATGTAATCTAACTTAAATACTAACTTAAGACCTAAGGCTTATTAGGAAACCTATACTAGTTACTAGTACTAATACTACCTTTATAGCTGGAGCTTCCTTAAGCCTAAGTTTAGAAAGTTAAAAGCCCTATACTAATATTCTTTAAGATAAATATTAGGAAGCTATTATAAGGCTTTTAAAAGCTATATGGCAGGAAGCTACTAATAAATATATTAGAATCCTTTAAGGGTAAATTTAGATCTAGTAGGGTTTAATCTAAGCTAAATAAGTTTTTTTATAATATAGCTAAGGCTAAGGGCTTTTTAGGGGCTATTTAATACTTACTTAAGAAGGTATAAAAGACTTAAAGAGGCATTTATGTAATAAACAGAAAAAGGATATAGACTAACTAGCTAAGGCTTTTAGTAGTCTAGAACTCTGTTATAGACCCAGCACCTAATAGTTAGACAACTAGGTTTATAAGGTAGATAACTTCTTTAAGATACTAATAATATAAAATAATACCTAAGAGCGTATATAATAGATTATTAGTAGGATTAAAGACCAATCGCTAAACTAAATTACGCTTAATTAACTTAATAAAGAGCAAGTTACTATATAGCCATAGCTATAACCCTTTCTAAAGGGTTAGACCTAAAATCTATAGGTTATATAATATAATAATACAGAATAATTCTAGAATAGTATATAGCTAGACTATTAAGATTTCCATTAGTTTATAAACTTTATAAAAACTTATACTTAATAAATAAATTTAGATCCCTTTAAAAATAAGAATAATAACATCTATAAAAAGAAGAAGATTAGATTTATCTAGGCTAAAATAAAGCTCGCAATTTATAATAAAATAAAGCGCATAGGAGCCCTATTGTGGATTACTATATATACCAATTTTAAATAAGCGGTTCTAACCGCTAAGGATGTAGTAAGGAACTAGACCTCTTCTAGTAAAAAGCTAGGGGGTTGCTAAAAGCATAGGTACTTTAGTAGTAATATAGGGCAGACCCAAACTTTAAAGAAGCCGTTTTTAAAGAGAAATCCGGAATAGTTAAAGTTAGGGACCTTAAGTAATAGGAAAGACTCCTAGGTCCAACCTAATACCAATCTGGCACCCTTATAGGAACACTCTAAAAAGTTAAAAAAAAACTTTAGAGGAAAACCTAATTAGAAAAATAAGTAGGGCGATGACTATACTAATAATCTAAAAAAAGAAAAGCCCTAGTTATAGACCTCTCTTAGCTATAACTAGGGCAAGATATAAAAGGAGAGACTTTTTATATTGCTATTAAGCTAGAAATAATACTCCCTATAGGCGAGGTGTATTAATTCTAAGTACTATATAATAGTAGCGCTGAAATTAATCTAATATAATATAATTTGGTAAAAGAGTATAAGCTTATCCTATTACTAAGGTAGCGGAAACCTATTATAGGCTTTCTAAATTATTATTAAATTAAACTATATAGTGCCTATAAGCTTATAGTATTAATAGCTAATATATATAACCGCACTAAGGTAGTTAGCCCAAAACCCCCTCAAGCGGCCGACTTTATAGGTTACAACCTTATCCTTAGATATCCTTAGCTTATAAAAGCAGATCTTAAGATATACTTTAAAATAGAAGCCTTTAAATAGTAGAATAATAAAGAATTAGAAGGGTATATATTACTAATAAGCTTAAAGAACATCCTAGAGAATATAGCTCTAGGTAAAATAGTATACACTCTATACCTAAAGGAGTATTAAATCTAACCCCTATTTTATAGCAAGATAAATATAAAGCCTAGTATAGACGATAACCCTTTTATAATAGATACCTTATAAAAACTACTAGATAGGTTATAGAGATACTATAGGGAGATGGCGATCTTAAAGATCTTATAAGATACTTCTACCGCTATAGGTTACTCTAGCTTAAGTAATACGCGGAGAGTATACTATAGCACCTTAAACGCTATATTAAGGAGTTCTCTACCCTCTACTAGCTACTATATAAAACTATTTAATATATAGAGCAACTATATATAAATAACTACTATAGCGCGCAATACTACCTATAAGCGTTTTAAGGGAGCTCTAGGATCTACCTAATAATAATATAGAGAATAAACATGACCTTAACTTATTAAATATTTCAGTAGGCCTAAGGGACCTATTTAGGGTATTTTTAGGTAGGTAAGCTAAAGTCCTTTAGTAGAACTTAGAATATAATCATATAATTAATTTAAAAAAAAGGCAAATAACTGCCAAACCTTCCTATTTATAACCTCTTATAAAGAGCTTAATATTCTATAGGAGTACCTTAATAGCTTACTAGAAAAGGGATATATATAGCTTAGTAAGTTACTAGCAGGCGCGCCAATTCTCTTTATTTTAAAACTAGATGGAATTATAAGGTTATATATAGACTATTACGGTTTTAATAAGATTATAATTAAGAACCATTACCTACTACTACTAGTTAGTAAAATACTAGATTAACTATCTAGGGCAAAGATCTTTATAAAGCTAAATTTATAAAACGCCTATTATAGGCTCTATATTAAAAAAGGGGATAAGTAAAAGACCGCCTTTAAAACCTAATATAGCCACTTTAAGTATCTAGTAATGCTTTTTAGGCTAGCTAATACGCCTATAATATTCTAATTATATATTTATAGAGCCTTAGGGGGACTAGTTAACCATATATATATTATCTATTTAGATAATTAGGGCCTCTACGCCAAGGCGTTAAAGTATATCTTTAATAATAAGTAGGTTAAGTTCCTAGGTTATATTATAATGCCTATAGGCGTAGTTATAGACCTAATATAGGTATAGATAATTTAAGAGTGGCTAGAGTTAGAGAGTTACTAAGATATTTAAGTGTTTCTAGGCTTTGCTAATTTCTATAGGCGCTTTATTTATAACTACTTAGACCTCGCCTAATACTTATTTAACTATATTACTAAAGCTTCCTAAGACCTAACTTAGGGAGTAAAAAGCTTAAAGGTAGGAAGAAAGAAAACTAAGAAGGAACTAACTAAATAGTATAAACTATAGATATGGCCTAAAAAGGTATAAAAAGCCTTTTAGAAACTATGCGTAAAGTTTATAAAAGCTTTACTATTACGGCATTTTAACCCAGATTAGCCACTAATAATAGTTACTAATATATTAAAATTTGCCCTTATTAGTATCCTATTATAACCTAATAGACATCTAGACGCTACCTAGCTCTACTAAAGACTCGTAATATTTAATAGTAGAAAATTCTAAAGACCTAAAGTTAGGTATTATACCTATAATAAGGAACTACTAGCTATTGTTAACTGCTTTATATAGTGGCGATATTACCTTAAGTATATAAGCTATACCACCTATATACTCTTAGATTATTATAATTTATATTACTTTATAACTATAAAGGAGCTTATACTTTAATAGGCCAGATAGGTAGAGGAGCTTATATAATTTAATTTTAAGATTAAATATAAGCTAGGGAAAAACAACCCTATTAATAGACCGTTATAATAGCTAGACTATATTAAAGACTTTAAAATAGGAGAAGGAAAATAGATAATAGATATCTTACTCTCTATATTATAGAATAAGCTCTAGGTATAAGATACTTAAGCACCTATAGCTCTAAGCATTAAACCTTAGGCGGTGCAAACCCTATTAGCTTTTACTAACATTTTGGCTAGTACCTAGTCTATTACTAATAAGGGTCTAAATATACCTAAATAGGACGTCCCTAATACACTCTTAAAACCTAATAATATATTACCTCTAATTGCTAAGCTATCCCCTTAAACTAAAAGTAAAGCTATAGAGTAATTAGAACCTAAAGTCCTATAACAACTAAAGGACTTTAACCTTATAGCGGCCTTTCTAATATATGCGCACTAAAAAGTTATAAGATCTATAGTACCATTTAGTTATATACTTAGAGCAGTATAAAACAAAATAGCTTTTACCTAGGAACTATTTAAAAGGTTAATAAATCCTATCTATAAGGTATAACAGAGGGACGCCTTCTATACTATCTTTAATATAGAAGTAGACTAAAAATATAATGGAAAGGAAGCTAAAAGGTGCTAAAATTAGGAACTAGACCTAATAGGCTTACTATATGAAAATAGCAAAGTTTAGGTGCTATAAGAAGTAAATCTATAATAGATTTTTTTTATAAAGAATTATAATAATCCTCTAGGCGGCTATTATGGTTAAGCTAAAACAGTAAAATTACTTTAATATAAATACTATTAGTTAAAGCTTAAATAGGAAGTAAAGGAGTATATTAGCCATTATAAGAAGTGTTAAGTATATAAAATCCAAAGGTATAAACTATGGGGTTTACTTAAACCAGTTCCTTCTACTAGTAAACTATAGCAATATTCCACTATAGATTTTATTATAGATCTTCCGCTATTTAAGGATAAGCAAGAATAAATATACAATTTAGTCCTAGTACTTATTAATAGGTTTTTAAAGTATATTTAATACCTTCCCGTTAATAAGATAATTAATATATAAGTATTTACAAACCTAATTAAGAAAAAATGCTTTCTTAAAATAGATTAACTATACTCCATTATTACTAATAGGGGCAGCATCTTTATAAGTTAATACTGGTCAGATCTATGCTTCTATTTAAAGATAGACCACTATTATAATATGGCTTTTTATCTATAAACAGATAGGTAAATAAAACGCCAGAATTAGGAACTAAGGTTACCTAGTGGCTTAACCAATAGGAGTATGCGATAAAAATGGCTAAGAAGCACGATCTTCTATAGATAACTAATAGGATCTAGCTAATAGACCTTATAAATGCAATACAACCTATAAGCGAAACCTATTTTGTTCTGTACACGAAATAGGCAAATAATACTAAAAAGGCTCTCTTATTAGAATACCATAAAGTAGTAATAGAGCTGCGAAAAGCATTCTAAAACCTTTCTAAAGCCGTACTTACGACGGTAAGAGGGAATGCATTTAACGCAGACTACGTAGGAGAACCCAAAGAGGATATCCTAACTACTAAAGTCTAAAAGGGAAGAGAGAATAGCTTATCTTACAGCCGAAAAAGGGCAGGTATAAATTTGACTAAAGAGACGTCTTCTAAAAGGTTGAAGAACCTTAAATGCCTAGTATATAATATAAGGGGACATACCCTTCCTAACTGTTGGTATCTGTTTAAGAATAAAAGGCCTGAGGGATTTAAAGCCGTAGGTATATGGATGAAAAGGGTGCTTATAAAGGTAGAGTATAATAAGGACCTAGCTACCCAAGTGGAATGACTTAAGCTTAAGAAATTAAAAGTTAATAAAGCTTAATAATAATAGGATAAGAGTTAGGAGACAGTTAAGAAGATTAAAGGAGAAGCTAATGCGATATTCCTAGAATTATATTACACTGGTTAACTCCATCTATTAAAGCTATTAACTATTCTTAACTTAGGAACTACTCTCCACATCTTTAATAATCTCTCTCGTTTCTATAACTTTAGGAAAGCCCTAAGATACGAATACGTTACCGCCGGCAGCTCAGAAGTGCCTATACTAGGTTATGGCGATGTTACTATCCAAGTTATAAAACTAGATAAGAGTAAGGGAATCCTACGTCTTAAAGACGTTGCCTTTTATATAGACTTTAATATAAATCTAGTATTATTCTGTCTACTTTAAAAATAAGGGTACTACTAGGATAATAAAGAAGATAACAATCTTCTAGTTTAGAAGGATGACACAATCCTATATTAAATGGAAGAATGTTACGGATAATAGACTATTAAGTATGTCCAATTAGGAAGCCTAAAATTAGCTTTTAATTTAAGCCGACTGCTACACCGTTAACAGAAGCGTAGAATATTGTTAAGAGACATTCGTCTAGATGCAAAAGGTGATGTATAACTATGGTATCTATGTCTAGGTTATCCAGGACCTATAAGCCTTTATTATTTAGGTATTAATGCCCTAGGAGTTAAGCTTTAAGGCCCTAAGACGATGAAATGTTAACACTATATTCTTGCCAAAATTAAGCGTTAGGTTTTATAAAGGTTCTTAAAACAAAATATTAATAAACCCTATTTTGACCTCCATATTGACTAAACTGACCTTAAGGAAGCGTATACCGGATTTATATAAGTTATGCTTATCCATAATACCTTCTTAGGAAGATCCTTCCTGTACTTTATAATAACGCACGGCAAAGAAAAGGAGACACTATAAGTGCTTAAAGATTTTATCTAATGGATTTATCTAAGGTATAACTTTAAGGTTAATACTATTAGATTAGACAACGAGCTAGGAAGAAGAAGAACCCTTAAATGGCTATAGACTTAAGAGATTATATTTAAGCCTTTAGCGCCACATACCTAAGCTTAGAACAGTACCGCCGAATACTTAGGGGGTGTAATTATTAAGAGAGTATAAGCAATAAGAATTGCTGCTAATCTACTATATAATCTATGGAATGAGATTGTTAACTGTATAGTCTACCTTTAAGATTAAACGCCACAAGAAAGCAATAGATGGAAATTACTATATAAGAGGTTCTATACTTTCCTAGCTAATGGGAGATTAAGAAGACCGTAACTAGCGCACCTAAAAGCCTACGGCTGTAGGGCGTACGCGATAACGTTAGATGCCTAACTAAAGAAGAAAAGGCTAAGCAAGCTAGATCCGCGAGCCTATATTAGCTACCTTGTTGGCTATAACTCTACCAATATCTATAGGATCTGGATCCCATATAAGGGTATTGTTATCTCTACTAGAGACGTTATCTTTAATGAAAAGACATTCTTTAATGGTAAATAAACGGACATCTTAAAGGATCTACACGCCGAATTAGATACGCTAATTGAGAAGATTTAACTCCCTAATACCTAGACTAAGAACGAGGTCCTTCTGGAAGATGATAAAGAAGTATTTAAACCGTCAATTTAAGAGGAAGACGACGACGTTGATGATAAGCTAGTTTAAGCCTTTAATGAGTTAGCAGATCTTAACCTTGCAAGAGCTCTTGAAGATGTGTATTATACGCTACCTTTAACGGAAGATGAAGAATCTCCATGTGCTTTTTACGTTAATTATCCTATAATTTTAGTTTAAGATACTGATTAAGACGTCGCTTATTGAGCAGGAGATGCGTTTAGCACTTAGGGGGTGTTTAACAACTTGGTTAAAGACTTATATAAGGAAGCCTGCAATTATAGGTTTGAAGATTTTGTTACCAAAAGGATCACTTTAGCCTATTACGGCGCCTTCTTAGCAGGAAGGAAGTTTAACCTTAATAGTCAACTTAATAATAGTAAGCTGAAATTGGGCAGAATACGTAATATTAGACTATATAGGAAGAACTTACCTCCTCCATTTTGGTTAATTAAGGACCTTAATATACATTCTCTTTAAAATTAATTCCAAGAGGCTTAATAAGCCCACCTCCAATCCCATTATTAAATAAGGTTATTTTAGGAAATAGATAAGAAGTATGTAAAGGGACAGCAGATCCTTAGCTTAATGTGGGTATTCGTCTATAAGACGGATAAGTACGGATTTCTTTAGAAATATAAGGCACGCTTAGTAGTATGCGGAAATTAATAGGCCCTAGGAGACCTACCTATAAGAGCTACTATATTAGCCAGTATAACCTTCCGAACCCTTATGGCGATTACCGCAAAATTTGAACTGGAGACGACACAGATAGATACAGTTAATGCATTTATCCATTGCGATCTCGACGAAGTTGTCTATATAAAGCTACCGCCAGGATTTAATAACGGAAAGAAAGACAAAGTACTGCGCTTAAGAAAAGCCCTTTACAGACTATAACGATTACCACTATTATGGCAGAAGAATCTCACGAGCTTACTGACAGAATTAGGGTTTAAAGAGGTACCCTAAGAGCTGTATATTATACTAAAAAGTAGAATAGTTATCTTCTTCTATGTTGATGATGTTGTTTTCTGCTACTAAAAGATAGATAAGAAGAAAGCTTAAGAAGTAATTAAGGAGCTAAGCAAGGAATACCAGATGAGTACCCTTAGCAAGCTAAAATGGTTCCTAGAAATCTATGTGCTACGCAATCGTAGCTAAAGGCTCCTATAGCTATCCCAGGAAGCCTATATTGAGAAGATAGCTAATTAGTATAAGATAGATCTTAAAGGGCGTCTTTTAGATACTTCTATGGCAGAATCTAAACTCCTACTTACTAATTACCGATCGATCCGTCTGACGCTTCCATCCTCTAATATAGACCTACTAGTCCGTCCTATGTCCCTACTAAGAGAAGCAGCTTCTATGATGCTATATTAGAGAAAAATGGGTTTAATACTTTATACAGCCACTACAACACGTCCGGATATTGCGTTTGCAGTATTATAGCTAGCAAGGTTTAATTAGAACCCTCGTTAAGAGCACTATTAAGCGGTAGATAGAGTAATCCAGTACCTATATAGCATAAGGAGTAGAGTAATCTACTATAGAGGAGATAAGGAAGGAATAAATAGTAGAGGGAGAGATAAAGGAATACGCGATAAATGACGAGACGACGGAAGAGACAGTAGAAGTAAAGCGCAATCATTTATCTATGCCAGCGATGCATTATTTACGGATAACTCCGTTAACAGAAAGAGCTTATAAGGATATATTATAAAGCTATTTAAAGGACTAATTGCCTAGAGAGTAAATAAGCAGGGTATAGTTATAATGTTAAGTATAGAAGCTGAGTTATTAGCCCTATCTTAGATAGTAAAGAAAGCTATCTTTATTAGCAGACTATTTAAAGCAATAATATTAAGGCTGAATAAGCCCTTAATTATTAAATGCGATAATACCTAAATACTCTAATTAATTATAGAAGATACGGCAAAGCTAATTATAAAGCTCTAACATGTCAACATCTATTAATACTAGCTATATAAGGAATACGCAAAGAGATAAGTACTATTTTAATAGATAGTGATAAAGGATATAATTGCTAATGGACTTATAAAGGCCCAGCCTAAGCAGAGGTTTTAAAGCTTTGTTAATATAATTGGAATAGTGGATATTAAAGAACGGCTAGCTAAGGAGAAGCAACTAGAGGACCTAAGGGACAATATTAGAGCAAGACGGAAGGATTTAGATAAGATTATGGTTTAATTAACGCATTAACAGACATGAGAAGGTGGTTAGCTTTAACCTTAAAGAGCTTGAAGCTAAGGGGGTGTATTAGATAATCTATATTCTCTAAAAGGCGTAGGTTATATGCACGAGTTACGTGCACGAAGCACGTGCACTGTAAAATCTCTTTGTAGCTCGAAGCCCTAGGGCCTTAAGACACGTCACTTAAGTCATGATATAAGATTATTAATCAATTAACCCATTTTATTAATGAACTGCTCTATATGCATTTCGTGACAGTATTACACTAAACGCTTAGAAGAAGCCTAGAAAGTAGCCCATATAAACCTAAAAAAGGCCTAGAAATTAATGGAATAGTAGGCAAATAAGTATAGGCGTGAGCCTAACTTTACTATAGGCGATATAGTCTGGGTTATAATAAAGAACTAGAAGACAGAACGGCCTAGCTATAAGCTAGACTATTAGATGGTAGGACTGTATAAGGTTCTTAAGAAGATAGGCAACTTATATAAAGTAAAGCTCCTGGATTTAATTAAGGTCCACCTTAAATTTTTACCAGATAAGCTACGGAAAGCCGTAAATAACCTATTATTTAGACAAAAGAATAAACCTCCCCTGCTAATTTAAGTTAATAGCAATAATAAATAGGAAATTAAAGAAATACTAGCCTATAAGCTAGTAAGGAGAACGCTAAAGTACCACGTTAGTTGGAAAGGCTATGACCTAGATCCTACTTGATACCCTATATAGAACTTTATTAGTAGTCCCTATAAGCTTTAAGAATTCTATAGCTATTACCCTAATAAACTAGAACCCCTAAAGTACCTAGATAAGTAAATAAAATACTAGCATAGCAAAAATAATAAGCTACTAGAAGAATATAAAGATAAAAACGCCCTATAGATATAATATAAATACACAAAGCCTAAGGGCAGGCTTTACTAAAAGGGGGGGGGGTAATATTATAGCTCTGGCAGAAAACGGCAGAACTTAGCTAGTAGAACTTAGTAGAACTTGCGGTTATATAACTAGATGACTATATAAAAGAACCCTACTTTGACTGGCGCTACTCTTGTTCTCCTTTCCTTTCTCTAGCTTTAGATCCTTGTTTATAGACAATCCAATTATATAGGCTTGCATGCGCCCTTTTTGCTATGCTTATACCTTAATTAACTAATTCGCTAATATCTACTAACTGCTCTTTTAAGCTAATTTCTTAATATATTTTAGCCCTACCGCTATATATAGAACCTTAACCTCCGCTAACCCGCAACTAGTACTAGTCCTACCTAAATAACTTTACCTATATATCCTTAAAAGACCCGAAATCCAATAAGAAGATTCTGGATGCTTATAACAAGACTTACTATATAAGGTCTAATACCTTTAGTCCTTATAATTAATGCATGCGTACTAAGAGTGGTAGTTATATTAAGGTAAGCTTTCCTATCTTTAATAGGTTTCTATTACTAACTTTAAGCTTTAAATAGCCTAGGCCTAAGCAGCGACGGTCTTTTAATATTCTTAACTACTATATCGCCCGGGCTCTTTTATATTCTAGCGCTAATACTAAATATCTAGGTCGAATTTAACACTATACTATAGCTATCTATACTGCCTATAATTCTTAGTAAGCTAGCTAGTAACGCCTAATAAGGGAATAAGGCTGGTACATTAAGGATAGGGTAAAGGATAGGGGTAATAAGAAGAAGGCTGCCGTTTACTATAAAAAGGAGTTTATATATGCGCGTTAAGTTTTTAAAGAGTATAATATAATACGGTATTAAGTATGTTACCCTTTAGGTACCTAGCGGATAGGTAACTAACTATTACTATAGTAAGGTCTTAGTAGTTCTAGACTTTGCTAGCCAGCTAATATCTCTATTTATTCCGGGCTTAAACGTGTCTTTATTAACTATAAGCTTATAACAGGCTTGTACAAATGCTTCTAAACTAAAGCTTATAGATTGCTACTATATAAGAATACTAAGCTAAGGAAAAGAAGGAGAAGAAGACTGTTAGAGACTAATAAGATATAAGGGGTTGCCAAGGCGCTAGTAACAAGCGAGCTAATAGCGATTTTCCATACCGGGTATGGAAAATCCTAATTAGTTAGCTCTATAAGTAGTACTGGCAGAATATAGCAGAATCTGACAGATTGCCTAAAAATGTGGCAAATTGCCCTAAAAACGGCAACGTAGCAGGTAATACGCTCCAGCACCATTACATTACCCCTCCCTCCCAAAAAAGCCTGCCCTTAGGCTTTGTCCAAGTTCTTTATTATTGTCTAAATTATTATAGTTATCTAACTCCTCTTCCTAGCATTTAATCTAGCTGTCTAATTTATGTGGTGGTTTAGGGAGGTCTAAGTAGGCTAGGTAGAAATCTTATAGCTTATAGGGAGAGTACTTAAAATTGGATATAAGATACTACTCTAAATTTTCATTATAACCTACCTAGCTTATATAGTATTTTAAGGTATTACGGTCCTTCTTAACTGCTAAGATCTCTTTAACTTCCTATTCTTCGTCCTCTGCAATCTAAATTAGCGGTAGGGGGTTATTATACTATCTAGGCAGTGGGTTATCTGTAGCCTTCTATAGTTGGTCTAAAGAGAAAATAGAGTGGATCTTTATTAACTCTAGTAGCTTAATCTTAAAAACGTACCCTACCTTTTTAGGGATCTTATAGGGGCTAGCTATTTAGTAGCCTATCTTATAGCTCGGCCTCTAGGTCTTCTAGTTCTTTATTAACACCTATACCTTATCTCCTATATGGAAGTCTGCCTCGCAATAATATTGGTTTACGTCGGCCTCTTTCTTCTCTTATACCTTTTTTATAATTACTTAGGCAGCCTCCTAGGCTCTATATATTCTCTTAGCAAATATCTAGGCCTCTTTATATCTAAGGCGTTTATAGGCCGTTGTAGGCCCTATAGGTCTGTCCTAATTAAAGAATATTTGTGGCTTATATCTATAAAGTAACTTAAATAGCAACATTCCTATACTATTATAAGGGAGTATAAGCTGTGCGTAGTCTATTATAGGCAGTAGTTCCAACTAGTTATCTTAGTAGTAATTGTTACGGATACTTTAAGTACGATATTACGACTACTAGGAGAGGAGTTAGAAGAAGCTAGTTGGTTAATAAAAGCACGGTCCAGTATAGAGCCGGTGGAACTATATGACGAAGAATGGTAACTAAGGTTATATAATGTTATACGTAGTGTACGCGGGATATATAGTGTACGTTACGTATATTATATATCTTACGTACCTTACATATAAGGAGGGTTTCTTAGGAGTAAGGATATGTATTTAAAGGACTATAGTCCCTACCTAGATAGTTCTCTCTCTTTGTAGTAAATCTTAGAATACAATTAAAGTTAATCTATTGGGCAACTACTCCACTAGTTATTACTGTTACGTTATTGACTTCTTGTTTACCTACATACCTAGCCTATTAGCGAGTTTACCGTGGTATTCCCCACAAGGCTTTGTTATAGTAATTAATAAAGGGGCGAAGTCACTAGTCAAGGTATTGGTTTATAATCTTGGTTTGGCTATTAATCTAAGGGTAAAATACGGTAGAGAGCTTAATCTTAATCCTAAGGATACGATAGAATTCGTCCTAGAAGTCCAATATAAATTAGGGTCTATAGTTAGAGATAATTAACTTAGGAGCGCTATGGATCTAGTAAATATTAATAATATATATATGGGCCATATTTTTTATAGTTATAGTCTTAAAGTAGGGGAGGGAAATAGCTTACTTACTTACTTAGTTAATTACTATAAAGGCCATATTATAGCCATGTTTATCCTTAGGGAATAATTTAAAGTCTATTATAATATACTACTAAGGGCATTTAGGAACTGGCAGTAGTTGTAACTATCTAGGGGTTTAATTCCTAGGGGCATTTGCCCGTCTATAAGCATAACAATTCCTAATAAATTATTCTATGTTGGATAGGAGTCCTTACTAGTAGTAGTAAGGCGTTAGTAGTTAGTGGATCTTATCTTAACTAGGGTGCGCCATAGATACTTAATAGTAGGCTTTACAGATTAGCTCCGTTTATAGGTTGTTAATATTTAGAACTATAAGTCGTTCTTAATATAAGAGTAGTCTGTTTTCTATTTCTAAATTAAGGTTACCTTATATAGCTTAGTACAGAGGGCTTTTAGGGATTTAGCTATGCGGTTTATAATTAAGATGCGGTTAATTAGTCCTATTAGTTTATTTAGGATCTCTCCTTCTATAGGCGCTAGCTCGTTTTATTTAGGGCTTAGTTCCTTAAAGATATATCGGTTAAGCTGTTTAGGGCGGAGGAGGGCACGTATTTAGTGCAAAGCCTTTAGCTTATCCTATAGTTCTACATCCTATTCTCTCCGGGTAAGAGTATTAACTTTAAAATTTTGTCTACTAGGGCGGTATATAATTATAAAGAAAAATTAGGAGAGTATTTTAGCCCACCTAGCCTATTAACTGGTAAGCTGCTTTATTATTATAAAATACTTAAGGGCTTTATAATTAGTATAGACTTTAATTTAAGAGTCTATGCTCCTAAGCTCTACACGCCACTAGAATAATAATTATATAATAGCTAGCATTTCCTTATTATATACCTTATAGTTATACTTAGCTAGGGCTATTATTTTTAAGAAAAACATAATAGGGTACTACTTTCTATCTAAGTATAACTATAAGAGAACCCCCGCTACTATTCTATTAGAGGCATCCATTTCTAGTATTAATTTAAGGTTTAGGTTATAGTAATAGAGAATTAGGGTGGAGATAAGCTAGTTTTTTAGCTCCTTAAAAGCTTCTATATAACTATTATTAAAAATAAAAGGCATATTATTCTTAGTTAGTTATATAAGAGGCTTAGCCACAACTCTATAGTTATAGATAAACTAATAGTAGAAGTTACAGAAACTAAGAAAGGACTAGATGCCTTTTATAGTATAAGGGGGTTTCTAGTTATAGATTGCCTTAACCTTTTTAAAGTTAACTTTAATTTCTTTTATACTAATAATAAACCTAAGGTACTTTATTTATTTTACTCTAAACTCGCATTTCCTAATATTAATTTATAGACCTACACTTCGCAGCCTTTCTAGGACCTTCTTAACATAAACTTAGTGCTTAAGTTTATTATCCGAGTATATAAGAATATCGTTTAGGTATACCGTGCAGAATTTATCAAGGTAGTTAAAAAGATCATTATTTATATACCGTTGGTATATAGCTGGCCTATTTATTAGTCTAAAAGGAAGGACTTTATATTTATAAAAACTATAGTAAGTATAGAATGTTGTTAGATCTTTTAATACAGGGTCCATCCTAATTTAGTAGAAAGCTTAGCGGATATTAAGCTTAGTAAAGATTTTAGCTTAGCTTAGACGTATAAGGGTCTTATTAATTAGGGGGGGGAGGTAGCAATCTTTTTAAGTAATAGTATTTAGTTTTAAATAGTTAATACAGAAATAAAGGCCCTTATTAGGTTTCTTTATAAACAGAATAAGGGAAGTAAAAGGGGCCTAACATAGTTTAATAAACCCCTTATAGAGGTTATTAATTAAATACTACTTAGTTGCTTTTAGTTCCTCTATAGTTTACTAGTAAAGAGGGCTATAGCCTAGAGAGTTATTAGCCTCTAGTTAGATCTTATAGTTATAGGTTTAGTAGGGGGGCAGTATATCTAAGGCTGCTTTTAAAAACGCGTCTCTATAGTCTAAGAGGTATATAGGGAGGAGGCGTTTTACTAGCTCCTTATAAGTTTCCTCTACTAACCCTTATTCCTTCTTATTAATAATCCAGTTAATTTTATATAAGCTAGTTATAAAGACCTAATTATCCTTCTAATATATATTAAAGTAAAAACCTATAGCGCTAATTATTATAATATCTACTATAGGGGGGTTATGTAATAGTAGGGGTGTCTATGGCCTAGGGGGCCTTTAGCATATTAGCGTTATCTTTACTTCTTTTAGCTCTTATTATATCTTCTAAAGGTTATCCTCTACGTCCTATTAATACGTCCTTTTCCCTATTAGCCGGATCTCCGCAATTTAGAAGTTATTTATATTACTATCCATTCTACTTTTATAAATAAAGTCCTCCTTAACTATAGTCCTTTAGGGGAGTATCCTTATTAGTATAGAGTTCCTACCAGCCTTATAGTGGGTATCTTCTTAAATAAAAGCTAGGTCGCAGTTCCTAACATCCTATTAGTAAATAAGATTAGCCTTTACAGCTAATATCTTATAGTTAGTACGGATTTCTCTAATAAAGGAGGGTAACTTTAGTCTACTTTCCGGCCAGATAAACTGTCTTTATTAAACATTTAGCTAAATATTAAAGTAAAACATCTATTTTCGGCTAAGGATTATATTATATAACCCTAAGTCTAAGATATAAAAGAGGATACTAAATTGGCGCCATTTATTAATAGCGATATATAGCTTTAAGATATAAGTAACCAGCTTACTAGCTTAGCCGTTATAGCCTTTTACTTAAACAGGCTTCTCTAGTTAGGTAGCGTTTATATTTAAAAACTTAGTAACGTTATTTATATAAGTAGTATTTATAAAGGTAAAGCTATTTACTTCAGTATTAATAAAGGCAGTTATATTAACTCCATATCTATTTTAAGATACTATATATAAAACTATAAAGTGTTTTCCACCTATTAGCTAACTTAAATTAATCTCTTTAAGATTAATAGGATACTATAGGGGGGAGTCTTTCCCTAGGGTTCTTTTTTCCTAACTTATTAGACGTTTCTTCTTCCTTTATTTCCTTAATATTACCTATATCCTTTAGCTCTAAGTAGAATAAAACAAAGGAGTTATTCTTTCCGCAATTAAAGCACGTAACCGTGGTAGGGTTAATTAGAGTATTATAATAAGCATTAGTTAAAGGTGTAGTGTGTAATAGGTTAGATAAGGCTTATAAATAGGCAGTTATAACCGCTTTTAGTATAGGGGCGATTATAGTTTATCTTCTAACGCCAGCTCCTATGAGTATAGTAGATAGGTTCTAATTGCTATAGAGACACTTTAGTTAATTAGAACAAGCATTAATTTGTTTTAGTTCTAAATCTAGTAATAAACATTAGGCTATAAGTCTTTAGTAGGTTAGTAAGTTATTTAAGGCTACCGCAATATTCTTTATAATTAGACTATTAGCTTATTATACAGGTCCAAATAGTAGTTCTTAAAGGGGACCTAGCCTTCGCCTATTAGATGTAAGAATTAAGTCTAAAACTTAGTAAAGAATTAGTTTAATTTTATTATTAAGCAATTATAGTTATAATAAGCATCCTATACTTTATTTAGGTTAATATAGATAGTAGCTAAATACTATATTATCTTATTAGCAGATATAAACCAAATAGGTAACTCGTTCTTAAACTTAGCCTAGAGGTATTACTAGGCGTCCCTAATAGTTTAACTAAAGAGGTAGAGTATTTTAGCTTCTTTAAAGGGAAAATGGTTATAGTTAATATAAAGCTTTCCTTGCACCTAGATTCTCCAGTTCTTAAAGGTTAAGTCTATACCGTTTAATAATAGTAGGGGGTTAGGGAGCTTAATAGACTTTAATTGTTTTATTATTATATCCGTACTCTCTAGTGTATTATATTTAGTTAAGTAAATAGGTTAACTAAGGCTTTATAAAGGGGAGGCTAGGCTATTTTATAAGGCAGTAAGGCTTTCTAGGATCTCCTTTAAAGTCTTTTATATACTTTAGACTTAAAAATAATTGACTTTCTAATTAGCTGTAAGGGTATAAATCTGCCCGTATATATCTGTAATATTGTTATTATCTTTAATTTCTAATCCTAACAAGATCTCGTGTTCCTCTTAAGTAGAGGTAGGTCTTTTAGATAAGCTCACTTTAGGTACCATTATTGGCTTCCTAAGGTTTATTAGAATTATATAATTTAGTTTTAATTCTAGGGTTCTTTTAGGGATGTAGGTTAAGTACAGTCTAGCCTATAAAGTGGGATATTATTAGGGCCTTCTTAGGCGTAGTAGTGTGAGTTTTTTTACTGTCTAAGTATAATATATTGACGCGTCGTTGCAGATAAAGGTCTTCTTTTAGGGTAGGATATTATTAAGGACTTCCCAGGCAATATAGGAGGAGCTTAGTATAATGTAACGGGCTTGTATAAATGCTTCTAAACCAAAGCTTGTAGATTACTACTATATAAAAATACTAAGCTAAGGAGAAGAAGGAGAAGAAGACTATTAGAGACTAATAAGATACAAGAGGTCGCCAAGGCGCTAGTAGTAAGCGAGCTAATGGCGATTTTCCATGCCAGGCATAGAAAATCCTAATTAGTTAGCTCTATAAGTAGTGCTGGCAGAATATGGCAGAATCTAGCAGATTACCCAGAAATACGGCAAATTGCCCTAGAAATGGCAACGTAGTAGGTGACGCGCTCTAGCACCGTTATAAAGCTTATACCTTAGGAGCTTTATTAGTACTAGTTTAGGCCTAATATTAGTATTAAGTATTTAAGGATCTCTGCTCTATCTATACCTTATTAGACTACTCCTATTTTTATACCTACCTATACTCCTATTAAGGGATCTAGATTATATTCCTATTAGCTATTACTTAGTGGGCTAATAGATACTAATTCTGCTTCTAAGGATAAGGTATAGTGGCTTTTAATTTAGGTATTTAGGATTAATTCTTATATATACTAGTAATTAAGGATTTTAATTAGTGTTTAGGAAGGCCTTATAAGGCTTTTAGGAAGGTATAGAAATACTATTTTTAATATAGACTAATAAATAGGAATGCAATTCTAGTAAAATACCCTATTAATCCTATACTGTATATGTAAAAAGGCTAAGGACCTATTCTGCCTTAAGCTATAGCCCTTAATTAATCCTTATGGTTTCCGGAGCCTATTTATTCCATATCTAATTTAACCTATTTCTTACTCTTTGGTGCCTCTTACAGCCTACTATCAGCTTTCTTTATAGGTTGCAATAATACTATAGTATTAGAGCGCTTTTTATAATTTATAGATTGCGGACCTTAGTTCTAATAGTCTTTTAAAATATCTTTATAATAATTAAGGTAATCCTTTGGTTCCTATATAAAGTACTTAACAGGCTAGCCTAGCTATTTAACTTTATGTTAAAGCTTGTTCTTAATAGACTTATAGCATAGTATAGCTTTAACCTTATACCGCTCGCCTACTACTTTAGGGTATTTAATTAGGCCTAGACGGAAGTTCTTTTCCAGTAGTAGTCTATACTATAGCTTTAATAGATTTATATAAATACTAGATATATATTGGTTACGGATGGAGGTAGCTAGAGATAGTAGGCTGGCTTACTAATTTGTTCCTTAATTTAGAAGGGGCCTAGGTATCTTATATTAAGCTTCTTTAATAGTTAATAGGTCTTAATATTTATTAAATATAATAGAATCTTATTGCCTACGCCGAAATACTTATTCTGGTATTTACGGTTATACTAAAGTCTCTACTGCTCTTGTATATCTTATAGGCTTTACTTTATATGCTTCTATTACTCCTTCCATTTTTTAAGGCACCCTTATACTCTTTAGTAGATATCCTTAAACTTCCTAGTAGAATCCTATAATTAATTATGCGGCCTTAGCCAGTAATTATTGGGTATACTATTAAATCCTAATAGTTAAATGCTATAGGTAATCTGGATTGGTGTAAACTAATACAATAAATATTGCTTTAAGCTATAAGCATATTCCGTATACGGAAGTAGCTTATATTAATTATCTTGCTGGTAGTTTAAATATATTTATAGATAAAACTTTCGTCTGTTTAAGTCCCTTAAGTAATTTAGTATACTGTAGTTGTACCTTCCTTATTATAAAGTTCTTTGAGGGCTTAGTGTCTTCTTTTAACCAAATCAGCTATTCCTTAACTGTGAGGGAAGGGTCAAGCAGTAGCTTCTTCTAGATTAATACTGTGGACGTAATCTAGGTGCGTATCTATTGCAGATACTCTTCCTATTTTAGGAAGTACTTCATATCCTAGTCGTAGTATCGTCTACTATTCTCATACGCTTTCTATTAATTCGTCAAGAGCTGTGCATATAAGGTTGCTTTTTTATTATAATCTATAACTTCTAGATAGGCTAGTTCTTATAGTAGAGCTCGTTAAGGTGCTGTATTATCTGGGTTAACGTAGGCCCAAATTCGTTTATCTATAAGGGCTTATAGTTGCCAGATCTATTACTCCCAGTCTTCTAGTTTATTAAGGATGATCATAGTTAACAAGCTTAACGTTAGTGGAGTCATTTAACTAATAGGCAAAGGAGGAATTAAGATAGTATTTTGTTATTAGGATCGTCCTTATCGTCAGGATCGTCCTTTAACGATTAAGGTGTTAGAGTCTCGTAGAATCTCGTGGAATCTCGTGGAATCTCGTAGAATCTCGTCCTGTAACACTTAAGGTAGGTTTTCTATCAGAGTCTGCGTCCTTGACAATAAGGTGTCAGAGTCTAACAATAAGGTAGTATTTCTTTAAATAATTAAGTAATAGCTGAATAGCTTCTTAAGTCGGCGGACCGGGCTCATAACTGTCACGAAATGCATATAGAGCAGTTCATTAATGAAATGGGTTAATTGATTAATGATCTTATATTGTGACTTAAGTGACGTGTCTTAAGGCCCTAGGGCTTCGAGCTATAAAGAGATTTTACAGTACACGTGCTCCGTGCACGTGACTCGTGCACGTGACCCACGCCTTTTAGAGAATACAGATTATCTAACAAATACTAGGCTTTCTTATAAGATAGTTTTTTATATACGGTCCGTAGCCCTTCCATTCTTTTTTAATTAAAGCTTATATAGGGTAAGTACCCCATTGCTAGCTGAATAGGTACAAATCCTATAGAGTTATAGGGTAAGGTAGCCTGGGCGTAGTCCATTAAAGGCAGCAGTTCGGCCCAATTATTCTAAAAGTAGTTAATAAAGGGTTGGAGTCTCTAGTCTAAATACTAGTTTATAATCTCCGTCTAGCCGTCTATCTAGAGGTAGTATACTATAGAAAGCTTTAGCCTAACGCCTAGGATCTAGGTAAACTTGTTCTAAAAGGCCGATATAAATTATAGCCCGCAATTGGGTATAATAGTATTTAGTGGCCCGTAAATGCGGTAGATATAATAGATATATAATTAAGCCGCTTCTTTAGTATTAATATTCTTATAACAGGGAATTAAGAATGGGCGCTTGCTAAAGCAGTCGACTATAACTATAGCCATATTATATCCGTTACGGTCTATAGGTAGCTTATAAAAATCTATAGAAATATACTATTAGGGGCGCTCTAGTATCAGGAGTGGTTTTAATAGTCCTGGGGTCTTATCTCGTAGAATTATAGGCCTATAGCAGTGGTTGTAGTTTTGTATATAGTAATTAATATCTATAACTATTTTAGGCCAGTAGTAACGGTCGCCGATAATTTTACAGGTCTTATTTTTCTTAAGGTGGGCTATAGAGACCTAAGTATACGCTTTTGTAATAAACCAGGTCTATAAGTTTTATTCCTTAGCTATTACTAGCCATTCCTTATATTTAAGCAGTCCATTTTTAAGGTACCATAGGCTAGTAACATCCATTGTCTTTTTATAGTACTCCTATAGAGAAGGGGCTGTATAGTTTACCTATAGTAGTTTATTAATAAGGTTAAGTTCTATGGAGTTAATAGGACATATCTCGGCGTCTAAAGAGTCTGTATTTAGTTCTGCCCATATCTAGGGATTAAAGTGCTCTAGTTATAGTACCGCCTAAGTCTATAATAAGATCTTTACAGCTATCTGGTTATCTATATCCTATTTACGCCTTATAAAAGTGTCCGTCTTGTTACGGCACTGTTATAGACCCTAGTTAGGGGCTTGGCCGAGCCGAGCCTTGGCCCTATGTATATAGACGTGTCCTTTCCTCGACCTTCTTCCAGTCCTCGTCTTGGAATTCTCGTTCACTGGCTACCAATAGATCCTTATTCTTTTGACTAAGCCTTTACACGCATAGTTAGTAGCGCCTAGCCTATATATAATTAGGAAGTTAAACTAAAATAGGTGTCTATTTAGCGCGCCTATTAGGCTATAAGGACCTTTATTATTATAAAATATTCTAAGGCCTTATAATTAGAAACTACCTAAATAGACTTAGGGGTGCCTTTTAGTTAGGCTTGCTAGTACTAAAAGCTAAAGACAATAGCCAGTATTTCTTTATTATAAATTAGGTAGTTTAGCTTAGTATCTACTATTAGGAGGGAACTCAATCTACTCCTCGCTACGCGAGGGGCGTCTCGCGGCTCGACTCAGGTGGCCTTTCGCTGTTTACGACGTCAGGTTGCCTTATTAATTTTTACTATAGTCTTACCTTAATAGATATTAATATATAATTTTTTTATATATAAATTAAATATAATAATAAAGCGTTATATAACTTATTATTTAATTATAAAGGTACTTAATTAAAGTAGTTAATAAGTTATTTTATATATAATATTAATTAAAAGTTTAGAAATATAAAGATTTTATAATTATTATTATTAAATAAATAATATAAAGTTATATATATTAAATATAGTATATAGAAATGCTATCTTTATAAACTAAAACATTATTTATTTATTATTTAATTAATAATTTAACTTTTTAATAGAGGTTAATTAA
>Ga0307507_10001388_pt1 | contig 54312 bp, 51 predicted proteins | sample 7_EM_MG_FD_207223 | JGI IMG/M metagenome (GOLD analysis project Ga0307507, IMG submission 207223) | Populus trichocarpa ectomycorrhiza microbial communities from riparian zone in the Pacific Northwest, United States - 7_EM | ecosystem: Host-associated > Plants > Roots > Unclassified | place... | reverse complement strand
GGTGATGGATTTAGAATACTTGTAGAGGGGTTAGGATGTTTTTTCGCCGTTCTATGCCTATCCTGCTGGATGTTGTGTCGAGTGATAAAGAATGAGCTTTGGTGGAATGCCTCTGGGGGTTATCCAGAGGCCCTCGCCCGGGAGGCTTTTCATCGTTTACTTGGATGAGTTATTACCAGGGGATTACTCACGCGGGCCCACCACTCTGCATCTGTCTAGGTGGGTGCGGGGATTTCTGGTGGCGTGGGTGGTTTATCGGCTTTGATATCTCGCCTGTTTGCACCCAAACATACCAATTAAAGGTACAGAATATAGCTTGCGGCAGGATCAGTGGGAATATGGGGAGGCATTCGGGGCTCAACATAGAGCTCGCTTGATGCAGTATCTTGACAGTTCCAATTCGTAATGTTATAGATTTCAAGCAACCATCCTTGTTCCCCGACCACGTAGGAGTATAATACACCACGCCTACGCTAAGCCAACTTATAGGGAAATAGGTAACGAGTGTGAATAAAAAATGAGGTGATCGTAAACAATAGGAGAAAATAGTAAGTCTTGTGAGAACAAAGAGAAGAAAGGAGCATGGACATAAGATCCGTATCCGTAAAGTAAAACCCATTTCATAACGCCAACCAAACTCCGGGGGGGAAAAAACCGATAGTGCATAGTATCGAGCAACACCGTGAGAGCGAGAACTCAAGAGAGGTCCGGACTCATAATCGTATATATTTTCCACCACAGCAAGTGACTTGTTCTAGTTAGATGCGGATCCCTGGACAATTGGTCTAGCTCAACCCACCTTGTTTTCGCTTTATTTTCGCATCCTTCCTAGATAAAGAAGGTTTGAACCGCACAACGCACTGCTTTGCCTTGCAAGCTGGTAAAACGCCTTTTTGGATTCGATCCCACCCTTCCGAAAAACAGGACTTTATGAGCTTTCGAGTGGTTCCTGGCGGAGGAAATTGCTCTCCCGGTAAGGGAAGTTGAACAAAGATCGGATATATCATCATGTTTGCTTCAATCTGTCTCACTGACGTGCTCGTGTGTGTGTGTGTGTGTGTGTATGTGTGTATGTGTGTGTGTGTGGCTGGATTTATGGGCAATAGATTCTGCATTGTGGGAGTTGGGGAGGTTTATATATCCCGTTGGTGCCAGCCACTGGAAAAACACATTGGGTGGGCAAACTACCAGTACTGCATGTTGGGGGGGACGACATGATCAGATACTGTACCCATCCACCATGCGCGGTGATCGTCGCAAAACGGGATCGTGTCAGATTGGGATATATTCTCTCCGTGTCTCGGTGTGAATTCCTTAACACTGGAAGGGGTGATGGCCACGAGATAAGACATTCCGGGGACGGTTCGCCTCGGGGTAATGCCAATCGGCCAAGTTCTTATTATTTGCACTATTTACGGGTTACCGTAAAATAATTTGGCAGCAGCAGATATGCAAGTAAGCAATGTTATCTCGTTAAGCGCTTGCTCTGGTGGAAGATGCCGACGCAATGGCATCGTTGGCGTTCACAGCAACTTGTTTCTTGACCCTGTGCTGATCGTAGAACTGAGTAACCACCAATGCGAATTTAGCATGAAAGCCACATCGGAATGAGAGTAAGATTTCGGCCAGTGCTGCCACCTTATGCGACTCGAGGACCCCAACGGGCACAGCTACAATAGTGGGGTGATCTACGAGCCAAGTTTTTGGCCTCCGGGCTGAAATGTGTGGGAGAGCAGAGTTGGTTATTCCATACTTAGTTGTGGTCCGTGGGTCATGAATTCTGATGAGTTTTGGGATAGACTTGGTAGAGTGAACTACCGGTACGATGCTGGTAGAGTTATTCCGTCGTTGGGATAAAGTTTAGAGAGCTTAGACTATCCATCGCGCTATACTCTACAGGGTCCGGCAAGAAGTTGTGGAACGGTCATTCAAGGTTAAACACCCAAATATATCCTTGTCTGTTCGGGTTAATGGCTCTTGCCCTTGTATCTGGATATATAGGGATGATGACGAAAAAGAGTGACGGTAGGACCAAACAGGGGTTGGATATTCAGCAATAAATGAGGGGGATCATTCACGACTGTTCTTGGGTTTTTATGTTGCTGAATTGGGTGCTAACTTACTCGTAGTGGAAGGGATCAACTCATGCAATGAGCTGTGCGACTGTTCGCACAACTTGGCAGTCCATAAGGCTAGCTATCGTAGGAGCGGGTAATTGAATTGGACCTCGCACAGTAGATATCGTGAAACGCATGCTTATGTCTCGGGTACTCGGCTAGGAAATATATCTGTTAATCGGGTGGACTATCTCTCTATCGCGAACTGGGCGGTGGCGGACCAGGGAAATATACACCCCGTCCAAATATACAGTTTCGATTGATTGGCCTGTAAGCCAGGATTGCTGAGGTCCGACCAATTAGCCGCGAACTGTATATTTGCCAGGGGTGTATATTTTCCTGGTCTGCGATTGGAGTTACTAAACTAAATTCTCTAGAGGCACACACTTTCCAAATACTTGTATGCAAGGCTTTATAGCCTAGAGCGGGGGTATCGTAGATGACAAAGGGGTAGGTTTCCAGTGCTTATTCCTTACTAAGGCCTCCAAAATCTACCTTTAGGTGGGGGGATGGATTATTAATATTCTTCTTTGGAAGATGTCAGTAGCGATTAGTCTCCGAAGAGTAAGGCTATGAAGGCTGGCTAGTAATAGTGAGTTTTGGCGGAACCCTGCATTAATTTGAGATAGGTTCGATGCACTCTACCCATAGTTTACCGGTAGTTCTAGTTGCGCTATATCCCCATCAGAGGGTTTCTATTATATTATTACCGCGCATTTTACCTGACTTAATGGAAGTTTGGAGAAGTATTATAGACGCAACGAGATGAGTAATAGAGAGAGCGGTGCTGTTCTATCAAGCCCTAACGTAGGATCTCGATGGCTGTGTCGTTTGAGTTGAGCCTTCTGGTATGGTCTGGTACCGGTATTTTTTTTGATCTTTTGTCTTTCAGAGTGGTTGGAAGACTTACTTTTTGCTGCGTTTTTCGCCCCTTTCCAAAGAAGAAAGTTTAGGACTACATAGCACATAGCTCAATTATTTGAGATGCTACATTTACTGTATCGGAGGTTCGTTTAAGGTTATTATTGTGGTTGATAAAGTGGTGAATCGTGGTAGCGTTTATTTGAATTTTCATGCTTTATCATTCGAAATAAGGTATAGAAGCTCCGAAGAAGTAAAATAACGTATTTGTAGGGGAAGTGGATCAGAGGCAAAAGTGAATCACTCTCTATTTTCATCTTGCTCACGCCAAATTTCGACAGAACCAACCCTCTGAATTCATCCAAAAAAGGGCATGCCGGACGGGCTGGGCTATCAGGAACGTCTCCTACTCTTCTGAGTTCTCTCTTCCTAGTGCTAAGGGCCAACTGGGGGCTTCAGGATTTCTTCTTTTCTTTGTGGGGTTTAACTGATTGACTTCGCTATCTGACCCACTTTCCGGTGCAATGCGTTAGTAAAATGATAATTTCTCTTCAATTGGCTCCTTTCTCTGCTCGGGTTATATATAATCACAGGTCTTTTTATTTATTTTTGCTACAGAAATTACCTACTATTATTTACTTGCTGGTCCTCCATACTTTTTTTTCACGTAAGTAATAAATGGCGCAGCTCTAGAGTGAGTGAACTGGTTTGGGGACTTGGGCGTTGGGTAGGGGAGGAAAGAAAGGTATGATCATAAGCTTCGTTCCTCTCGCTCTCTAAACTAATGGTAAGGACTTTAGTACTATCAGTACGAGACATACATGTCTCTTTGCCTCCATGCAGTCCCCTTGTAGACCTCCTGATAGAAGAAAGACATGCCTGGAGTGCCTTCTCCGTAAACCGCCACAGCTCCGGAACAATCTCCACACATTCATTACTTCCATGATCAACCACGACACACCAGCTTCCCTGATCAACCCTACCACATCTGCTGGAGTTTACTGGTGGATAACATTTGAACGGAGAATTAGCAAATACGAGATATCTAAACACGGTCACAGCAACCCCCGCAAGTAGCGAAGTTCCACAGAAGAAGGGCTTGTCGGGGGTGTGGAAATACACCCCAAGGCGTTTCTCGTATTGTCAGTTTGCTGTAGTATCGCAGCGCATGGAGCCGCTAGAGACGAGATATCAAAATGATTGCCAGAAGTCCCAGCTTGAAATACCGCTCCCCGCGTCGCCTGCCTCACCCAAGAAAAGCCACCTACAAAGCATCTCTCAAATTTCAGCTGGCGGCGCGGCAGCGTTCCCAACTCGTGCTGGATGAGTGAGAGAGCAAAGAGCACCCTTAGACTGCCGCGGAGAGGGCTTTAGAAAGAATAATGTCCAACATCTCTTCTGGAAAGGGGCTCGATGGTTGCGTGGTGTTCAGGAGGTGTAGCTGGCTGTCTATCGGACTCATACAAATATCTACCGAACCCATCAGTCGCAAGATGGATTGGATAGTCTCTTGCGCTGAGAGCTTTCCTGCGTATGTCATTTCTGCTCTTTCGTTGACTGCCTCGACAAACTCGGTTGCTTTCATGAGGTAGGGTACGAGTTTCCTGTCTGCTTGCTCTCTGGATAGGCTGTTTAATGCTAGTAGGCAGAGCTTTAGGCCTAGCCTTCCGACCTTCTTCTCGTTTTGTGCGGCTAGTGTTTGAAGGACCAGTATCTCTCTCACCGCCGGGAGAGTGTTTAACTTTTCAGAGCCCGTATGGGTTCTCTCATGGGCTTTCTTGTGGGTTAGCGGGCTAGAGCGCACATATCTCTTTGCGATGTTTAATTTGGGATGGTAGAGGAGGATAAGAAACACCTACATCGTAAGCAGTTCATTGTAGAGAGAGCTCTCAAAGTCTTAAACGATGTTCTATCAAGTCAGGCATTCAGAAAGGAATTCTTATAGAAGTTGGTAGTAGGAAGAAGGGTTTGCCCTACTGCAGTGCAGAAGTTGAGGCCTCATATATGTACCTTGTGGTTTGTGGGTGGGAGCGCAAGCAGTCACATTAGAGCCGATCGGCCATTTTTACTTCCTTCTGTTTAGGGGGGTAAACTCGTGGCGGGGGCAATGTCAGTTGGTGTGTAATGTCGGGAAGAGACCTACACAGTGCGTGTAGTAACGAGAATTAACATTTGACGTCACTCTGGATATTCGAGTCTATACCGAGTACTGAAGTATATTCCCCTGCGTATCTGCGTTCCCGACATAACCCCCGAACCGACATAGCCCCCGCCGCGAATTGAGACAGGTGGCTTTATCAATGAACTCAAACAGGAATCGTAGGCCAGATCATTACCTCTGAACGACATCATCATGTATTTGGTTTCAGCAACTCGAACCAACCTGAGTAACATCTGGGCACTCTTACACTTAGGAACCAACTTAACCTAGCTCCTAACATACCAATAACTGGAAATTATTTTAGTAGTAATCACAGATTGGCCTGGGCCCTTTTGGAGGTATGATAGACTAAACTAGCATGCTTTGAATATCACTCGACTGCCTAGCCCTGCATCATGAGGGCGCTTAACTTTTGAGGCTGAAATCTCACGGGAATTTATTGCTCTTACAGAACTTGGGGGGATATCTGGGCCAAACTCTTACCGTGTCATTCCAATACTGATACAAGTTTCTAAACAGAGTATTTACATTACCATTTCTTATTTTTCGCTTTTTATTAAAGAAATAGGGTGAAAAACTCAAGCCGACGACCTTTCTACGTCAAAGTGGGGCCCTTTGTACCAACTATTTTCTTGCCCAACGAACCCGAGGATTCCTTCACAGGCCAAATTAAGCCCGGAAACATGTAGAGAGCAGTTCGCATGGAAGAAAATTGAATTGAAGGTTTATGGAATTAGGAAGCCACTATTGGTAATAGCTTAAAGTAAGCTAGTAACTACAGTACTGTATGTACCGGTACTATACCTTTTATGTGTCACTCCCACTCAAGTATAAAAAGCCTGGATTGCTTCTGCTGTTTATTTGGAATAACTTGGGCTCATATTCTTATGATACCATACATTCATGGCCAGGTTCCTGTTTTCGTTGTTCCACCTTAGGGATACAGATTTGGATAAGATCCCTTTTCTGGGCTTGGATCATTTAATTCAGGGTCATTGCCATGGGGATTGCCAGGAGGGATTTTGGACTTGTCGAGGCGGAAGGGAGGGAGGTAAGGTCTAGGATTGGAATGTTAGGAAAAGGTCATTTTATCCGATTAGAGATTGGGTTAACTGTTGCGGGCTTATTGGAGAATTCTGTCTGATCACTACCGACTCTATTATATTATCATACAAGGATGGGTTCTCATGGATTAGTAAACTCGAGCAGCACGAACCCACATCAAAGGCCCACCCAGATCTCAGTCCTCGATTTCCAGCTCTCCCATCCTTCCCACCTTCAAGTAAAGTGAAAAGACATCTCACTTCCTCCCGAACAAAATAAGATGATGAAAAAGTTACCAAACTTGTCTTCACCGGCTCTAACCCAGAGGCCGGTGTCCGACCCCCATTCTCTAACTAACATTCACCGGACGGTATGCCTGTCTGTATCTTAGCTAACTGCACGCCGGCGAGACAGACTTACGGTACTTAAGCACAGTACTGCACCACCCTACCCACCCGGCAACCGGGCTAGTGGTTAGCCGCTACAGTAAAATTCCGGAAGGTAGAAAAGATGAAGTGACCTTTTATTATGAAGCCTTTCCTAATTACACCATCATCAGTTAGCGCTCAAGAGGAGGTTTTTCCCTTTGATTTACGGAGAGGTACTATACTGTCAGGTGAGGCTGAGGACAAAAGTTTGCTCCGGCTTGCTTGGGGGTCTACCGGATCGTCGTTGCAGGCCGGGGAGCGGGGTATCATAGGGCGCTTGGCTTGCCTGTTGGAGGGTAGTTGGGTCCGGGATTATTGATTGAACTCTCGGAGTGAACCTTAAAAACGGGTGTTTTCTGCCTTTTTTGTGTTTCTTCTCTTCTCTCTGGGACATTATTCGGAAGGCGCAGTAATGCTTTACTAACCTTAGGGAGTTTTGGTAGACGGATGCTTCCTTTTGTTTACCGTACAGTGGTTGCTTGCTCCGCACCAAGTTAACGGATTCCGGTAACTGGGGGTTAGTCTCTTCTTTTCTTACCTTCCCTTTGAATATTACCACTGCATGAAGAACCTACGAGTGATTGATAATGATGAGATGCTGGCTGAGGAAAAGCACCGAGTTTTACTTGTATCATAAATGTCTCGACTTTCGTTAGGGTGAGTAAGCTTCCTCGAATTTCTTCTTCCGCTTCTGTACTCAATTAAACAGGGTAAGATTGGATGATTTAGGGCATTCCTTCTCCCACAGTTCTAGAGTATGTATATACTCTGTGCGGGATTATTTTTTTTTTGCTTTCATCAAGGACAAACGATCACTATATCAGATATATTAGAAGAGGAACGGGACGATCGTCCTTGATCTGAGGGGGTAAACCAGAATATCATTATTTTCGAAAAATATATTGTTCTGCAAGTCACAGGGAAATAGTCATTTTAACCGTTTTCGCTTCTGAATGCGTTTGCAGGACCCTTGTTTTGCGCCAGGTTCTGGCCCCTAAGAACTAAAAGGGACAAGTTTGAACTCAGCTTAGGTTGAGTTTAGATCGATGGGCTGTCGACTTAGCCTACCGAAACCAGTCCCATCTAGGAGGGGGGGGGTGAGCCTTTAGGGCCTGTTTGGTGGTAATCAGAATATCAAGCCTGTTTTTAAAATCAAGGATTGCCGACAGTCACGACAAGAGGAGAACGAATCGTAGTTCAAGTAAGCCTTGGGAGAGGGAAACAGGACAAAAAGTGCTGCGGGTGCTAGTACTGCTATTAGCTGAATGGGAAGTTAGCTGATCAATGAGTTACCCATAAGTATCATTCCTCATTGCTTGAAACTGAAACTGAAAAATAAAAATTGATATATTATCATACTTAAGCACTATATTATAAAGTCCCGCCCCGTTGTAAAGTGCCTCACATTGTGCCTGTGCGTCTTTGCCAGGAATAACACTTTGTATCATGGAGTTTGGATGAGAGAGGTGAGAATAGACCTCGGGTCTCCCATCAAATCCAGTACCAAGCGTCATTCTTCGCAAAGACGTGCGAATAATGTTAACGCTCTCCGTTTAGGTAATACCTGGTGAGCAACTAGGAGGTGAGGGGTCGGGCACAAAATCTGCCTCCAGAGGTAAAGTTTCAAACCTCGGTTCTCAAGTCATTTTTACGGCCCAAGCGTCCCAATAACCATAGTTTAGTGCAGTGCCTTTTGTTTTTGTTATTGGTGGGGGCATGCAGCGGCAAGTTGGCGATCAACCAGCACGGGTCCTGAACAATTTCGTCGTCCATTATGGGTCCCTTTTGCACTACTCGCAGACCGATCGCCTAGTTGTGTAGCTGGCAAATTTTTGAACCGGTGTGTATTATACCGCCTATATGCAGCAGCTCCAAAGAGTTTGGTCTCCCGCCAAGGAATCCAGCCAACGTCGGGCAAACATTCCCACGGCGAGTAACCCGGCCAGGAACAACAATTATAGGAGACAGGGAGATGGGAGAGGACAGCCATGGAGGGGATAGAGGGAAGGCGCAAAGAGGAAACAGGCGGGATGAACGCTAGGCGACAAAGAGGGTAGATCATAGATGAGATCCTGTCCATGAACCAACTTTAGTCCACCAGTTTGCAGAACTTGAGGGCAAGCTGGGGGCAGGTGTCCAGCAAAAGTATCCCCCATTCCGTATCTGGCTCACCTCTTATTTAAGTACAAGAAAGTGAAACAACCATGGCCGGGACGAACATGCTTGCAAGAAAGAGTGTGAAAGCACAAGAAAGTGTTCAAGCTAGTAATCTAAATCCCGCAACAAATTGAGTAAGGGAACCAGAAGTAGGATGACTTTGTTTATTTCACTCACTCATTTTTTATGGTAGGCAGTGCGCAGTCGAGATCATATCAATTAATACTCAGGCTTGGGTTGCTGTGCGAGCTCCCCGAAGTAGGCAGCGGGAGGAGTAACAGACATTGAAAGTGAGAGAAGGCATCGCCGAAAGAGCCCTATTCCAGAGATCTTGGAGAGCTGTTTTGTCAAGTGGGGAGATGGAAAAACTGATATTGGAGTAACACTAAAGCCGACCAACAACTGAGGGCCAGCCGATTCCAAAGTTCATTGCCCTCACTCCGAAGGCCGGGAATTCCCATTCTCCTATCAGAGAAAAGCGAGAAGGGACAGGTGAGTGATAGTAGGATATTACGAGTATGTTCCCTGGGGCGCTAGAAAATGGACTGTTATGATTAGACTAACGTATATGATTCATTGAAGGGTATTGATCATGGGGGGGTAAGAATAGGGCCTGTTCTTCTTTCTCTCTATGATTGGAGCTGGGGAAATAGAAGAGTGGGATGTTGGGCTGGTAAGACAGCAGGTTTTGCTGTGTGCTAGTGTGCGAATGAGTTGGAGGTGAGAAGGATGAGAAGAGAGGGGAGTGAGAAGAGGTGGAACTACTATTGCGCTATAATAGAGGATTGCTAGAAGAATTTTAGAGATGGGGAGTGCTGGGGTGCATCATTGTGCGTGCAACATACGATGTTCAGCCAGCCACCGGTGCACTTCTTTTCATAAGTTTAACAAAAAAAATATCATGGTTTGGGTGTGTCAAGAGCGTCGGTGGCCAGAGTACCTTCTCACGGCAGGCATTGCCTATATACAAGCCGGCCTTCGCCCGCTCTGCGTTCCATGTCCCTTGCCTAGATTTCATCATCTTCTCCATTCTTTCCCTCGTTTTTCCTTCCCTTACCCTCACCCTCACCCCCCCTCTACCTTCTTCCTACGAGATTACATACATTTTTTTTGGTGTAGGTTGAGGCTCTAGAAGAGTGGCCACCAAAGGGGTACGCCTGGTAAGTTTTACAAGCTCTACAAACCTTCCCCCCCCCCTCTAGGCCCAGCGTATCTTCGCCTACCGAGATACATTGCAGCACCTCTCATTATTCTGCTTCTAGGCCCTCGCTAACCCTAAATATAGCAAAGGGTTGGCCCGTTCGCACCCTTCACTGTTCCCATCCAAATATCTTTGCAGCCGGTGACACAAAAAACGTTACTTCCAATAATCATTACTTCAAGCAATCCCTCCGGTAACGAAAACTTTCAACTAAAAAAAAAATTGGGAAGGGCCGAAACAAATCCACTCGTAAAGAGCGGATATAACTAGTCAGTTCCCTTCTACATCTAACTGTTAAATGACGGAGTTGCCATGTGCGATCGCTACTGCATCCTAATGTCTCTGAAAGTAGCGTTGCTAACCATAAATATGTTTACGAAAACAGCATTCCATACATCCGCTTTTAACATTCCGGCTGTTTCTCACTAGACTTTGTCTTTTCCCCTTACACGAGCCTTTTTGCAATAGGAAACCTTAGGAAACCTCGGTCAATTGGTATAATACCACCCGCCGAGCTATGAGGAACCGAAAACATCCCCAACTTCTCCCTCTCCTCGTCCTCTCACTGTGCAATACACTAGTATATGCTTCTTCAACGGAAGACTTTCCTTCAGTTACCGTACCGGCTTTACCAGCACACGACGGAGAGTCCCTGTTCAAGGGTGGGCCTATACCAACTGTGGACTGGATGAGCCCAGATACTATTAATTTCACCTGGGGGCTGACAGGTGTGGATAATTTTGAGAATCTCATGTTCTCGTAAGTCACGAAGAGTGGATTCCTTTGGAGAAATTAGAGCCAAAAGACATTACAAGATTTTATTATTCTTTGAATATATAAGGAAATTTTTCTCTAACTAAAATTGGTTTATAGGACCTATCTTTTCGCAACTTTAGGATCTGTGGTTGCGTTATTATTCGTCTTCAGAACATTTATTTATCACATCAATAACCAACGCCTAGCAATAACCGTCGCGTCCTCATATACGACTACAGCATCACACTTTTATTCTCTCCCACCAGCAAGATGGTTCTCGCTGCTCAGACGCCATCTAATCCTGGCACCTTTGCACAAGTTGCGTCACAATAACCCACTTATCGTGGACCTTTCTGTAGCATCTATCAAGATTCACCTTGGGGCTCTACCCTCCCGTCTAAACTTTATCATAATAGTCTTGTATCTGCTGTCAAACGTCCTATACTGCACTCTTTATCTTCCCTGGGACGGCTCGGTAGGCCCTGATGGCAAACTTAGAGAACCGACAAAAGCAGCACTCGTCGCCGAGTTTAGAGGGAGAACAGGTGTTATGGCTGTTGTCAACATGATCCCATTGTTTGTTTGCATGGCGAGAAACAATTTCGTTGGGCACGCAGTTGAGGTGGGATTTGATATTTGGAACTTGTTTCACCGCTGGATTGGCAGGGTTGTCGTGTTGGAGTCGGTAGCACACATGCTTGCATGGACGGTCAACAAGGTTGATCAGGCGGGGTGGGAAGGCCTAGCTGAAGCTTTAAGGGTCAACCGTTTCTATCAAGTTGGTTTGATGGTATGTTTTTTTTACGTATTTTACATTTAAACCTGCCAGGGCGAGGCCTAATTATACGCAGGCCGAAATTGCTCTCGTCTTAATCGCCATTTTATCAGCTTCGCCACTACGACATGCAAACTACGAATTCTTCCTGTCGATGCACCAACTTCTTGTTGTATTTTTTGTGGCCGGCATTTGGTGGCATCTTTATATCGACATTTTGCCTCAGATGGTTTACTGCAACATCGCTATTGCAATATGGGCTGCCGATCGTGTTTTCAGGATCTTGCGCATCTTGAAGAACAATATTAAGTGGAGAAGGAAAGGGCTATCTTGCAGCGTAGCTGAGGTTACCCCGCTGAAGGGTGGGGATGCTGTTAGGCTTAGTGTTGAACTTTCTACTCCGTTCAAATACAGGCCTGGAACTCACGTAGGTTCCCTCCTATGAACGCTCTTTCCTATCATTGAGGATAAAATTGAAAATTATTTTTTAGGCATACCTCTATGTGCCACGAATTGGCTGGTGGCAATCTCATCCGTTCTCAATCGCTTGGCTATCCACAGAGGGATCCGCCCAGATGATTGAAATGACTCAGATGCCCAATTCGTTGGAGGCTCGAAACTCAACACTTACTACGACTGCTGTCGAAGCTCTCTCCCATTTGCAAAGCCAAGCCTCTACCAACAGAAATCATAATGCTCCAAAAGATCCATATGACCCAAGCAAATACCACTCAGGAATAAACTCAGTGCAAGTGTCCGTAGCGACCGTCTCACATGATGGAACTAGTATGCGACAAAAGACATATAGCAATCTTGAGAATTGTGAACACAGCAACCCGCATAGGCCACTACCCGCAAGCCCACCAAACTTTATGGTACGGAATTCGCCTGCGCTTCCGGTGAAGCATCGTGATCTCGTGGCAACCGGTACCCCAAAAAAGACTACGATGCACTTCATCATATCGAAACAAAATGGTTTCACAAAGCAACTCTATGATGCTGCGCAATCTGCCGCCGCAACTGCTGATCCGGAAAAACCGGAAAAACCGGAAAAAGGGTGTGTCTTGAAAGCGCTAGCCTTGGTAGAGGGCCCCTATGGCGGACATCATTCATTCGATTCCTTTGGGACAGTAGTCCTAGTTGCTGGGGGTGTTGGTATTACCCATTGTTTGGGTTATGTCAGGCATCTCTTGCACGGATATAACGAAGGAACCGTGGCTACCCAGAAGGTCAAATTGGTCTGGGTCATTAGGAAGAATGAGCATATCCACTGGGTCTCGGATTGGCTTGAAGAAATTCTACGGATGCCACTTTGTCGCCGAGTGCTCGAGATTGACATCTATATCACTCAGCCCAGTGGCACAGCTAGCGGGAACGGATGGGCTGGCCGTGGTGGCCTTGTTAAGGTTTACGTTGGGAGGCCAGAGTTCGAAGCTGTTCTCGAGAAGATTGTGAGGCGTAGGATTGGAGCCATGGCGGTGACTGTCTGTGGTGGTGGTGCTGTGAGTGACTCGGTCAGGGCCGCCACACTCAAGTTCGTGGACCAGGCTACCATCGACTTCTCCGAAGAGAGCTTCACTTGGTAAAGGTAAATTGTGACCCATGGTTTCCGATGCAACCAGGTGTTAATGCTATACCCAGAACCCTCCTTCTCGCCTAGGAATATATATTTTATTTTCCCGGCATCCTTTGACGAGAGAAATTAATGGTTCCCCTGCCCTGTATTTTTTTTATTGGAGTTTCCTATTTACCTCGGCATACATAGGCATATTCGGCGTTGGCTTTGGATTCCCTCCCTTTCTTTACTTCTGAGTGCGAATGGTGAAACTAGCGGACTGATCGGTTCTTCTTTTTCCTTTTTTCCCATTTCTTTTCCTGGTCTTGTCTGAATCCTACCTTTTTTTAATACTCCCTGTAGCTGCTGTAAATAGCTCCGAGTCTCAATCCTGCAGCTAAGTGCTGTCAGTCACAAACCTGTACAATTGTGTGTTGTATAAACTTTACCTGATATATATACTAGCGCCTTTGAAAGTAAAAGTGATTTAGATAGAGCTTCTTGCATTTTCAACCCCCCCACTAATCTGGGGGGGGAGGGTTACAAACCCGCGATAGGATCGAAGGTGTCAGATTTCGACACTAAATGCTCGGATCCGTATTTTCTCCATTGCTGAGTATCTGTATGCGGAAGAAAAAGAGACCGTTGAATCACACCTTGTGCAGAGGTGGGAAAAGAAAATGCGATATGACGCTGTTAGCTTTGTACCGAAATTCGAAAAACAGGGGGGTAATATATACCCCAATACGGGTACAGTACAGACAGTGGTGTGGTAATATTTTTCAGCCGAACACGATACCCCTATATTACCTAGTCCAGAAACCTCCAGATAGCTCTTTCCATCCATTAATTTCATTTCCAGAACGGTAGTATAGTAATAATACGGTACATCCCCAGTATTTCCCAGCAAACAAAGCCCCTCAGAACCCCTTAGCCCCTTCCGAAATCGGCCAGTATAATAAAAAGCCCATTTCCACAATATCCTAAGAACAGGAAATAGTCTCCGGCTACCTACCAATTCAGCAATTCCACAACTAACTAACACGCCTCTCCCACCAGCATGAATTATAATACGATGAGTGCTGTTTTTTCGTATGATATCAATTAAGGATTTAGTCAACGGGTTACATCTTGCGGCGGTAACTTACGGTAGCCTTTGATGCTCGCCCAACCCAAAAAAAAAAAAAAAACCAGGAACCAGGCCAAGACTCTGAGCTTATTTGGGGGTGTGTCCCGACAAGTTATATAAGAGCCTATTTGGCAAAACAAAAATGGGACCATTCCGTTCGGTGACCATTTCTACTATGAAAAGAGCGTTCTCTCCGTTTTTGAAACGGAAGAAAAAGGGCCATTTGTACGATATGGGGGAACGGAACGGAACCGTGGTACTGTACGAGTACTATATCCAAACAAGGCTCTTATATAGTATTGTTCCAGATTTATTATTTGTATTATTGCACTACTGTACTAGTACATGCAGGGTACTTGTAACAACCCTGTCAGCAAAAGACCCCGTTACAGTTAAAGTGCAGAGCTAATGATGACCCTCCTCCAAATCACGTCTATAGTATTACAATATAATATGTCATCTAAGGTATAAGTTAATACCTATGCTTGTACGGCGCTAAAACATCGTCCCATTCTGAAACGGAAGGAAATGGCTAAGCTGCATAGAACTAGTTACTGTAAATTTAGTTATGGGCACATTTTTCACAGCGACTAAATCACTAGACAAATGGAGCACTTTTTTTTCTTCTTTTCAAAAGCGCGTGTTGTAGCTTGCAAGAGATAACGGGGTAGGAGGGGTTAACTTATTAGATTCATGTACTCGAGTATGCTGGCCGGATAATTTAGTCCGCGAGTGATATATCATGAAGTTCTTGACTTTGGCCTACTGGTCACTGGTGGTTATAATTCTTGCTCTGGGGGGGGAGGGTTGTATTGATGATTGTGGGACAGGTTTTTGATCTCACTTGAGCATAGGTCATTTCATGCTATCGGATCTAGTGATTTCCGGGGCGGGTAATTGGTGCTCCCGGGCCCCTGGGCTAGGGTAATGAGATCCTCACATGATCAACTTGCTTGATGCCACTCAGCGGCTCTATTAAGTTTTCTAAATACAGGAGCCTATTGAACAAGTGACCATAATACAGAAGAAAGTTTGGCCTCCCTTTCTTTCCACCAAAGGTGCACAGGGTGCTCTCTATCACCAAGGAGTGAGGGAAACTCCATTCTGGCTGCTATCCTCGACAAAGATGCCACCATAGATCAATCCCTCGTTGATACCAGATGGCTGATATCCCTCGTGGGAAGGGTCAGTAGCCGGCGGAGTAGGCAATTTCAAGATTCCGATGTGTGCTGTAACCATTAGTCTCGGTATCCAATCACTGAATAGGTTAGTTAGGGTAGTGTCTCACCTTGACCCTTGCCGGTAGCGTTGTTCGCCGTGGTCTTCACAACCTCGCTCATAAGGCCGTAACCACCCGAGTACCATACGGAAATAGTGCTGATTGAGCGTTAGTTCACCCACTGCCCAACCCCATGCCACAGGTATACCCACCTATCAACCCAATTTGTCTGAACGGCAAAGTTATGCCAGCACCCGCTGTCAAACGGCACAGAGAAGAGCACTTCCTCGGCTTTCCCACCAGCGGTGGAACTTGTGAGACGGAGTGTCTTCGCGTCCTTTGCTGGGACCTCTGAGGAACCGAAGGCTGTTCCGGTCTTTAAAGTCCAGACGTGGCTGCTGAAATCGTTTGTTTCGATGAAGGCTATCTATGGGGGGGATTAACAACAGGATTCGGGATTAGGGGTGGGTAGCAAAGAGAGAGGCAAGTTACCTGGTATTCGTGGGAATAATTCAATGAGCGGTGGACGTCCTCTTTCACGGAGAGGTGAAGTGTAGTGATCCCCTGGACCGTAGCGTCCGTCCCGTTGTTGGTGTTGGGTAGGAGTTCCGAGCGACGGAACCCTTTTTGCGCATTACCGCCTGGCGCGAAGATCGATTTATCACTGCGATCAAAATTATAAGTTTTTTACTCGTGAAATATTTCAATTGGTGGGGAGTAACACTTAATCGTAACCTCAACCGGCTTCCTACAGTCCTTGGATACCAAATCGAACTACCCAGTCATCCATTCGTCAGTCACCAACACCACCATCACCAATTGACACAAGAGGTATATAATACCAAAGAAGGCCCTGTAACACTCATGGTCGGAAAAAGCAGCTGTTCAGACCACTTCTGCCCAGCACCGAGCACAAACTCGGCATTATACGGACTAGTAGTAGCGTTGTCCAGATCTGTTGCTGGAAAGTTCATCTTCAACCTGCCATCCCAAATAATCTTCGGCGCCGCGAGCGCTGCCGTGGCGAAACTGGTCAAGAAAAGGATTGCCGGAATCATCTTTTCCTATTATTACCTTGCCGATGAGAGGAGAAACGAAGAAAGTTAACGAGAGTAATGCAGAACGTCTGCTGAGAGAAGCGAAGGATAGGTAGAGAAATCTGTACGGAAACCCCAGAATTCTTATATATTTCGATTACGAGCAAGTAGGTTTTTTAAATCGCTGTTCGGATTGAACCCCGAGTTTCCTTGATGGGCTATCTTTTTTAAGGTGCCCCTGGCGGCTGTACCATAATTTGGGGAGTGTGGAATGGGCAAGTTGGCAGCCGCCGGAAATGTGGGGACGGAATGTTTCCGGTTCATACGGGGAAAACGTTTACCTGGCTGTTCGGGAAGCCAATGCAGGAACTAAGCATGGATCCGGTTTTGTTGAATAAAGGTGAATGAGTGAGGCGCTGATATGTATCATACAGTAGGAAAAATAGATCCCTAACCCTGGTACCACAGTACTCGTAGTGTGCTCGTACAAACCCCCTCCAATCTCAACCGCAGCAGCAGTGCAGCTCTACCGGTACTGTAAGTTAGAATACGTATACCGGAGTTCTCCTACGGCAGCGTGGGGTGCGACCTTATCCAAATTCCCCGCCTATAAGCAGCCAGGGCGCAAACTACCACAGTCTCGGAATTCCAGATATAGGGAGAGAACAGCGCAATGTGCAGGTGGGCTGCAATTCATACCACCAGATCTGGTTCGGAAGCGCGGGGCTCCGATATCCGAGGCTGGTGCATAGCTACCTATCCCTACAGCTTGGTGCGCTCTAGGACCCTGGGGGGCATAGAGAACTTATGCCCAGCCATTCTCGTGCAACTTTCCGAGCCAGACCGGAAAAATCACCGCGAGGTAATGGGGCTATTGTCTCAGCACCCTGCTACTATACACTAGTATATAGTTTTTTCTTGGAAGAAAGCCAGAATCGGATCAACATAACGGTGCTTGAAGGGAGGTCTTGGTAGCCGTAGCGCGTCATAGAGCATCACAACAGGGAAGACGCCGTGAGATATAGGCCGGTCCTGATATTATATATAAATTACCCAGCTAGAGGCAAACCGCCGTATTTAGGGCCACAATGGTCCGTGCCAGGGCGCTATCCCCAACTACAGAATTAAGACTCGGGGATGAGGGCCTGGCATCCGCGGCTCCGAAAAAGGGGCGAACAGAAAGCGAGAAGTTTTCCACAAAAATCGGAAGGAATAAGAGCAATTAGTAAAGCAATCGGTGGACCATCCATCCGCCGCCAAGAGGATTTAATCAAGAGAAGACTTGTGCGACGATACCTTTGGATGTGGAAGCGCATTTGGCTGGTTCTCGATCTAGAGCTCGACAATGGATATTTCTCCAACTTGTTGATTTAGAGCATACCAAAACAATCAGATGGGGATACGGTAAGCAAAGGGAGACCTCAACGTCACCTCAGAGCACAGTGGGCAGGCGCAATCTACCATGATAAACACCCTCCCTACCCCAGCTGATAAACGCCACACCCGACCCCAGACACTCACACCAGGACCCACTGATACTCCGCCACACTTGAACACGCTTAACAAACCTTATTTCCACCGCGAACCCCAAAACGCCACCCACGATCTTGAACACCAGCCCCACGAGTCATCACCTCATCCGTGATGAGTATACAGATGTCCATCTACAAAATATTAAGCTACCCCATCCCAGAACACATACCAGATTATGCAGCCTCCTCCACTTCCAAATGCCCACCTCCAAACCACTAGACATCACGACAAGATACATCAGCATCATTAAACAACCAATCCATCCATCCAGCACTTACAGGTACCCAATCATATCTTGCACTTCTTTATCCCACACAACTCTCTCGCAACCTCATGCATCACAACGTAGCACCTCGCCTCTCGTACTAGACTTCACTGTCACATCACAAAAGTCGCAACAACACGGAAAAACACCCCCCCTTCTCCCCCCCCGTCCATAACTTAACCACCACCACCACCATCGTTAACCAACGAGGGAACCAATAACCACACCCCCTCACTCCTCACGACGACAGCTACTAGGCGATGCGCAACAAAACCCTGTATAAAAAACCCCCCGACAAAGCCACCCCAGTCCAGCCCCGCCGCAGCGATAGTCGTAGTCGCAATACCGGCACAACACCCCAGCTTCCCATGCCGCCGCCACCACCACCGCCCCCACTCCTATCACCATTGTCCATTGCCAAAAAACGACCAACCAAGATCGAGCCCTTCTCCTCCCCCTCCTCCTCCACCTCCCTCCAGGCAGGCGCCAAAAAGAAAATCTCAAAAATGCACACAATAAAGCACGTACTGCAAAAGCTGAAAATCCTCCTGCATCTACACCACGCGAAGAAGATACAAATTCCGGCAATCGTGCTGACGCCGCCGAGCGAGAATGAGAGCGATGGGGAAGATGATGATGATGAGAGGAGCTCTGGGTCGCTGCGGAGGTTTGTGATGTATGATGAGAGGATGGTTAGTTGTGTAGATCTGAGGCTCAATCGGGGGGACGGTGATTGATGATATGTTTTGGTTTTTCGGGTTTGGATGGGTTGGTTAATGGAGTTTTGGGAAAGGGGACAGTTATGGTAGCGGTGGTGGGGGGGGATTAATTGGCAGAGCCGGTGGAAGGACGAGTGGAAAAGAAGCTACCATGCTATCGTAGTCCGGAGAAGAGGGGGGGGGGGTTCTGACTTTCGGCGTTTTGTTTCGTTTCGTTTTGTCTCGTTTCATTCTGTTTCACTCCGTGTCGATCGGTCGGCGTTCGGGGGTCCAGGGCGTCGGTTGTATCTATCTATGATATCACTACCATTTCCTTTTGCCTTGTCCAGGGCGTCCTAAGATCTATCATACCATATCTCTCATATCAAAGTAATGTTGGACTATCCCTTGGACACCGATTCGTCATTAGTAATGGGGGATACAAAGCTAATCGGGAGATTCAAAAAAGCTAAAGAGAGACAGAAGAAACCTCTCGATTGCTGGAAGGGCCGTGGTTGGTCCTGAGAAGGAAACACCGCTATCATACCAGAATTTATATACACACTAAAAATCTGCGGGGAAATAGATCGCAGAACCCCCTGCAAGTATGATATAATACGACAAGGCAAACATCACTAGTACAGTACGGTAACCGAGGGGGCCTTACACAAGATAAGTTCCAGAGTACTCTACTCGCACAATAACTATCCGGTAATCCCGTCGTACCACAAATAGCACCTCCACAATCCAGCCCAGCAAATCCCCCCCTCCCTCCCCCGGACCCCGGCATCTACAACACCTTACTGATTCGCCCGTTACAGAGTCACTTGACACAAACCGGCACCCACTCACCCAACCAGCGAACCAGAAATACGGAGAACGAGTGATCCCCCATGATACATTCCCGCACCTGAGCGCAACCCTGCACAGCCCAGGCTGACAGTGTGCATATAATACATACTAGTCCGCATCTAAGAAAGTAGGCAAAATCGCGCTTGGGTAATAATAATAATAATAACACTGACTGCGGGAGCTAGGGGGAGGGAGGGGGGTAAATTAGGATAGGGCAACATTGAGCATATCATTTTTGTGTGGGATGGACGCTACTCGGGGCCACTTATCTGCTTTTCTAGATATGCGCGCAGATATAGTGGTCTATGGAGGATAAGTTGTATGGTGCCGTGGTTTGGTCGAGCCCACACCCCCTCCTCCTCCCTTCCCGTCATGCTGGATTACGGTACTTACTCGCAGAGTCCACCCGCGCTCTCGATCCCATCGGTCATCATATCTCATCATACGATGATTCTACCGTAGCGCGGTCAACTTACGATATCCGCCAAAAAAATAAATATCCACAGGCTTTTATCATTATCGCTCTAGTATCATAATAATGGTAATGACACAAAGGGGAAAAAAAGAAAAGACGTGAAGACGTCGGGTGGGGTGTTTACCATCCATCCAGCGAGCAGCAAACAAGCGAATAAGCCGTAATTGAAAGGAAAAGAACAGAAAACTCCGATCCGAAATGAACAAAATGTCAGAAAAAAAAAATAAAGAATAAAACCTGAACCCCCGAGAATAAACAATGATTACTTATGGCGATGGGCTTGTTTAAAAAATAAAAAAACAAACAATAGAAAAATTGAACGCCATTTCCCGATGATGATGTACGCAAAAACTTTTTTCAGACCTTGACTTTAACTCTGTGCATAGAGTGTAGTGGTCGTCTGGTATCGTTAGGAAGACTTCACAGGCAGTAAGGGAGAAGGAGGATTAGAGTTTCGGGATACTAACGGGCCATTTCGGTATCGGTGCTGCGGGGACGGCAAAGGTGGAGATAGGGGACCCCGCTCGGTGTTTCCACTAATCTTGTCGATCTCGACCTTCATTTCTACCATCCGGCCTCGCATGCGTTCCCGGAGCTCGTTGATGCGCTTGCAGCCTTCCCGCAGCGCCTGCAGTTCCTCCTGTGTGGGCCCGATAACCACCGGTTCCGGGGGTGGGGTTGGGGGGCAGATTCTTCGGAAGGAGTGTTGTTGTTGCCGCTGCTTGAGGGGCGGTGATGGAGGTGTCGCGGTGGCGGCAACGGGAGTTGGGGCGATGGGTTCTTGAGAGCAGACCACCATTACCCCGCTGAAGGAGAGGGGCTTCTTTGGCTGCTCCTCTGAGATTCTGATGCCCGATAGTAGCCCTCTGGACCGGCCTTCCCATCCTCGTTCCAATTCATCCACATTCCTCAGCTCAATCCACTCATGAACCCGCCTAATAGGATTCAACCTAGAGAGCCACCTCCCGGCCAACAACCCCCAAGCGCCGATTCCGAAAGCAAGAAAGCCACCCATGATCATAAGCCCCCACAACGGTAGCATAAACAGGGAACCAAGAACCCTTAGAGCAATCGACTCTCCCGGCCTGTGCGCAGGGAGGTTCTGGTATCCGATGAAGTAGATGAAGAACACAAACGCGTGGACGGGACCGAGGATGTGTGTAGTTATAGAGACGAAGGGGATGAATAGGTATCTGTAGATTTGGTCGATGATTGCTTGACGGCGAAGGTGTGGGAGGTGCGGGAGGGATATAGAAAGAGAGAGGACGAAGAGGCTGTTTAGTAGAAACAGCTGGAGGGCGAAGAAGGCTACAGTTAAGAGGGCGTTGCAAAAATAGCTCAATGGGTGATGGTTGGGACCGATCTCGTTGGTTGATATCAGGGCTGGGAAGACCAATGATTCGTTGGATGGTGAAAAATGGCTTTGGTGCCAATGCTGTGAGCCCCGTCTGTCAGTCGGGACATTTCACTGCCAGTACGGACCCAGGCTGAGTGATACGGAGGAGAAACACCCAGTCAAAATGGGGGCGCGGAAAATAGGAATGTATGCAAAGGGTAAGTGCGGGTTGGTACACATGTACGTCCTCCACAGGCTAGAATTTAAAAGGTGACAACAACCGCAGACGGGGCCAGCCATGATAGGACAAGCTCCATCCGGGGATTGCCCGTTGCGCATATCCCATACAGGATTTCCCCGGAAATGCGAAAAAATAGAAAGAAAAAGAAAGAAAGAAAGAAAGAAAGAAAGAAAAAAAAAGGTACGTACATTTCCTGCAGCGCTTGCAGCGCCGGCGTAATAGTTGATCAATACCGGTATTGTCAACATGGCTTCCCAGACGTTTCTTGTTCGCGAAACTTGTCCCCCGGTTTCGACAGCGTTGACGTCCATTTTGACGTTCTCTGGAACTTGTATGCCGGCGTCGAATTGGAATACTAAATCGCACAAAGTAACCAGCATGAGCGCCACTTCCAATCCAATCGCGGTCAAAGAAGCAGGTCAAAAGGAACTCAAAATGCTTAACTTTCCGAAAAGAGAGTGGAAGGGAGGGGGAGGGGAGGGGGAGGATAAGACAAATTTGAGCGAAAAGAAAATCCCTCTGACTTTTCGTAATCCACATTCATAAAGCACAGCGGCAGTACGGTACTGTACGGTGCAGTACAAATACAGGACTCGACTTACACACTGCCGGCACACTATCCAGCCCGTTCTACTCACACAACGCAAGTACCCTACAGTACTCGATGACCGCACTGAAACTAAAGGTTTCGTTCGCTGTTCTCCAGCTCAACTACGACAAGCGGGACACGTGGCTGGTGGTTGGTTAGTTGTTCCGAAACTGCAGGAAATGTATGGCTGGCTGGACAGCTCGGCGCCTGCGATCGGGAAATCTATTGGGCCTGGCCTAGGCGATTGGGCGACAATCGAAGAGTTGTTTTGGTATCGACCGGTTAACTTAACTCTGTGGAAAAAGAGAGCACCGATATTGCCTTTTGTCAACTGCTGAGAGGTGGGAGGAAGGGGAAGAAGGGGAGAGAAAAAATGGTTTGGTGGTTGTGATGATCAAATTTAATACGTGCATAGTTCTTTGGAAAGGGTTTTTTGTTTATGGGGGAGGCTATTTGTTTCGAGGTTGGATGGTTTTGGGTGATGGATGGGGTTTTCCTGGAACCCAAGACCAGAGCGCCTAATTAGGCTTGAAGAGTGAAATTGCCCTTGCTTGGTTAGAGGTCAGCCTACGGTTCGTGACACGAGCGCAAGATTAAGTTGGCTATAGTACCAGTACAGCCCCCGGATGAATAGGACAGGGTGCCTGCCAAACATTTCCCCAAACAATTCATCGCACCAAACCGCCTAGACTAACTTAAATCGAATTCGCTCTCAGCCCTTAGCACCAGATGACGAACCCTAACCCTGTGAACCTGCTCTGCATAATAATTTAGCACTAAGCATGATGCAACACGCAACTATACTGGTAATTTCTGACGTTTGCGAACACAGCTGCTATGGTGAGGGAACTCTGTAGTCGGAACAGGCGGACATTCATTTATATAGGTTAATATCTTGGCAAACACCAATTAACGGTCCCGGTCAAGGAGGTTCACAGTAATTACCAACCTATCCAAAAATACCCCGGACATTCCCCTTGTACTTAGTAAAATTGGCAATACTTTAAACCCCAATATCTCTATGAAAACTTGAGATATTTCTATTTTCTCTCTATTCGTGTGTAGAGGATCACCTACTCTATCACCTAATAGAGCTACAATTCTCATTAGACTTGTGGTTGAAAATCTGTTGAAGATGGTCAATATTTTCTTGGCAAAACACTCCGGCTACAGAATTCCCCCACCATATCCTATATGGGCAAAAAATTGCCCGGAGCCTCAATATTTTAGTGGCATGCAATAACAGTCGTGTTTGCAAACGTCAGAAAATTATGGGTAGAGTTATTCTAGAACTCCCCGTATAGCTCATATCATACGCTGCCGATCCTAAGAGAGTTCAGCACATTTCTATCGTAAGAACCACTGGTATCAAATTCGCATCAAAGTATCATACAAAGCACTGCATGCACCACGGGGGCCCTGGGGACAAACTCTTATCTGCCAAGAATGAGAAATTGTGCCGGGTATGGCTCCAGGGCCTTCTCGACCACTCAGAGAAGGGTGTTTGCTCCAGCTGCTGCGCCAAGAATTCTACGGACTCTTTTTCCTTCGCCAAAAATTAGAGTATCTAGCCTATTCAGTTGCATAATTCGTGTCACGCAACGAATTTCGGCCAACCAGACTAGAGTTTGACAGACTCTTGTGCACACCATACCCTAAGCACTTGTACCAATGTATGACCAGGAGGAGCGGTGTTGGTGCGAATAAGGGTAGTCTACGGTATTGGTCACAACGAGGAAGGAGGCAGCAGCCACTCATCTGGGGTCACTCGAGGTAGATGTGAATTGGGGCCACAGCCTACAGGGGGTGGACATCGTGGACTCTAGCGAGATGAGGATGCAGGGTTGGAATGTTGAAGATGTGTCGTGGATCGAAAGAGGGAAAGGGGAAGTTGCGATCTGGGTATCCCTAGTGTCAGCGAGTAGAGAGCCAGATGGGCTAGCGTGATTGATGTTGAGAGGAGAGTTGATGAGCTGCATTACGCGGACACCTTGCACCTTTTAGATATCCCTCGCAGAGCCGCATTTTAGTGTCCTGGCAGCTCGGTTGATAGTGTTTAAAATATCACGACCATCTTGAAGGCTAACTTGCGAGAACTCGGGTTGAGTGGAATATAAGGGCTGAAGTGCTAACCTGTGACTACCGTAACTGTTCCGCGACCTTGGTTCCCGTGTTCCTGTCTGTACTCGTGAGGACGCAATACCTGGTGTTAACTTGACAGGCCAATGGTTTCCCATCGGAAGAATGCCACTGCTATCATACTCGAGGATAGCCATCAAGCTCCAAAAAAAAAATAGAAATAAAAAAATAACAAAAACAAGCAGTATGGTCAAGCGAGATGTACTGTACCCGATAAAAGCAAACATTTTCCTATTGCACGGCTAAGTCGAGAAGACTACCGTACATGCACATGCCAACGGATGTATCCCGTTGGTTCCTGCATAAGCGCGTTAACAAAGATGTTAATGGTTGCATTAGGATTCTTGGTACGGCAACTTACATATCCCGAGGTGGCTACACCCCCGAACTTTGCTACCGTATCATACCATGTTCGGTTTTTAAGTTACCGTAACAGTATCACCTCAAAGAGGAGAGCTGATAAAATCTGCCCAGCTTGGCACAGGCTTTAGAGGATGTTCTTGGGCAAAAGTAGACAGAACAAAAATGCAGCAACAGATATGCGATGTGACAGTATCATAATTTAGGTTAGCAGCGGGGCATGGCCCGCCCCGAGCCCTAGCCCCCGAAATCCCCGCAAGAGTCATGATTTGGGTCATGACGGAGGAATTTAGGCCGAGGCGAACTGCTCACTTGAGTCTTGGCATGGAGAGCTATGAGATGACTTTTTTCTTTGTTCCCGATCAGGTTTGAATGGGGTGACAACTGGATAATATGACAAGCTTCATAGAATTCCGTTAGCAAAGACAAATAACATACTTGTACGGTACGAGTACTAGTAGTGGGGGGCAACAACCACCAGCGGAGGACGGCGAACAATACGCGAAAAAATCTACTGCAGTGGCAAACGTCAAATTTTGTGAGGCTGTTCGCTGCACTATTCCTGCCTGTGGAGCATGCGGTTGGTTGTCCCAAAATTTCCTCCTCTGGAAAAGGGTTAGACCTTACCGTACTGGGAGAGGCAACTCTTAACGTCCTGGCACAAGGTCCGATTGCCGGTCTTCCGGCTCTGACGGTAGAGCATCAGTGTTTTTCTTCCACCTTATCATAGCTAAGGCATCTCGTCCCCACCAACCTCCCTTTAGGCCTGTAGAGATCGGTAGTGTGCAAACATCGGATACTGGCGCGGTAAAGTACGAGTAAATCGCTTCAAGTGGCAAAGACCCCGGGGCACAGAAAAGTCTTAACGGACGCCTTTCATACTGTAGCTAGAGTACTGGGCAAAGAAAAAAACCCTGTTCCTGGAACTATAAAGATCTCCCCCTGTTTAAGATCTACCGTATAAAAGCTCTTGTAATTCACTATCTCCGCCAGCCTTTTAATCTCCCGATTCAGAGGTAAAAGATCCTGGGAAAGATTAGCGTTTCCCTGACACGGTCTAATATTATGCTGCGGGATCTCGCAATTCCCTTGACCTTCAAACTAAACCTATCCTGGCCTGGCTGGCTGATTTCCGGCGATAATACGATAGCGGCCCTAACAGTTTTTACCCTATTCTTTCCCCGCCAAACCCAAAAACCTCACTCACCTCCTTCCCCTTCACCCATCCACCACTCACACTAGCCTCCTCTTCACCATGGCTACCACAACCTCCGTCGTCGAGCTATACCCACTCCCTACCGCAACGCCCGGTTCACCCACCGACCCCGAGAACCTGGCCACTGTTTCCGATCCATTCAGTCTATCTTCCGGGCTCAAGACTTCTGAGGAAATCCATAGTCTGACCGCTAGACACCGCAGCACGCGCTGGAAGTACTCTCCTGCTGAACAAACTTTTGGCGAATCGAGCGCTACCGGTGCCAACAATGGTGGGAATAATAAGAGAAAACAGAAGGTTGATGTTAAGGGGATTCATGACTTCTATCAGAGCCAGAATCAGTCAATTCAACAATTGCTGAAGCCTGTCGAGGAGCACAGGCGCGAGGCAAAGGATGAGAAGGGTGATACGCGTGTCCGCTATTTGATTGCCGTCCGTGGAAGTTTTGCTGCGAACATCATTCTAGCCGTCCTACAAATTTATGGTGCTCTGTCTTCTGGTTCCTTGTCACTTTTTGCGAGTCAGTGTGCCTTTGGCAATCCTCCGGATCACGATATACTGGTATACTAACTATTATCATTAGCAATGGCTGATTCCATCTTCGATCCATGCTCCAATCTCCTATTAATTCTCTCTCACCGTGCCGTTAACAAAGTGGACCCTAACAGATTCCCCTCTGGAAAGGCACGTCTTGAGAATGCGGGAAATATCGTCTTTTGTTTTCTCATGTGCGCGGTCTCGTTAATCTTGATTGTGCTATCAACTCAAGAGCTTGCAACACACAAGGCAGGGGATGAGCTTAACAAGTTCCATCTACCATCCATCATTGCTGTTGCTGTTGCTTTCGCCACAAAGTTGGCCCTATTCCTGTACTGCTGGGGCCTCAGAAACATTTATTCCCAAGTCAGAATTCTCTGGGAGGACCACCGCAACGACCTGCTCATAAACGGGTTTGGTATTCTCACTTCCGTGGGAGGATCAAAGTTGGCGTGGTGGTTGGATCCAGCTGGTGCCATCATTCTCAGTCTTCTAATTCTGGGATTATGGTCCAGAGTCGCTTATCGTATGGCACCACCAGCTCACAACTGATATCCCCCGAACCTCACAAAAACTAACTCATAATACTGCTAGGCGAGTTCCTATTGCTTGTTGGCGTGACTGCCGATCGGTCCGTTCTTCGTCTAATCACTTACATCTCCATGACCCATTCTCCACTTATTACCCAGATTGATACGGTCCGGGCATACCACAGCGGGCCGAGAATCATTGTCGAAGTGGATGTAGTAATGTCTGCCACCACCGCTCTCCAAGTCACGCATGACATCGCAGAGGAGCTCCAAGTCAAGCTGGAGAGCTTACCCGATGTTGAGAGGGCGTATGTTCACGTTGACTACGAGACCAGTCATAAGCCGGTATGCCTATCACTACCTCTACTCCTCTCCCCGAAGGCAATGTTAACATTGGGCCCGCTAGGAACACTTCTTGAAAAAGGAATTGTAGGATGGGACGGGATTTTTTGTTTGCTTGGTCAGGCTAGCGGCATAGTGAGTTCATGCTAGTTTCTGGCAGGTTTTAGTTGCTATGGTTTGCTATAATTGCACTTGTGGCGTAATTTTTTTTCTTTTCTTCCCCATCTCGTTTCGTTTCATATAAATTTCGATGGCTACTTTTGCAATACCTCTCTTGTTTTTCTTTGCCAACATGAGCTTGACTGTACTCGGCTTGGCCCTGGGGTGAAAGAGGGCTCACAGCACCAATATTAGTATTGGGGATTCGCTCCGCTCAATAAAAGTGTGAAAATCAGGTCCAAGTTATTACTGGGATTCTGCTCATGCTGAAAGTTAGGCCTTTGGCCCCTCATTCTTACATTTCACGAGACACAAGAGCAGAGTATGTCTTCTGCTTGCAATGTGTAGATTAGATAAAGCTTTTAGTGAAGTAAAAAAACAGTCTTCAGGCACACTCTCACCTTGTGCAAGACACAAAGCTCCCCTGATACCCAAAATTCCCTCGATAGCACGGTCCCGCCGTCCATAAGTTACCCCCAAGAAACGACTCAGCAAAAAAGGAAAGATACCATTTTAACTTAGAGTGCTGATACACCTACAGGGCACATAGCAAGTCTGTTGAAGGTAGAAACTCGCTGACAAAAGCGCACATGCTCCTATCTTATATAATCAAAACTACCGGTATCCGATAGATATAAGGTTAAAAATCCAAGGCACTTCCGGGCATTCCACCGGTACCTTGCCCGGTACAGTACTCGAGTACGTGTCGCAGGCATCCGGCGCATGCACTTGAGTTTGTTTCCGGATGTCATGCATGGATGGAGACGGTACTACAGTGTGCTCTAGACTAGGGATTCGAGTAAATTGAAATGGGGAAGCGGATCAATCAATCAATCAATCAATCAGTCGCTTGGCGTTTCGCTCTTCTACATCGTAAAGATAAAATCCAGTAAGGTTCTATTATCGTAATTCCTTGATGACTTGGTTCAGGTGAATACGGTGTTATCTTCTACCGGTAGACCAGCGAGACATGAAAGTGTTGCTTCGCCGCCCCTGTCGATGTTTGAGATATGGATATAGCTGAGGAGGCCCTGAAGCACAACCGGCTATCCCTTAACCTGTACTTTCGTTCAGGCACTTTTAGTGTCACGCTAAAGTAGAGATCATCGATCACATGGATGAAAGAAGTAGCAACTAGAGTTAAAATTTAACACAAAAGGAGTAACGATCGACGGTATTTTTCCGGTGTCCACATTAGTTTATTTTAGTACCTGGGAGCAAATCTACGCGGCCACTCTGGCTTCCATCATGGCAATGCTGAACATTACTGATTCCGCGGTATTCTGAGCACTACACCACTTCAGAAGCACAACGTTTTTCCTATCACGATTACCCAAATGGACTCTAGCTATGATTTACAGGGTAAGGGATTCTGATCGCTTACCACTTTGCCTAGTCCAGTTAAGCTCATGACGCACGCTATCAACTTAGCCTTTAGCCACAGTGTTTGAATACAGGTTAAGGGATTATAGATCTATGATACCAATCGGGAGAGGCCCTTTACTGTGTGATAATAATTTCGATAACTAGACTATCGCAAGGGTAGATAGTGAGAAAGAAAGAAAGAAAGAAAGAAAGAAAGGAGAAATGATCAATTAATTAATTGATATTTAAATTCTTTTTATCATACTAAAAAAAATACCTTACTTCAGATTGGAATAACTCTGCGGTGTGTCCGTTAACTTATTGTACAGTATCATACTATATCACGATGTTTTTCCGAATAATAATATCATCACTACTCGAGTACTGTACGAGTACATACTATACGAGTACAATTCTAAATGACTAATCCTTCCCTCCCTTGCTGGTAAAAAAATAAAAAATAAAAAAAGTAGTGGAGATCGAACCTAATCTACGATCTACATTATTATTACACATTATACCCATCCGTCGGGGGGGAGAGAGATAACCTCACCTTGCAGAAGACCTAACCTTCATTCAGGCTATAATATTATAGTCGGCTGAGTCTGGAACATTAGAATCGGAAGAGTAAATTACACCCTTTGAGAAAAAGAAAAAAAAGAAGAAAAAAAGCCCTAGCACTAGGTAAATATCACCGACAGTAGTAGGGCAAGCCAAGCATATAAATATCACAAAATTTAATAACCATAATCGATATAAGGTTGGACCACAGGGCGGAACAGCGGAGTTGAGATTATTATTATGCGGTAATGATATACAGTGCCAATAGTGCGGGTCCGGACTTGCGAAATGTCGCGTAGGGATTAAATCCCTCCTCGCTGATGGATATATTCCCATGGGAGTTGTTAGGGTACGATAGTTGTTTGGGGCACGACCTATGGTTTGGTGTCATGTCTGTTGTGCATTGCGATCGCTCACCACCTGTATATAGTCTAGGACGTGCCGTGGAGAGCAATATGAGAACTTTCCTTTCCTTCCACATCACGAGTGCTTTCTTCCTCGATACGCCCCATTTCCACTGCCGACTTGGACTAGGTCGCCATTGTGCTAGTGCGCCTTTGGAGTATTACTCGCTGGGTGGTACAGGTATTATATGGGACAGTGCGGACTGTCCGGTAGATATTATATATTCAATAGCGGAGGAGAAGAAGAAGAAGGGGTTTTGCGTAGGTTCACTCGTCCAAAGATTCCACTGAAATAGTGGTCTTGTCAATGCTGAGGAATTGGGAAACCTTTAGAACTATGATATGATGATATTGTATTTTCGGTATTTAAGCGGGCCCCACCCCGCTTGCTTCTCGTTTCCCGCTTCTGCCGGTCCCACCCGTAGTGCCTGCCTGCCTGCCTGCTAAGTTGGAATAGCCTGAAATGCTTAGCCCTCATCCTGGATCACTCGAAGCTATTGGGTGCACGGCCGTCAAACTATTCACTTAAGGCACAGCTGGAAAAACGCAAATGGACGAGCTAGGGCGTATTGAGATTGGTTATCAATTCTGACAACATTGAATTCTGGTAATCTTGACAAAAAATATCAAACAACCCGACCCGAATATGACAACGACCTCAAGTACCGTACCTTAACCAGACAACCCCTCATAAATCATCCTTCACAAGAGTCATAACTATTTACATCTACATACAAAATCAACACAAAACCGCGTTTAAGCTTTAACATCCACACTATCGTCAACGCTGATAATGCTCTTCGTCTCATCGGCCTTCTTCCCCTTCTTAGTGAACCTAAAACCCATAATTATCATAAACGCAGCCGCAATAATTCCGACCGCAGCAAGCGCACAGAGCGCACCAATGCCACCTGCAAGTTCCGGCTTCATGCCAGTGTACCCCGCTTGTGGGGGAATGTCGGTGGACGTGACGGGCCCCTGACATATATCCTCTTGTGAATCGCAAACTTCACACCATTGGTCTAGGCCGGTGACGGCTATTTTATCCATGGACTTAGAGAATTCGTTAAAAGGCATGACCGCGTTTTGCCTTCCTTGGCCAAAGAGGGGGTACTCGGTAAGGGTAGATGCCGGACTCGTTCCGTTGCGGAAGAGGAAGCGGACGTACATATCCGAGTCAGAAGATGGGTAGGAGACGAGTTCAAAGACTATAGTAGAAGCGTAGTCCGGTAACCCATAGAATGAAGAACTAACAGAAGGGAGAGAGGTCAAAGCGAAGAAGGAGAGGAAGGTGTCGTAGGATCCAAGGAATACGGTGAGCTTCGGAGCGCTGTTTGGGGTAACTACCGACGAGTTTAACTGCGTGAGGATTGCCCTGGCGAGGGTCGATCCACCGATTGACATTGGGTTCGGTGTCGGGGTGGTGATGTTCCCGTTCAATGCCCATTCATGGGAGTCGGCGAGGTATCGGAGTTGGTCCAGGTCCTCGCTAGAAACGCGCTTTGCAATGGTAGAGTTGTGGATCTTGCCAACATTCAGGTAGTCGAAGATGGAGTAGGCATTGCTATAGTCGATGTTTCTTGGTGGGATTACCCCCTGCAGTAGATCCGCGAAGGAGCCATAAAACGGTTTGGTAGAGACAGACAGGTCCTTGAATTGCTGTGAGGCATATAATTGTGCATTGTTTCGATCATATCGTGGGCAGCCGTCGTCACCCTTTAGCCAGATTGCATCGGCGGAGTCGGCACTAACTGAGTGCAGGAGGGGAAACTGTTGGCCGTTTGCAGGGGAGCTAATTGATGTTCCGTCTGCGAGAGTCTCGGTGACCGTTTGTGGGGGGTAAAGTGCTTGTAGCAAGACCTGGTTGGACTGGACAAGTAGCGGCTGTTCAATGGATTCTTGTCAGTCCATGGTGGTGTTTCATCCAGTGTCACGGGGAAAGTGGGTAGTACCTGATCGGGAGCAGAAGCAAACACATCCTTCGCGATATATTCCCCCCCACTAATTCCCTTAATAAAGTGGGTGGAGTTGGAATTCAAGTACCGAGCACGATAGAATTCTCCGGAGGCATAGACCTGGGTTTTGCCTAATGTCGTTAATTTAGTCGGCCCGACGACTTTAGCTGTGCGGTCCCCATGTCGGGAGAATATAACGACACTGCGAACCGTCTCCCCCTCGGTCGCCCTCTCACGAATAATTGAGTGCATGTTGAATTGGTGGGTTGAGCAAACAAATACAAGAGTTGGCGTGCAGATGGGGGACGGAGAGAGGTGAAGGAGAGAAGAGGTGAGGAGGAAGAGGAGCTGGAGGTGATGGGCAAGCTGTCTTTATTATGTACAAAAGGACACACTCCAAGCCAAAGCCATAATCACAATCACCACACACACACACACGCACACACACACACGCACACACACACACGCACACACACACACGCACACACACACACACACGCTCGTTCGGTGCTCAAGTGCGGGTGGTACTCGAGTAATGGACGGAACCTATCGCATCACACAAGAGTACAAGTGGGGGAAGCCAATGACAAGGTGGGGCATTGAACCCCCCTTGTCTTAGTTCTTATCCCGAGCCAAGATATTGATACTGCAGTGCTACGCAAGATGGATCGCATTTCTCGGTAAAACCCGAAATCACGCTTATCCTTAAAAGTAGCGGCAGTTGCCAGATCTTGGCCTCTGCGGGGCGGTAGTCACAGGGGCAGCAAACAACCTTAAAGTGCTAAAATGACATTGAGAAAGCTCTGCAAGGAGTTTTCAACCTGGGGTATTTATAGTACTTGTGCCTAAGAAGGATTGTATCCTAAGCAAGAATTTATGGAAGAGCTGGGCGAGGTCAACAAGCTAGATAAAGTTATATTCTCGTGCGTTCAGGTCACTGGGTCCCTCCCTTGTACGAGTAAAGCGACCCTTCCCCCACTCCTCCAGCGCTAGCGACGCCCCGCAAAAGGCGGAACTCTCCAACCCAACCAGAAAAACCCCCGCGGGCGTGACGAGAAAAGCCATCTAAACTTCTACTCTATGTACGATAAGCGACGCCGTTCTAAGAAAACAAAACCTCACCCGCTACCGCCCAAGTACAGTAAAAGCAATCACGAGCAGTCACAAACCCTGGCTTTTTTGTTATCGGGTGGGGCTAACTGCAGGAATACTCGGAGGAATTTCGAAAGAAATCGACTGCACCGAGCCCGTTTGAGTCAAGAGGCAAACACAAACATCGCCTGCTCCAGTACTGTAAATTTACCACCACCGCTGCCACTATAACCGCCAGTTTTACAGAGTAGTGGCATCACGATTTAGCTCTAACTGCTGATAATGAATACTAGCACTTACAGGCAGCACACTACTTGTATTGGGACAGGGAGCCGATTTTAAGGCAGAGCAGAGTCGCAATACTAGTTGTGGTAACATGGCGAGGCACCACTACCGTACGGTATCATATGAGGTTCGTTCGTCTGTTCTCGCGCTTCCCCGCTGAGGTTTGGCACCGGATCTACCAGTATCGCAGCGGATTGCACAAGGCCCTCACTACTAGAGGGATGCCGAAGTTCATTACTGGTACTGGTAGTACTCGAGTAGTGTGTAACCGGTGTGGTCCAACTCCCGCGCTGATTGGGCCTGCCCAATTGCCTTTGGGCGCTTGATGCAAGTGTAGCGATTCGGGGATCTTCGTGTCTTCCCATTGGTTTGGTTGTCCTTAGACCTACTATTCTGACTTTTACGAAAAGATACGGTAAGCTCATTCACACTACCGGTTGGCTAACCTATTATGATTTGAAAAATGCTTGTCAGTCGAGCTTAACTCAGAGTGAGTACTGTAGAGAGAAGGTGGGGGGTGGGTGGGTTCAAGCCACTTGCTAAACCAAAAAGAGAACACCCTATGTCGTTGGGGGTTTTCAAAAGCAAAGAAGATAATAGGGGGTCTCACGTCCAAAAACGAAACTGGAACTGGGTTAATGTTTTAGTAGTTTACTGTGAGCCGGAAGCAGTGTGTTTTCATTTTTCCGCGGAATTTCAGGTGTTGTATGGGAGTACATTAATTGTAGACTAGTTCTTGTACTAGATAATGAGTGGTTAGTCTAGTGAGTGAGAAAATTTTCAAGCTAAGTGGTTCACGTGAGCCCATGAGCGATGGTGATGAACAGCAGAAGTACGGATGTGCTAAAAGGTCAACAACCTCATTGACCCTACCCAGAGTATCGATTGCGGTGGATCTATCTCAAAATCAGCTTTGAGCATATCGTATTTCTTATCTTTTTCTTCTATCATGGACGTCAATCAAACAAGCGCGGTTTCAAAATTGCGAAAGGGGCCAAATGCGAAGATGGTCCATTGGCCGAGCATTGACTGGGAGGGAAACAATCAGGCTTTGACCTGGGCTCTAATTGAATTAATGCAACAAAAGGATAGATATAGGGCAGGAATTTGGTCTCGGCCAGGGGACAAGACAGTAGGAAAGAAGAAAATTCAGATATGTACTGAATTGGCAGAGGAGCTATTGAGTAAGATACCTAAATATGTCGAATATTTTAGTGCAGATCCTGCGAGATATGGCGAGTCTGTGAAACAGAAATTAGCAAGGTTTGTAATCTTTTCCATAAGGGGATATATGGTGTACTCAAGGGGTCATTAAAAATCGGAAAACATAACAACTGTCTCAATAGAGATTTGTGTGGGATCAGCAGATATAGTTTTCCGGTTTTTACTGACCTCAAAGAGTAGGTAAATATTAGTTCTAATTGTATGAGGTAAATAGACTAGCAAAGCTTTATGCGGAGGAAAAAAAAGAATTGGGACAAACCGGAGCCGGGCTTGAAAATCCAGATCAAATTGATAACACCTCTGAGCCGGGTATGAAGTTATACAATCTATGGAGTAGGTCAATACTCATATAAAAGAAGAGAGTATACAGGTTTAATAATAACATATCTTATAATTTTTAGATCAAGTTAGACAAAAGTGCCCGTATTTTTATCAGCTACGAGATCTCTTAGGGGAACGGACAAATGTTGGTGATAATACTTGAGCCAATAGTCAAACCCAAATCAGTACTCAGGTACTTGAAATAGGTGGTCGATTGCGGCAACGGGATACGATCGGAGATGGGAGTCGGGAGGAAGAGGGTGGTAGCTATTTTGGAGATCTGGGTCAGGGGTCTGGTAGTTCCCAAGAGGGAGGTATGAGAGGTCAAATTGAGGAAGAGATTCAGAAGGATGTGCCTGAAAAGGACAGGCATTTGCAAGATAAGGGGAATGATTCTGGACTGGAACTTGTAGCTACGAGGCTTCCACATTATTCAGTGCCTCCTACGACACCGAAAACGGAGTCAGACTCAGATCTACCCTCTACTGAAAAGTAATCACTATCGAAGTCTACACTCTCCGGGAGTAGTTCTACTACCAGCTTGAAGCGAGCTTTACCCAGCCATATGTAACGCTCTAAAGGTGGTAGGGATAATGAGCTTGCAGAAGCTTGGCTCACGGCAAATATGGCAAAGAATGAGAGAAAAAGAAAGAGGGATGAGATGGAGCAAGAGCGTCTGGATAGAAAGTTTCAGCAGGAATTGGAATTGAGAAGGATGGAGATGGCTCATGAGGAGCAGATGATGGAAAAAAAAATAGAGTTGGCACAATTGGTAAAGGGATCTACAAATGATGATTTTAAAGAATGAATTTCTTATACTTTTACTGTAGTATCTCACTACTAAAAAAAGGGTTTTAACTACAAGATACTAAAGATGAAATAAGTTCAGACTTCAACTTGTCTCGCAATGCCCGGCCCTTCCACATATTTATATCCCGTGCCACTCTCTGACTAGTTACTCTTTGTACCCGGTTTTCCACCTCTCCAGTTTCCACTATCATATTTTCACCTCTTGAATCGTCCCCCACCCTCCCAGTTTCTGGTTGCCCCGCTATCTCACTAACCAAAAACTCATCCTGATAGATATCCACACTCTTCTCTACGTCAATTGCATAAGAATTCATTATAATGCAAGTATGGAGCCAGATAGCAAGCATTTCAAGGTCTTCCTTGCATCGGATAGCAAGCCCAAGTTCTCGCAAAGACGGAAAATGACCTTTCAAGTACCCAATAGCATGCTCACTCCCTACTCGTACACTGGAAAAGTAGTAATTGAAAGCCTTATTATCGGCCTCATTACTTGCTGGTGCGGTGTAGGGAGTGATTAGCCATTGTTCAATTGGATAGCCAGAATCCGCCCAGCACCTTTCATCATGTTGAAGTAGTGATTCATGATCCTTAGCAAGTCGAGTATCTTTCCAAGCAGTCGCATCTGGAGTACTGCCAAGAAAGCCAACCGAGTAGTCAATAATACTCAAATCAGGTATGTTAATTATCTGAATGATTCTATTAGCTTTCCCATCAAATTACTATAACAGTAATTAAAAGCATATTTAATACATACCTGAACATTGACAGAATAGTTACTCTTACGATCAAAAAACCGTTCACCAAAGTAGTGGGGTTTTGAATACAATGATACTAATGTACCATCTATCATACACCATCCACCATTTCATCCTTCTATAACCTTCTCAGCTACCATCGTCTTTGCTCGTTTCCTTCTTTCGGAGCCTGATACTGGCCAAAACACATGTTGTTCCCTCAATCCACTCTCTATCACCGCCTTCAATACTCTCCGAGTTACTTTATCGACCGTTCCTTCACCTACACCTCCCCACTAAGCCAAATTGGCCAATGATGCACCATTTCCATAGCTCCCAAGACGCTTTAAGGTGAGTAAAAGCTGGTTTTCTATTGCAATTTGTGGAATATGAGAATTGGTATTAAAAGAAGGCATATGTTGTAGGATCGAAACCAATAAGGCAAATGCATTGGGTGACATTCGTGCCTGTTGACGGAAGAGATCGGGGCGGTGGTAGCGATAGAAGTTGAGGCAGTTCTCGATTAATGCGGAGGACTTAGGAAGCGTAACCCGTCGACGAAGATAACGCCGTGTCAACAGGCTCTCAACTAGCTGAGAAGTGGAAACACGCTGTGATTCTGTCTCATCTGAGCTACAGTCTTCGCTAGAGGAGCTACTGCTACTACTGGAGTCTGTCTCGGTAGCCATATCCAACCCGTCTAGCATTTTGAAAACTGTAAGCGTTCGCACCATTTGCCTTCGGAGGTCTGCTGACATTAGAGACTTTGAGAAAAGAGTCTGGATGTGAAGCCAATGCGGTCACGGACCAATCAGATTGCTAGGATTTGAAGCTCGACAGGAAATTGCAATGTCTCTATTATCCTTGATTGACTTGTTGTTGAGGCAAGTTTAGAAATCTGAACCATCTGCAGTATTCAGAAGAGGTCTGCACTATTGGAGCCAAGCATACTAATCCTCCGAGAGTTTAGACTTCTATTACTAGTTTTCTGGGCATTGTACTAGTCGCTGCACACCACCCACCTAAAACCCGAAATTAAACTTGCAAACCGCCTTTTTTTTCGGTTTGCGGTTTCCACCGTTTTGGCCATTTTAGCGTTTTCGGTACCCGATAAAACCGACAAAAACGAGAGAAAACGGTTGACGTGAGACCCCCTAATCCCTGCGGAAAACGTCGTAACCACAGCAACAGCAACAAATTAGGAAAGGCGAAATACCAAGCTCTCACAGCTGGCATTTTCTGTAAGGATCGTGAACACCCCTACCACCCACTGGTGGATGGCAGGGGTAGTGGTTATCCTTGCAAAAAATACAAGATGTAAACAATGGCCAAGGCAAAATCTAAACCATGATGAGTATGGTGGCTACTATTTCTGCCTACCATCTTTGAATCCTACAACAACTTGGATCAGGCCAGGTCCCAAGCTACCACCCATCTGCCTTCAGATCATCTTGGCATCCTGTCTCCGTGCTAGAACTCAAAAATTTCCTGAGGTTCGCATCAAGTCTCTCTTGTCACGCTTGGCATTTTTGGTAGGGATTATATTTCCTGCTGGATCCCTCTAATAATAGTATTCCAGCCCTACTGGTGGCTTTTTGGAGGCTTGAGTCTACCCCGCCGCTCTCTCCACTCGCTCTGAGCTGAACTAAACTGACAAGCATTATTCAAATCATAGTACCCAGTCAATCAACAAAATTGAGCTTCAGCATGTTGAAGATAAACCAAGACTAACGGTGCTGCCTATTGGGGTCAGAGGGTCGAAGGAAAAAAACCGGTGCCAGAGAACGGCCTAATGGATGGTGGTGTTTTGGAAAGGCCTTGATAGCATGCCAAACGCACAGTACTCGTACAGATCCTCGGAGCGCAAATGGAGCTTTCGCTTTTGCCCATGCCATGGCACGAACTGCATGCCATAAACTAAATACTTGTACAAAAAGTGGAGCTTTTGCCAATATGGCTCTAGGCAATTGTGTTAATTCCGAGCCACCAAGCCGCTAATCATTTCTTAATCCAAGAGTAATATGCATCTTCGCTCCCTGATCGGGAAGAATCGTGCCGGGGCATTACCTACTACAGTTATCCTCACCCTTGGTGTTGCTCCAGTCTTATCACAATTCAAAAAAAAAAGGGAGATAAGATTGGGCCTGATCTACCGTACCGTATTGCTGTAAATTTTGGTCCTCGTTCCCTCGATTCCTGATGAATAGCTTCGGGCCATTGAGGTCTGAAGGTCTTGGCAACACATTGATTGACATCTCATTTCACTCAAGCATTATCGGTAATTTTTAACACCGCTCATGAAGTGACCTTATAGTGCAAGAATACCACACGCTGCTCCAAAGGATAGAACCCCGAATCTGTACAACTACTAAGGGCATTTCATAGCATTTGTAAAGCCTACGAATAGATATGAGAGCTCCGCCCACTCTTGCTGAATCAATTCACTGCTCTGGCAGTGCTCTTGTGCCTTCAATATCTACATCGGCACTAGCCACTGCTACCTTTATCGAGTGGTACCAAATAAACTTGCCCTCGGTGGGAATATATCATACCCGCATAGCACTTTCATACTCTCTTTCCACCTTCCAGCTTTCTAGATACCTGACAGCATGTGTAAAGGGTCACTGACAATGCATGCTCCTCCAATAATAATAAGTTACTTGAGCCAGATGAATTTGCCAAGACCTATAGCCTGGTAAAAGTACCTACTCCAATCCCTCACAATCGGCCTTCTCTCTTTCTTCTTCTGGTAACTTGCCTGACCTTGTTGTACTATTGTCTCTGGGCGAAGGATTGACACCCTTTTTGGAATAGCTATTACAAAACCCGCAATTGGGAAGAGGAAGCGGATGCCAATTCGTGCCTCGGAGATACGAATAAGTATAAAAGTGTCAGGCTTTTAATTCGGGAGCGCGAGTGATGGCAGGTACATGCGGGGATGTAAGCATCCGCTGATAATAGCCCAAAGGATAGAACAAGCTCTCTGGAAGTGCTATCTACGTAATACCTATCACCTACTACCCGATTCGATGGATAAGTAGCCGATTTGCTATTATCATAGTTGTGTGTGCAGTGTGGTTGAGAGTTGGAGATGAAGAGGGTCTAGGAGGTTATCTAAAGCTCTACCGCTTGCTATGGCGGTAAGGGTCATGAGTAACGCACTACCTGTGCTGTATCCTATGTAAAAGTTCTCGTAGCACGATGTTTCCCTTCAGTGATCACCTCTGGGGTGCCGAGCATTCACCATTTACTGACTCGTCTTTCGTGGGCTGTGGGTGTTAAACTATAGTTCGAAGGGGTTCGTAAGCTAATTCTCGCTGCGCTGGGTGCTTGCTATGCAGGGAAACACTGTACTGTACTGTATTACCGGTGAATTGAAGTTGTGATAAAGGCATTATTTCATCGCGCTCGCATTATTACTTCACAGTTTCGCCATGTAAGATCTTGGAATCTGACCTCTGGACTTTGACATCGCATAAGCAAATATATGGGCTAGCGGGCGTGATTTAGATATGTTTCCGCTAGACTATTATTATTGTCAAAAAAATGAAATGTCCCTCGCATTCAAACCGCAAGCCAGCACGCTAACTTCGGCAGCGATCTGCATGCGAGACTTTCATGCCTTCAACCGTAGTGGTAGCAAGCTATGTAAAGTGGCTCAATTTCCGCCAGCCGTATACCTCTGCTCAATCATGGGAGAGGTCAGAGAGCTCTTTGTGACTGGTGAGGAGATAATACTGGCGCACAATGTTTGTGGCAAATTTCTCAATAACTGATATTGAATAGTAGTAGAGGCAAGGAAATAAGCTAGGTCGGCGAAGACCTTTAGTGCTCATCTCGGACAGGTACCCCCTCAAACATACCCCGCCTCATGTCACAATCGTGAATCCGGTCGGAAGCATAAAAAAGAAGGCCCTATTCGAATAGGAAAAAGGACCGTAAAACACCCCATACCGAGAATAAGAAGGGGGGGAATATTTAGCCCGTAATCCCCCATAGAGAAGAACTAATTTACTTTTTGTTTATGTTGACAACCAAAGTAAAAAGGAGAAGAAAAAGAAGAAGAAAACCGCCATTTACTCCTTGTTTTTGCCCTTTTCACTCTCCTTTGCCTTTCCACCCTTCCTCTCCAGTATTGACTCGCGGTCCTTATCCAACTTCAATTTGGTAATCTGGACTTTCGAAGGGTGAATCCCGATGGGGACCGATTGGCCGTTGACCTTCTCCCGAGTAACGCGCTCGATGTGGATGACATATTTGAGACGGTATACCGAGACGACCTTTCCCTCACGGCCCTTGAAGGACCCACGGGTGATGGTGACTTCGTCGTCCTTGCGGATGGGGATTGAGCGGACCTGCGTACCGTTCGCTTTTGTTAGATACTAGTGTTTGCAAATGGAGGCCGAAAATAACAGACGTTGTGCTTCTCTCTCAACTCCTTCGAGAGAGGTGCCGACATTATAATTCTGCGGACGGAAGAGGGGGCACTAAAGTGTGCCTTTCTGGACTTTCTCCTGGACGCGGCGATGCCTAATTTCCATCACAACATCGAAAGTTAGCTAAACCTTCATCTCAACCGCAAGCTTTTTAACCTGTCATTCCTTCTCGGGTCCGAAAATGCAACGTACCGGCATTGAGTTTGGTCATTTTGGCGGTGGTGAAAGGAGGCTATTGGTATCGTTGGTCGGTTTCCGTTGGGTTGTCGTCGTCCTCGGTTGTCAAGTGTAGATAAATTTTCGCTGTACCAGCGTGGCTGCGATCGTGGTGTGTGGGTTGGTTTATTTGTTGAGACTGTCCTATTCGAGACCAAGGGTTATACCCTAAGAGGATGACTGATTGAGATTAGATCCGGCGCTAGCTAGAGATTAGATTCAGAGGATTAGATTAAGGGGATCTTAATGGCGGGATTGAATCATAGCGGACATGGGAGCAACCGAGACCGCCCGACACACGTCTCGCCTCACCACGGCTCACGTCGTCCAGCCAAATGCTGCAGCATCCCTCTGTTCCAACTTCCTCGCGCGTGGCCTATGATCTTCCCTGGGAGTTCTGCTCTACTGACTCCGGGACTCTAATCATCTAGTAAATCGAACTTAGTCTTTAGGCCTTTATTTTCACCCACATCGTTCATAGTTCACAACTCTTTTGCCTGTGTTTTTCTGCGAGTCCGACGCGCTTCAGCGTGAATCCGATACCCTTTCGCAAAGGCAAGCAGAAAAACACAAAGTGAGTAGTTTGTCATATTATTTTGTCGGTTTTAGTCTACTTTGTGGTTTGACTAACGCGTTCCAGCCCTCCGGATAAATTATAGAAGGGGATTGAGGATCGCTATGTCCTCTAGCAATAGCTTTCCGTATAACTCACATCATGTCCCACCAAAAAACCCTAGTCAATACAAATCTTCACTACCAAGCCATAACATCAACCAGACGTTTCATCAACAGCCTTTAGCCGGTGGTTACGTTCGACCGGAATATGTAGCCCCACAGAATTGGGCTTCCTATAGCACCGGTCAGCATCCGTATGTTTCGCAGCAAACCTCTCCAGGAAGCTCTGCGGGCGTTGATGGTAATTCTGGAAGAAGCGATGGGATGGTTCCTACCAGTCAGGCACAAGTGAGGGCGACAGCGACCTCAACAGTCACTCCCGCGCATCAAAATCAGAACGGGGTTGGCGCTCGTCAGGTTTCTGGGGCGGGGGCTGGAGGCTACGATTATGTGACCGCTTACTCCCATGAGTCCAACTATTCGCAAGTTTCTTCTGCCCCTTCGGCGTCAGCCGATTCTACGCAATCCCAATTCCGCACTACTGCTCCATCGCCACAACAATATTTCAATTATTCTAGCATCCCGCAGCATACTGCTGCCGGTTACGCGCCAGCGTATCAGGCAGCGGCCTCGACCGCTTCTACTACTCATATTTCGCAAACACACCAGACACATCCTCGGACGACAAACCCAAGCCTACAACAACCACGATCGCAAATATCGGGGAGCAGCGCGCCGGTTCCCGAGAAACTTGCACCAACGTACACGTCTTATCAGTCAACCCACAACACTGCTCCACCACAGCAACAGCCACTATTTTCAACAACGCAAAACCATTCGCTTCTGGCGGCTGCGGTAGGCCAGCCAACAATTAATAACCCACAAGATTCCAACGCTCAATCTACCCCAACAACCCGAAGCGCGACACCGGAGGTTTCTTATTCATCTGGCCCCTCATATCAAAAGACAAATGTCCAGGCGGCATCACAGCAGCCGCTGTCCATGATGAGAACTCAATTGTCGACAGTTTCTAGCCGCCAGACTCCCATAATGGGATCCTCGGCACAGTCTGATGATCGCGAGGAACTGTTTCGGGCCGTACGTCCTTCAAGGGGCAATGGAGAGTCTATGCAAAACATCGTGGATGTGCAGGATCAACACAATACCGCGCCAAATTACGCCCGGACTTTACAAGAACAACACCAAGAATATCAATATCAGCAACAGACGCAAAGCCAAGCAGAAGCCCGGGCACAGGCACAGGCTCGAGCAGAAGCAAAGGCCCGAGAAGAAGAACGGGTGCAAACAGAAGCAAAAGCCCAGGCAATAGCAAAAGCTCAAGCGGAAGCACTCGCTCAAGCAGAAGCGAGAACTCGAGCAGAAGCTCAAGCGCAAGCGCAGGCTCAGGTGCAAGCAGAAAGAGAGGCCCAGGCACAGTTACAAGCACAAACCCCAAATCATTCCCAAGTAACTAAGAAGCCACGAAAACGGTCTGAAGGAAGAGCAAAGCAGCAGAAGTCTTCCTATCAATCCCTAGACCAACATCAAGTAAACCAGCAGTACCAACAGGTTACCCAACAATACCAACAACAGCATCAACAACGCCAACAGCAGAGCCAGCAGCGGGATTATCAACAGCCACAACAATACCGTTTTTATCAGCCTCTAGTGCATCAAACAACCCGGGCAAATAACCAGCAGCAGCAGTTGGAGACTTGTGCCCAGCCCACCCCTTCTAGGGATGCCGATACCCACTTGCCCCCACTTGCTGGATATCACCCTGAGCCAGAGCAACACCTTGAAGCGCGGGGATCGCAGCAGCGACCAGAAACATATTCTACTTCTCATCTACACGGCCGGAATTCAATGGCGAACCCTTCTCAGTATCCGCCCCAATATCAAACCGAGCCGCACCAGGCTCCTCAGCGTGAATCTCCGTCACAAAAAAGCTTTCACAATCCTCAGCCTCAACCAGTTTCACAGCCACAACCCCACCAATCTTCGCAGTATCACTCGCCGCCAGAACCTCAGCATCCGGTCCAAGAACAACAGTCGCAACATTTGCCACACTCCACATCTCGAACACAGGAAACTCCTGAACCCAAATCAGCAAATTTAGAACCAATCGATCCTAGTGTGTTAGAGCAACAGATGAGAGATATGGTAGAACGGATGCGCTATTATCAATCGCAGGATCCCCACACCTTTCAAGCTGTGTGGGACAGTCTCCGCAAGAACGGTTCTAATGCCAATGCGATTGCTGGCGTGGGGGACGATGGACACCCGAAAGCCATCATGCCTAACGCAAGCAGCTCCCAACACAGGATCTCAAATGTCAGCTCGCCGCCTTCGATTAGTAGCCCCTTGGTCAGACCTGTAAGTGTTGCATCAATTGAAAGGCGCACAGTTGGCGAAACTCCACCGCAACCTTCTCAAAATGAAATTTACGAGGATTACCACGACCGAACGAGTAGCAACCATAGTGCGAACCCAGTCGTTGACAGTCAGCCCCCTTCTGGGTTGGTCCAGCAAAACTGGTCAGTTCCCCAGCAGCCAGAACAGCCACTCCAGCCTCGCCAGGTGGCTGCACAGAGCATTCCCTCAGACCAAATTCCAACAATTCCACCCCCCAACCCGTCATCAAATACCCCATCTGTATCGCGTGCTATCATTACTAGAGATACTCAAGCACCTAGCAATAACACAAACAAACGCGGATGGGATATTGGGCAAAAGAAACGTGTTGCAAGAGCTGTAGCGAGTTACCTGTGCAGCACTTCGGGGAGTGTCATATCCGAGGAGGCCGTTATGGAGCTTCTAGACAAGAATAATCATTTTGTCAGCTTGTGCGAAAAACTGGAAAGCCGAGGATTTAAATTCGATCGAGGGGTATTTGCTCGAAAATTGTTGCAGGAGACATCAGGGGCAAAGATGGAAAAGCCAAAGGTGAAGGAAGGGGAGAGTTATAATGGAGGTGCAAGAGTACTTGGCGAAGTAGACGACAAACAGGAGAAGGACATTCAAGAGAAACAGCAGCAAGTTGTCAAACCCTCGCTTATTGTGAAACTGCCTCTCCAACGGTCGGCTATTTTGACGAGTACGAACACCGGTACACTAATTCAGCGTCAATCCTCTCCGCGAGCTGTGGACGGTTTGTCGTCGTCACCTGCTCCTCCCCCAACCACCCAAACTTCCACACATAGCACAAGCACGACAGCTCCAACAGGAACTCCATCGCAAACGGGGACTTCTACCACAGCACCGCGAGGAAGGGGAAGGCCTAGAAAAAATCTAATTGGGACAAATTCCGGACCACCAAAAACTCCTGCGGCTCAAATCATTCGGCAATCTTCTTTCCCAACGCCTCCGGTGACAGTAACCTCTAATTCCAAAGATAGCTCACTGCCGTCAATAATTTCCTCCCCTCTTTCTACCCCTGCACCCGCACCCTCACTCAATCAGGGTCCTCAACTCCAGTCAAGGGGCACTGGCCACGAAAGTGTCGGCAACCGCAACATCTCGGATATTCCTAGAAACCCGACACCCCAGAGCGTAAGGGCTGCGTACACCATCCCCCCACCACTTCCCTATAATTCATTAGGTCATCGCAAAAGCCCACAATTCGTGGCTCCGTCACTTGTGTTCAGGACGCCGACACCTCCGGTATCAGCCATTCATTCTACCCCTCTGACAACCACCACCACTGCAGCTACAACTACCTTTGGACCTGGCCATCCAAGTAGCTTTCCATCCAAGATGCCTTCATCCAACTCGACAGCTGGCTCTGCTGGCGAGCCCCAGAAAGCCGGTCATACCCCTGGGAAGCATCATGAATCCGAGGATGGTCGCGAAGAGACTAGAGCACCTGCTGGACCTTCCGACAAGCAAAAATCCCTTGTTGTCAAGTTGCACTTACCAAGGTTGTCGGAACCGAAAGGTAATTTCACCAACCACCTCCCAGCCTCCCCCTTTTTAGGTCTCACCTTAATTTTTCTCTAGTTAGGAAGCCAACCTTGCCACATGCAGATAATCCACCTGTTGTCGACCTTACCTATCCCACTCCGGAGCCGCAATCTATCAACTCTTCTCCTAATCCAGAGTCTGCAGGAACAAACCCCCGTGAGGCACAAAAGACTAAGCGAACTAGTTCCGAGCCTAGTGTAATGCCGGCTCGAGCTCCCAAGCCAGAAATAATTCTTGCAGAGCAGCCTGTTTCACCTATTATGAGGTCTGCTGTTGGGAGGAGATCTAGATACGATCCCGATACAATCGTCAGGGATCTCCTCCGGACCATAGGGAGGCACCCTACTGACCCAGCGCTCAATTCTGGACTGGAGGTGTTAAGGGAGACCCTGCCAAATTACTTTCGTGCACCAGTAGATTTGGCCACGATTCATTGGGATATATTGGATCCGCCCCCGCCCTTTGTTCCTGGTGATGAAACGGAGGATGAGACCGAGGTCTTAGACAGGTCACTAGGAATGGTTGGGGTTGGCGGGGGGTTAGTTGGTGTTGTGGCTTCGACTGCACCGGCTCCCCGTAAAAAGGGGCGTAAAAAGAAGAGCGATATCACTTCTGGTGTTCCTGGTCCCGTGCTCCCTACATCTACGAGTAGCCCCTTTCCCCGCCCACGAGGTAGGCCAAAAAAGGGAACATCCGCAACACCAATCAGGAGCGCCACAATCAGTAATACTTCCAGAGACACAGGCGGACCATCCAACCTCGCTAGTTATATTCAACCATCCGGAGCCTCTATAAGTGGTGCCGATATCTTAGGCCAAGGGTCTTCCCCGCGCGCTGGCTCTTCCGAGGCGGGTGGGAGACAGAGGGCATCGGTAGGTGCCAGCAGCTTACGAAATGTCTCAACACCCTCGGGATCCAACATCGCTGTGTTAATCCCTACGATAAGTGGAGCATCCAGATCTGAGTACCTCACCACTCCTTCCAACAACCGAAAGAGAAAGTCTGAAGAACGAGCCGAGGGCGGGAGAGCCGGAAAGACTCCAAAGCTAAGCGTGAAGCCTCGTTCTCAAAAGTCGAATCGTCCGGAGCCCTCCGGATTTAAGATTTTTGAGTGTCGCTGGAAGCATTGCCGCGCAAGATTGCACAATTTCGAAAACTTGCGAAAGCATGTGTTCAAGGCACACAAAAGATTGACCGATTACCATGCTTATGCATGTCTTTGGGCATCCTGTCATCGTGAGCCTCCTGAAGAAATGAAGAAAAAGGCAAAGGAGCTAGGGACAGTCCTCCCGGACAAGATATCTCACGATTTCAAGATAGATCAAGAGTGGGAGGCCCATATGGACGAGAAGCACCTGGCCCAGGTCAAGGAAGAGCTAGGCCTTGGCCCTGCAGTGCTCCCCAGTGGTATGGATCCCCCTAAGGTTTTTCTGCCTTACATACAAAACTAACAATCTCATAGACTGCGAATCTGGAATAAGTGACGTCGACTATATGTCCGACCGTGATGGACACCCGGTAACTCCCCTCGCTGTCCTCGCTCCCCCAGGATACCGATTTACCCCTCCTCCAGGTTTTCCGGTAAACCCGCAATTTAGACTCGCACATGGGTTACCAGCACCGTCTGCTCGTAGGAGACGCAACGCGGCTGGTCGGGAGGGAGCATTAGGGGTGGTTAGAAATCTGGCAGCTGGCTCGTCTGACCCTGAGAAGCCTGACGACGACGACAATGAAGGGTGGAAGGCAGATCAGATTCCGGCGGTGGGGGAGGAAGATGTCCAGATGGAGGGAAACTAGAGGAAACAGGGGTAAATCCCGTGACTACGATGGTCCGTACTCTAGCTTTCTTGGAGGATACTTTGCCATCCTTCAAGGCATTATTCTTTTTTTTCTCTTATTTTTTTGTTTCCCACTACCTTTACTGGAAGAGGCCGATGACCCGGTAATGTTGCAATGCTTTTTTGCAATTCAAAAACCCCATATCTTATCTTTGCTCAAATGTGGCTTCTTTCTCTTTCTCTTGCGCATTTTAATCTTGCAAAAAGTTTTAAAACTCTAAATACCTCTTATCGATTACTTGTTACTTGCTTCGTTTCGCCATCTTGGGTTCCGGTTTGCAGATTCATCCTGAAAAAAGTTAGCTAATATCTACCGAATTTTTCTCCTTTCCCCTCGAATTGTCCCAACAACTGCGCCGCCCTGAAGTGAAAACTGCACCTACATAGCAGTCCAGAAGCATGAATTATATTTTAGTTTGGCTTGGCTTGCTCGTTCTGTTTTTTTAATTTACTGTTTTTCTGGCCTTTCCACTTTCTCGTCGAGGCTTTCCTATAAGTTTATGGGTATAGGAATTGGTGTATAGCAACCTCTTGGCTGATAGATAAGGGTAGCGAGTTGGATGAGTGGATGGAGGAGGGGAAGGAGGGAATTGATACCAGGGCGTGTTTGTAGAATTAAACTCACTATGGCTTTCTAAACGCTAGTGACTAAGATTGCTGAATTTCCATTCGTCGCTTTGTGACTGGGATGCACATCGTAAGTATCACGAATCGAGGAGCGTCCCAGTGGGCAGGTACTTTTGGGTTACTTGGTGGGCAAGATATCATAACCTGCGCCTGATTGTGGCCTAACTCACGGCAGTGGAAATACTCGCTGACTAAGGAAGAGAATAGCTCATACCCCCATACTACTATACCGCATACCACAATCATTAAAACACTTCAAGTCTTTACAAGTACTTGGTCCCTGGGATACGATGAGTGAAAATTTTACCTAGCCACTAGGGCCATCCCACCTGAAAGCTGACCCCCGGGGGAGGGGGATAAACACCCAACCAAGTAGGCAACCTATCCTGGCTAAGTGGATCTCCTGACCACCAACATACATACGTGACCGTACTGAGCTGCGATGGGGCCCAGACTCTCAAACCACTTCACATACATAGCGCCATAAGTGATGCTAATACGGACACAACCCCTCCACCGACCCTCGTTTCTTGCAGAGCACCACCCAAAGCATCCATCCAGATAGTATGCGATACGATAGTCTCTACAGTAAAGCTTTGTTAGTCAGACACATGCTCGAACAGTACCTTCCTATTCCCGGAAATCTCCTCTGAAAGCATCTCATCAGATATGCGCGATTCTGGGGGAGTTTGTGAACAACGCCGAGGGACGCTTGTCCGACAATTCCCTTTGTTTGGGTTCTGTGTCCTTTAGTGCAAGCCTCGCAATGGGCCGATACGGGCCGTAAACTTTTAGGCTTGGCCCAAACAACAGCTCAAATAATGTCCGGCCCATCCAACCCAACCCAAATACAGTCCAGATAACCTAGAAAACCCAAAACTTTTCGGAAAGAAGCTATTGATCAAATTGCGTTGGAGGAAGCCAATTGCTTTCAACCTCTATAACTTAAAGAAAAGGTATTCAAGGTGTGTGCATTCTAGGAAACACTGGAAAGGATGGTCGTATAACAAGAGGTCTTTTACAAAAAGGAAAATGAAGGACATGTACTGTACTGTAGCTTAGCAGAAATTAGAACAATTGTCCTTGCAAGTAAGTTTCCTAAAAATGCCCAATGATTCCTCAAGTTTCATATATAGTCTACCGGTATAAGATCTAGGAAGTGACTGAATGGAATATTCTAGAATCTAGAGAATAACAATATGAAGAGAGGGTTTTTGTAGAATCAAAATCACACTGCAAGAAGGAAAGGGGTAAGCAAAAAGATGAGGCTGAAAGATTTTCGACACTAAACTTGCTCTGGTCACAGAAACTATAGAACCAAGATCCGTGGATAGAGAAAGTTTTGGGCTGGGGGACCTCGGCCCTGTTCCCAGTTTACTCTATTCCTCTCCCCCTCCCCATGAACCACATCAAGAGAGCCCAAATTCTTCCCTGTGGGCATCCGAAGCGCCCAACCGTCTTCACCTACTTCCATACGGTACGATATACAAAACATCTTTTATTAAACGCCCTTCCGGTTTCTCAAATTCCGCCCACACACAGCAGATAACCCGGGTGATTCTTAGTGAAATAAGGATAAAAAAACAAGGAACAGAAAAGTGGCTTTTAGGATACCTAAGGGTAAAATGATGGGATATTGCGTATTGAGGCATGTGTTCAGGAAAAGGCCCTACTCCTGCACCTAGGCTTTAGGCTCTGAGAATTGCACTCGCTTCCTGGTATTGTAGCGGATCTAGTCGGCGAGCACCCTCCCCTAGCTCATCTCCCCCCGAGCCGCAAGGGATCTGCCTAGCCAGAACAGATATCCATGCTAGGCACAGTTAAAGCGGGCTTAGGGTGCTAGGGAACTTTGATGGTGGACCTAGTTTTAATGGAGCAGCCTGAGCAGGGAACCTATCCCTTCAACCTATTATGACCCTATGGATCCGGGTTCATCGGCGTATGCCCCTCGGCTATCTGTGTTATCGCCTGCCATTCTCCAGCTATTCCTTAGCCCCATTCAGCCTTAACCTTAAGGCATATTCAAAGAGCGGGTCTCCTGATTCCACCCGAAACCCCACTTATCTACGAGTAGTTCCCGCCCATGCCGAGACATATATCACTCGCGGCCGTGTGGAAAAGTAGCGAGCCCTAGAAACTGATTGGAAGCAGGAAGCGGTAGTTGCGCATCCTCAATGAAGGGAGGCGACACCCCCCTCCATATGAGAAACTCCTAGTACAGATATTCCTTGGAATGTCTACCGGCCTTAAATAGCGTAATAAGGTCATCAGAGTATCTCGGAAAATAGTAGAGAGCGATAGGGACATCCTTAGATTCATAGATTCATAGATTGATCAAATGCAGCAGGATCATTGATGATATGTTTAGATGGAATAATTGAACAAGAAACCAATGAGCCCCTCAGTGCAAAAGGCACCAAAATTCCGCCAGAGTCCAGTCAGGATTGACTTCGGGAAAAGATATGCTGAGATAGACACTTTTCCACGAGCTGGTGGTCCTTTTCTGTACTCCTGTTCCTCTCCTTGTAAGAACCAAGCTTAATACGATGCAGTATAATGGATAGTCATACTAAAGCCCAGCGTACCCGAGCTGCCACATGCGGCTAAGCGTCCCCCACGCCCCGATCTCCCCCACCCAAGCTAACAGAAGCTGGTAGATCTCTCGGAGATTCAGTAAAGAGTGCCGGACTGTGGATTCTGAGGTAGCTAAAAAGCGGTAAAACCCTACGAGATGGTTAGATCCGTTGGTCACCCCCAAAAATCAGGCCACCGAGCCAAGTAAAGTCCATTATCGCCCTGAAGTGTTCTGTAGCTGTGGAACGTCCACTCAACCAACGCAGGGCTCGAAATAAAACTAAACTTAGGAAGTAAAAGTCAAACAGGGGTAATTCAGAATACCTATCGAATAAGTGGAGAAAAAGAAGTTTTCTAGAGTTTTGTGAACCCCGCATCTAGAGCCCTCCCGGGCTACCCTACTTGAGTGGAAGTCTGGGGTTGCCACAAGAGTTTCAGTGAGATAAACATCAACATTAACCTCCAAGTAAACATGCTTATACGAGTGAGTCGTTATGATTATACTGCTAATTATTTTGTTCCTCTGTCGAAAATGTCAAAGAAGCAAAAAAACATTGGCCTCACTATTAAACTTGTGATCACAGCACATAATTATTGAGTCCGATGGAGTAAAAGGGACCAGGGCACCTTTAATGGAGAACATTTTGTATTTTTATTTTTTTTGTTAAGTCCGTGGATTGATTCTAGGTGCTACCTAAAGTACATCCGCTGCATTCGGGAAGGATCCCATGGCAAAGAAACCCCACCCCCTCCGGCCAAGGAAAAAACAAGTGTCCTAGTCCCTCTGGTATGGAGCCAACCGCACATCCCTCATAAAGAAAGGCACAAGGCTAGAAACCCGACAACCTAACAAGTAAAGGTAGAAGACAACAAGAAAAACCCCCAGACATCCCAAACAAAAGAAACCCAACCCAGTCCAATGAAATCAATTCTACAGTCGCTCTGATATGGAACCAACCGCACATCCTCCCCTAAAGAAAGGCAGGCAGAAAAGAAAACACCACATGTAGACTCCAAAAAATAACAAAAAAAATTTGTCAATGCTACTCATGCCCGACCTTCGTATTCTTGGTGACAGGGCCGGGGGCAGGCCCTCCCTTGTTTTGTATAGGACAAGGAACCATATGCAAAAGAGAAAACTCCCACTAGTCCAAGAAGGCTGATAGCAGGGGGAGATGTATCAAACGGCTGGTGGCATATTGAGCCAACCGAGTCGTCTTTTGTGTGTAGGTGCCTTAAACAAGGCTCAATGTCGGCGAGGTATGCCAGCGAGGGGCCCCAGGGCTTATTAGAATGTGGCAGTAGGGTACCAGCCATGGTGTTTTTATCCCCCGATATGGCCATCCCAGTACACTTATGAAGCTCCAAGTTCAGTGTCTGGGTATGATCGTGAGATTTCTGTGGTGTTTTACCCCGCTAACACCTACCCAAATATGAAGGTGAAAGGCGGGGTCCGGATGGTAGTGGAGACGGAGCTTGGAGAACATTTTGGAATTATGCTGTATGATATACTTGCGCAGTGCTATCCGACAAGCACCAAATCTACTCGGGTCTCCGAGCAGAACTAGGCCTATAGGCAGGGTATGATAAAACAATTTCGATCAATGCCAATTCCACGATGGATGCTGGGTGAAATATAAACAAAATGGGAGCAGAGTTCTCATCCCCCATCCGCCACTAGGGGAAAAAAAAAAAAGTTTCCATTCATACAGAAGTATTGTACCCTCAACATGCTAAACATGAATAGGGAAATGAAACTCTTCAACAGTTATGTGATAGCTCTAGCTAGGTGTGGCAGTAGAACCTTTCACATAGTTTTCTCGAGCTGCTGCTATTCCTTACTGCAAGTTGAGTATTGGTATCCACTATGATGCTTCTATCTCGTGATGGTTCCCCTCAATAGTGAGGACTATTGGGGGGAGGGATCGTCTTCTATCATTCCCGCTCATTTATTAACAGGTAGGCTCCACAATTGGTCGAGTAGGCAAGATAAACAGCAGAATTCTGGCATCATAGGGAACTTCAGGGAGCAGCTCCAACTGGCGGAAACAAACATATAATTTGAGATGTACAGAACAGTGCAGTTACTGTAGTTTGTGAGTTGTGGAAGGTAGCCGAATCCCTCTTCCCCACTCTCCAGATACCCCGAGAAGCTAGGCTTAGGTCGACCCAGTGATTAGATAAATACTAGGGGTATTATACGCGCTCGAGCTTGGAAGCAGTATATCTTTTTATCAAGTGATTATTATAGTTGTTCTTGCTATCGTTATTATTCTGATCTTAGTTTCTCTGTAAATGTGAGGGGCTTTGTAACAATGTTCCGCTTTCTGAAAAGATATTGTTCTGGACTCTGTGTTTCGGAAACTACGGAGGCATCCGGGCAATTGCAATTGCAATTACAATTGGATGTTTGAGACCTGAGGAATTTAGCTATAGGGCACGGTAGGCGCTGAATGGGTAATGTTCTCTCTTTACTTTTCAGCCGACCTGTGCTGCTTTTTGAAGTTTTGGTTCAAATCCAGTCATTCGAGGTATAACCCAGAACAGGGAGTATATATACAAATTTAATGGACAACAGTCGATCGCCCGCCGCTCCTCAAGTATTGGCGCAAGAGCAGCTGTAATAGCTGTACCCATGGCTCGTGTGGTGTTCCTCTGGACTAAAATTTCCGCGAAAAAAATGCTTTCAGTGGATCCATTGTTTGCGCTAGTTGTTACCCGAGGCGATAAATTACCGTACGAATACCGAGCGTGGGAATCAGGTAAAGCCCAGGTCCGGGTTCTCCTGTTAGCCCGGTACGCTTCAAAACCGTTTTGCACATGGAGACATGCAATACTGTTCTACCGATAGCTTGTGAATCCAGCCACCGCATCAATCCAGCAAACCTCCTAGCATGGTCAGAAGCTAATATAAATCCAACACCAGTACTCTCACAATCACAGTGCATACATTCTTATGCTATGTGTTACATGTGACCCTTAGTAAATTTACAATAAGAAATTAGTACTGCAATCAGTAAAATTTACCCTCAACTAATCTATTTGTTTCGGGGGAAAATCATTTGAGCACCCACAAAAGTTGGGTAACCCTTAGGTTATGGAAGAGATCAAGAAATTCTTTTACAATGTCATGTCATCGCCAAAAACTCCTATTATCTTATTATACACTTTTCATGTCTTTTGGTTCTTACTATGCCCTTTCGAATCTACCTTCACTCATGGTCGGACAGCAGGGTTGTTGTATTACTACTAGCGCCTCATTATTACTTTCTTGGGATTCTCGCACGTGCAACCCCAGTCCCGCTCCGGTAGCTCCCCGATCATCCGCCCGGAGCTGTCCCATTTTCTGCCCCTTAGGTCTGCAAAGTCCATGGGTGTACTCGCACCCACCTCACGTGTTTAGTCCAAGTGAGACATTAATAATAACCGCCCTACTCGACAGCAATACAACCAACAGCAGCCTGCCATCCCTTCGCTTGATTCCGAATTTCAGGACTTTTTAGTGTCGCACTACAGTTGCGATCAGCAATGGCTAGGGAGTAATAGGCAAAGTATGCCTTAAACCGCCATGATGTTTAGA